>Ga0182024_10001201_pt1 | contig 67172 bp, 60 predicted proteins | sample P32metaG_FD_120480 | JGI IMG/M metagenome (GOLD analysis project Ga0182024, IMG submission 120480) | Permafrost microbial communities from Stordalen Mire, Sweden - P3-2 metaG (Illumina Assembly) | ecosystem: Environmental > Terrestrial > Soil > Wetlands > Permafrost | place: Sweden: Stordalen... | reverse complement strand
ATCGGCATGCCGGACACCGAGACGCGGCGCCTGCTCGATCCGATCGAGATGCCCGGCGTCTTGAGCTACCTGATTTACGGCAGCCGGGCCGCGACAGTCGTTGGCCTGAACGACATCGTGCCCGACGATCGACCGCCGGTGGAGGTGACGTATTACGCGTACCACATCATGGTGGGCCTCGGGACGATCTTCATCGCCGTTTTCGTGCTGGGAGCGTTCCGCCTCTGGCGCGGCACGCTCTATGCCTCGCGGGGCGTCCTCTGGGCTTTGATGCTCAGCATGCCCTTGCCCTACATCGCGAATGAGGCGGGGTGGACCGTGTCTGAGGTCGGCCGACAGCCGTGGCTGATCTACGGCCTCGAGCGGACCGCCGCCGGCACCTCGACCAACGTCAGCGCGGGCATGACGGTGTTCACGCTGATGGGATTCATGGGCCTGTACTTGCTGGTTGGAGCCTTGTACGCGTTGCTCTTCCTCCGTATCGTCCATCTCGGCCCGGACGACGGCGGGCATGCCGCGGAGGCGCGCGCATGATTCACACCCTGTGGTTCCTCCTTCTGACGACGATGCTCGCCGGCTACGCCGTGCTCGATGGCTTCGATCTTGGCGTCGGCATCGTGCACTTCCTCGTCGGCCGCACGCCTGCGGAGCGCTCGATCGTCATCGGGGCCATAGGGCCGGTCTGGAACGGGAACGAAGTGTGGCTCATCGCGGCGGGCGGCGCGATGGTCGTGGCGTTTCCGACGCTCTACGCCGCGAGTTTCAGCGGCTTCTACCTGGCGCTGATGCTGGTGCTCTGGCTGCTCATCCTGCGCGGCCTGGCGATCGAGTTCCGCCATCAACTCGATCACCCGCTCTGGCGGGAGGCCTGGGATGTCGTCTTCTCGACCTCGTCCCTTCTTCTCGCCCTGCTCTTTGGCGTCGCCATGGGCAACGTCCTCCGCGGCGTGCCGCTCGATGCCGACGGCCACTTTCAGGGATCGTTTGCGTTGATGCTCAATCCATTCGCCGTCATCGGTGGCGCGCTCGGCGTCGTCACGTTGGCCATGCACGGCGCCGCGTGGCTGGCCCTCAAGACTGAAGGTGATGTGCACGCCCGGGCCCGGCGGACCCTTCGGACGCTGTGGTTCGGGACGGCTGCCGCGCTCCTCGCTATGGTCGCCGCGAGCTTCATCGCCCGACCGGACTTCACCGCTAACTTCACCGCGATGCCGGCCCTCCTCGTCATGCCCGCGGGCGGCCTTGCGTGCCTCGCCGTGATCCGACTTTCGGCGGGACGACGCGACGGACGCGCATTCGCGGCGAGCGCGGGCCTCATCGTCGCGATTCTTGGCTCAGCGGCCGCTGGGCTGTATCCGCGCCTGTTGCCCGCCACCTACGGCAGCGCGGTCCCCAGTCTCGATATCTACAACACGGCTTCGCCGGAGCAGAGTCTGTGGATCGCGTTCGTCATCTACGTGACTGGAATGGCCATTGTCGTCGCATATCTCTGGCGGATCTTCATCATTTGGCGTGGCCGAACGCCGTCGTACGATTAGCGGTTCCCGCGTGACGCCTTTCGGGGGTTGGGTCACGCCAACACGCCCGCTCATCACCCCAGCGCATCCACGGAAACAAGTGAGGCGCTTCACACACATGCGTCAGGACGACGACCACCAGACATCCGGCAGCGAGCAACATGACGAGGTGCCGTCGCCGCCGCATTTCGGGGGAGCTGTAAGGGCATCGGACTTGCGATGTGGGGCGCTGCTCGGGCGTATCCAGGGAGCGCGGCTGGAACAAAGGCTGTGGGTCGCATCGCCGGAGGCGACGTGGAACGTCAGGCGCGTGCAGATTCGGGGATCACAATCTCTTCCGAAGAAACTCAACCACGAGATAGCCGATGAGGGCAGCGACCAAGGCAATCGCGAAATTGACCTCGCTAAACACATCTTCGATCGCCCAAGCCAAGCCCTTCCCCCGTGCGATACCCGAGTGCGTGAATTCTCCCATCAGGAGATTGGAGTAGAAGAGAAAGGTGATGAAGCCAATCTCTATGACGGCTCGCCAGATACCTCTCCTCATCACCTCACCGGAATGTTTTCGATCGCCGATCGCGAAGCGCCGCCAGGGCACGCGCTCGGTGTTAATGATGGCTTATCCTACGCCCCGAGCGGGACGATGCCTGAACGCCCACCAGAAGCCCAGTGCCAGCCCTACGGCTATCAGGGTAAGGGACGGCGCGAATCTGACCCATGCAAAATCAGCATGCGCGAACTGGTGGACGTCCAAGCACTCGTCGCGGAGACGCCCGTTTGAACGACTCGATGAAGGCGTCTCTGCCGTGCCCGCGTGTGCACGTCCGATCTTGCTAATTTCTTGCTAATCCGGCGCGTCTCGCCCTGCTTGAGCATCCGGTGCTGGCTCAGGCACGCCACCCTCCAGTAGACGTGATCCGCCTTCGCGGCGTCAAACACCAACGAGGTCGAGCAAGCGTGAGAGGCCGGCGAAATTGCTCGGATTGCAAGCGTACAACGGTCGGCGTGCCGCGACCGCGGTGGCCGCGACGATGAGATCTGTCGCACATCGGCCTCGTGCCTTCCGGCCGGCTGCAGTGACGGCCGCGTACACTCGGCCGTACGCACGGGCGACCTCGGCATCGATGAGCAACGGGTCGAACGTCGCTTCGACGCGCTACACGACGACCGAAGCTCCTGCCGAGTTTGCGTCAGGAGGGCTCACCATCTGCCAAGACCATAAAGGAGAAGAGAACTCGGGTCGCCGGCAATTTGGCGCGAGTCGAATCGGTGCACCAGCGACGGCGGTCGAAGGGACGTCGTCCAAGCGCCCGTTACGGATAAAATGCGCCGATGGAGAAGATTGAGATCCAGACGAAGGATGGAGCCTGCCCGAGCTACGTGTTTCGTCCGGCCGAAAGCGGCCCGTGGCCGACGGTCCTCGTCTTCATGGACGGGCTCGGCATTCGCCCGGCGATGCTCGAGATCGGCGAACGGCTGGCGAGCCACGGCTACTTCGTGCTGCTCCCAGACGTGTTCTACCGCTCCGGGCCGTACGCGCCGATGAATCCGCACACGGTCTTCGCCGATCCCGAGCAGCGCAAGATTCTGACGGAGAAATTCCTCACCCCGGCCACGCCGGCCAACATCATGTCGGACACCGGTGCCTTTCTCGACTATCTCGCCTCGCAACCCGATTCCAAGGCGGCCCGGATCGGCACCACCGGGTACTGCATGGGCGGGTTGATGTCGTTGACGGCAGCCGGCACGTACCCCGATCGCATCGTGGCCGCGGCCTCGTATCATGGCGGTCGGCTCGCGACTGATGCACCCGACAGCCCGCACCGGCTCGCACCGAAGATCAAAGCGCGCCTCTACGTCGCCGGCGCGCTCGAGGACGCCTCGTTTCCCGACGACATGAAAGATCGCCTCGAGGAGGCGTTGACGAGCGCGGGGGTCGATCACCGCATCGAGACCTACCCGGCCAAGCACGGTTGGGTGTTCCGCGACATGCCCGTCTACGACGCGGCGGCGGCCGAACGGCATTGGCGGACGATGTTCGCACTCTTCGACGAGCTGCTCTGACTCGAGTTTCTCGATCTGTTCGACGCCACGGTGCCATTCGTCCCGACTTCCCCATCGTCCCGTATCTCGCGCATCATCGCGCGCTGACACAGCGAGTCGCCGTCGCTGCACGACGCCCTCGGTGCTCGCGCACGCCGCTGGCGAGTGACCTCAAAGGCGGCAGTACGACGTCGGAGGGCTCGATGTTCGGATGCTTGTCGGCCGCGCAACCCTTCCCCGCCGGGTTCTCGCGGGCGCCAGCGGGTTCTCTACTTTAGTTCCGTCCTGTTAAGACCGGGCAGCTTCAGGCGCAGACCACTTCAATCGCCACGGCCCGTGGCCGGCGGGAGGCCGCGCCGATGCGAGTCGTTCGACGGAGACCCATCACATTCAATGGCGAGCGCACGAGGGACGGTCTATCAGATGCCTCCGAGAAATCAGTGGCGACCATGACCGACCGCAAGGGAGGGTCAACCGGAAACATCGGCGCCCGTAGGCATGGCTCGAGGCACAGACAAACGCGTCAGCCGTGCATGGCGGCGTCGAGCTTGCGCCCGAAGTCGTCGAGTTCACTGAGCGCCAGGTCCGACACGATCCAGACTGCCACGCCGTCCCGCGTCCAGGAGATGACGTGATAGCCGCGCACATCGGATCGTGTGGCGTGTGACGGCGAGCCGGCCGCCTGCGGCCACACGAAGACGTTGATCACATGATCGCGCCGCTTGTAGACGAGGGCGGCGGCCGGATGGCGGTCGATGTAATCGAGTCGGCCACCCACAAGCGGAAACCCATCGCTCACCAGATCGACCACGGTCGGCGAGAAATCAACGCGGCCCGCGAACCACGGCTTCACCGTGTGCCGATCCGTTGAGGCCACATCCATCAAATGGCCCGCCATCAGGGAGCGCACGTGTCCCTCGATCACGGCCTCTGTCGTCGCGTCATCGGCAGTGACTGTGCGTTCGTGCAGCACCACAGCGAGCACGAGCGACGCGGCCACAAGGCTCGCGGCCGACAGCACCCACGCCTGCCAGCTGCGGTGACGCGCCCGGACACTCCGCGGCTGCCGGGACGGCGTCGCAGCAGCCACGTCGGCGACCGTCGTGCGAACGCGCGCGGCCAACGTCTCAGGCGCGCGGAAATAGGGCACCGTCCGCAGCGCCTGCCTGACCGCGCGCATCCCGTCCAGCCGGGCGGTGCACGCCTGGCATGCGGATACGTGAGACTCGAGGGCGAGCGTGCGCTCGAGGTCGAGCTCGCCGTCGACATAGGCGTCCGCGAAACGCTCGATGTCTTCGCACTTCATGCTCATCCTTTCTCCTCCGCAAGCGCCGCTGCAAGCTGGGCGCGCGCCCGCGACAAGCGGGACATGACAGTGCCGACGGGCGCCGCCACGACCTCGGCGATCTTCTTGTAGGACAAGCCTTCAAACTCGCGCAGCACGATGACCTCTTGAAAGTCCGGCGTGAGCCTCTCGATGGCGCGCCGCACGCGTCGACTGGTATCGCGAGTGATGGTGAGCTGCTCAGGCGACGGCCTGACCGTGTCTTCGCCGTGCACGGTCTCATCGAAGTCCGCGGCCTGCCGAACGCTCTGTCGCCGATGCGAGGAATAACACCCGTTGCGCACAATCGAAAGCAGCCAAGCGCGCTCGTCCCCGCCGCGAAACTGATCCGCGCCTGCCAACGCGCGCACGTACGCATCCTGCACGACGTCCTCGGCGTCGGCGGGATTGCCCATCAGCCATCGGGCCAAGTTGTACGCCGCATCAAGATGCGACAGCAGCGTCTCGCCGCTTACCGCCGACACGTGGTGATCATCCAGACGCTTCAGGTCGTCATTCTATTCCACCACCCCAGCGCGGGAATAAATCGCCGCCCTCGTGCGTCTGGCATGGACGACGGACACGACCCACGGCATCGCATTACAAGGAGTCATCAATTCATGGGACGCATCATCATTCCGGGCCACGCGCACGATCACCACATTCACACTCCCGACGAGGACGGGATCGATCGGCGAGGGTTTCTCAGCTGCATGGCCTGGGCGGGCGCGGGCATGGCGTGGGTCGCGGCGTCGGGCGTACTCAAGTCGGCGCCCTTGCCGAGACTTGGCGAGACGTCCGACAAGCGGCTGGCGGCCGGAGACTTCGCCTTCGCGCAGATTAGCGACAGTCACATCGGCTTCTCGAAGGACGCCAACAAGGATGTCGTCTCGACGCTGCAGGCGGCCATCAGTCGCATCCAGGCGCTCCCGGTCGCGCCCGATTTCCTCATTCACACCGGCGACCTCACGCATCTGTCGAAACCCGAGGAATTCGACACGCTGCAACAAGTCTTGATCTCGGCGAATGTCGGTCAGGTGTTCTACGTGCCTGGCGAGCACGACATGCTCGCCGACGACGGCCGGCAGTATCTGGATCGGTTCGGCAAAGGCACGAAAGGCCACGGGTGGTTCAGTTTCGACCACAAGGGCGTCCACTTCATCGGGCTCGTCAACGTGGTGGATCTCGAGGCCGGCGGCCTCGGTAATCTCGGCGGCGAACAACTCGCCTGGCTGAAGGACGATGTAACGAGCCTCTCCTCCAGCACACCGATCGTCGTCTTCGCGCACATTCCGCTGTGGTCGGTGTATCCCGAGTGGGGATGGGGCACCGACGACGGCGCGCAGGCACTCGGGTATCTGAAGAAATTCGGCTCGGTGACGGTGCTCAACGGCCACATTCACCAAACAATGCAGAAGGTCGAAGGACACGTCACGTTTCACACGGCGACGTCGACCGCGTTCCCACAGCCATCACCCGGCTCGGCGCCATCGCCGGGACCGATGACCGTGCCTGCCGACCAACTGCGCGGCCTGCTCGGCCTCACCGACGTCACCTTCGTGAAGCGATCGCATGCGTTAGCCATCGTCGATCACGATCTCGCCTAGTCATGGCACCAGCGTCAATCAACGTTCGACAACCACGGAGAGCAGGACACCCACGATGAGTACCCTACGCACACGCCTCAACGCGCTCGCGATCGGCGCGGCCGTCGTTACGATGACCGCGATGTACGGGACGAGCGCCCACGCGGCCCAGGGCAACCCGCCGGTGAAGACCGTCGCGATCGAGATCGACAACTTCAAGTTCGGCATCGTCTCGATCGATGTGACCGTCGGGACGACGGTGACCTGGACCAACCGCGACGATGTGCCGCACACGGTGGTGAGCGTGAAGAAGCTCTTCAAGTCGCCGCCCCTCGACACCGAGGAGACGTTCAGCTACACGTTCAACGAGGCCGGCACGTTCGAGTATTACTGTTCTCTGCACCCCCGTATGACCGGCACCATCGTCGTCAAATAGGTGGAGCGGACGATGAATCCGTTCGACCTGAAGAGCGCGCTCCTCGCCAAACACGCACAGCACGTCGTGCTGGTGCATTTCCCGATCGCACTGACGATCACGGCGATCGTCTTCGAGTGGCTGGCGGTCTGCAGACCCGGACCGCGGAGCCAGGCGCTCTCTAGCGCGGCGTATTGGAATCTGACGGTCGCTGCCGCGACTTCGGTGGCGGCCATCGTGACGGGCGTGCTGGCGTGGCAGTGGCAGCTCGACGGAGCGCCGCTCAAAGGCACGCTGTTGTTACATGCGGTGCTCGGCGGCGCCAGCGGCGGCGGGATTCTGTTGCTGTGGTGGCTGTGTCATCGTCAGCAACGCCGATCGGCCACTTCGCCCGGCCTGGTGTATCTTGCGCTCACTGCGATCGTCCTGGTCATCGTTGCGATGACCGGGCATCTCGGCGGTTTTGTGAGCGGCGTGAACTCGGCCGGCAACTGACCGGGCTAGTTGAGGTGACCACGGCGGCTGAGAGCCGGCAAGCGGCTATCGATCGCATGAAAGAACTGTTCCCAGGCTTTGCGGAAGACGACTTCCTGCTGGTGCATAACGTGAACTTTCATGTGCAGGAAGCCATTTCGTAGACCGAGACGATGTGCGGGTGATTGAGCGCGGCGAGTGCGCGAGCCTCGTTCCGGAATCGTCATTCCGGCGACGCGGTTGCTATCCCTGGGTCCAGTCGCGACGCGACGGCAACCGCGCGGCAACTCCGGGTCGTGCGTCGAGCTCAGAGATTAGGTCTTCTTCCGGTCGTCGGCCCGGAACGCAAAATTCCGTCCGGCGCCAGTCGACGCGAGCTGAATCCACAGAACGGCCAGGTTCTCGAGCACGGCGGCATTGCGCAGCGGGCCGGCATCGCACGCGCGAAAGCCAATGCGCTCGGCAACCACCATCACCCGCTTCTTCGCGGCGGGGTCGTCTCCCGCGAAGAACGCGTCGGCCGGGCCGCCGGCCAGGCGGGGATCGGCATGAATCTCAGCCCCAAAGTAATTGAACCCCTTGACGACGGCGACGCCGGGCAAAGCGGCGGCGAGCGCGGCGGTGACCGATCCAGCCGGGGGCGGATTCCAGACCGGCCCGCCGGCCCAACGCAGCGGGTTCGTGCAATCGACGACGACCGCGCCGCCGAGCGGTCCAAGCCCACGCGCCGCATCGACGGCCGCGTCGGCCGGAACCGTGAGCAGCACGACGTGGGCACCAGCCACGGCGTCCGTGACCGACATCGCCGTGATGCCCTTCGCCGCCGCCTTCGCAGGGTCCCTGACGCCAAACCGAACGGCGAAGCCCGCCTCCGCGAGACGCGCTCCGAGCGACGAGCCGACGTTGCCGGCTCCAATGATGGCGATGGCCTCCTGCGTCATGGTGATCCCCCTTACGCATCTTCGTCCGAACGAGCGCGTCACTCAAGGCGCGGGGACATGTCCCCTTCCGTGCAATGACATCATCATGAATACACGCAAGGAAGTCGGGGACACCGATGACCAGGATGACGATCAGGACTGTCGCGGCGCTCATGTGGACGCTCATTGCCGCGCCACTCGCACCAGCGGTCTCCCGGGCGCAGGTTCTTGCGCCACGGGCTGCGGACCTACTGGCCCGCCGCTATCGGGAAGGCGAGACGTTCCGCTATCGGATGACCGCCTCGAATCGCGGCCCAAGCGACACGCTGACCTACAGCCTCACCGCGGATGTCACGGTGCAGAAGGACACGGATGGCCGGTTCTTCGAGGAAGTGGCTTGGCACGACGTGGTCGTGAACGGCGCGCCATTCGCCCTGCCGGCGGCGAGCCAGGCGTTTCGACAACGGCTGACGCTCGAGGCCAACGCGAAATACACGCAGATTCCTGACTTGAGCAAGGTCCATCCAATGCTCATCGGGCCGATCACGGACTTGCTGACGTTCTACGCGGACATGTCCGTGGTTCGCCACGGCACGCTCGAGAGGCCCGGCGATCACTTCTATTTCAAGCATGGCACACCGGCCTCGTGGGCCGACGGCCAGCGCGTCATCATCGGCGAGAGCTCCATCGATTTCGATGTGAGGCTGAAGGGCATCGATCGCACGGCAGAAACGGCGACGCTCCTCATCCGCCACGTGCCGTCCACGCCACCCCAAATCAAGATTCCAGCTGAGTGGATGCTCCCTCCGGTCGCCGATACGCCGAACAACTGGGTGCAGGTCGAGCGCACCGGGGCCAGCAACTTCACGGCCAGCATCGGCCAGGAGACCCTCGACGTGACGATCACGCTGAGCCTGACCGATGGCCAGGTGATCTCGGCCATCCTCGACAATCCGGTGCAGGTACGCGAGCGCGAGTGCGAGAACGAGGCGCTCACCGTGTGCGGTGGGCCTGTCCGGTACGAGATCCGCCGCCACGTGGAGATCACTTCCGCGCGATAGGGAGAGGACGGGCGGCTTTCATCGGCTGATCGCCGGAAACGCATCGGCGATGACGCGTACCTCCGTGTGATCGGTGCCGAGGCCGTCGATGGCCACGATGTCGAACCGGCACGGGGCGTCGAGCCGGTTCGCTCGCGCGAGGTAGTCAAGCGCAATGGCGGCGAGGCGTCGCCGCTTCCAGCTCGTGACGGCCTCGACTGCCCCACCGTAGCGCCGCGATCGTCTCGCCTTCACCTCGACAAACACCAGCACCGAGTCATGGCGGGCGACGATGTCAATTTCGCCAAACCGGGTGCGGTACCGTCTGGCAAGAATTGCGTACCCGCGTCTGGTGAGTTCGCCGCAGGCGAGGTCTTCGCCCACTTTCCCGAGAGCGTAGGCCGACCGGGGCAACGGCACGGATCGACGAAGAGCAAAGTCCAGGCCAAGGGGTACGTCGAGCCGAAACGTCGAGGGCGTCAGCCAGCTCGCGGCAGCCGCTTGAGGACGAACGCGACCGCCGCATATCGCTTCGGGACGTATGCATGCTTCTTTTGTTTCCGAACCGCCCCGAGAATCTGGCGGGCGGCCGTTGTGGGCGAAGCGACCAGGAGCCACCGGACCACCGCCGGCAACGGGCGATCCGTCTTCATCATGGCGGTGTCCACAAAGCCCGGCTGGACTTCGGTCACCACGATCGGGCGTCCACTGTGCCGCGCCAGATCCCGAAGACCGTCCAGATACACCGACTGAAACGCTTTCGAGGCCGAATAGGCGGCCGTCGAACCCTGCCCGCGGAGCGCCGCCACCGAGGTAATCCCGACCAAATGGCCCCGGCCTCGCGCCAGGAAGTGGCGCATCGCCACCTGGGCCATCGCCATGAACGCCACGACGTTCACGGCCACCGTGTCGGCACCGAGCCGCCCGGTCATCGCCGGGTTCAGATGTCCTGTCCCGGCACTGAGGATGACAAGGTCAACACCGCCGAGGACCTCACATATTTCTTCGACGATCGCCGCCGCATCAGGCTGCGTCACGTCGAGGCCGCGCACCACGGTTGCGGGCGCGAGCGTGTCACGAAGGGCCTCGAGCCGATCAAGCCTTCGGGCCAAGAGTCCGAGCTGCCAGCCCGCGTGATCCAGTTCGCGGGCCAGGGCCTCGCCGATGCCGGAAGACGCACCGATGATGACGGCCGTGCCAGCTGCCTGCCTGCTCATCTGGACCGGAATGCCGATGCGTCAGGCTCCCTGCCCAAGCACCTCATCAAACACGTCGACGATCGTGTCCGCCTGCGCGGTGGTGAGCACGAGCGGCGGCGCGAAGCGGAGCGCGTTGCGGCCGGCGCCGAGGAGCAGGACGCCGCGCCTGAACATGGCTTGCACGATGGCGTCGCGCTCGGTCGTCGCTCGCTCTTTGGTGACGCGATCGCGCACGAGTTCGACGCCGATCATCAGTCCGCGACCGCGCACGTCCCCGATGATGGCGTGCTTTTCCTGTAGGCCGCGCAGCCGATCGATCAAGTGACGGCCGACGACCTCGGCGTTCTTGATGAGGCCGTCCTTCAAGAGTTTGATCGTCGCGAGGGCCGCGACGCAGCTCACGGGGTTCCCGCCAAACGTGCTGGCGTGCGCGCCAAGCGGCCAGGTCATGACATCGGCCCGGGCGCTCGTCACGCCGAGCGGCAGGCCCGAGGCGATGCCCTTGGCGACCGTGACGATGTCGGTCTCGATGCCGAAGTGCTCGCACGCAAACATGCGGCCGGTGCGACCCATCCCCGACTGCACTTCATCGGCGACGAGCAACATGCCGTGCTTCTTCGTCAGCTCGCGCAAGCGCTGATGGAACTGCGGCGCCGGCACGACGTAGCCGCCCTCCCCCTGAATGGGTTCGACAATCACCGCGGCGACCTCGTCGGGCGAGACGAGGTGGACAAGAATCTGGTCCTCGACGAAACCGAGGCACTCCGCCTGGCACGACTCGGGCTTCAACCCCACCGGGCAGCGATAGCAAGTCGCGTACGGCGCATGGTAGACGCCGGGCATCATCGGCCCGAAGCCGCGTCGCTGGACGGACTTGCTGGACGTCAACGCCAGCGATCCCATCGTGCGCCCATGAAAGGACCCGAGGAAGGCGATGATGTTGACGCGGCCGGTCTTGTAGCGCGCGAGCTTCAGGGCGGCCTCGTTGGCCTCGGTGCCGGAATTGCTGAAAAAGGACCGGACGTCGCCCGTGTCCCGCGCGATCGGCACGATTCGCGCCATTTCCTCGGCCAGCTCGACCTGCGGCTCGTAGTAGAAGTCCGTGCCGGACATGTGCAGGAACTTCCCCGCCTGCTCCACGACGGCGGCGACGACGGCCGGATGGGCATGGCCGGTGGCGGTCACGGCGATGCCGGCGGCACAATCGAGGAACCGATTGCCGTCGACGTCCTCGACGACGGCACCCTCGCCTCGTGCCATCACGAAGGGATAGTCGCGCGTATACGACGTGGACACGCGCGCCCGATCGCGCGCGACGATCGCGGCGGCTTTGGGGCCGGGCAGGGGGGTCTTGAGATCGGGGGCGTGAAGAGACATGTCAGGAATTGAAGATTGATGATCGGGTCATTGACGATTGATAGACGATTGAAGAATTGAAGAATTGACGATTGAGAGCCTCGTGACCGGTGGCACCGTCGCGATGGCCCGGCGCAGCCACCAGCTTGTCAACCTTCAATCGATCGATCATCAATCCGCCAATCACTCGTCAATTGGCGATCATCAATCCTCATTGTAGTGTCCTTGTCCATTTACTTTCTCTTCCATCGCGTTCCTGCCGCCGAGTCTTCAAGCACGATCCCCCTCGCGTCGAGGTCCTTACGGATTGCATCGGCCCGTCCAAAGTCCCTCGCCTGCCTGGCGGCGCGCCGCTCGGCGATGAGGCGTTCGATCTCCTCGGCGGGCACGGGCGGAGCGGCGTCCTCGGCCCGACGGAGCACCAGCACCCCGAGGACGAGGTCGAAGTGATCGAACGCGTCCTGAATGATCGTGGCGTCGCGCGACCCAACTTCGCCTCGGTCCATGGCCGCGTGCAGCTCCCGAACGAGGTCGAAGACGACGCCGAGGGCACCGGGGATGTTGAGATCGCTCGCGATCATCGCCCGGAAGTCTGCCTGGGCCTGCGCCACACGGCCGGCGATCTCCGGATGCTCGGCGCCGTCCGCACCGGGACCGAGGCGGCCGACGCGGGCCAGGAAGTCCGCGAGCCGCGTGAGCGCGGCCTCGGCCTGCTCTAACCCCTCGAAGGCGAAGCTGAGCTGCTTACGATAGTGCACGGACAGCAGCAAGTACCGGAGGGCGGAGGCGCGGAACCCGCGGTCGAGGATCTGGCGAACGTCGAACACGTTGCCGATCGACTTCGACATCTTCTCGTGCTCGAGGTTCAGAAACTCTACGTGCACCCAGAAGCGGGAGAACGGCCGGCCCGTCGCGCCCTCCGCCTGCGCGATCTCGTTCTCGTGATGCGGAAACTTCAGGTCGATGCCACCGCCGTGGATGTCGATCGGCCCCGGACCGAGCAGCCGCAGCGCCATCGCGGAGCACTCGATGTGCCACCCCGGCCGGCCGGGTCCGCATCCGAAATCCCACGTCGGCTCGCCTGGTTCGGTCGCCTTCCACAGGACGAAGTCGCGGGCGTCCTCCTTCGAGTACGTGTCCGCGTCCACACGCGCGCCGATCTGGATGCCCGCCGGATCGAGTTGCGCCAGCTTGCCGTACTCGGGCCAGGTCGCGATCTTGAAATAGATCGACCCATCCGACGCGTAGGTGTGGCCGCGCGCGTCGAGCGCCAGCACCATCTCCACCATCGCGCGCAGATTGGCCTCGTCGGTCGCACGCGGGCTGTCTTCGACCGGCTCTAGACCGAGCGCGGCCGCGTCCTCGCGAAACGCGGCGATGTACCGATCGGTGTATTCGCGCAGCGAGACGCCGGCCTCCTTCGACGCGCGAATCGTCTTGTCGTCCACATCCGTGAAGTTCATGACGTGGTGCATGCCGTACCCTTCCTGATGGCGAAGGGCGCGCCGCAGCACGTCGAGGCTGATGAACGTCCGGAAATTCCCGATGTGGCCGCGCGCGTAGACCGTGAGTCCGCAGGTGTACATGCGGACAGTGCGGCCATCCGCCGGCACGAAGTCCTCTTCGGCCCGGGTCAACGAGTTATAAAGACGCATCGAGCGTCAGGTCTTCGAGACCGGAATGGCGTGACGCACGGTCGAGGACCGGCCGCCGCACGTCGCCGTGACCTCTACGCCGCCACGGCTGAAGTGAAACGCCAGTTCCAACTGCGCCTGCGCGTCCGGCGCCATGCTCTTGACGGTCTCAGACAGCGCTTGAGCCAGGGCCTGGCCGTCGGCCACCGATCCGCCAGCCAGTTCCGCACACTTCGCCGTGACGTCCAAAGCCACACTGCGAAAGCGATGGTCGGCCGGCACGCTGAGCTTGAACGGCATGGACATCGCGCGAAGACGATTCTATCAGCCCCCGGTCAGAGCGCCATCTGCGCGAAAAGCGCTCTCGCGTGGCTGGCATCCTCGGCCATCGCCGCAGCCAGGGCATCCAGACCATCGAAGCGCCGTTCGGCGCGAATCCACCGGATGAACGCGACGCCGATCGGCCGATCGTACAGATCGCGCGGACCGTCGAGCAGGTGCGTCTCGACCGTGAAGCGCCCGTCGCCGATCGTCGGCCGGGATCCGACGCTCGTCACGGCCGGATGTTGCACGCCGTCGACGATCGCCACCGTCGCATAGATGCCGTTGGCCGGCAGGAGTTCGTTCGGCGTCTCGAGGTTCGCCGTCGGCATGCCCAACGTCCGGCCGCGACCGTCGCCCCGGACGACCGTTCCCTCGATCGTGTACTGATGGCCCAGCAGCGCCGCCGCTTCGTCGACGCGGCCCTCCTCCACCAACCGTCGAATCCGGGTGCTGGACACGACGAAGTCCTTGTAGCGGACCGGATCGACCTTGTCGACGCGGAAACCGCGGTCTTCGCCAATCGCCCGCAAGAGGGTGAAGGTGCCCAACCGATCGCGGCCGAAGAGGAAGTTGGCGCCCACCCACACTTCGGCGACATGCAGCCAATCGATGAGCACGATCTCCACGAAGGTCTCGGGCGCCCACTGCGCCAACTCCGGCGTGAACGTAATGACGACGACCGCCTGCATGCCGGCCCGCTCGAACCCGTCGATCTTCTGTTCGAGCGTCATGAGCAGTTTGGGCGCCTTGTCGGGTCGAACGATGCGCGGCGGGTGCGGATCGAAGACGATGGCGACTGGCGTGCCTCCGCGCTCGATCGCCTGGCGCCGCACGCGCTCGAGCACCTTCAAGTGCCCTCGGTGGAGACCGTCGAAGTTGCCGAGGGCCGCCACCGGGTGCAGCCACTGCGGAGAGGAGGCATCCGGAAACCGAAGGGTCTGCATCAGGCGACGTCCACCACGAGTCCATCGTGCGCGAGGGCGACGCCGGCGGGCAAGGCCGCGGTTGTGTGGGCGTGGCCGAGGTCGTGCGCGATGTGGGTGAGCCAGGTCCGCCGCGCGCCGAGGCGCTTACTGGCCGCCACGGCCTGCGCCACGGTGAAATGCGTCGGATGCGGCCGGTGCCGCAGCGCATCGATCACCAGGTCCTCGACGCCCACGAGCCGTTCGATCGCGTCCTCGGGTAGTCCGTTGCAATCGGTGAGGCAGGCAAACGATCCCATGCGAAACCCGAGGACGGTCCACGGGCCGTGAGGCAGCGGAACCGGCACGACCTCCTGCCGCCCCAGGCAGAACGGGCCGCCAAGGGGATACAGGAGCATGGCCGGGACGCCGCCGCCGAGCGGCGCGTCCTCGTCGAATGCGTATTCGAACATCCGCTTCACGCTCGCCAGAGACGAGGCCAGGCCGTACATCGGCATCGCGGTGCCATTGATCTGGTTGAAGGACCGCACTTCGTCGAGCCCCATCACATGATCCGCATGGGCGTGCGTGAGCAGGATCGCATCGACGCGGCATACGTCAAACTGCAGGGCCTGGGATCGCAGGTCCGGCGTCGCGTCCACGAGGACACGCAGCCCGTCGCTCATCTCGATGTAAATCGACGTCCGGAAGCGACGGTCGCGGGGATCGGCCGAACGGCACACGGCGCACCCGCAGCCGATCGCCGGCACGCCGTGGGATGTGCCGGTGCCGAGAAACGTCACACGCACGGCGGAAGGACTGTAACACATGGAAGAATTGAAGATTGACGATCGGATCATTGACGATTGGGGTCATTGACGATTGGGGGTCATTGACGATTGAGGGCCATCGACGATGGGCGATCGAGAAACCGGGGAGCGGCCGTGAAACGCAGGACGCGACGATCGAGAGATGCGCGCGCGCGGCGAGCGGCGAGCGCCGCTGCCGCACTCGTGCGAACCATGGACACGCTGCGGTCAACCCACGGCTGCCCGTGGGATCGCCAGCAGACGCACGCCTCGCTCGCTCCGTTTCTGGTCGAGGAGTCCTACGAGGCCATCGACGCCATTGAGCGCGGCGACTTCGACGCCCTGGCCCAGGAGCTGGGAGACGTGCTGTTTCAGTGCGTCTTCCACGCGCAGATCGCGTCGGAGTCCGGTCGCTTCGATCTCGCCGACACTGCTCGGGCCATCATCGCCAAGCTGATTCGACGGCACCCGCACGTGTTCGCGGCGTCGGGGCGGCCGCTCACGGCCGCTGCCCGACGGCGGCGGGCCGCACGGTCCGCCGACGCGGTGCTGACGCAGTGGGAGGCCATCAAGGCCGCCGAGCAGACATCGCGCGGCGAGACGGCCCGAGTGCTGGCCGGCGTGCCGCGCGCGCTCCCGGCCCTGCTCCGCGCGCACGAAATCGGGACGCGGGTGGCCGCCGTCGGCTTCGACTGGCCGCGAGCCTCCGACGTCGTCGACAAGATCGACGAGAAAGTGCGCGAACTTCGCGCGGCGGTCCACGAGAGCCCGGCACGCGCCGCAGACGAGCTGGGCGACCTGCTCTTCTCCATCGCCAATCTAGCTCGCAAGCTCGGCCTCGAGCCCGAAGCCGCCCTGCGCGCCGCGAACGACAAGTTCACGCGCCGCTTCGAGGCCGTCGAAGACGACTTCTCGACCCAAGGTCGATCCTTCCACGGCGCCGGCGCGGCGGAGCTGGACGAGGCGTGGCGGAGAGTGAAGGGAACAGAAAAGGCTTGAAGGCTTGAAGGCTTGAAGGCCTGAAGGCTGGAAGGCTCGGGGGCGTGAAGATCTCCCAACGACAGGCGTCATGGTACCCAGGCGGCGCCGCAGAGAGGCGCTTTCTGCTATCGTCCGGCCATGAAATGGCACATGACATGGCGTTGGATGGCCGCGATTGCAGTCGGCCTTGCGGCCCCGGTGGCCGTGGCGCGCGCCCAGCGGCCCTTGGCCATCGAAGCCGGCGACATCATCATCACCGGCGGCCAACTCTTTGACGGCGTGGCCGACACCCTTCGGCCGAACACGGGCCTGGTCGTCCGCCACGGCATCTTCCTGGAAGTGGGCGCCGATCTGACTGGCCGCGATCTGACCGCCGCCGAGGTCGTCCGCCTTCAGTCGGATGAGACGGTGCTGCCGGGGCTCTTCGACCTGCATGCGCACTACGCCGTGGATCTGTTCAACGCACAGCGCGTCGACGAGTACACGGCGAACCCGCTGATCTTCCTCGGCAACGGCGTGACGTCGACGTTTCCAGCCGGTGAGGTCGACCCCGAGGGCATGATGGCCGCGCGACGCCGTATCGAACGCGGCGACCGGATCGGCCCGAGGATTCTCAGTTCAGGTCCGTATTTCGGATCAGCCCGTCCGGGCTGGAAGGCCGCGGACGAGACGCCGGATCGCATCCGGAAGGAAGTCGACGACTGGGCGGCGCGCGGCGTGATGGGCTTCAAGGCGAAGGGCATCCAGCCGCCGCAGCTGGTCGCGCTCATCGACGAGGCCCACCGCTACGGCGTGACGGTCACCGGGCACCTCGACTCCGGCTTTCACAACTCGGTGAACCCACGCGACGCGGTCCTAATGGGCATCGACCGCGTCGAGCACTTCATGGGCGGCGACGCCCTGACACCGGACAAGAGCGCGTACGCGTCGCTCGAATCGCTGGACGTGACCCGGCCGGAAGTCACCGCGATCATGCAGCTCTACCTCCAGCGGCACGTCTACTACGACGCGACGATCTCGGCCTACGGCTACTGGTATGCCGACAAAGACCCGCGCGTCTTCACGACGTGGACGGACGAGATGGCCTTTCTCACGCCGCACGCGCGCGAGGTCGTCGACGCGAACCTCAAGACGCGCCGCTCGAACGAGCAGTTCCATCGCATCTACGACGTCAAGCTTAAGGAGATCAAGCGCTTCTACGACCTGGGCGGCGCCGCGCTCATCACGTCGGGTACCGATCACCCGAGCTGGGGCGAGTACTTCGCGGGCTTCGGCACTCACCGCGAACTTCAGGCGCTCGTCGTCGCTGGCCTGCCGCCGGCCGCGGCCCTCAAGGCGGCGACGACGAATGCCGCCCACGCGTTCGGCCTGGGGGATCGACTCGGCACGATTGAGACCGGCAAGTTGTCGGACCTCGTCGTGATTCGCGGCAACCCGCTGACGAACATCAGCGCGACGCACAACGTTCTTCGCGTGATGGTGCGCGGTCAGCTCTACGACGCCCACGCGCTCCTCGACCAAGCTAAGGGCACGCTCGGCCCGAAGACCGCCGCCGATGACGACTGGTGGAAGGGGAACGTGAGGTTTGGAAAGCATTGAAGTGGGAAGAATTGACGATTGACGATCGGATCATTGACGATTTGATTGCCGATTGCCGGATTGATGATTGGGAGCGGATCAATCGCCAATGATTCGATCGTCAATCGTCAATTCTTCACGTGTCTTCTTTCGTATGTCGTTCCCGTTTGACGTCGCTGCGGTGATGCTTTGCCGCCAGTCGCGTCTCCCGCGCGCGAGCCCCTGGCTTCGTCGGTCGGCGACTTTTCGGACGTCGCGCCGCCTGCTGTAGCAGGGCGATCAACCTCGCCCGCGCCGCTTCCCGATTGCGATGCTGCGTGCGATGTTCGCGCGCCTGAATGACGAGGACGCCGTCGGCCGTCATTCGCCGCCCCGCCAACCGCACGAGCCGCACCTTGACGGGATCGGGGAGCGACGACGCCAGCACGTTCAGCCGAAGCTCGACCGCGGTCTCGAGCTTGTTGACGTTCTGGCCGCCGGGTCCTGACGCGCGCGAGAACTGTTCCTCGAGTTCGTGCTCATCGAGGGAGAGTCCCTCAGTGATGGCAATCATGCGGGCTCCTGTTACCGATCATACGACCGGGAATCGTGCCCGCGTCTTCAACTGAAACAGAGGCCTCCCGGCACTCCGTAGAGTGCATTTCCGTGCTATTTCGCGCAGCGCCAGCTGATTCTGGGGTCTGAGATACAATGCAGCTCACGGTCTGGCGCCCGGGTCCTCCCGCCTTGTGGTAGCGGGGCGGTGCGGAGTTCGTCGCGATCGAAAGGAGCAGTTGATGGGTACTCAGTTCAGGAAGATTGGCACTACCGCTCTCGCCGCCACGATCGCCGTTGCCTTGTCGGCGCCCGTGGCCTTCGCACAGGACGCCACCAACGCCCCGGATCAGTCCCCGGCACCGTCACCGTTTCATATCAACGCGACGTTCTTACCGGATGCGTCGGACACGTCCATCGTCGACCAGGCCTCGCAAAGTTCACAGAGTTCGCACCATCATGAAGGTTTCGGCTTCGGCATTTTGGGCGGCTTTCTCTTCAAGTCGCTCAGCCAGAGCCCCGTCAATGGCGAAGCGCTCACCAGCAATACGGGCGAGTCGATCGGGATCTTCTTCGGCGGCAATCGGCCGGGCCGCGTCGGCGTCGAGGGCCAGCTGATGTACAACGTCCGCAAGGGCACGGACTTGAACGGCGATACGCTCTCGATTCACTCCCTCGAGATTCCGGTGTTGATCCGGGTCAACATCGGCTCGCAGTCCCTCAAGGGCATGCTGGGCTACATCATCGTCGGCCCGTCGGCCGACATCCAGTTGAACGCCAGCCTGTTCGGTCAGACCGTTAACAAGAACTACAAGGGTCTGAATATCGACGCGGTTTTCGGCGGCGGCATTGAGATCACCCGCTTCTTCATCGAGGCTCGGGAGGATCTCGCTCTGTTCATGGTGAACAGCGGCAACCTCGGCAGCATCAGCCAAATTCACGCGAAGACGTTCGCGCTGCTCTTCGGCTTCCGGATCGACTAAGGTCGGCTCGCCGCAGTCAACCGACGGCCGTGCCCTGTGAGGCACGGCCGTTTGTCTTGTACGAACGCGTCCCCGTCAGCTCATTGGCTGGCGCGGCCGACTCACCTGGTGATATTCCTGCAAGGACTTGACGCTTAGCCCCTCCGACCGGAGGGCGCCGATGGCGCTCACGGCCGCTGCCGCGCCGGTGAGCGTGGTAATCGCCGGCACACCCTGCGACATCGCGATGCTCCGCACCGTCCGGTCGTCGAAGAACGACTCGCGGCCCAGCGGCGTGTTGATGACGAGGGCAATGCGCCGATTGACCAGCTCGTCACCCACGTGCGGTCGGCCTTCGTTGATCTTGAAGATGATCTCGACGTCGATGCCGTGCGCGCGCAGATACGCGGCCGTCCCGCGCGTCGCCACGAGCTTGAAGCCGAGCGCCGCCAAGCCGCGGGCAATTGGCACGACGGCCGCCTTGTCCTGATTATTGACGCTGAGAAACGCCGTGCCGTGCTGGGGCAGGTGCTGGCCGGCGGCCATCTGCGCCTTGGCGAACGCGGAGCCGAACGACTCGGCGCCGCCCATTACTTCGCCGGTGGACTTCATCTCCGGCCCGAGCAGCGTATCGACGCCGGGGAACCTGACGAACGGGAACACGGGCGTCTTGACGAAGAACCCCGATACGCTCAAGTCCGCGGCGATGCCCTGCTCGGCGAGCGTCTGGCCAACCATCGCGCGCATCGCGACCTTGGCAAGCGGGACGCCGGTCGCTTTCGAGAGGTACGGAATCGTGCGCGACGCGCGCGGATTCACCTCGAGCACGTACACCACCTCGCCCTTGACGGCGAACTGGGTATTCATGAGGCCGACGACGCCGAGCGCGGTGGCAATGCGGCGCGTGTAGTCGCGAATCGTGGCGAGGTGCCGCTCGGCCAGTTGGAACGGGGGCACCACGCACGAGCTGTCACCGGAATGGATGCCGGCCTGCTCGATGTGCTCCATGATGCCGCCGATGACGACTGCTCCGGTCGTATCGGCCACGGCATCGACGTCGATCTCCGTCGCATCTTCCAGGAACTTGTCGATCAGGATCGGATGCTCGGGCGAGGCCTGCACCGCGTAGCGCATGTAGCGGTCGAGCGTCGCGGTGTCGTACACGATCGCCATCGCGCGCCCGCCCAACACATACGACGGTCGCACAACGACGGGGAACCCGATCGCGTTCGCCACTTCCCGCGCCTCCCCGGCTGACGTGGCCGTGCCGCTCGCGGCTTGCGGGATCCCGAGATCGTCGAGCAGTCTCGCGAACCGCTTCCGGTCTTCCGCCAAATCGATCGAATCGGGCGACGTACCCAGGATGCGGACGCCGGCCCGCTGCAGTCCGAGCGCCAGTTTCAGCGGCGTCTGGCCGCCATATTGGACGACACACGCGACGTCACCACCGCCTTCGCGCTCACGCTCGATGACGGCCATGACGTCCTCGAAAGTCAGCGGCTCAAAGTAGAGGCGGTCGACCGAGTCGTAGTCCGTCGACACGGTCTCGGGATTGCAATTGATCATGACCGTCTCGTAGCCCTCGTCGCGCAAGGCGAACGCCGCGTGACAGCAGCAGTAGTCGAACTCGATGCCCTGCCCAATCCGGTTGGGTCCGCTGCCGAGGATCACGACGCGTGGCTTGGCGGAGGGCGGCGCTTCGGACTCGCGCTCGAAGGTGCCGTAGAGGTACGGCGTGAAGGACTCGAACTCGGCCGCGCACGTGTCGATTTGCTTGTAGGCCGGCTGCAGGCCGAGGGCGGCGCGCCTGGCGCGCCACGCGTGTTCGGGCACCGGCGTCAAGTGGGACAGGTCCGAGTCCGAGAACCCAGCCCGTTTGAGATCGCGAAGCGCCGCATCGGTGAGGGCCTCACCCGCCGACGTCGCCCCACGCGCCAGATCGACAATCTGCTGGAACTGCGTGAGGAACCACGGATCGATATGCGTCAGCCGATGAATCTCGTCAAGGGCCCGGCCGCGATCGAGCGCTCGGAAGACGGCCCACATCCGGCGATCGGTCGGCACTCGCAGGGCCCGCTGGAGTGAGGCCTCGTCTTCTTCAGCCGCACCGCTCGCCTGGGCGACCAGGCGGCCATCCTGCCCGAGCTCCAGCGAGCGAAAGGCCTTGAGGAACGCCTCCTTGAACGTCCGGCCAATGGCCATGGCCTCGCCGACGGACTTCATCTGGGTCGTCAGCGTCCGATCCGCCTGCGGGAATTTCTCGAAGGCCCACCGCGGGACTTTGACGACGACGTAGTCGATCGTCGGCTCGAAGGACGCCGGCGTGAGCCGGGTGATGTCGTTCGGGATCTCGTCGAGCCGATAGCCGAGCGCGAGCTTTGCGGCGATCTTGGCGATTGGAAACCCCGTCGCCTTCGACGCGAGCGCCGACGACCGCGATACGCGCGGGTTCATCTCGATCGCGACCATCCGGCCGTCGTCGGGATTGACCGCAAACTGAATGTTCGAGCCGCCGGTCTCGACGCCGACGCGGCGAATGATGCGTCGCGCGGCATCGCGCATGCGCTGGTATTCCTTGTCCGACAACGTCAGGGCGGGGGCGACCGTAATGCTGTCGCCGGTGTGGACACCCATCGCGTCGATGTTCTCGATCGAGCAGATGACGACGAAGTTGTCGGCTACGTCGCGCATCACCTCGAGCTCGAATTCCTTCCAGCCGATCACGGATTCCTCGACGAGGATCTCGTGGACGGGGCTCAGCCGCAGGCCGCGCGTCGCGATCTCCCGGAACTCCTCGATGTTGTACGCAATGCCGCCGCCGACGCCGCCGAGCGTGAACGAGGGGCGCACGATCACCGGAAAGAGGCCGACGTCTTCGGCGGCCTGGACCGCCTGGTCGAGCGAGCGCGCGTACGCGCTCTCGGGCACGTCGATGCCGATGGACCGCATCGCGTCCTTGAACTTGAGCCGATCTTCGGCGACCTTGATGGCCGCGACGGACGCGCCGATGAGCTGGACGCCGTGCCGTTCGAGGATGCCGCGGTCGTCCAGCTCGACCGCCAGATTGAGCGCGGTCTGGCCGCCGACGGTGGGCAGCAGGGCATCCGGTTTCTCGCGCGCGATGATCTGCTCGAGGATCTCCGGCGTGAGCGGCTCGACGTACGTCCGGTCGGCGATCTCCGGGTCGGTCATGATCGTCGCCGGGTTCGAATTCACCAGCACGACCTCGAGGCCCTCGGCCCGAAGGGCTTTGCACGCCTGCGTCCCGGAGTAGTCGAACTCGCAGGCCTGACCGATGACAATCGGCCCCGAGCCGATGACGAGGATGCGCTTGAGGTCCGTGCGTTTGGGCATGGGAGGAAAGCGGAATCTCGAATCTAAAATCTAGAATCTAATACCTAAGATCCCCCGCCGCCTCATCGCTCCATCGCCTGAAGGAACCGAGTGAACAGGTAGTCCGCGTCGTGCGGACCGGGTGACGCCTCGGGATGGTACTGCACGCAGAAGACGGGCTTGTCTTGATGCCGTAGGCCTTCAACGGTGCCGTCATACAAGTTCGTGTGCGTGATCTCGACGTCGGCCGGCAGCGTCGCCGGGTCGACCGCGAAGCCATGGTTCTGTGACGTGATCTCGATCCGACCAGTCCGCAGGTCTTTCACGGGATGATTCGCGCCGCGATGACCGAACTTGAGCTTGAACGTCCGCGCGCCCATGGCCAGTCCGAGAATCTGGTGTCCGAGACAGATCCCGAAGACCGGCACGCCGCAGTCGACGATCGCGCGGGCGTTTCCAATCGCGTAGTCGAGCACGGCCGGGTCCCCGGGGCCGTTGCTGAGGAACACGCCGTCGGGCTTCGTGGCCAGCACGTCGGCGGCCGGCACCGTCGCCGGAAACACGCGCACGTCACAGCCGTGCGCCGACAGCCGGCGGAGGATATTCCACTTCATGCCGTAGTCGTAGGCCGCGATCTTGAATCGGCGACCACCGCGGGCCTCGAGCACCTCGCGAAACGCGTCGGTACCGCTGTCAGTCCAGTCGAAAGCCGCCGGGCAGGTGACGTCTTTCACGAGATCGGCGCCCTCCATCTGCGGAATGGCCCGGGCACGATCGACCAGGTCGTCAACGCTGGCGGCCGTCTTGTCTCCCGTCGCGATGACGCCGCGCATGACGCCCGACGACCGCAGGAGGCGTGTCAGCGCGCGCGTGTCGATGTCCGAGATGGCGACGATGCGGTTGGCCGCGAGATAGGCGCGGAGCGATTGGTCTGCGCGCCAGTTGCTGGCGATCGGCGATTCGTCGCGGATCACGAAACCGGCGACCTGCAGGCCCCGCGACTCGATGTCCTCGGGCGTCACGCCGTAGTTCCCGATCTCGGGACAGGTCATCGTCACGATCTGGCCGGCGTAGGAGGGATCGGTCAGCACCTCCTGATAGCCGGTCATGCTGGTATTGAAGACGACTTCACCGGAGGCCACGCCCTCGGCCCCGGCGGCGAGGCCGCGGAACGATTGACCGTTTTCTAGCGCAAGGGTGGCATCCACAGACCGGGGACTCCTGACAACTCCAGCGTCACGGCAACTCTCGCCCGCTCGCCCGACTTGATGACGACCGACGTCACCAGCGTCTTATAGCCCGTCCGCTCGAGACGCAGCGGATGCGACCCGGGCCGAACATCCGGCACCGTGAGCGGCGTCACGCCGAGCGCCTTGCCGTCGAGCACGACGCGGGCGCCGGCCGGCCGAGTTTCGATGACGATCGAGCCAACGAGGCTTTCGGGCTTCGGCCGAGGCGCCGCGACTGGATGCGAGGCCGGCGCGGGAGACTCGAGAGGCGGCGACGTCGTACCGCCCGGTATCGGTGGGGCCGGCACGATGACATCGGTGCCCGGCGGCGGGGCCGGTTGCGTCACCTCGGTCGGAGGAAGCGGCCGCCGGCCGAGCCCAATGCGGTAGCCGGCGACGCCGCCGAGCGCTCCACCCGCGACGGCCGCCGCGAACACAGCCGCCCATGGAAACGGCGTCTTCATCGGCACGATCACCGGCGGCGGAGAGACGCGCATCGGGGGCGGAGAGGGGCGAGGTATTGGACTGGTCCGATCGACACGATCACTCGCGACAGCCCGCTCGCGCGCGGGCGACGACGACGCGGCCTCGGCCGATGCCGGACGGGTCGGCGGAATCGGCGGACGTCGCGACCCGGACGCAGGCGTGGCCGCATCGGCCGCTACAGGCGGCGGGAGCGGGGCCCAAACAGGCGGATCCGGTACCGGCGCAGCCGGCGGAGTCACGAGCGGCGGTGCCGTCTCGATGGACGCCGCCTCAGCCATCGCCAGCAGTGGAGCCGCTTCTTTCTTGCGCGAGGTTGCGGTCGTTCCTGTCGGGCTTGTCGGGCCGGTCGTTCCTGCCGGGGCTGCCTGAGGCGCTGGACGATCCTCGGCCGCGTTCGCGCCTTCCGGCAGCGCACCAAGCGGCTCGCCGCGAAGGATCGCGCCGAGCGCGTCCACAAACGCGGTCGGCGTCGCAAAACGTTGGTCGGGTCGGTCGGCCAGCGCAGCCGCCAGCACGCGGCGGATCAGCACGCGTGCCTCTGGCGTGGTGCCGGTCGCGAGCGAGCCGTCCTGCTCGTTGGCGCCACCTGGCCGTCGCTTGGTCAGCAGCTCATGCGCGAGCACGCCGAGGGAATAGATGTCCGCACGGATGTCCCACGAATCAGCGGTGCCACGTTCGGGTGCGGAGTACGGGCGGCGCGGCGGACCCTTGATGCCGGTCGCTTCGAGCGCGGGCAGCACGCCGCAGCCGGTCAACCGGATGTCATTGGTGCCACTCAACACGAACACGTCGCGCGGGTGAATGGCGCCGTGCCCGCAGCCGGCCGCCCAGGCGGCCTCGATGGCTTTCGCCAGGTCGGTCAGCATGGGCAACGCTTTATCGAGGGGCGCCGGTGCGAGGTGCCGCAGCGCGACGTCGAGCGTTTCGGCCGACACGTACTCCATCGCAAGATAGGCAGACATGCCCTCGAGACCGGCATCGAGAACCTGCACGACGGCCGGGTTCGCCAAGCCGCTGGCCGGAATTCGCCGCAGGTTGCCGGCCAGCCGCGCCACCGTCTCGGGCACGACGTCGAGGCGAAACGCCTTGACGGCCACCAGGCGGTCCTGGTGCGGATCGTACGTTCGGAACACCGGGCCGAGGACGCCGCTGCCGATCTGATGCAGGACGCGATACGGGCCGAATGCGGCGGGCGGAGTGAAGGCGGCGGATTCGTCGAACGGCAAACTGTGAAAACTGTAGCACACGGTAGTACATTGCCTACTCGTGTCTTCGCCCCTTTCGTCGTCGCTGGTCCACCGCGCCATCGACCTGCGCCAGCTCCCATGGACCCGACCGTTCTCCGTGGCCTACGCGCACGACTTCTCGTCGATCGCGGCGTTCTTCGCGGGAAACCCGGCGCAGCCCGACGCATGGCGCGACACCATTGCCCGTGTCACGCGGGCACCTCGGGATCGGCGCGCCATCGTGTCTGCGCTTGAACGTCAACTGGCGGCGAGGAACGCCCCGGTTCCGGCGCGCCAGGCGGCGGCGCGGCTGGCCGATCCGGCCGCGGTGGCGGTCCTCACCGGACAGCAAGCCGGCCTCTTCGGCGGCCCCTTGTACACCCTCCTCAAGGCCATTACGGCCATTCAACTGGCACGCGAGGTCGCCTCCGCCCACGGTGTGCCGGTGATCCCAGTCTTCTGGGTCGCCGGGGAGGACCATGACTGGCTGGAGGTCCGCACGGCGAGGTTCCTCGACGCGGAGTTCGGTCGGCGCGAGGTAACGCTGCCCGACCTTCCCGGTGCCGGCGTCAGACCGGTCGACGCTCTCGTGCTCGACGAGCCAATCGAGGAGGCGATTTGCGCCCTCGACGCGGCGTTGCCGGTAACCGAGTTCAAGGCCGATGTCGTCGCGCGACTGCGCAAGCACTATCGCCCCGGCGTGTCGATGGCTCGCGCGTTTGCCTCCTGGCTCGACGACCTGTTCGGCGCGCACGGCCTCGTCGTCTTCGAGGGTTCCGATCCGAATGCCAAGCCGATCGTGGCCGATCTCTTCGCGCGCGAGATGGCCGATCCGGCGCGGTCGGTCTCGCTCGTGGCGTCGGCGTGCACCGACTTGCGCGCTCGAGGACTCGAGCCCCAGGTCGAGCCAGCCGAGGACGGCACGACGCTGTTCTATCTCGACGCGACGGGTCGGCACGCCATCAAACGGAAGGGCCACGGCCTCAGCATCGCCGGCCGCGAGCGATCGGCCGCCGAGGTGTCCGCGGAAGCCGCTGCGCATCCTGAGCGTTTCAGCCCCAACGTGCTGCTGCGATCGGTGGTGCAGGATCGCCTGTTCCCGACGATCTGTTATGTCGGCGGTCCGGCCGAGATCGCCTATCAGGCTGAGCTTGGCGGCATCTATCACGCGCAGGGCGTCGAACGTCCCCTCCTCTGTCCCCGCGCGAGCGCAACCCTCATCGATTCGGCCGCCGCCAAGTTCCTCGATCGACCCGACGTCACCTTCGCGAGTCTTCAACCCCAGAACGAATCGCTCCTCAATCTACTCCTTGCCAATCAGATGCCCCCGGCGCTCGACCGGGGATTGGACGAGGCAGCCCGCGAGGTTCGCGAGCAGCTCGATCGCATTCGCGGAGCGCTGGCGACCGTGGACCCGACGCTGGTCGGCGCCGCGGACACAACGCGCGATCGGATGCTCGACTCGCTCAAGCAGCTTCAGGGCAAGGTCGTACAAGCGAGCAAGCGCAAGGACGACACGCTGCGGCGCCAGTTCCTGCGCACGCAGGCCCTGGTGTTTCCTGGCGGGCATCCGCAAGAGCGCGATCTCTCGGTCGCGTTCTTCGTGAGCCGGCACGGCCCCGCGCTGGTGGATCGCCTCGTCGACGGACTCCCGCACGACGCGAACTCGCACTATCTCGTACTGGGGTGAAGGGCAGCGGGAAGGCTTGGAGGTGTTGGACCTGGGGTCAGCGGTACGCGGCACTTCCTTCCAGCCTTCAAGGCTTCACGCCCTCAAGCCTTCTCTCCATGAGATAGAGTCGGAGGGCATGTCCGTCGACCTGCTCGTCTTTGGTCCGCATCCGGACGACATCGAGATTGGCCTCGGTGGCACGGTGGCACGGCAGGCGGCGGAAGGCCATCGAGTCGGCCTCTGCGACCTGTCGGCTGGAGAACTCGGCACGAACGGCACGCCCGAGATCCGGACGCGTGAGGCCCAGGAGGCTGCGCGCGTGCTTGGCGCCGCCTGGCGCGAGCACCTCGCCTGGCCGGACGGCGCGATCACGAACACGCCCACGCTGGTGCGGTCCGCGGTAGAAGCGATCCGGCGGCATCGGCCGCGGACCGTGGCGGCGCCCTACTGGCACGACCGACATCCGGATCACATCGGCGCGAGCGAAGCGATTCGCACAGCGGCCTTTGCCAGCGGCCTGCGCCGCTATGCCGCCGACGGCGACCCGTGGCGGCCCGACTGGGTCTGCTACTACTTCATCAATGACAGCGTTGCACCGTCGTTCGTCGTCGACGTGTCGGCTTACTACGACAGGAAGCGCGACGCCCTGGCCTGCTACACGAGCCAGTTCGCGCCCACAGACGCCGATGCGACGCCAACGCGTCTCACGACGCCTACGTTCCGGCAGCTCATCGAGAGCCGCGACGCGCAATTCGGCGCACTCGGAGGCGTGGCCTTTGCAGAAGGCGTCGTCGTGCACGAACCGGTCGAGCGAGCGTCGCTCTTCCGGCAGTAGAAGGGGCCCTGGACGCAATGCGCATCGGGATCATCTGTTATGCGTCGGTCGGCGGCAGCGGCGTCGTCGCCACGGAGCTCGCGCACGCGCTCGCGACGCGCGGCCACGAGGTCCACCTCATCAGCAGCGAGTTGCCGTTCCGATGGAAGTCGTCGGTGGCCAACCTGTCGTTCGAGCGCGTTCTGCTGCCCGCCTATCCGCTCTTTCACGAGCCGCAATACCTGCTTGGCCTGACGAACACGCTGGTCCGGGTTTCCCGTGAACGGCAGCTCGACATCCTGCACGCCCACTACGCCGTGCCGCATGCGACGGCGGCGTACCTCGCGCACCAAATCCTGAGCTCGTCCTGTTCGATGCGGGCGCCCCGGACCGTGACGACGCTCCACGGCACGGACATCACGCTCGTCGGCAGCGACCCCTCCTACGCGCGGGTCGTGGCCTTCTCGATCGGCGAATCGCACGGTGTGACGGCGGTCTCCGAGAGCCTTCGCCAGCAGACGATCGATGCCCTTGGTGTCACGCGGGACATCCGGGTCATCCCGAATTTCCTGAGCTGCAAGACCTATCGGCGCGCGCCCGATGCCGCCCTGCGGGCGCGGCTCGACGGCGGCGACCGCCGAAACGCGATCGTGCTCCACGTCTCGAATTTCCGACCGGTCAAACGCGTGAACGTCGTCGTCGAGACCTTCCAGCGACTTCGACAGCAGGTGCCGGCGCGGCTCGTGATGATCGGCGATGGCCCTGACCGCGGCAGCGCCGAGCACCAGGTCTCGGAACTCGGGCTCTCGGACCACGTGACGTTCATCGGCGAGCAACTGGACCTCGTGCCGTGGCTCTCGGTGGCCGACCTGTTTCTCCTGCCGTCCAGCCAAGAAAGCTTCGGCATGGCGGCGCTCGAGGCGATGGCTTGCGAAGTCGTCGTCGTCGCCTCGCGTGTGGGCGGCCTGCCCGAGATCATCGACGACGGCGTGACGGGCTTCTTGTGCGAACCGGACGACATCGACGGGATGGTGGGCCGCTCGGTCGACGTGCTGCGGGATCCCGAACGACGGGCGACCATCGGCCAGGCCGCGGCGATGGCGGTGCGCACGCGATACTGCACCGAAATGATCGTGCCCGAGTACGAGCAGTACTATCAGGACGTGACCGAGCAGAAAGACTGACGTGGCCACCCGTCCGCCAGCCCGCCCGGCTCGTCCCAAACGACGCCCGACGCCGCTCCGCCTTGGGACCATGCGGCTGCGCTTGGCTCTGCCGGAGCGCCGATGGGCACGCATCGCCGTGGTCGCGGCTGGCGTGCCCGCCGTCCTGGGCTTTTTCGTCCTTTCGTATCTGTGGGTCGCCGACGGGCGGCTCATCGAATCCAAGCTCCGCGGCGAAGAAACGCGGCCTATCCCGCGCGTGTTCGGCCGGCCGTTCGAGATCCACCCCGGGCAACCGTTGTCGACGACCGAGCTCGTCCAGCGGCTGAACGACGTCGGCTACGCTGAGCGGCCAAAACCCGAGCACGCTGGGGAATTCACCGTCGCGGGGACGAGCGTGCTCCTGGTCCCGCGGCCCGTGGGGCCCGAGAAAGCGCAACTCGTCCGCGTCGATTTCGCCCGCGGCGCCGTGTCGCGATTGACACCGGTCGGGGTGAAAGGCCTCACGGTCGATCAGATCACGCTCGAGGCGCCCCTTCTCGCTGAGTTGGCGGCGGGCGAAAAGCGCCGCTACGTACCGCTCGGCGGGATCCCAAAGCAGATGGTCCAGGCGGTCATCGCCATCGAAGACCGGCGATTTTTCGAGCACCCGGGCGTCGATCCCATCCGCGCCGTCGGAGCGATCGTCACCGACCTGCGCGGCGACAAGCCTTACCTGGTCGGCGGCAGCACCCTCACGCAGCAGATCGTCAAGAACACGTTCCTCACGCCGGAAAAGACCCTGCGGCGCAAAGTGCAGGAGCAGTTCATGGCGCTCGTGCTGGAGTCGCGGTTCACGAAGAACCAGATTCTGGAGCTGTACCTCAACGACGTCGTGCTCGGTCAGCGGGGACCGTTCGAAATTCACGGCGTGGGCGAGGCGTCTCGGCTGTTCTTCGGCAAGGACGTCTCGAATCTCTCGCTCGCTCAGGCGGCGACGATTGCCGGCGTCATTCAATCGCCGTCGCGGCTGTCGCCGTTCCGCAATCCGGAGCGGGCGGTTGAACGACGCAATCTCGTCCTGGCGACGATGGTGGACGCCGGTTTCGCGACGAAGGCAGAAGCCGACGCGGCGGCCAAAGAGCCGATCGGCGTCACGACGCGCGCCCTCGAGAACGAAGCGCCGTATTTCGTCGACTATGTGAGCCAGCTCGTCGACGACAAGTACGTCAACCTCCTGAGGAAGGACGCGGACGTCGACGTGTACACGACGCTCGACCTCCATTTGCAGCGGCTCGCCCAGGAAACGGTCGCGTCAGGTTTGATCGACGTCGACAAGCTGCTGGCGTGGCGCAAGCGGAAGCAGACGCCCGAGGCGGCGCTCGTGGCGGTCGATCCGCGGACGGGTGAGATCCTCGCCATGGTCGGCGGCCGCGCCTACAACGTCTCGCAGTACAACCGCGCCGTCACGTCGCGGCGCCAGCCGGGATCGACCTTCAAGCCCTTCGTGTATCTGGCGGCCTTCGAGCGCATGGCCGCCGAAGGCCGTGCGGACCTCACGCCCGCTACTGTCATGGACGACGAGCCGACGACGTTTCAGTACGGCGACACGTTCTATACGCCATCGAATTATCAGAACGAATACGACGGCCCGATCACGCTCCGGCAAGCGCTGGAGCGTTCACGCAACGTCGTAGCGGTCAAGGTCGCCGAGCAGGCGGGCTATGACAACGTGGCTAACCTGTGGAACAAGATTGGCGCCAGCACCCCGGCAAAGCCGTACCCGGCGCTGGCGCTTGGCGTCTTCGAAGCCTCGCCGCTCGAGATGGCCACGGCCTATACCCTCTTCACGAATAAGGGGTCGGTGCGGCCGCTCACCGCGATCAGCCGGCTCGTCGAGAGCGGCAAGGCGAAGGCGCTGCCCGCGGTCGCGACCAAGCCGATCGCGCGCGAAGACACGACGTTTCTCGTGACGAACATGATGCGAGGGGTCATGGATGAGGGCACGGGTGCCGGCGCGCGCGCCGCGGGCTTCAGCTACGACGCGGCGGGCAAGTCGGGCACGACCGATCAGTTGCGCGATGCGTGGTTCATCGGCTTCACGCCCGAACTGCTCACGGTCGTCTGGGTCGGCTACGACGACAACGAGGTGCTGGGCCTCAGCGGATCTCAGGCCGCTCTGCCGATCTGGACGACCTTCATGAAGAAGGCGATGGCGGGACGGCCGAACGAGGCGTTCGAAATTCCGGACGGCATCACCTTCGCCGATATCGACTACGACAACGGCAAGCTGGCGACGCCGCGCTGCCCGAAGGTAATGCACGAGGCCTTCCTGGCGGGGACCGAACCCACAGCCATTTGCGACGTCCATTCCAATTTCTTGGACCGGCTGGGGCACCTTTTCGGCTGGATTCGTTAGCGCGTCCCCTGTCCTTGCCTGCCCGCGGGACGTCCTGTACAGTGTCCGCGACTGAACGCGCGCCCGGGTTCGACCGACAAGAAGACAGGGTCAAAGACGCACGAAACGTCGCGACAATCCCGGTGGCTGGCGCGCGATGCTATACTGACTTAGCACTCTCCAGGTGAGAGTGCTAAGCCCCTTTCATGACGCAGTCCCTTTCCGACCGCCAACGCCGAATTCTGGCGCGGCTGGTCTCCGAATACATCGAGCAGGGCGAGCCGGTCTCGTCCGCGTGGCTGGCGGGCCACAGCGCGCTCGGCCTGTCGTCGGCGACCGTGCGGAACATCCTGGCCCATCTCGAGGACCAGGGTCTGGTCCGGCAGCCGCACACCTCGGCCGGCCGCGTGCCAACCAACTCGGGCTACCGGCTCTACGTCGACACGCTCCTCGGATCGCGAAAACGCGTGCGCCCGCCGGCCGACGTCGAGGCTCGCCTACGCCGCGCCGGCACGGTCGAAGATCTGCTCGACCACGCGTCGCACGAACTCTCGCGCGCCTCGCACCACATCGGCTTCGCCATCGCGCCGCCGGGGACGACCGTCCGGCTGCGGCACATCGACTTCGTCAAGCTGGATAGCGCGCGCGTGCTCGTGGTGATCGTGACGACTGGCGGCCAGATCCTGCACAAGGCGGTCGACACCGAGGATCCGTATGACCCGGCGGAGTTGGCCGAAGCCGCGAATTTCATCAACGCGACCTTCCAGGGCGTCACGCTCGAGGACGTCCGTTCGGCGATCGTGGCGCAGTTGCGCGAGGAGCGGGCCTTGTATGACGCGCTGGTCGCCCGCGCGCTGCGCCTGGCGCAGTCGGGACTGACGGACGTGACTGGCGACGACACCTTGCACGTGCAGGGCGCCGCCCTACTCTTCGACGAGCTGGCGGGCGCGTCCCCCGAGGCTCCGCACGCGGCGGTCGAGACCGCGCGCACCCTCTTTCGCATCATCGAGGAAAAGCATCGACTGGTGGTCCTCCTCGGCGAGTGCCTCGAGGGTCTCGACGTCCTGGGCCTCGCGGTCATCATCGGCACCGAACACGCGGCGCCGGATCTTCAGCCCTTCAGCGTCGTCGCGTCCACGTACCGCGACGGCGAGCGCGCCGGCACCGTGGGCATCATCGGGCCGACGCGAATGCGCTACCAGCGGGCCATCAGCGCGGTCGACGCGCTCTCCCAGGTGATGACCCGGATGTTGGACGGAACCCAACCGTGACCCAGGACCAGTCGATTGCGGCGACACCGGCGTCGGACGGAGGATCGGTGGACCTCCAGCGCGAACGCGACGATCTGCACGACCGCCTGCTGCGCGCGACCGCGGAATTCGACAACTATCGCAAGCGGGTCGACCGCGAACGCCGCGACCTCGTCGACGCGACGGCGAGCGACGTCGTGCGCGATCTCTTGCCGGTCGTGGACGACTTCGATCGGGCGCTCGCCGCGCCAGGCGCTGCCGACGATTCGTTCCGCCGCGGCGTCGAGCTGATCCATCGGCGCCTGCTCGACGTGCTCCGCACACGAGGCGTCGAACGTTTCGACAGCATCGGCCAGATCTTCGATCCGGCCGTTCACGAGGCCGTCGCGACCGAACCGGTCGGCCGCCGGCGCGAGGGCGAGATCGTCGCTGAACTCCGCCGCGGGTATCGCCTGAACGGCCGCCTGCTGCGCCCAGCGCAGGTCAAGGTGGCGCAGTCTTGACGAAGCGCGACTACTACGAGGTGCTCGGCGTCGCTCGCGATGCCGGCGAAGCGGATCTCAAGAGCGCGTATCGCAAGCTCGCGCTCCAGTACCACCCCGATCGCAATCCGGGCGATGCGGCGGCCGAGGAACGCTTCAAGGAAGCGGCCGAGGCGTACTCGGTGCTCTGCGACAGCGAGAAGCGGGCGCGCTATGATCGCTTCGGCCACGCCGGCGTGCAGGGCGCCGGACCCGGCGGCCCAGGCGTCAACCCCGACATCTTCTCGGACTTCTCGGACATCCTCGGCGACTTCTTCGGCTTCGGCGGCGCCTTCGGTGGCGGCGGTCGACGCAGCGGCCCCACGCGCGGGTCCGATCTCAGGTTCGATCTCGAGATCGCGTTCGAGGACTCATACGCCGGCACGGAGACGACGATCCAGATTCCGCGCGAAGAGCACTGTGACACCTGCAAGGGCGCTGGTGCCGCGCCAGGGTCCGCACGGGAAACGTGCCCGCAGTGTCAAGGCCGCGGCCAGCTCCGTTACCAACAAGGCTTTCTGGTTGTCGCGCGGACGTGCGGACAGTGCGGCGGGTCGGGTCAGATCGTCCGTCACCCCTGTCCGGCCTGCCGCGGCACGGGCCGGGCGATGCGAGAGCGTCGCGTCAAGGTGCGGATCCCGGCGGGCATTGCCGATGGCCAGCGCCTCCGTCTCCACGGCGAAGGCGAGCACGGCGGAGGCGGCGGACCCGCCGGCGATTTGTATGTCGTCGTGCACGTGCATCCCCACGCGGTCTTCCAGCGCGAGGGCGACGACCTCTACGTCGACGTGCCCGTGCCCTTCCCCATCCTGGTCCTCGGCGGCTCGTTCAAGGTGGACGGACCGGCGGGCCCGCTCGATGTGCACGTCTCGGCGGGGTCGGCCACCGGCACCCTCGTGCCCTTTCGCAGCAAAGGCATGCCGAGCGTCTCGGGATCAGGCCGCGGCGCGTTCTACGTTCGGGTGATCGCGGACGTGCCCCGAAAACTGTCGAAGGAACAGAAAAAGCTCATCGCGGATCTCGGCAAGCTGATGCCGGCTGACAAGCTCGAGGCTCGGCCTGCCGATGCCGGCGACAAGCCCTTCTTCGAGAAGGTCAAAGACCTTTTCGGCTAGCAGGCGAGTCGCCGTGCGCACCTACCCGGCGCTCGAGCTGACGTGGCCGACACGCCCCGACAACGCCCATCTCGAACGCCTCCTCGCGGAGATTGACATCGACGGCCCGACGGCGCTCGAGGAGCGTGACGCCGGAGCCCGGGTGTTCTTCCCGAGCGCGGACCTTCGCCGGCGCGCGGCCAGTCGAATCATCGCCCTCGACCCGTCGGCCACCTGCACCCCCATCGACGTCCCCGACGAGAACTGGGCGGAGCGCAGCCAGGCCGACCTCGCACCCGTCACGGTCGGCCGCCTGACCGTTGACCCGGGTGCCCCCCCTCGAGGAAAGAACCCGGAGGTCATCTTCATCCGCCCGTCCATGGGTTTTGGGACCGGCCATCACGCGTCCACCCGGTTGTGTCTGGCGCTCATGCAGCGGACTTCGCTGAGGGGCCGGCGCGTGCTCGACGTGGGCACGGGCTCGGGTGTGCTGGCCATCGCCGCCTGCCGGCTCGGCGCCGCAGGGGCCGTGGGGATCGACCACGATCAGGACGCGCTCGTCGCGGCGAGGGAGAGCGTCGACGCCAACGGCGAGACCGAGACCGTCGCGCTCTTCTCCTTCGATCTTGCGACGACGGCAGCGATTCCCGGAGCGCCGTTCGACGTCGTCGTGGCGAATCTGACCGGTGGGCTGCTCGTCCGGGAAGCGGCGCGGCTCGCCGACGCGACCGCTCGGGGCGGTCAGGTCATCGCCAGCGGTTTCATGACCGACGAAGAGGACGCGGTATTCAGCGTGTTCGAGCGATTCGGACTCACTCGCGCGCACAGGCTCGAAGAGGAGGGATGGGTCGGCGTTCTGTTCGCGCGACATGGGGCAATGGGGTGATCACTGCCAACCCCAAAGCGTCCAGAGGGCGGCCAGGACAACCGTGGGTGCCGTTTCGGCCCTGATCGTCCTCGGTCCCAGGCGCCATGCGCGGACCCCGAGAGAAGCGGCCATGCGAACCTCGTTGGCGGTCCACCCGCCTTCCGGACCGATGAGCAGGAGCACCCGCGGCCGCTCGTCGCGCGCCTTCGGTTGCGGGGCCGGCGGCGGGCCGTCCGGCGCGGGGACGTCCGTGCCCGGTTCGGTCAGCATGACGCGCGTTCCGTAACTCTCGTCGGCCAGGACGGCTTCAAGCCCCGCAGGGTCCCTTACGATCGGGACGACTGCGCGGCCACACTGCTTCGACGACTGGATCGCCACGCGGCGCCAGCGCGCGCAAGCCGCCTCGACGCGGGCACGCGCGGGGGCGACGACGCGCGCCGACACCAGCGGGATGATCGCGGCGGCGCCGAGCATCGTGCTCTCGCGCACTACTGTGTCCATCTGATCGCCTTTCAAGAGGCCGACGGCGAGGGTCACCTCCATCGGCGGCTCTCGAGCGATCTCGACGGCCCGGTCAACCGCGATCGTGACCCGCCTGGCGCCGATCTCGTCGATGGTCCCTGCCCATTCGTGCCCGACGCCATCGAACACTCGCACCGGGTCACCTCGGCCGAGCCTTAGCACGCGATGCGCATGGTGTGCCTCGTCGTCGGACAAGGCGATGAGGCGTGATCCCGGACCGAGCGGCGGCCCGAGGAAGCGCGAGACGGACACGCCTGATTCTAGTGTGCCGCCAGAGGTTCGCGAGGAGGAAACCACCCGTTATACTCTGCGTACGTGATCTTCCGAGGCCAGACTCTCGGCAAGTACCGCATCATCGAGCCGCTGGGCAGCGGCGGCTTCGGCACGGTCTACCTTGCGGAAGACACGTGGATCGACAAGCGCGTCGCCATCAAGATCCCGCATCGTCAGGGCCTGGATTTCGGCGAGCTGCTCCGTGAGCCCCGGCTCCTCGCCTCGCTCAATCATCCGAACATCGTCACGGTCATCACCGCGGAGAAGCAGGACAATGTCTTCTTCATCGTGATGGAGTACGTGCCAGGTGAGACGCTCGAGACGATCATCGTCAATCGGGGCGCCCTGGAACTGACGCAGGCTCTGGACTACACCTGCCAGGTCGCCAACGCGGTCGAGCACGCTCACAAGCAGGGGGTCATTCACCGTGACCTCCGGCCGGCCAATGTGTTCGTCACCGATCGGGGGCTCTTGAAGGTCGGCGACTTCGGGACCTCGCGCTTCCTCGAGATCGCGGCTCACGGCACGACCGTCATCGGTAGTCCACCGTACATGGCGCCTGAGCAGTTCGAGGGCCGGGCCGTGTTTGCGTCCGACCTCTACTCACTTGGCGTGACGATGTACCAGATGCTGACGGGTGTCCTGCCGTACGACATCCCGGCGCCGTCGGACTTCGAGAAACTGAAGCGGGGCGAACTGGTGTCGCCACCTCGCCTCAAGAACCCGTCCATCCCAAAGGCGATCGACGACATCGTGATGCGGGCGCTCGCGCCCGAGGTTGCGAACCGGTATCCGCGCGCTGAAGATCTTCTGAACGACCTGCTCGCCGCTCGGCGGGATCTCGTGCGGCGGCCCGCTGCGGACAAGCTGAGTGGTCAGGCTCCTGTCCCCTTGGGTCGATTGCCGGTAGGCGTCAGCCAGCCCCACTCGGAGCACACGCTCCAAGAGGTCGGGCCGGCGGTTCGCGTCGACATGCGACGCCCGACGCGGAGCCGCGTGCGCACGCGCGAGATCGCGGTGAGCCGTTTCTGTTGGAACTGCCGGAAACCGCTCCCGGCGAAAGCGCACCGCTGTCCGTTTTGTAGTGAAACGCAGTAAGACGTACTGCTAGGATCGGCCCGACCGCCAGTCCCCCCTGCGTGGTGAGGAACGCCCCATGGCCTTCGACGGCACCGGCAAAGTTTGGATGAACGGCACGATCGTCGACTGGGCCGACGCGCACATTCACGTGGCCTCCCACGTGATTCACTACGGGTCGGGGGTCTTCGAAGGCGCCCGGTGCTATCAGACGCCAGCGGGATCGCGGTTCTTCCGCCTCGACGCACACATGCGGCGGCTGTACGACTCGGCGCGCATCTACCGGATGACGTACTCCCGTGACGTCGATGCGCTCACCCAGGCAGTCATCGACACGGTGCGGGCGAATGCGCTCCCCGCCTGCTACATCCGGCCGATGATCTATCGTGGCTATCACGCCCTGAGCGTGAACCCGTTGCCGAACCCAGTGGAGGCCGCCATTCTCGTGTGGGAATGGGGCGCGTATCTTGGGCCGGACGCGCTCGAACATGGCGTCGATGTCCGCGTCAGTTCGTGGACTCGCAGCGCGCCGAACACATTCCCGGCGATGGCGAAGGCCACGGCCAACTACGCGAACTCAGCGCTCATCAAGATGGAAGCAGTGCTCGAGGGCTACAGCGAGGGCATCGCGCTCGATCCCGAGGGCCATTTGAGCGAAGGCAGCGGCCAGAACCTCTTTCTGGTGCGGGACGACGTGCTCTACACGCCGCCGCTGTCGGCGTCGGTCCTTCCCGGCATCACACGCGACAGCATCATGACCTTGGCGCAAGATCTCGGACTGCCCGTCAAGGAGCATGACCTCCCGCGCGAGATGCTGTACGTCGCGGACGAAGCGTTCTTCGTCGGGACGGCGGCCGAAGTGACGCCGATCCGGTCTGTCGACAAGATTCCGGTTGGCATCGGGCGTCGCGGTCCGATCACGGCCGCCGTCCAACAGGCGTACTTCGACTACATCAATGGCATGGTGCCGGATCGCCACGGCTGGCTCCTTCCCGTCGAAATCCCGGCTCATCGAGACGCCGCCGTGGCACGGTAAGGGACGGCTCCGGTAGTCGACTGCGGCCGACCTCCAACCCTCCGGGCACTCGCATGACTCGCCAGCACGACGCCCCCGCGTCAGCCCCGCTGACGCCGGCTCGCGCTCGCGTGATGGCCATGACGCTCCTGTCCAGGCGCGAGTACACGGCGCATGAGGTCCAGACGAAACTGGTCGAGCGTGGCTGCTCCGCCGACGACGCGGCCACCGTCATCGGTGCGCTCGTACGCGAGGGCCTGGTCGACGACCGTCGCGCGGCCGCCGCGCACGTGCGAACGGCCGCCCGCATCAAAGGCCGGGGCCGGCATCGGATCGAACGAGAGCTCGAGGCCCGTGGCATCTCCACCCCCATCGTGCGGGACGTCCTGGGCGACCTCACGCCCCAAGCGGAAATGGAGGCCATCCGTCGCATTCTCGCGCGCAAGCGCACGCCGCCCCGCCCCGATCCGGCCACCCGCCGGCGACTCTTCCAACATCTGCTGCGTCGCGGGTTCTCGAGCGACGCGGTGGCGAAGGCGCTTCGCGAGAGGGCAAAAGAGGACAAGGACATTGAAGATTGACGATCGAGTCATTGACGATTGACGATTGACGATTGACGATTGACGATTGACGATTGACGATTGACGATCCTTCGCGCCCGTGCCAGGCGTCTCGCGCCGGCCGCCGCACACGAGCGGCGAGGCCCGGACGCTCTCACTCCGCAATCTACCAATCGTCAACCGTCAATCAATCGTCAATGACTCGATCAGCAATCTTCAATACAGTGACAGTACAATCTCCTACGTGCTGACCTCTCGTCAGATTCGCCGCGGCTTTCTCGACTACTTCGCCGAGCGGGGCCACCGCATCGTCCCGTCTTCGTCGCTCGTCCCGGACGACGACCCGACGCTCCTCTTCACCAACGCCGGGATGAACCAGTTCAAGGATGTCTTTCTCGGCAAGGATCGGCGCGACTACCGCCGGGCAACGACGGCGCAGAAGTGCATGCGCGTGAGTGGCAAGCACAACGACCTCGACAACGTGGGGCCCTCGCTGCGGCACCACACGTTCTTCGAGATGTTGGGGAATTTCTCCTTCGGCGACTACTTCAAGAAAGACGCGATCCCGCTCGCCTGGGAACTGCTCACGTCCACTTGGGCGCTCGATCCCGAACGGCTGTACCCCAGCGTCTTCAAGGGCGAGGGCGGCATTCCGCGAGACCAGGAGTCATTCGACGTCTGGGCCACGCTCGTGCCCCGTGATCAGATTCGCGAACTCGGCCTCGCGGACAATTTCTGGCAAATGGGCGACACGGGGCCCTGTGGACGATGCTCGGAAATCTACTACTTCCGAGGCGACGACGTCCCGTGTCACGAGCCGGTCTGTCGTGGCGTCGAGTGCGACTGCGACCGCTACGTCGAGATCTGGAACAACGTGTTCATGGAGTTCGACCGGCAGGCCGACGGCGCCCTCGACCCGCTGCCCGCGCTGTGCGTCGACACTGGCATGGGCCTCGAACGGATCACGTCGGTCCTCCAGGGCACGCTCGCCACATACGACACCGATCTCTTCACGCCCATTCTCAAGGCGATTGGCGACCGCGCGGGGCGCCGGTACACCGCGAGCCTCGACACGGGCGACCACCCCGACGTCTCCATGCGCGTCATTGCCGATCATCTGCGCGCGATGACGTTTCTCATCGGCGACGGCGTGGTGCCGTCCAACGAGTGGCGCGGCTACGTCTTGCGCAAGATCATGCGGCGCGCCATGCGCCACGGCAAGAAGCTGGGCTTCACTGAGCCGTTCCTCTACGCCCTGGTGCCGACCGTGGTCGCCGAGATGGGCAGCGCGTACCCGGAGATCGCCAACGGACAGGCCGGGATCATTCGGTCCGTTCGGGCCGAGGAAGACCGCTTCGACGCCGTGCTCCGGGCGGGTCTGCCGCCGCTCGAGGATCTGCTCGATCGCACCGTCGACGGCGGCGCCACCACCGTGTCGGGCGACGACGTCTTTCGACTGTACGACTCGCTCGGCGTGCCCTACGACTTCGCCGAAGACCTCGCCTCCCAACGCGGCCTGACGGTCGATCGCCAGGCTTTCGACAACGCGATGGGCGCGCAGCGACAGCGTGCGCGCGCCGGAGGAGCCTTCACGGCGAGGAAGAGCGTCGAGCCAGCAGCTGCGGTGCCGCAAGCCCTCGAAGGTCGTGCCGACGCGTTCGTCGGGTACGACGTGACGGATGCTGACGCGACGGTACTCGCGGTTCAATCAACCGAAGACGACGGCGTGCAGCGTGTGTACCTGGATCGCACGCCCTTTTACGCCGAAGCCGGCGGTCAGGTCTCCGACGGCGGCACGCTTGCCGTCGGCGATCGAGTGGTCGGGGTCGTCGTTGGCGTCGACAAGCCATCCGGAGGCCGTCCGCGCGCCCATCGCGTGCAGACCAAGATGCCGCCGGACGCGGGGACTCTGGTCCGAGCGCGAGTCGACGTGGCGACGCGCGCCGCCACGCGACGTAATCACACGGCGACCCACCTTCTGCACGCGGCGCTTCGCCAACGGCTGGGCCCGCACGTGCACCAGAAGGGATCGCTCGTCGCACCGGACCGCCTTCGCTTCGACTTCACGCACGATCACGCGATCGGCGACGAGGACCGCGACGCGGTCGAACGGGTCGTGAACGAGCAGGTCTATCGCAACGTGCCGGTCACGACGGACATCAAGAACACGCAGGACGCCATCAGCGCCGGCGCGATGGCCTTGTTCGGCGAGAAATATGGCGATCAGGTCCGCGTCGTGACCGTGCCGGGCTTCAGCGTCGAGCTGTGCGGCGGGACTCATGTGCGCGCGACTGGCGACATCGGGCCGTTCGTCATCACAGAAGAATCCGGCGTCGCGGCGGGTATCCGACGCATCGAGGCACGCACGGGCGCTGGTGCCGTGGAGTGGATTCAAGGACAGCATCGCGCCCTCGATCGGGCGCGGACTGCCCTGAACGTGCCGGCCGAACAGGTCGCCGACGCCGTCGCGCGACTCCAGGTCGACGCGAAGGGACTCGCGCGAGAAAACGAGCAGCTCAAGATGAAGGTCGCGCTTGGTGGCGGCGGAGGCCAGAGCCAGGACGAGGCCGTCGTTGTCGGCGACGTCAAGCTCATCACCAAACGCGTGAGCGGCCTCGACAAACACGCCCTGCGCGGCCTCTCGGATTCGCTCCGCGACCGCCTCGGCCGCGGCGTCGTCGTGCTGGCGGCGGATCATGAGGGCAAGGTATCGCTCCTCGTGGCGGTGACCAAGGACTTGACCGATCGGGTCAAGGCTGGCCAACTCGTGAAGGCCCTGGCGCCAATCGTGGGCGGCGGGGGCGGCGGTCGGGCGGACTTTGCCGAGGCCGGCGGCAAGGACCCATCGAAAATCGACGACATGCTCGCGCGGGCGCGCGAGCTGGTGGCGACGGCGGTGGGAACACCGGCGTAAGAGGCGGCGCTGATGCAAACGCTCGCCTTGCACGTTGCCGCCGCGGCAGCGATCTTCACGGCCGCCTGCGCCGGCACAACCCCGCAGGGCGCCGGCACGACGTCCAAGCCGGCGTCTGCCGAGCTCGAGCCGCTCTTGGTGCGCACGACGTTGACGTACACGAGGCCCCGGCTGTTCGAGTCCGTAAATCGACCGAGCGCCTTCAATCTGGTTCGAGACTATCGCGCGTCGACGGACCTCGAGGAGCTGCCGAGCGTGTGGAACGACGCGACCCAGACCCTCACGGCCGACGTAAGCGTCCCGCTCAAGTCCGAGAACCTGATCTTCGTCGACGACACGGCGATTCCGCCCGGTTCGGAGATGTCGATCCGCGCGGGACGATCAGGTCTTCTGCACCAAGTCGCCTGTCCCGAGTCGGTCGCGCCCGAACACGTGTGCTATCTGCTCCAATTGCTGCGGTAGGTCGAAGACGCCCCGCGTGGACGACTTCTGGCGGCCCCAGCTGGGGCCGCCGGTCTACCCGCCCGCGTCGACCTTGTCGAAAATAAATTTGACCGGCACGGCGCTCCCCACGGGTGCGTTCGTGCTTTTCGATCCGCTGGTCGCCGACTTCATCTCGACGACGAGCGCGTGCCCTTGCACGGTGAGCTGGTACGTCTCCGTCAGCTTGAAGTTCCCGCCGGTCATCTCGACGGTGAGAATGCCGCCGTCCCACTTGGAGACGGAGTCGACCTTAGCCGTCCCAAGATCGATCGACTCTTTCTTGCCATCAGTCGTGAACTTGAGTACGAAGCCCTGATCATCCGTGAACGTCGTCGTGTCATCCGTGACGACGATGTTGAGCTGGTCGGGCGGCTCCGCCATCTCGCGAAGCAACGCGCGCCGCTGCAGTCCCTGCTCGGTATTGGCTTGGTTCGTCGGTGCGAAGCCTCCGCCGCCACCCCGGCCCATGCCCCCGCCCATGCCCCCGCCATATCCACCGTGATGTCCGCCGCCGGCGGGGGGAGCACTAGTCTGCGGAGTGTTGTCGGCCTGGGTCTGCAGCTTGCTGGTGTCCGAGCTGAGTTCCTTGTTGAACTTCCAGATGCCCCCAAGTGCACTGGGACTCTGGTTTGCGGCCGGCGTGGGCGCTGGTGCCGGAGCCTGGGTTTGCGGCGTGGGCGGCGGGGTCGGATCCTGCGCGGCCGCGCGCGCATCGACCGTCGAGCCAACCGCGATGAGGCTCAGCCCGCAAGCAAGCCTTATACACCCCTGAAGTATCTGACGCGCCATGACTCCTCCGACAAAGGTTAAGAGCCGTCTCGTGTGCGCGTAGCGTGCCAAAACGGCAGTCACGGTTTGTCGCGGGAACCGAGCCGTTCTTGTCGCCTCCACGCGCGAACCGCCCTGGAACGCCCTCGAAAGGATACGACGCCAGCGGACAGAACGTGGCTGGGAGTGGAAGGACTTGAAGGCTGGGAGGCTGGAAGGCCAGGAAGCCTGGAGGCCGGGTGCGACCTCGGAGGCGGTTGTGGATCAGTTGACCGCATCGAAGAGCGACTGGATTTGCCGTTGCAGCCAGGGCTGCGTGGCCAGGCCCTCAAGCCTTCCGAGGACGGTGCCCCTCGCCGTAATAAAGACAGACATCGGAATGGCGTCTTTCAAGCCGAAGGCGTCAGTCACTTCGTCGCGGCCATTTCCGACGAGCAGCGGGTAGGTCACTTTGTACTGGCTCGCGAACGCGCGAATGTCGCTCGGCGAGTCGTCGATGGAGATGCCCACAATCGCGAGGCCTTGGTCCTTGTACTTGGCCGCCAGATCGACGAGCTCAGGGGTCTCGAGCTGGCACGGTCCACAGGTCGTGGACCACATGTTCACGAGCAGCGGCCTCCCCTTGAACGCGGCGAGGTTGACGTCGTGGCCGTTCATGTCCTTCAACGTGAAGTTGAGGTTCGCGTACTCCACGTTCGTGGGCTTCGCGTGGCAGCTCGCCAAACCCACGATTGCGAGGCCGGCGATAGCCAGTCCGGCGACCAGCTGGCGCCATGTCCACCGAGTACGGCTGGATCCCATATTGACCAGTGTAACAGGCCACGACTCGGCGCCGCGAGCGCACCTGTGGCCCCAGCACGTCCCCTGTGCTCCACGCCCCTGGAATCCGGGCCGGCGCGTTGTTCGCCCGCCCGCGGTCACTGGCGCCCGGCCGAGGGGACCATCTCAGGCCGCATGGCGGCCATATAGACGTACCACGCCAGGACGATGGCGTTCTGCTGCAGGTCAGCTTCGGTCACGCGCTCGGCAGTGTCCGCGTTCGTATGGTGCAAACGGGTGTCGTAGTCTTTGTATGACTGGATGCAATTGAATCCGGGCAAGCCGAGGGCGGTAAAGCTCAAGTGGTCGGTGCTCGGAATGCCGGGTTTGACGTTCTTGACCATGCCGAGATCCTTCAGGGGCGCGAGCCACGCATCGAAAATCGGCTTCACGGCCTCGTTATTCTCGAGATACCAGCCGTAAATCGGCCCGTAGCCAGGGTCGATGTTGAAGTACACATCGAAGCGATCGCGTTCCGCCTTGTGGGCGTCGCCAGCGAGGTGGGCGGCCACGTACGCCTTCGATCCGTACAGACCCTCCTCCTCACCGCTCCAGACGGCGACGCGGATCGTTCGCTTCGGCCGCGCGCCAATGGCGTGGAGAATTCTGAGGGCCTCCATGACCGCGGCCGCGCCGTCGGCGTTGTCCGTCGCGCCGGTCCCCGCGTGCCACGAATCCAAGTGGCCGCCGAACAACACGAGTTGATCCTTCAACACCGGATCGGTTCCGGGAATTTCGGCGATGACGTTGTACGAGTTCTTGTCCGTGTCGTAGAAGCGGGACTGGACGTTCACGCGGAGCTTCACCGGAATGCTGTGGGCCAGAAGCTGGGCAATCATGTCGTAATGCTCGCCCATCAACACGATCGCCGGCGTCGTCGCGGGCGGATCGTTGCGGCCCGCCTGCACGAACACGGTGCCGTAGCTGCCGCGGCTCGGCTTGAGAATGACCGTGGCCTTGCCGATCGCCGCGGTGATCCGTTGTTGGGACGTCGGCCCGGACCCGGTGGGGCTGCCACCGGTGCGGCCAGCGGCGGGCGCACCCTGACGCGCGCCGGGCGCCGGTGGCGCTCCCGTCCGATACACCGCGTCGTCGGGCAACGCGCTTGGCTGCGGACGGTCCTCCTCGATGAAGCTGCTGACGGGCGGCTGCTGGAGGACCGCGGCGCCGGTGAGGTCCATTTTTTCGACGTCGTCGGCGGTCTTGCCGGCTACCGAGATTGCGCTCACCAGCTGTTCGCCGTTGGTGGATGGCGTCCATGCCTCGGCGTAACCGACGAGCGGCGCGTAGCGGGGTTCGACCATCTCGATCGTCAGCTTCTCGAGCGACCAGCCGCGGCCGAACACCCAGGCCTCAAGGTGCGGATTACTAAGGCCCCACTTTTCCATCGTGTCGCGCGCGTAGTCGGCGGCGCGCTTCTGGGCCGGCGATCCAGTCAGCCGGGGGCCGATGACGTTGACGAACATGTCGAAGACGGGTTCGACCTGGGACCGGTGCGTCCCCTCGTCACGAATCTTGGCCAGGACGGCCAAGGCGGCCGCATCCGGAGCATCCCGAGCGTCCTGCTCGGGGGCGCCCTGCATCGCGCCTGGGGCGATTGCGACCGCGACGAGCGCCGCCACAATGGTGAGCCTTCGCACGCGGGCATTATATGGGGACGGGTCTCCTTCCCGCAGATTCGACCAAGCCTGTCCCCAAGGTGTCAGAATCTGTGGAAACGAGACCCGTCCCCTTGATACCCGTCTCCGTTCGGCTCGATGTCTGGCTCGACGTCGCGTGCTTGTTCAAGACGAGGTCGGAGGCGCAGCGCGCCTGCAAGGGCGGGAAGATCGACGTCAACGGACGGTCCGCCCGACCGCATCGCGAGCTTCACGCGGGCGACATCATCGAAATCACGCGCCCGCTCGGACGTCGGCAGCGCGTGATTGTCCGGGCAGTCGCCGAAAAGCACATCCCCAAGGCCGAGGCTCGGCTGCTCTACGAAGACACCACGCCGCCGCCGTCGCCCGAGGAGCAGGTCCTCCTCGATCTCATGCGGCTCGCGGGACCCCGCCGACGACCGGGCCCAATCCGCGTCCCGGACCGGCGGGAAAAGCGCCGCCTGCGCGCGGCCAAGGAATCCGGACGGTAGGTGTTATACTTCAGTGTTTCTGGCCCATGAAATGGGCCCCACCGGGTGATTAGCCCGGCTGACGAAAGGCTTCAGCGTGGCGACTCGACATGCTTCGGCGGTGAAGGCTCACCGCCAGACCCTCAAGCGGACCGCGCACAACCGCGAGTTCCGCTCGAAACTTCGGACGGGCCTCAAGGCCATCCGCCAGGCGATTGATGCCGGCAAGCCAGCCGACGCCAAGGCGCTCCTCAGCCAGACGTTTTCGCTCATCGACAAGACGGCCGGCAAAGGGATCATCCACGACAACGCGGCCGGCCGCTACAAGTCGCGCCTCACGAAGCGAATCAGCGCCAAAGCCGGCTAGGCGGCAGCCGCTTCCCGGTCAGCTCGACCACGAGTCGCTCGAGGAGCACGCGCTCCTCTCCACCCGAACGCTTCAGGGCCAGATCCGTCCGCAGCAGCGCGTCCACGGCTGGCTTGGCGCGTTCGGGCGCTCCTTCAACCAGGCGGTTCGAAACCCACCAGCGCAACTGCCCCACAATCGCGTGGGCTGAGTCGCCGCGGTCCATGCGCCGGCCGACCTCGACGAGCGCGCGCGCGGCATCACCCTCGCCGATCGCATTCACGACATGCCAATCATCGACGACGCCGTCGCCGGAGGTCACCGCGTCCACGTCATCAGCCGTCAGCCGCGTCCGCGCGTCAGCAAAGAGCACGAGCTTCGCGACGTCATCCCGCAGTCGGTTGATGTCATCGCCTGCCGCGTCGACCAAGGCGGACAGGCCGGCCGCGTCAATCGTCCGCCCTTCAATCTGAAGCATCGCCTCCGCTTGACGCGCAGCCGCGCCCCGGTCGTAGACGACGCGGTTACGGTCGTCCTTGCGGGTGAAGCCCGTCAGCTCGGCCACCTGCGCCCGCTCGACGAGCTTCTTCGTGAAGCGTCGCGATCGGTCGATCTCGCTTGCCACGAACACGACCGTGGTCGAGTCCACCGGCCGGTTCACATAGTCCTCAAGGGGTGAGAGATCACCCGCGCTCTCGCGGTCGTCGTTTCCCGCGTCGTCGTCATCGGCGGCGGCGTCGGCCTCGCCCTTAGCCGCGCGCTTCGGCTTCAGCAGCTTCTCGGCCCGAAGCACGGTCACGATGCGTCGGTTCCCCAGCATCGGCATCATCCGCGCCGAGGCAGCAATATCAATCGGCGCGCCCCGCGGCTCCATGGCGTACAGGCGCTCCACCGCGAAGGGCCGGTCGGCCTCATCGACCGTGCCTTCGATGGACTCGACCAGCGCTTCGGCCAGATGCACGTCGTCACCGACGACGAGGTAGAGCGTCGCGAGGCGCCCAGCGATGATCTGCTGTTTCAGTGCGGGAACGGTAATCGGCGGCACGGCGAACTCAGAAGGCCTCGAGGATCGAGGTCACGACCTGCGACGCGAACGCCTTCGCGAGCCGCTGTCGCGCATTCGCGTCACCGCTCAGGAACGCGCCGGGGTCGTTCGGATTGGTCGTCGACGACACGTCGTACTGGTCGCGCACCTGCACGCTCTTGTTCGCCCACAGGACTTTGTCGGCGTGCGTGTCTTTGAACTCGACGTCGGCCGTCACGACGATCTGCACACTGGACACCTGGCGGCCCGTCGTGAACGCCAGCGGCGTGGTGGCCACGGAGAGGACCGTGGCTGTGAGGATGGCGTCAGCCCCCTCCGTGCCCGGTTGAACGTGCCGGCCCCTGCTGATGAACTCCTGCTCGGTTGCCTCCGTCAGGATCTGATCGATGTTGGCCACCGACGAATGATTGACGAACGGCGGGATGGCAATGATCTTGATGTAGGCGGGCAGAAAATTGCCCCGCCCGGCCAGAGAATACCCACAGGCGGGCGACGTCAGCCAGGCGAGCGCCACGAATCCGAGTAACAGCCGGCGTGTCATTCGCAACTCATCTCACCACGATGCTGACCAGGCGTCCACGGGCCACGATTACTTTGACGACAGTCTTGCCTGAAATGTGCGACTGCACACCCGGGGCGGCCAAGGCCGCCTTCTCGATGTGGGGCTCGGACGAGTCGGCCGGCACGGTGACCCGATCCCGCAGTTTCCCGTTCACCTGGACGGGAATCTCGACCTCGTCTTCGCGGGCGGCTTCCTCGTCGAACACGGGCCAGCCGGCGGCTGTGATGCCATCGGCATGCCCCAGGTGCTGCCACAGCTCCTCGCACACGTGGGGCGTGAACGGCGACAGTAATCGGACCAGCGCTTCGACACTTTCCCGCAAGACGGCGCTGGCACCGGACTGGCCGGTGCGCACGGGGTCATTGACGAACGCCGTCAACTCGTTGACAAGGACCATGAGCCCGGACACCGCGGTGTTCAGGTGCATGCGTGGATCGATGTCGTCGGTCACGGCCTTGATGGTCTGATGGGTCAGACGCCGAACGGCGCGGAGGTCGACCGCCAGGGGCTCGGCGGGCGTTTTCGCCCCGGCCGGTCCACTGACGAGCGGCAGGGCTGCCTCGACGACCCGCCAGACGCGGCCCAGGAAGCGGAAGGCTCCCTCGAGGCCGCTATCGGTCCATTCGACTTCTTTTTCTGGCGGCGCCACGAACATCACGTACAGCCGCAACGCATCGGCGCCGTACTTCGCGATCATGTCATCGGGATCGACGACGTTGCCTTTGGACTTCGACATGACCGCGCCGTGGCGCAGCACCATGCCCTGCGTCAGCAGGCGCGTAAAGGGCTCGTCGATCGTGACGAGGCCGAGGTCCCGCATGACGCGGCTGAAGAACCGGGAATAGATAAGATGCAGGATCGCGTGCTCGACGCCCCCGCTATAGAAGTCGACGGGGCCCCAATAAGCGACCTTCTCCGGCGCGAACGGCAACTCGGTGTTCTTCGAGTCGCAGAAGCGGTAGAAGTACCATGACGAATCGACGAAGGTGTCCATCGTGTCCGTCTCGCGTCTCGCGAGACGCCCACAGACCGGACACGCGACGTTCACGAACTCCGGGATTTGGGCTAGGGGCGAGTCCCCTCGCCCGCTGAACTCGACGTTCGTCGGCAGCACGACCGGCAAGTCCTGGTCCGGCACCGGCACCAGACCGCACGACTCGCAGTAGATGATGGGAATCGGCGTGCCCCAGTACCGCTGGCGCGAGATGCCCCAATCCTTGAGGCGATATTGGATGGAGCCCTGGCCAATGCCGCGACGCTCGACTTCGGCGGTCATCCGCCGCCGGGCATCGTCTGATGAGGTGCCCGACCACTCCCCCGACTGCACGAGTCGTCCGTCATCGGAGACGGCCTCGGTCATTGTGTCGGCGACGGGCGGGGCGCCACCCTCGGGCGCAACCACGACCACGACGGGCAGGCGATACTTGCGTGCGAATTCGAAATCCCGCTGATCGTGCGCGGGCACGCCCATCACCGCGCCCGTGCCGTACTCGCCGAGCACGAAGTTCGCGATCCAGACGGGCACCGGCCGGCCGGTGAAGGGATTCGCGACCGTGTGCCCCGTGTCGAAGCCTTCCTTCTCGACGTCGCCGGACAACCGCGCCATCCGGTCTTGAGCCCTAAAGGCAGCGGCCCGTGCGCGGAAGGCGGCCGGATTCGGCGAGTCGGCCGCCAGGCGATCGACGAGGGGATGTTCAGGACCGAGGAGGACGAACGTCGCACCGAAGATCGTGTCCAGGCGAGTCGTAAAGACCTCGATGTCGTCGAACCGGACGCGCGCGCCTTCCGAGCGGCCGATCCAATTGCGCTGCATCGTCAGGACCTTTTCCGGCCAGTCGGGCAGGGTGTCCAGCGCGTCGAGCAGCTCATCGGCGTACTTCGTGATCCGCAGGAACCACTGGTCGAGTTCGCGTGTCGTGACGGGCGTGCCGCAGCGCCAGCAGCCGCCGTTCACGACCTGCTCGTTGGCCAGCACCGTCTTGTCGGTCTCGCACCAGTTCACGGTCGATCGACGACGAAACGCCAGCCCACGCTGAAACATGCGCGTGAAGAGCCACTGATTCCACCGGTAGTAGTCCGGCAGACATGTCGCGATCTCGCGGTCCCATGCGTAGCTGATCCCCAGCCGCTGAAGCTGGCCCTTCATGTGGGCGATGTTGTCGAGGGTCCACTTCTCGGGATGCACGCCGCCCTTGATGGCGGCGTTTTCCGCCGGCAAGCCGAATGCGTCCCAGCCGAACGGATGGAGCACGTTGTACCCGCGCATCCGCCGCGTCCGGGCCATGACGTCCCCGATCAAGTAGTTGCGGACGTGCCCGACATGGGCGTGGCCCGACGGATAAGCGAACATCTCGAGGCAGTAGAACTTCGGCCGCGACCGATCCTCGGTCACCTCGAAGGCACGCGACTCAGTCCAGCGCGTCTGCCATTTCTTCTCGATGTCCTGGGGCGTGTAGTCAGTCATGGGGACGGGTCTCGGACGAGACGCGTCCCTTCATTCTATCGTTGCTTCCAGGCACTCTCGGAGCGCGCCGAGGTGGTAGCCGCCTTCAGTGACGAAGGCAATCCGGCCGCCGGATCGAGAGGCCGCCAGTTCTTTGAGCCGCAGGACGAGCCCGGCGAAGCCGGCGGTCGTCATTCGCATCCCGGCCAGCGGATCGAGCTCGTGCGCATCGTAGCCGGCTGAGACCAGCAGCACCTCCGGCCGGAAGTCTTCGACCGCGGGCAGGATCGTCTCGTCGTAGGCCGTGAAGAACTCGGCATCACGCGCGCCGGCCGCCATGGGCACGTTCAGGGTGAAGCCGCGCCCCGGCCCGACCCCAACTTCATCAGCGGCGCCCGTGCCGGGGTAGTACGGGAACTGGTGACTCGAGGCGTAGTACACGGTCGGGTCCGCGTAGAACGCCGACTGCGTGCCGTTGCCATGATGGACGTCAAAATCGACGATGGCGACGCGCGTGGCGCCGACGGCGCGCAGGGACGCGGCGGCGACGGCGATGTTGTTGTAGAGGCAAAAGCCCATGGCCCGATCCGGCTCGGCGTGATGCCCGGGCGGCCGGACCATCGCCATGGCCGCCTGGCCTGTCCGCCACGTGTACAGGGCGGCCTCGATGGCGGCGCCAGCCGCGAGGGACGCCACGTCGGTCGAGGCCGGACTCGTGAACGTGTCTGGATCGAGCATCACTGCCCGCCCGGCCGTCGCCGCGATGGCGTCGAGGTATTCCGAGGTATGCACGCGCGCCAACTCCTCACGAGTCGCGGGGCGTGGTTCCATCACCGCCCCGCCGCGCGCAGCAAACGCGCGAGCCACCTCCCCGAACACTTCAGCGCGCTCCGGTCGCTCGGGATGGCCGGGGGGCGTGACGTGCAGGGCGAAAGAAGGGGAGAAATAAACAACCATTGAAGTATTGATGAATCTCAGATTGACGATTGACGACTAGCTGTCGCCAATGACCCGATGGCCGATTCCGTCCAACATCGTGCCCGCCATGGCTTCGGCCCGGTCGAGCGCTCGCGCGATGGATGCGCATCCGTCGGCGACTGTCCGCGCATCCGTGTCCCGCACATAAATCGGCTCTCCGATGGCCATCGCGAGGTCGCTGCCGGGCTTCGGGACCTGATGGCGATCCCAACTCTTCACGGTCCACGACGCGGACGACTCGACATGGAACGGCAGGATCGGATGCCCACTCGCGCCGGCGAGCCACGCCGCGCCCGGCTGCACGACCCGGGCAGGTCCGCGCGGCCCATCCACCGTAAAGGCGACGGGGCGACCGGCGTCGAGGTCGCGCTTCAACTGTGCAAGCGCGCGGGCGCCGCCGCGCGAGGTCGATCCGCGGGCCGCTTGGTAACCGAACCTGCCCATCAGGCGGGCAATCCACTCGCCATCGAAATTCTGGCTCGTGATGGCGACGACGCCGCGATCCCGAAAGTAGAGGGTCGCGGCCAAGATGCGGCCGTGCCAGAGCGCCAGGATCGGCCGCTCTCCAGCGCGCATGAGGGCGTCCCAGTGCTCGGCGCCGGATTCGTGCCATCGATACGTGCCGCCCAGCGCCTCGACGATAGGGGCGCTCACGGCGGCGATGACGGCCGCCCTGGCGCGTTGACCCCGGGAGAGCGCCGTCACATCCCGTCGTACTGCGGTCCCTCGCCGCCCTCGGGCGGCACCCAGTCGATGATCTGGTAGGGATCCATGATGTCGCACGTCTTGCAGTGGACGCAGTTGGAGGCGTTGATATGGAGCTTCTTGCCTCCCGCGCCGTCGTCGACCATCTCGTAGACGTTCGCCGGACAGAAGCGTAGGCAAGGATTTCCGAACTCTTCGCGGCACTTGGTGCGGCAGATGTCGGTGTCGCGCACCAGCAAATGCGACGGCTCGTCTTCACGATGGCGTGTGCCTGAATAGTGCACGTCGGTCTGCTTGTCGAACGTCAGCACGCGATCAATCTTCACCGGATTGACCGGCTGATCGAGTGGAGGCGGCGCGCCATGATAGTAGGCTTGGCGCGTTTCCATGCGCTCGTACCCAGCATGCGATGGCATCGGGTCGGTGATCCACCAGCCCTTCGTCGCGAGCGCCAGTCCGGAATACATCACACCGGCGAAGAGGCCGTGGCCGAAGGCCTGATGCACGTTCCGAACGGGATACAGCTCACGTTTGACGTCACTCTGGTCGATGGCTTCCTGATAGGCCGCCAGCGCGTTCAGCGACGTGTCGCCGGCACGCACGGCGGCAAAGGCCGTTTCCGCAGCGAGCATACCGGTGCGCATCGCCAGGTGAATGCCCTTGAGCCGGAGCGAGTTCATGAATCCGGCGGCGTCGCCGGCGATCAGTGCGCCATCCATGTGCACGCGCGGAATCGTGTACCAGCCGCCTTCGGGTAACGCCTTCGCTCCGTACCGCACGAGCTTGCCACCCTCCAGGAGTTTCGACACGAAGGGATGCTGTTTCAACCGCAGGAACGCCTGATGGGGATCGAACATCGGGTCGTGGTAGTCCAGGCCAGAGACGAAACCGACCGCCAGCAGGCCTTCGGGCAATGAGTACAGGAAGGCACCTCCGAACTCCTCATTGCGCAGGGGATAGCCCATCGTGTGCACGACGGATCCGGCCGCCACGCGGTCCCTCGGCAGTTCCCACAGTTCCTTGATGCCGATCGCGAAAATGGGCGGCTGCCGCCCCTCGTCGAGCTTGAGGGTGCCGACGAGCGTCTTCGTCAGATTGCCGCGGACACCGTCGCAGAAGATGGTGACTTGCGCGTGAACGTCCACGCCGGGCTCAAACGTCGCTTTCCTTTGTCCTTGCTTGTCGAGGCCGCGGTCGCCCGTCCTCACGCCGATCACGCGTGTCCCATCGAAGAGCACATCCGACGCGGCAAACCCACTGAAGAGGTCAATCCCGGCGGCTTCGACCTCACGGCCGAGCCATTTCACGAACTGGTTGAGCGAGATGAGGTAGTGCCCGTGGTTCGTGAGCGGTGGCGGCGTAATCGGAAACCGCCAGGCGCGGCCTTCCGTGAGGAAATACACATCATCCCGGGTGACCTCGGACAAGAGCGGCGCGCCTTTGGCTTGAAAGTCGGGGATGAGGGACCTCAGGGTGGACGGATCGAGGACGGCCCCCGAGAGCATGTGTGCGCCCGGCTCCCGTGCCTTCTCGAGAAGCGCGACGGACAGCGGCGGCCCATCTCGTTCTTTTTGCAGTTGCGACAGACGGAGCGCGGCAGACATCCCGGCAGGTCCGCCGCCAACGATCAAGACATCGACGTCAAGGGTCTCCCGATCCGCCACAAGCAACCATCATACCGAATCGTAATCGGCGGCCACGGCGACATGCTTCCCGCGAGTTGCCTGGGTCTCTTCGAGTCTGAGCCGATTACGAAAATCGTACTGGCGAGGGCCTGTCATTTGACCGATAAACCGTTCTAGACTAAACCGTGCGACAGGCCAACACGAGCCATCGGCTCGCAACCGACGACCGAGGCCAGGACCTGATCGAATACGCGGTTCTTGCCACCTTCGTCAGCTTGCTCGCGGTGGTCTTCGCGACTGCCCTCAACGCCGCTGTTGGGGCTTGGTACGGCTCGACGTCGAATCGTCTGAACCACGGCGCGACTTTCAGCACGCAGAGCTCGGCCGGCACGACCTCGACCGATTGCCCGAAGGACCAGCCACCGAATTCCGCCTGTAAGTGATCGGCAGAGCACTTTTTCGCTGACATATCGCGCGCGAAAACGGCTCTGTCTTTGGACTATCTTTGGGAGATGGCCTCGCTCCTCGACTGGGCCGAGCCCATCGTGCGCGATTGGTTCGTCGGCCGCTTTGGCTCCCCCACCGAGCCCCAGGCCGAAGGCTGGCCAGCCATCCTGGCGGGTCGCCATACCCTGATCTCCGCGCCGACGGGCTCCGGCAAGACGCTCGCCGCCTTCCTCGCGTGCATCAACCGCCTCGTCGCCGAAGCCCTCGCGGGCAGGCTGACGGATCGGACTGAAGTCCTCTACGTCTCGCCCCTCAAGGCGCTCGGCAACGACGTTCAGAAGAACCTGGACGGTCCGCTTGCGGAGATCGCCGCGCTCGCTCGTTCCCGCGGCCTGGCGATGCCGGATGTCCGTACCGCGGTGCGCACCGGCGACACGCTGATGCCGGCCAGGCGCGCGATGCTCCGGCGCCCGCCGCACATCCTCGTGACGACACCCGAGTCGCTGTACATCCTGCTCACTGCGGAGAAGAGCCGCGCGATGCTCCGCGATGTCCGGACGGTCATCGTCGACGAGATTCACGCGGTGGCCGACGACAAGCGCGGCGCGCATCTGGCCCTGTCGCTCGAGCGCCTCGACGTGCTGACGGGACGGGAGGTCACACGCATCGGCCTCTCCGCGACGCAACGACCTCTGTCACTCGTCGCCGAGTTCCTCACCGGGCGCGGCCGGCCCGCGCCGGTAGTCGTCGAGATCGCCCCGCGACGCCAGCTCGACCTGGCGGTCGACGTGCCGCCGAGCGAACTCGGTCCCATTGCCACGAACGCGCATTGGGACGAGATCTACGATCGCCTCGCTGCGCTCGCGAGCCAGCACCGGTCCACGCTGGTGTTCGTGAACACGAGACGGCTGGCCGAGCGCGTCACGCACCACCTCGCCGCGCGACTGGACTCCACGTTGGTCGCCGCTCATCACGGCAGCCTCGCGCGGCGTATTCGGCTCGACGCCGAGGCGCGCCTGAAGTCTGGCGCGTTGCGGGTGCTCGTCGCGACGGCGTCGCTCGAACTGGGCATCGACATCGGCTCGATCGATCTCGTGTGCCAAATCGGCTCACCACGGTCGATTGGCGTCACACTGCAGCGCGTCGGCCGGGCCGGCCACTGGCGCGGCGCGGTGCCCAAGGGCCGATTGTTTCCAACGACGCTGGACGACCTCGTCGAGTGCGCCGCCCTGGTTCGAGCCATCCGTGCCGGCGATCTCGATCGGATGATTGTCCCGGTTGCCCCGCTCGACATCCTGGCGCAGCAGATCGTGGCAATGTGCGCAGCCGAGGATTGGCTCGAGGACGCCCTGTACGCGACGGTGACGCGCGCCCATCCCTACCAGGATCTGACGCGGTCGGAATTCGACGAGATCATCGAGATGCTAGCGCAGGGCATCGCCGCAAAGCGCGGCCGATACGGCGCCTATCTCCACCGCGATCGCGTCAACGGGCGAGTGCGAGGCCGGCGCGGCAGCCGCATCACGGCGATCACCGCCGGCGGCGCGATCCCCGACAACGCCTTATATGCGGTCGTCGCCGAGCCCGAGGGCACGCCGATCGGAACGGTCGACGAGGATTTCGCCGTCGAGAGCATGGCGGGCGACGTGATGCTGCTGGGGAACACGTCATGGCGCATCCGGCGCGTGACGTCGAGCGGCCGGGTGCTCGTGGAGGACGCGCACGGCGCTGCGCCGAACATCCCCTTTTGGCGCGGCGAAGCCCCCGCGCGTACGGCCGAGCTCTCGGGCCACGTCGCCGCCTTGAGAGACGAGATCAGCCGGCTCACGCCCGACGCGCGTCCCGGTGACGCGGCTTCGCGTCGACCGGCGACCGAGGCGGCTGTCGCCGCGATCATCGACGCCTGCAGCACAGATCGGGCTGGCGCCGAGCAGCTCATCGAATACGTGGTCGCCGGCCGCGCGATCCTTGGCGCCGTGCCGACCTTGACCACGGTCATCGCGGAGCGGTTCTTCGACGAGGCGGGCGGCATGCAGCTCGTGATTCACGCGCCGTTCGGCGCGCGCATCAACAAAGCATGGGGCCTGGCGCTCAGAAAGCGATTCTGCCGCTCATTCAACTTCGAGCTGCAAGCGGCGGCGACCGACAACGGCATCAACATCGCCCTGGCCGAACAGCACAGCTTTCCGCTGGCTGATGTCCTCCGCTACCTCCACCCCGCCTCGGCCCGCGAGGTCCTGGAACAAGCGGCCCTGGCGTCGCCGATGTTTGGATCGCGCTGGCGGTGGGCTGCCGGTCGCGCCCTGGCGTTGCCGCGCTTCCGAAACGGCCGCAAAGTGCCGATGCCGATCCAACGGATGCAATCGGACGATCTGCTGGCCTCGGTCTTTCCCGATGTCGCGGCCTGCCAGGAAAACATCGAGGGCGACATTCGGATCCCGGATCACCCGCTCGTGCGCGAGGTGATGAAGGACGTGCTCGGCGAGGCGATGGACCTCGACGGGTTCCTGCGCGTGCTCCGCGACATGGTGAGCGGCGCCATCCGGTGCCTCGCCGTTGACACCCCGCTGCCGTCGCCCTTCTCCCACGAGATCCTGAACGCCAATCCGTACGCCTATCTCGACGACGCTCCGCTCGAGGAGCGGCGAGCGCGCGCGGTCGCGATGCGCCGCGTTCTGCCGGAGACGGCGCTCTCGGAGATCGGCCGCCTGGATCCGGAGGCCATCGCCACGGTACGCCGTGACGCCTGGCCGGATGTTCGCGATCCAGACGACCTGCAGGATGTGCTCCAGACGTTCGTCATGTGGCCCGAGGCCGACCTCTCGGGAGCGACCGCTGCCTGGGCGCCGTTCTTCGAGGTGCTCGTCGCCGATCGCCGCGCGACGCGCGCGGTCGACCACGACCGGACGTTCTGGGTACCGGCGGAGCGCGCCCGCGTGTTTGCCACGATCCGACCCACGGCCACGCTCGACTGCGCGCTGCCCGAGGTCGACGACACCCATTTGGCCAAGCCCGACGCGTTCACCGCCCTCGTCCACGGGTGGCTGGCGCACATCGGTCCGACGACTGCGAGCGACCTGGCAGGCCGCCTCGACCTCGAGACGACGGACGTCGACGCGGCCCTGCTCAGCCTCGAGGCCGCAGGGAGCGTGCTCCGCGGCCACTTCACCGAAGCGGACGCCCGGCACACCAGACCCCTCGAGTGGTGCGACAGGAGGCTGCTGGCACGAATCCACCGGCTCACGATCGGCGAGCTGCGGCGAGCGATCGCGCCGGTCACCGCGGCGGAGTTCATGCGATGGCTCTTCGACTGGCAGCATGTCGCCCCCGGGTCCCAAGCGACCGGCGAACGAGGCACACTCGAAGTACTTCATCAGCTTCAAGGGTTCGAGGCGCCGGCGAACGCGTGGGAACCGGGCCTCCTGGCCCGTCGGATCGCCGCCTACGATCCTGACGTGCTCGACCGTCTCTGTCTCACGGGCGCCGTCGGCTGGGGCCGGCTGTCGCCGCATCCGGCCACCTGCGAGCCCGGCCCGACCCGGATGGACGGCGGCACGGCCTCGCCCCGCGCTGGCGTCCTACAGGCGCGCCGCGTGATCCCGACGAGCGTGGCGCCCATCACGTTCTTTGTCCGCGACGACGCCGACTGGATGCAGCCGCGCCGCCCTGGTGAGCCTGACGAGCCGCGCGGTTTGAGCCGGGCGGCCATTGCCGTCCTCGGGCACCTCGGACGAGCGGGCGCGTCATTCTTCCCGGACATCGTGCGTGGAACCGGTTGCCTCAAAGCCGAGGTTGAAACGGCCTTGTGGGAATTGGTCGCTGCGGGCCTCGTCACGGCTGATGGGTTCGACAACTTGCGGGCCCTCATCAACCCGCGCCGGCGCGCTGGGCACGGCTCGGGCCGCCACGCCCGGCCGCGCGACAGCTCCGGCCGTTGGGCTCGACTCGCCGCGATGACCGTCGCGGGGCGTGACCAGGCGCTCGAGGCGACCTGCCGGATGCTCCTCCGCCGGTACGGCGTGGTGTTCCGTGAAGTGCTCACGCGCGAGACGAACCTGCCCTCCTGGCGTGAGCTACTCGTCACCTACCGGCGCCTCGAAGATCGCGGCGACCTGCGCGGCGGCCGGTTCGTGTCGGGGTTGATCGGCGAGCAGTTCGCCCTGCCGACGGCGGTCGAGTCGCTGCGGGCGTCGCGGCATCGCCGGCCGGATGAACTGCCATGCACCGTCTCGGCAGCCGATCCGCTGAACCTCGTCGGGATTGTCGTTCCGGGCGAGCGCGTGCCGGCGATCTCGGGACGGACCGTGACGTTTCGTGATGGCGTGGCGCTTGCGCCGAGCGTCGCTGACGCGGCTTCGCTCACGGCGTAGCTGGAGCGTTTTTCAGTCGCCCGTTTAGCGGCCGAGCGCCGCGATGATGGCCGGCACGATTTCGAACAGGTCACCGACGATCCCATAGTCGGCAACCTCGAAAATGGGCGCGTCGGCGTCCTTGTTCACCGCGACGATCGTGCGCGCGCCCTTCATGCCGACGACGTGTTGAATGGCGCCTGAGATCCCGAGCGCCAAATAGAGTTTGGGGGCAACGGTCTGGCCGGAGCTGCCGATCTGTCGTTCCATCGGCACCCAGCCGGCGTCGCAGATGGGCCGCGAGGCTGCAAGCTCGGCATCGAGCGCGGTCGCGAGCTGCTGGGCCAGCGGAATATGGTCGGCGCCTTTGATGCCGCGCCCGACCGAGACGATGCGCTCGGCCTGCGTGAGGTCGACGGCTTGCTTCGCCTCGCGAAACGGCGGCTCGGGGCGCTGTCTGATTTTCGCGGGATCGACGGACGCCGACGCCGTGCGCACCGGCGCTGGCGAGGCACCCTTCTTGACGGCGTCGCCGCGGAAGGCCCCGATCTGGAATGTCGCGACGTGCGGCGTCGGGCCCTCGAGCACGACATCCGCATTCACCTTGCCCTGAAACATCTGCCGCGTGAAGACCACGCGGCCGTTCTCAAGGCGCGCGCCGATGGCGTCGGTGACCAGAGCGCGATCCAGACGGGCCGCCAGGGCCGGCACGAAATCACGTGCCTGATACGTATGCGCGGCAATCACCAGGGCGGGCGCGGCCGCCGCGATGACTGGCGCGAGCGCCTGGACGAAGCCGTCGGGCGTGTACACGCTGAGCGCCTCGTGCTCGAGGGCGACGACTTCGGCGACATCAGCCGCCGCCAGGATCGTCGCAATCGCGCCGACGCCTGTGCCCGGCACGACGACCGTCACGGGGCCGCCGAGCAGTTGCGCGGCGGCGATGGATTCCCACGATGCCCGATTGAGCGAGCCGTCCTTCTGCTCCGCGATGACGATGACGTTGGACATGGAGTTTGGCTTGGGGGCTTGGAGGCTTGAAGGCTGAAGGCTTGAAGGGGACCCTAGCTGATCACTCTCGCCTCGTCGCGCAGGACGCGGACCAGCTCTTTCGCCGCCTCGGCCGGCGATCCGCCGATCACGCGCGTCTGCTTCGACTTTTCGGGTATGTGAATCGACGTGATGCGTTGGCGGGTCGGCGGCGCGGCCGGTGCGGGCACGACCCTCACCTCTTTCTTCTTCGCCGCCATGATGCCCTTCAGCGTCGCGTAGCGGAGCTGGTTGATGCCGCTTTGGATCGTGAGGACCGCGGGCAGCGGCATGGCGATCCACTGGAACCAGCCGCCTTCGAGTTCGCGCTTCACTCGCAGGCGTTGTTTCGCATCCGTCGACGAGTCGATCTGCACTTCCATGATGATCGTCGAGTGGGCGATGCCGAGGCGTTCCGCGAGCACGACCCCCACCTGAGCGAAACCCTGATCGTCAGACTGGAGGCCGGTCAGGACGAGATCGACGTGTTCGTCTTTGATCGCTGCCGCGAGCGCGTCCGCCGTGGTCCAGGCGTCGGCGGTCGCCAGCGCGTCGCCTTCCACGTGGATGGCGCGGTCGGCACCGCGCGCGAGCGCCTCGCGGATCACCTGAGACACGCGCGCCGGGCCCGCCGAGACCGCGATGACCTCGCCGCCGTGTTTCTCCTTCACACGGAGCGCCTCTTCGAGCGCGTAGGCGTCCGGTTCGTTCAATTCCCAGCTGGCATCCCGATCCCGCACCCAGGTCTTCGCCTCATCGATGCGCACCTGCCACTCGCGGGTCACGACTTGCTTGATGCAGACGGCGATTTTCATTCCTGATATTTCTTCAGCACCAGCGTCCCATTCGTGCCGCCGAAGCCGAACGAGTTCGAGAGCGCGTGACGGATGCGCATGGGCCGCTTGGCGTTCGCGCAGTAGTCCAAATCGCAGATCGAGTCAGGCGCGTCGAGGTTGATCGTCGGCGGGGCGACCTGGTCGCGCACGGCAAGCGCGGTAATGCCGGCTTCGAGGCCGCCGGCGCCACCCAAGAGATGCCCCGTCATCGACTTGGTCGAGGACATGACGAGGGTCGGCGCGTGGCTGCCGAAGCAGCACTTCACCGCGAGAGTCTCGGTCGGATCGTTAATCGGCGTCGACGTGCCGTGGGCGTTGATGTAATCGACGTCCTCGGGCTTGAGTCCGGCCTTGCGCAGTGCCATCTGCATCGAGCGCACGGCACCGTTCCCGTCCTCCGGCTGCCCTGTGAGGTGGTAGGCGTCGGACGACAGCCCGTAGCCCACGATCTCGGCGTAGATCGTCGCGCCGCGCGCCACCGCCCCGCTCAGCTCCTCGAGCACGATCATTCCGGACCCCTCGCCGATCACGAAGCCATCGCGATCCTTATCGAAGGGCCGGCTCGCCTTCGTCGGCTCGTCGTTACGGGTGGACAACGCTCGCATGGCGGCAAAGCCGCCGACGCTGAGGGGCGTGATCGCCGCCTCTGAACCGCCCGCGATCATGACGTCGGCGTCGTCCCGGCGGATGATCTCGAACGCCTCGCCGATCGCGTGAGTCGAGGCCGTGCACGCGGTGCACGCGGCCAGATTCGGCCCGCGGGCGCCGAACCGGATTGACACCTGTCCCGCGGCCAGATTGATGATGGACGCCGGAATGAAAAAGGGCGAGACGCGGCGGGGTCCTCCGGAGAGCAACTGCTTGTGTTCCCGTTCGATCGTCGCGAAGCCCCCGATGCCCGATCCGATATAGACACCGGTGCGGTCCGCAGAGCCGCCGCCCGCCACGTCCAAGCGGGCGTCCTCCACTGCGAACTGCGACGCGGCCATCGCGAACTGAATGAAGACGTCCATCTTCTTGACGTCTTTCTTCTCGAGGAACTGCAAAGGGTCGAACCCCCGCACTTCCCCGGCGATGCGCGACGAGAACTCCGACGCGTCGAAGTGGCTGATTGGGCCGATGCCGCTCTGGCCGGCCAGGAGGGCCGCCCAAGTGGCCTCGGTCCCAATACCTACGGAGGAGATCAGGCCGACACCGGTCACGACCACGCGTCTCGTCAATGCGCCTCCGCTACTTCTTCTTCGCGTGTGACTCGATGTACTCGATGGCTTCCTTCACGCGTGTGATCTTCTCCGCGTCCTCGTCGGGGATCTCGATACCGAACTCCTCTTCGAACGCCATGACGAGCTCCACCGTGTCGAGCGAGTCGGCCCCGAGATCATCCACAAACGAGGCATCCGGCGTCACTTCCTCTTCATCGACGCCCAACTGCTCGACGATGATCTTCTTGACCTGATCAGCTACCGCCATTCCGTCCTCCTCAGAGAGCCCGTGGGACCGACCTCTGCGCGGGCGACCCCGTCATCACATGTACATCCCGCCGTTCACGGCAAGGACGTGTCCCGTAATATACGACGCCTCGTCTGACGCCAGAAAGACTACCGCTTCGGCCACGTCCTCGGGTGTGCCCCGCCGCTTCAGGGGAATGCGGTCGGCCCACACCTCCTGTGCGCCCTGGGACAGCACCCGTGTCATATCCGTGTCGATGATGCCCGGTGCGACCGCGTTCACCGTGATCCCCCGCGAGGCAACCTCAAGGGCCACCGCCTTCGTGAACCCAATCAGACCGGCCTTGGCCGCCGCATAGTTGGCTTGACCAGCATTCCCCGACTGCCCCACGACCGAGGTGAGACTGATGATGCGCCCCCAGCGCTGTTTAATCATCGGCTTCAGCACGGCTCGGGTCAGCATCGCCACAGCCGTGAGGTTCGTGTCGAGGACCGCGTCCCAGTCATCGCGCTTCAGCCGAAGCAGCAGTTGATCGCGAGTGATGCCGGCATTGTTGACCAGGACGTCCAGCCGGCCATACCGGCTCAAGACCTCGGCGACAGTTGCCTCGATGGCCGCCGGCTCGGTGACGTCGAGCGCCCGCGCCTCCGCGCGGCCCCCAGCCGCCTGAATCTCCGCTGCCACCGCGTCGGCGTGATCCCCGCGGGCCGAGGCCACGACGCTGGCCCCGCGTGCAGCCAGTGCTCGAGCCGTAGCCCGGCCGATGCCTCGTGAGGCACCGGTCACCAGGGCCACACGGCCCTCCCAAGTGGTCATGGCAACCTGCTTACTTCAGCACACGGCCACCAAAGGGCGCAACCGGCAGTGAGGAGATGAAGACGTTTCAGCACTCGTCCAGGCAGGTCCTGCCGCCGAATAGCCCCACCCGGTGCTCGCCGCCAAGCCGGTTGTCACGGACGTGGGCTCCGCGCCGGGCGGGGCGGCCCCGTTCGGCGTCAGCACCTGGACGAGTGCTGAAACGCGCTCTTGGAGGCTTGGAGGCGGCTCAAAGGCGCCGCGGGACACTCACCCGCCAGCCGGTCCAGTGAAATCGCGCTAGGATGAGTTGTTCCCCTATTTGGACCCGTGGCTGACGCAGATTCTCCCGGCACGCCACCCGGACCTCGCCGAGCGCGACCGCGTCCGCCCGCTCGTCCCGCGCCAACCGCCCGAGGCCGACGAGTCTTCACCGATCTCCCGGCGACCATCTGGATCACCGACGATCGCCTCCGTGTCACGTTCATCGAGGGCGTTCTTGCCATCCGTTCGAGACGGAGCTGATCCGCCGCGACGGCCGGCGCGTGGCCGTGCTCGTCAGCGCGGCGCGCCTGTCGGCGAGACGGCGCGAAGGCGTGGCGTTCGTCATGGACATCTCGCGCTACAAGGCGACCGAACGGCGGCTCGGCGCGGAACTGGCCGTTGCCGACGCATTGTCCAGCACGCCCGATCCTGACGCCGCGTTCGCAGCCGTCGCGCGGGCGATTGGCGAACACCTGCCGTGGCACAGCGTCGCGATCTGGACGACCGAGTCGTACGGGCCACGGCTTCGCGCGCGCCACGGGGAATCACGCCTGGCCGTGGAAGTCGCGACGCAACTCATCGTGCGGGCGCTCCCCGCCGGCGACGACGTCGCCTGGAATGGGTGGACAGGCTCCGGTGTCGTGCCGCTCGGCCGCGCGGGCGCGCTCCTCGTCGAGGATGCGGAGGCCTTCGGTGGGTTCAGCGATCAGAGCCCGGATCCCGATCGCCTCGTGACGACACGAGTCGTCGCCGCCAGAGTTCGCACGTGGGTAGAGGAAAGGCTTGAAGGCTGGGAGATCACGCGCTGAGCGCTGACGCCATCTGGTCCACGAACCCGGCGCGCGCAAGCGTCGCGGCCAATTCGATGGCGTTCCGTATCGCCTGGGGTGACGACCGGCCGTGCGCCACGAGCACCAGGCCGTTGACGCCCAGCAACGGCGCCGCGCCCCGAGCCTCCGCGTCGACGAGGCGTTTGAAGCGGCGCAGCGCGTCTTCCGCGGGCCCGCCGCCGTCCGCGACGCCGCTCGCGGCCAGGTCGCGCCTCACCACGCGCTCGAACATCTCCGCCACGCCCTCGCCCACCTTGAGGACCACGTTGCCGGTGAACCCATCGCAGACCACGACGTCCACCGCGCCCCGGAAGATCGCACTCGCCTCGACGTTGCCCACGAAGTGCACGGGCGCCTTCGCGAGCCGGGCGTGCGCTTCGCGCACGACGTCCGTGCCTTTGTCCGATTCCTCACCAATGGACAGCACGCCGACGGACGGCCGAACGCGACCGAGCGCGACGCGGGCATAGGCCGATCCCATGATGCCGAACTGGACGAGGTGCTCGGGCCGGCACTCGACGTTGGCGCCCGCGTCGACGAGCACCGTCGAGCCGGTTTCGGTGGGAATCAGCACGGCGAGCGCTGGCCGATCGACACCGGGCGCGCGGCCGAGGGCCGCGTGCGCAGCGATCAGGGTCGCCCCGGTATGTCCCGCACTGACGACGGCCTGCGCGCGGCCGGCCGCGACGTCTTCGCAGGCGACGGCAATCGACGCGCGCGGCTTGCGGCGAAGCGCGGCCAACGGCGCTTCGTCCATGCCGATTACGTCTGGCGAGTCGACGATGGTGATGGGAAGGCCGACTGGCCCGCGATGCGAAGCCAGGGCCGTTTCGAGGGCGAGCAGGTCCCCGACGAGCCTGACGTCGACGTCACACTCGCGCGCCGCAAAGACCGCGCCGGCGACGATGGCGTCGGGCGCGCGGTCGCCGCCCATGGCGTCGAGGGCGATCGTCACGCGCACGGGCGTGCGCTACTCCTCGTGAACCGGTCGGACCTGGCGCCCGCGGTAGTAGCCGCAGTTGCCGCACACGGTGTGCGGGCGCTTCGGCTCGTGGCACTGCGGGCACTCGCTGATGGCCGTCGGCCGCAACGCGTCGTGCGTGCGCCGCTTGGCCGTGCGCGATTTCGAATGTCGTCGTTTGGGGTTCGGCATCGTCGGTCATCCTACAACAAGGCGGCAAGCCGGCTACAACAAGGCGGCAAGCGGGCTATAACAAGCGCGTCTGACGTTCGCTACGACTCCGACCGCAGGTGTTTCAGCGGCTCGAGGCGCGGGTCGATCCACTCCGTGCGGCAGGTGCACGTGTCGCGGTTACGATTCAACCCACACACGGGACACAAGCCCCGGCAGTCTTCGCGGCACAGCGGCTTCATCGGCAACGCCAGGAAGAACTGCTCTCGGATGATGTCGCCCAGGTCGAGGACCTCGTCCTTGTAGAAGGACACGCCGAGGCCATCGTCGGTGATTGCGTCGCCGCCCTCGTCGTCGTCGCTCGGCAGGCGCGACGCGCTTGCGGCGTCACTGGCCGGTAGGAAGAGCAGGTCCAACTCGACCGCGACCGGCACTTCAAACAGTTCGAGGCACCGGCTGCACGCGCATTCCAGCGTCGCCGCGAGCCGCCCTTTCAGGCGGATCTGACGGCCATCCTTTCGAACCTCTCCGGTGAGCGACACCGGGGACACGACCCGGAAGTCCTCGTCGGCCTCCAGCGCGTCCGGCTCGATCCGGAGGTTCAGACGTTCGACGCCGCTCCGCAGGCGGCTGAGATCTAGCAGCATGGCCATTCTGCCGGGTCCTTCCGGCAGTGCTCAAACTATTGATTCTAACGCATACGAAGGCTTGAAGCTTTATACGCTCCAGCTCCTCGGCACAAAGAGGTCCTGGAAGAGCGCGACCGCATACCGGTCGGTCATGCCGGCGAGGAAGTCACGGGCGGCCACGTCGAAGCCTTCGGCCTCGATGGTGGCGGGCTCGAGGTACGCCTCGGGCTTCACCCGCAGCTTGTCCCAGATGCCGCCCAGGATACCGGATGCCTTCTCGAACTCCGCGGTCGCTCTCGGGTTCTCGTAGACGGCCTCGAACAAGTAGGTCCGCAACGCCAGCGTTGCCTGCAGCACGCGGTCGCTCATCCGCACTTCGCTCAGACCGCCGGCGATCGTCTCGTGCACGACGTCGGTGACCATCGCGTTGATGCGGAGTGCCGGCGTCGGCCCCAGGAGGGTGACGGCGTCGGCCGGCAGTTCGGCCTCCTGCAGGATACCGGCGCGGACGGCATCGTCGGTGTCGTGGTTGACGTACGCGATGATGTCGGCCACGCGCGCGATTTGCCCCTCAATGGTGCCAGCCCGATGCTCCGGCGGCGAGCCAACCGGCAGGCCGTACTTGCCCTTCGAGTGGTGCGCGATCCCGTCCCGCACTTCCCACGTCAGGTTCAGGCCCTGATGGCCATTCTCGAGCACGTCCACAACTCGCAGGCTCTGCTCGTAGTGACTGAAGCCACCGGGCACCAGCGTGTCGAGCACGCGCTCGCCGGCGTGGCCGAACGGCGGGTGACCGAGGTCGTGGGCGAGCGCAATGGCCTCCGTCAGCTCCTCGTGCAGGCGCAGGACCTTCGCGATGCTGCGAGCGATTTGCGACACCTCGAGCGTGTGCGTGAGCCGCGTGCGGTAGTGGTCGCCTGTCGGGGCAAAAAAGACCTGGGTCTTGTGCTTGAGTCGTCGAAACGCCTTGGAATGGATGACGCGATCGCGATCGCGCTGGAAGACCGGCCGAATCGGATCCTCGGGCTCAGGCCGCAACCGGCCCCGGCTCTGTCGACTCTTGGCTGCCTGAGGCGCCAAGTAGTCGACCTCGCGCGCCTCGAGATCCTCACGAATGGACATGGGGACCATTGTAGGCGGCGGCCGTCGGCCCAAGCTCGGCCAGGAAGCTGCGCCCGTGCGGCAGCGACTCGACACCGAACAGATCGGCGAGCGTCTGGCCGAGGTCGGCGAACGTGTCGCGCCGGCCGAGATTCACCCCAGGCGTGACGGACGCACCCATCACCAGGAGCGGCACGTACTCGCGCGAGTGATCCGTCGACGGCGTCGACGGATCGTTCCCGTGATCGGCGGTCACCACGAGAAGGTCGGTCGGCGTGAGCCGCTCGACCACGCCGGCGACTCGCGCATCCACGCGCTCGAGGTTCGCGGCATAGCCGGCGATGTCGTTCCGATGGCCATAGCGCGTGTCGAAATCGACGAGGTTCGCGAAGATGAGCCCCCGGGTCGTCGTCGCCATCTCAGCCTCGATCTGAT
>Ga0182024_10001200_pt1 | contig 67181 bp, 52 predicted proteins | sample P32metaG_FD_120480 | JGI IMG/M metagenome (GOLD analysis project Ga0182024, IMG submission 120480) | Permafrost microbial communities from Stordalen Mire, Sweden - P3-2 metaG (Illumina Assembly) | ecosystem: Environmental > Terrestrial > Soil > Wetlands > Permafrost | place: Sweden: Stordalen... | reverse complement strand
TGACGTTCACGCCGGCGGGGCCGGTGAACGACATCGGGTATGTGCCGGGCGTGATCTGCACGCCGTACTCCGACTGGTCATCGACGGAGAAGGAAAAGTCTTCGGTGGGCCAGCCGTTGGCATCGGTGATGGCCGGGGTGCCGGCGGCGGCGAAGAAGCCGCGGGTGACTTTCACCAGGTTGACGAAGGGGTGGTCCTGGATGCGGTCGGTCTGCTGGTTGAGGTTGCCGCCCAGCGGCAATTTCGGGGCGGTGACGGCGGCGGAGGTTAACGCGGCTACAGCGGCATGAACCGGCGCCGTCATGGGCAGGAGCGCGGTCGAAAGCAGGGTCCGGCCCTCCAGGGTCTCGGCCAGCGGACCTGATCGCTGCGACGGTTGCCGCCACCACGCGGGGCGCGCGTTTTTGCTCAACATGACAGATACCACGCCGGACGGCCTTGATTTGTTCAGGGATGAGTTTGGTGGGCAGTTGAGGAAACGGCTCGGCCCTCTCCTGCCGCCAGCGATCTGACAAGGGGACAATCGGCTCATTGCTTTTCCTCCTTGTCAGGTTCAAAGTACGTTTCCACCAAACGGTCGGAACGTGGTCTTGGCCATGTGGAGCTGATCGATCATGAGATGCGAGCCTACAGGACGGCCTTATCGCTGTCCGACTGATCGTCGATTCGGCAGGCGGGTCCTCCGCCTTTGCCGACTCAGCAGAGGCCGAGCTCGAGCAGGCGTTCGGCAGCGCCGCCGCCAAAGAACTGGCAACACCGCTTCCGAGGTCGCACGCGGTCTTTGGCGACTTGCAGCGGAAGCCGGACCAAATCCTCTATCGCAGCTTCGCCCGGCCGCTGATCGGCAAGCAGAACGAGCCGCGCCTTTGCGGGGTATCGATCAGCGGCGGGCGCATCGGGGTTTTCTTCAGCCGCGAAGACCTGTCCGCCGGCCTGGCCGGCGAGCAAGTCGACGGGGTCTTCGGATACGATCCCCAAGTGGCAGCACAGTTGATGCGAAGCATGATCCTGTATGCCGATCATGGGGCGAAATAGCAGGCCGCAACGCGAACATCGACTCTGCTACCTGCTAAACGACCGCGCGCCATCACGCCCTGTTGATCTTGTAGGGTCCGCACTGCGGACCGAGGCGATCGCCGGGTCGTAGGGGCGGCTTCAGCCGCCGTCTTTGCCGTGACGCGCGGAACAGACGGCGGCTAAAGCCGCCCCTACAATCCAGCCATGGCGAGAACCGGTTGCACTTCATGGTTGTCTCCCAATGCCCCCGCCGTCCCAGATCGATTTCAACTCGTCCGCCTTTAGTTCGACGGTCGCACCATTTCCTCTGGCGTAGACCGCCAGCGACTTGTCAGCTCCGGCAGGGACCGCGGACATCGGCATGTAGACGGCGCCGTCATTGCCGAAGATCTCCAGCGAGGTCCGGTCCACCAGAACACGAAGGCGGACATGGCCATCAATCGGCAACAGTGGCGCCATTCGGTCACCACAGAGCAATTCCTTATCCTTCATGTCGTAACGGATCTCGGTCCCGCGGATGCGGAACCCGACCTCGGCCACCTCTCCCGGAACGAAATCTCCGGACAGATCGACTAATTCGGCTTTGAAGTCGGCCAATGGGGTTTCGCCCTCCTTCAGCGACAGCGTTTGCCAGGTGCGTGACGCTTGCCTGATGTTCTCGATTTCGCGGACGGGTTGCCAGTACATGCGGATGCTGTCGGGCGTAGTGTGCAACGTCAGTTCGCAGGGGAAGCACATCATCTGGTTGAACGGCATTCCTTTGGCCGCCACCTGGCCCCAGCCGACCTGAATGCGACGGCCATCGGTATCGGGGATGTTGCTGTATGTCTGGGCTGCGTACAGAGCGTTGCCGCGCTGGCCGGGCAATTTGGGCGTCTCGGGCGTGAATGTCTTGCCGTCGAATTGGCCGATGCGGTACTCGCTGCTGGCCGCGGTCAGCACCCAGCGTGCGTTCTTCGGATCGCCATCCACAGGCAACTCGAACAAGTCCGGGCATTCATAGAACCCCTCGATGCGGCTGGCGAACTCCCACGTCTTGAGGTCCGGCGATGTGTAGAAGGCGATGTTCCGCGTCTTGTCCACCTCGTCATAAACGGCCATGACCCATTTTTTCGTCGGAGCGTGCCAGAGCACCCGGGGGTCGCGTCCGCTGTGTTTCACCACTGGATTGCCTCCGAATTCTGACCACGTCCGGCCTCGGTCGTTGCTGAAGGCAATGCACTCGCCGCGCCCGGTGCTAGTGAAGGCGGCAACCAGCGGGTCTTCGTCGCCAGACTTGAACCCGGCGGTGTTTTGGCTGTCCACAACCGCGCTGCCGGAGAAGGCCCAGTCGCCATAACGTTTGGGGTAGATGGCGATCGGCAGTTGTTGCCAATGGACCAGGTCCGTGCTGACGGCGTGGCCCCAGTGCATATTGCCCCAGGCCCAGCCGTAGGGGTTGTGCTGGAAGAACAGGTGGTATTCGCCTTTGTAGAAGACCAGCCCGTTGGGATCGTTGGTCCAGCCGACCCGCGGCGAAAAGTGGAACTGCGGGCGGAGCTTCTCGTGATACGTGTCTCCGACATCTTTGAACCGATCGCCCTGCTCGACTGATTTCAGACCGGCGGAGTCTTCAGGCAATTGATCGACGCGGAGCTCGGCGGTCTTGCCCTTCCACGCGGCGACGCCGAGAAATGCCCAGAAATCGGGCGTGCCATCGGCCAGCTCGATCTCGAACTCCCGCACGACGCTGCCGTCGATCGAGACCGACATCCGGCGTTTCGGTGCGCCGGTCCTGACCGGCAGGTTGAGGTACGGGCTAGCGAGCACGATTTGCCGAGTGGCATCCCGGATAATCTCCGGCGGCCTGTGGTCGGTCAGGACGATCTGGTCGACATTGATGTGACCCCAGCCGCCGGTCGCCTGGTCGACAATCTGGATGACGGCGGTCTTGCCGGACAAGTCGCGGACGTCCCAATGGTGCGGCAACAGCGCCTCGCTGCCGCCCGGTTCGGTGTTAGGGCCGGTCGCGGTCCGCACGACCTTGCTGTCGACGAGCAGGTTCATGCAGGTCTTGCCTTCGAACCCGCCGCCGCCGATGAGGAAGCTGACGTACGAGCGGTTGATGGCAAACGGCGGCGACGTGAGCGTGCCGGTGGATCGATCGCCGCCGTAGAACGAGTTGGCCAGGCCGTGGCCGAGGAAGCCGGTGACGGGCATCTGGTGCGGCAAGGTGCCCTGTGCCGGCCCGGGGCCGAAGGCCTCGCCGGTGGTTGTCCAGTCGCCGTAGTCCTTGCCTTCGAAGTCCGCCAGGACGATGTCGTCGGCTGCCCGGGCTAAGGAGACCAGACAAATCAAAGTGAGTAGTGTGAGCGGGACAATAAGCTTCCAGGGCACGCGGCCTCCTTGGTTTAGTCGAGAGAATCGTCGATCCACGCTTTGCGCGTCTTGCCCAGCTCATTTGCCTGCCAGACGTGGCCGCTGACCGTATCCAGACAGGTGAGCCAGCCTCCCTTGCGGGGACTGCAGGCGCCGGTGTCGATGCAGACCGCATGGCCGATGTTGCGCGGCTTGCCGGACCTTTGCGGCGTGTGGCCGCAGACCATGATCTTTCCCGACTCGTGCGGCGGCGGATTGTTGAATACCTCCCAGCGCAACATGTAAATCGGCTGCTCGTAAAGCGGCAAATCGGGGCACGCGCCGCCATGAACAAAGAAATGCGTGTCGGTCTCGAACCAGTCTACACAGAAGTGCTCAAGCAGCGCCCAGTGCTCGGAAGGAACGTCGTCAAGCCGGCCAGCGTCACCCAGCGGCGAGTATGAGGCCAGCGTTGCGTCGCCGCCCACTTGGAGAAACACCTCCAGTTCACCGGCTCCATTGCGTGCTTCGAGCATCATCTGTTCGTGATTGCCGCGGAGGCAAATCATCCGGCCAAACTGATGCGGGTTGTCGATCATCTTACACAAGGTGTTCAGCACGCCCGCGGAATCCGGCCCTCGATCGACGTAGTCGCCGAGGGTCACCATCGTATCCCCGGCGTTGGGCGCGACGGCGTCAAGCAAGGCGCGGAACGCCGTGCAGCAGCCATGAATGTCTCCGATCGCCAGGACGCGCGGCTTGGACATCGTCAGTTCCTCGCCAGCGACGCGCAGACGAGTTCTTTGTCGTTTCGCCAGTAAATGCAGTGGTCGGCGAAGGCCGGCTCGCTCCAGACGACCGGCCTGCCGGGGTCGAGGTTGGCCGGCTCGATCAGGTGCGCGCGGCTGATTTGCTTGTAGCCGCTGGGCGTCAGGTCGGCGAGGATCGAGTCGCCGTGCTCGTTGGGCAGCAGGCAGCGGCTGCCGGTGTCGCCCAGCGGAACGATAAACGCCGACGACCATTTCTGCGGGCCGGCATCGTAGGTGGTGGCGGCGGTCGTCTCCCAGAGGCGGTCGCCGGTCTTGATGTCCAGGCAGCGAAGTTGGCCCAGGACGTCGCAGCCGTAGACGTGGCCATCCCGGAGCAGCGGGGCCGCAAAAACGGTGTGGATCGCGTCGGTCTTGCGTTCGCTCTTGCCGGCCCGCTTCCAGAGGACCGAAGCCGTCGGCTCGCCCTTCTCATCCTGCCCCAGCTTCAGCATCAGCGAGCCTTCATACTGCGTCGCGACGAAGAGCAGGTCGCCAAGCTGCGGATCGTGGCAGAAGCGCGGCGTGATGATCGACATGCCGTACTTCGCTGGGCCGTGCTTCACCGACCAGTACACGTTGCCGGTTACCGGGTCGAGCGAATTGACCGACTCGGGGACCCACTGGATGAGTTGCCGCTTTCCCGCCGCCTGGTAAATGACCGGCGAACTGTAGCCCGGCTCTTTTGCCGACAGGGCCGACCAGAGCACCTTGCCGGTCTTCTTATCGAAGGCCGAAATGACCCCATCGGGGTCGCCGGTCGTACAGATCACCTTGTCGCCGTCCACCAAAGGCGATGCCGCGAATCCCCACATCGGCGTCGGCTTGTTTTCCGATGCAAGCTTCCGGCTCCAGAGCGGCTTGCCGCTGTCAACATCGAGGCAGAGCAAGTCCCCTTCGGCGCCAAGAGCGTAAACGCACTTGCCGTCCACGGCCGGCGTGGTGCGCGGGCCGGCGCCGTAGGAGAGGCCGTAAGGGCAGTCGTATTCGTGCGTCCAGATCGCCTTTCCGTCAGCCTCATTCAGGCACAGGACGCGCTCCGATCCCGGCACCGTCACCTTCTGATAGGGATCTTTCGGCCTGGCGGTATCCGGCTTGAGCACGCGGTCCATGACGTAGACCCGCCCGCCCGCGACGGCAGGCCCGCCGTAGCCCGAGCCGATCGTGGCGCGCCAGCGGATGGCCGGCCCATCCTTGGGGAAGGCCTCGATCAGCCCCGCCTCGCGCCAGACGCCGTCACGCCTGGGACCAAGCCACTGCGGCCAGTCGTCGCCGCGGGCGCTGGGCGGCAAAAGTGCAAATGCGGCCAACATCAACATGACTAGCGACGCGAAAGGTCGGCTTTTCAACACGAAGGCGGCCCTCAAAAAGCCCACGGAGGCAAGTTCCGCAGGGGGATTGGTGGAAGGATCAGCACCATGTAGGTTCCAGCACCGGCGGATGCTACCATGCTGGAGGGCCTTCGATAAGATGCCCGGCGATGCGACAGCGGACAAAGTGGTTGGTTTTTGCTACGGCCTGCATCGGGGTCGACCTCTGTGGGGCGGCGTTTGATACAGGCCGGAACAACACCACACGGATCTTGTTCCTGCTCCTGGCTGGCGTCCCCCTCACCGGGGTTGCAGCATGGGCGCTCAAAGGCTGGTTCGCACAGAGGCGCAAACCGTCGAGCGGGGCCTGCCGAAAATGCGGTTACAATCTCACGGGCAACCTGAGCGGCATTTGTCCCGAATGCGGTAGGCGCGTTGCGAAGGGAAACGCGTGAGGCAGTTGCATGACAGGTCTGAAGACGCAGCGCATGAATCGACGCTTCACGCCGGCGCTAACGCTCACCTCAGCGTCCCTGCGACAACCGCGGCTTCACGGGAACCATGCGGTATTGGCCTGTCAGTTGCCAAGTGCGCATCGTCGGCGGCAGACAAAAGACCAATGTCAGCACAACCGTGGTCAAAATGCCGGCCATCAGGGGCGGGTAAATCCCCGTCGGTCGAAGTACGGACGGGCCGATGACCGCTGTCAGACCCACGGCAAGCGGCGCAACTAGAATTCGGTCATAGCCGGGAAGGAAAAGATTGCCGGTGACGACTCGGGAGAACAAATTCATTGGCGGAACGCGCACGAGGCAGTAAACCAGCAATCGGGCAGAGGCCGCCAGGCATCCCATTATGGCGATTGTGTCGGCAATCTTTGCCGGGTCACGCAGCTCGGGACATGGCAGGCAGTGACAGAATGAAAACACGTACCACCCGGCGAGCATGGCGCACGCCAGGACTATTCGGCGATCGAAATGCCTGGGCGGGTCGTAAGCGTTGAGACGATCGAAGGGCCAACCCAGCGCCTGGGCCGGGTTGACGGACATCTGCGTGGATGTGCCGTTTGCTCGGAGTTTGGTAAGACGTTCATGCACTCCCCAGGGAAATGTGCTCCAACTCCTGTGCACGCCGTAGAGCGCGAGGAGACACATCGCGACGACCACGGCGAGCACCAGCCACCATCGTCCCCACAGATAGCCATTCACGGGCAAAACCGCAACCAACATCGCTACGATGGTCCGCTGCCCCGCTTGGAACAGCGCCAAAGCCACGCCCACAAGATAGGCGCACAGCAATACTGTTACCGGAAGAGCGGGGTGGGTATGGCACAGCAGAACGCCCAACATGGCGAGAATCGCCATTTGAGCCCCGTCCTGCCAGACAGGATGAAGGGGATCCAGCGGCAACGCCACAGGGGGCCGCCACGGGCTCATGGCGAGCCACTGCAGATAACGCGGATTGTATATCGGATGACAGGTTAAGGCCCGGGTGACGCCATAGTACGCGGCACAGCCGAGCAGGATCGCCACGAGTGGGCGCGTCATCTCGTCGGTTATCTGGTCCGACCGAAATCCCATGCGCAGCAATGAAAGATGATAAAGGCAGTCGACGGCAGCAAAGAATGCCGTTGTCGCTGCAGGCAGCTCACCGGACCGAGGAGCGAGCAGAAGATGCCGTAGACGGAGGTTCATGGATTGGGCCCGGCAAAATACTCATCAATGCGCGCCACCCCTTCCGGATTGGCCAGGACCTGGTAAATCTCATCCAGCCTGGTCGCGCCGCCTGCCAGGGCGCGAAGCCCCTCGATGGTGTCGTGCGCGTGGACCCGCGCCCCGCGCAAGATCGCGATCCGGTGGGCGACCTCCTCGACCAGTTCCGGCACGGGCGTGGCGATGACGACTGTCGTGTCGCCGTTCCTAGCGGCGTGCTGGAGAACACGCCGCATGGCCATGGTCCCGCTCGGGTCAAGCCCGCCGGAGAACGGCTCATCCAGCAGCAAAATCGGCGCTTCGGTCACCAACGCTCCGGCCAGCGAAATCTTCTTCTGCTGGCCGGTGGAGTAGGACGAGATCGGGCTGTCTGCTTTACTGGTGAGGTCGAATAGCGCCAATAGGCGCTCGACATGGTCGAAAAGCCGCATGTATTCGATCTCATAAAGACGCCCGACGGCCAGCAGCCATTCGCGGCCCGTCATCTTGCCTGGCAGCCACGACTCGGCGGGCAGATATGCAACCTTCCGCCGGATTGCGACCTCGTCGGCGTCGTTTGAACGGCGGCGCTTTCCATCGATGCTGCAATATCCGCGGTACGGCGCGATGACGCCTGCCATAACCTGCATTAGCGTCGATTTACCGGTGCCGTTCGGGCCCCTGAGTGCGAGCACTTCACCTTGGCTCACCTGTATGCTCACGTCGAGCAGAACGGGTTTCACGCCGTAGTGATGTGTGACGTTCACGACGTCGATCACGACTGGCATCGCTTCACTTCGGACCATGGCCGAGAGTTTAAGTTGTGCGCGCGCTTCGGCAATTGGTGTCGCGTTATAAAGTCACCTCGTCTTTGGAGTGCGTGTGTCGAGAGTAGGTATCTGGAGGCGAACCCTAACACTTGGATCGCTCGATAACATCGAGTATGTTACCGTACAATTGGCATGTTGGGAACTCGTGGTGCTTAATGTGGCATTTTCGGCGCTGTACAGAAAATCGCCCTTTAACTACGACACTGGAACCGCATCCGCCCCTCGCTCCAGCACCGCGTCTTCGCGCTCGTGCGCAAATTGATGCAGATAGAGGTCCCTATATCGGCCTCCACGCCGGAGGAGTTCATCGTGACTCCCATCCTCGATAATCCGGCCGCCGTCTATCATGAGGATGCGGCTTGCGGACTTGATCGTCGAAAGACGGTGGGCGATGACGAAGCTGATCCGGTTGCGCAAAATGCGATCGATGGCGGCCTGGATTGAGCGCTCCGTCAGCGTGTCCACCGAGCTGGTTGCCTCATCCATCACGAAGATCTGCGGGCTGGCGATGATTGCCCGGGCCAGGGCGACGAGCTGCTTCTGGCCTGTGGAGAGCTGGTTGCCTCCCTCGCCGACCGCGGCTTCATAGCCTTTGGGCATCGCGGTGATGAAGTCATGGGCATCGGCGAGCTTTGCCGCCCGCTCGACCTCTTCGTCGGTGGCGGTGAGCCTGCCATAGCGGATGTTCTCGCGGACAGTGCCGCTGAACAGGTGCGGCTGTTGCAGCACCATTCCCAGGTTCGATTGCAACCACTTCAGCGGACGCTGACGGTAATCCATTCCGTTGATCAAGACCTGGCCGGAGGTGGGTTCATAGAACCTGCACGCCAGGCCGACGATGGTTGTCTTCCCGCCACCGGTTGGGCCGACCAGGGCGATCGACTGGCCGGCGTCCACGCGGAGATTGAAATCGGACAGGACGGTCTGGCCGGATTTGTAGGCGAAGCCTACGTTCTGGAACTCGATCGATCGGATGCCGGCTTCCAAGCCGTCGGAGGCGAGCTGAGTGTCGCCGTTGTTTCCCATAGCAGCCGTATGCTCGTTGTCTGAGCGAGCCGCGAGCGTAGGCGAGTCGGTATCGGAGCGGCCCCCCCGCTCCCTGACTGTCGCGGCTCGTTGGGCGTGCCGTCGGATCCGCTCGATCACTTCCGGCGAATCCTCGATCTCTATGTCGGCATCGAGCAGGCTCTGCACGCGCTCGGCGGACGCCTGGGCGCCCTGGATCTGCGTAATAGCATTGGTCAATTCCTGGATCGGGAACTGGAGGAAGAAAACGATTTGCAGGAAGGCGGCCATAGCGCCCAGGGTCATATGCCCCTGCATCACGCTGACGCCGCCAAAACGCAGCGCCAGGGCGGTGCCGAAACCGCAGACAGAAAGCATCAGGGGCCAGAACATCGATGCATAGATCGCGTTGCGCACGGCATGGCCGTACATCGTTGCGGTAAGATGCGAAAACTCCTCGGCGTTGCGCTCTTCGCGCACCATCGACTTGGAAGTCCGCACGCCAACGATTCCCTCGTTGAACGCGGCGGTGGTGATGGAATTGGCTTTCCGCAGCGCTCGCGAAGTCTTGAGCAGCCGGACCTGGAACCAGCGGCTCACCAGCACCAGGACCGGCGCGATGGCGATCACCACCAGCGCCAGCCGCCAGGCCAGCACGAGCATCATCAGCGTGATCCCGGCCACCACCGTGGTGCCCCAGGTCAAATCCAGGAGCGCCCAGCCCATCACCCGGGACAGATTCGAGCAGTCGCTGGTCATCCGCGCCATCAGCCATCCGACCGGCTTGCGGTCATAGAAGGCAAACGGCAGGCGCTGCAGCTTATCGAAGCAGGCCCGGCGGATGTCGTAACTGATCGACACCGTGATCCGTCCGGCCACCATGATCATCGTGAAGATGATCGCGGCGAAGCCGACGACGAGCGCGCCATACGTCGGGATGAATCTCCCCAATTGTGCCGAGGCGCCCTGTGACGTCACCTCGTCAACGATCCGGCCGGTCAGGTATGGCAGCAGCATGTCAGCGCCGGAAATGGTCATGCCGGCGGCGAGCAGCGCGAAGATCTTCCCCTTGTGCGGCGCCGCGAAACTCAGCATCTTGCGCCACAGCGCAAAATCCATTTTTCCGGTGAAAACATCCTCTTCCATCACCGATGCGGTCATTGTTCCACTCCTCCGGGCGTGGCGGTCGCCGGTTCGATGTCCAAATCGGGAGTCGCTTCGTCCTGCAGCGCGCCCTGGATCAGCCAAAGCTGGCGATACAGGCCTTCGCGCCGGATGAGCTGTTCGTGCGTGCCCAGCTCGACGATCCGCCCCTGTTCCATGATGGCGATCTGGTCGGCGTGCATGATCGTGGAAAGGCGGTGCGCGATGATGATCGAGGTTTGCCGGCCTTGCCGCCGGCGCAACTGGTGCAGGATGGAAACTTCCGTGCGGGTATCGACGGCACTGAGGGCGTCATCGAGGATCAGGATCGGCGCCTCTTTGAGCAGCGCCCGCGCGATGGCGGTCCGCTGCCGCTGCCCGCCCGAGAGCGTGACGCCGCGTTCGCCGAGAAGCGTGTCATATTTATTGTCGAATGTTTCGATCGATTCATGGATCGCGGCGGCCCGCGCCGCCAGGACCATCTCCTCGTCGGCCGCCAGGTGCCGGCCCAGCTTGATGTTCTCGCGAAGCGACTTGGAAAAGAGGAAAGGTTCCTGGAGGACCGCGCCGCACTGGCTGCGGACGTACTTCCGGGTCAGTGATTTCAGGTCGATTCCATCGAGGGTGATTTGCCCCTGCTGATTGTCGTACATCCGCAGCAGGAGGTTTACCAGCGTGGTCTTGCCGGCACCCGAAGGGCCTAATAGCCCAAGCGTGGATCCCGCGGGAATGGTGAGCGAAACATCGCGCAGCACCCACTTTTCTCCATGCTGGAAGCTGACGTGACTCAGAACGAGTTCGCCGCCGGCCCGTGTGGCCCCACGGATCGGGTGCGGCGGCGCGGTCTCTTCGGCAACGTCCAGCAGTTCCCGGATGCGCGTGATGGAAACCAGCGTTTTGCCCAATTCCGTCAACACCCGGCCCACCTCCCTGATCGGCCAGATAAACATCTGCGCGTACGAGACGAACGCAATCATGGTGCCGATGGTCATGGTCCCCCGCGAGGCCCGCCAGGCCCCGACAAACACGATCGTCACAAATTGACCGAGGCACATGAGGTCGGAACTGGACCAATACAGCGCCATGACCCGAAACAGGTGCCAGTGGCGTTCCCGGTAGGCGGTGCTTTTGGCCGTGAAGCGATCGATCTCGAATTCCTGGCGGGCGAAGGCGCGCACGACGCGGATGCCGGTGAGGTTTTCCTGCAACGCCGCGGTCATTTCCCCTTCGGCTTCGTCGGTTTTCTTGAACGATCCCTGGACGCGACGGAAGAAGATGATCGCGAACCCGACTATCGCCGGCATCGCCGCGGTCGCCACCAGGGCCATCTTCCAGTCGATCCAGAGCAGGATCGGGAAGCCGATCACGATCCGCAGGCTCGCCCGGGCGATTTCGATGACCTGTTCGCGGAAGAACAGCCGCACGGTGTCCACGTCGCTGGTGCAGCGCTGCACGATATCGCCGGTCTGGATGGTATCATGCCATGACATTGGCACGTGCTGGAGGTGGGCGAACAACCGGTCGCGCAGGCGCCGTGCGATGGTTTCACTGGCCAGGCCCGACAGCCGCCCTTGCAGGTACATGAACAGCGCCGACGACGCCGTCACCAGCACCAGTGCGGCGCCGGCGAGGACAAGGGCGCCCTCGGTCCCCCACTGCTGCTGGCGGCTCACGAAAAACCGGACCGCGCCGGACGTCGGGCCGGGGTGATGGGGATCGATAATGCCGTCGATCGCGCCGCGGGTAATGAGCGGCGTCAGGTAGATCAGGCCAACGCCCAAGAACATCGCCCCCAGGGCGCTCAAGTATCGCAATCGCTGGCCGTGCATGAGGTTCCAGAGCGTTGCAAATTTGCCTTCCGATTGTGTCATGACAATCCGCCAACGAATGGTCGACCGATCACTCAATGTAATGTGACAAACGAGAAAAACCCGGTGCTTCGATGAGCCGGCGGGAAAATTCCGGATTAAAACTCAATTTTGCCCGCTCAGCCTAGGCCCTGTCTGAAAACTCGTCGGGATTGCGGCCCGTCGAGTTTTCAGACAGGGCCTAATCTAATGTGAGCGGACCGGGGGGTGCAGAGCTACACTGCCTGCCGACGCATCCGCTCGCCAATGGCGCCTTTGGCCATTCGCGTGAAGTTGTGAGGGATGATTCGGTTCATGGGACGGTGTCTCCGTTTGGTTGCGTGGGACTATAATCCCTTGACAATCGATTGCAAGGGAATTCTTGCCGCGATCGAAGACGCTTGATACATCGCTTGCAGCCTGGGCGCGTGATTCTTAAGTTTATTGAGCGCCAGAAAGAACCGCTTCTGTCCGGGCACCATTCGGCGCCGCGATGGAGGTGAGGTATGGAAACATGATGAAAGTCTTTTGCACCATTGCGATGATTATGAGCTCAGCCATCACGTCCGCGAATGCGGCTGCCCCTGACCCAGGCCTGTGGCTCGAAGACGTGACCGGCGAGCGGGCGCTGCAGTGGGTTCATGAGCAGAATGCGCGCTCCACCGGCGAATTGGCCGGGACCGATGCCTTCCAAGCGATGCAGGACCGGTCCCTCAAAATCCTCGATTCCAAAGAGCGGATACCGTACCTGCAGAAGATCGGCGAGCGGTACTACAACTTCTGGCGCGACGCCGATCACGTTCGCGGGATCTGGCGTCGGACCACGCTCGAAGAATATCGCAAGGCGAACCCGGCATGGGAGACGGTGCTCGATCTCGACGCCCTGGGGGCAACGGAAAAGGAGAGCTGGGTCTGGCGCGGCGCACAGGTCCTGCGGCCGGGCAATACACGCTGCCTGATCTCGCTCTCCCGCGGCGGAGCGGATGCCGCCGTCGTGCGCGAGTTCGACCTCGGCACGAAGGGCTTCGTTGCCGGCGGGCTGACGCTGCCGGAGTCCAAGAGCGAATTAAGCTGGATCGACACCGACCGCGCCTATTTGGGGCCGGCGTTCGACGCCGGGACGATGACCGATTCGGGATACCCGCGCGTGGTCAAGGAGTGGCGCCGCGGCACGCCGCTGTCGGAGGCGACACTGGTTTACGAAGGGCAGGCGAGCGACGTGGCGGTGAGCGGCTTCCATGACCCGACGCCCGGCTTCGAGCGCGATTTCGTGATTCGCGGGATAACGACCTATACCAACGAGATGTATCTTCGCCATGGCGGGTCCCTGGTGAAGATCGCCAAGCCCGACGACGCGGATGCCGCCGCTTGGCGGCAATGGCTGCTGATCAAACTTCGCACGCCATGGAAAATTGCTGACAGGACGCACCCCGCTGGAGCGCTCCTGGCGGCACGTTTCGACGACTTCCTCGCAGGCAAACGACAGTTCGAAGTCCTTTTCGAGCCGACGCCGCGCACCAGCCTGTCCCATTACTCGACGACCAAGTCGGCGGTCATCCTCAATGTGCTCGACAACGTGCGCAGCAAAATCGTGGTCGCGCGGCCTGGCGTTGTTGGATGGACCATGACGGCAATGGCCGGCCTGCCGGAGTTCGGCTCCATCACGGCCCATGCCGTGGACGACCTTGACTCGGACGACTACTGGTTGAACGTCACGGACTTCCTCACGCCCGCGAGCTACTTTCTGGGCTCGCTGGACGGGAACGCCCGTTCGACAGGCTCAGGGCGGGCCGCCGAGAAGCTCAAGCAGGCCCCGTCGTTTTTCGACGCGAGCCGGATGGTGGTGAGCCAGCACGAGGCGGTCTCCAACGATGGCACGCGCATTCCCTACTTCGAGGTGGCGCCCAGGGACCTGGCTCTGAACGGCAGCACGCCAACGCTGTTGACCGGCTACGGCGGGTTCGAAATCTCGGAAACGCCTTACTACGACGGAGTCCTGGGCAGCGGCTGGCTGGAGCGCGGCGGCGTCTTCGTACTGGCCAACATCCGCGGCGGCGGCGAGTTCGGGCCCGCCTGGCATGAGTCGGCCATCAAGGAGCACCGCATGCGCTGCTACGAGGACTTCAGCGCCGTGGCGCGCGACCTCATTGCCCGCAAGGTCACCAGCCCGGCCCATCTCGGCTGCATGGGCGGGTCCAACGGCGGCTTGCTCGTGGGCAACATGCTGACCCAGTACCCCGACCTCTTCGGCGCGATCGTCTGCCGGCAACCGCTGCTCGATATGCAGCGCTACACGAAGCTGCTGGCCGGCGCGTCGTGGATGGGGGAATACGGCGATCCGGACAAGCCGGATGAGTGGTCCTACATCCAGCAATTCTCGCCGTATCACAACGTGCGGAAAGACGTGAAGTACCCGCGCACCCTCTTCACCAGCTCAACCCGCGACGACCGCGTCCACCCCGGCCACGCCCGCAAGATGGCTTGGCGCATGGAAGAACAAGGCCACGACGTCCTATATTACGAGAACGTAGAAGGCGGCCACGCCGGTTCAGCGAACAACAAACAGCAGGCGTTCATGTCAGCGCTGGCGTACACGTTCCTCTGGAAGGAACTGGGGCGGCCATAGCCATTCAGTCCTTCTGCTTCGCCCCCAATTCCTTGGCGATTTCGCTTTCCAGCTCGTCCAGCTTCCCCAGCTCCTGCTTTTCGGCGGCCAGGACGTCGGCCTGGATCATGCGGTCGATTTCGTCGTCGGTGACCAGTTCTTCCTTGGAGGTGACGGTGCCGGAATTGGCGGTCTGCTCCATGCTGTCGAGGAAGACCTCCATCCGCTCTTCCATGCTGCCGGCCTGGGCGACGGCCTTTTCCCACTGGGCCTGCGTCTGGGTCAGGTCCATCTCGCCGAAGACCCGGCCGATCTCCTGGGCCATCAGGTTCATCGACTGGGCGAACTCCTGGCTGGCCTGCGCCTGCTGCTGGATGAGCATGGCGTTCTTGATCGACAGGAGTTGCCGTTCCAGCATTTTCTTCACCGCGGCGGTTTTCTTCAGGGCGCTGCGGATGAACTTGTACTGGTTCTCGTCGCCGATCTTCTTGGCGTGCTGGGCGTTCTTGATGAAGTCGGCGGCGAACTTCTCCTGCTGGCGGATCGACTTCTCGATCGACCGCATGCCGCCGCGGATCTTCATCTCACGCTCGATACGCCGCTCTTCCTTGCTTTTGAACAAGCCCATGGTTGACCTCTATTGACCAGTGTTTCTCACGGACCGCGGAATTGTAGCACAAGAGACGCCTGCAACCTCAACCTCTTGCCGCGGCCTCCGAAGCGGGTCGGTGTCCACCCGGACGTTTTCGCGCTAAAGCGGTTCTGGCGATTCGAGTTACCTCCACGCCGGGGCAAAGCGGCGCCGGAAACCTTCAAGCATGAGACGAGCCCAACGCCGCGCCGCCCCGGATTCGGAGCGCTCTGCGCTGGATTGGGATCGCTCCGAACCGGATCGACAGCGCTCCGAATCCGGGGCGGCGCGGCGTTGCGGTTATCACAGCTCCGATGCCTGCTGGCGCCGCTTTGCCCCGGCGTGGAGGTCATTCGAGTTACGACGCCCGCCCTTGCGTTCACCTCCACCGTTGACTCCAAACATTATCCCACCCACAATCCCCCGCCGATGGGACTGATGCGCGTTTTGACGGTTGCCGGTTGGGTTGCCATGCCGGCGGCGTTTTCGGTCCATTTTTTCATCGCCAAGTCCGGTGGGCCGGCGGCGTCCTTGGAGCCGGCGGCAACATTTTTCCTGGCCGCTCTTGGCGTGGTGCCGCTGGCCCGGCTGATGGGGCAGGCGACCGAGCACTTGGCCGAGCAGGCGGGGCCGACCTGGGGCGGGTTGATCAATGCGACCTTTGGTAATGCCGCCGAGTTGATCATCGGCATCATCGCGCTGACCAAGGGGCTGAACGACATTGTCCGGGCGACCCTCACCGGATCGATCCTCGGCAACCTGCTGCTGGTGGGCGGCGGCGCCATGCTGGCCGGCGGCTGGAACCGCGAGAAACAGGTCTTTAACCGCTCGTCGGCCCAGACCAATGCCGGACTGCTGTCGCTGGCGGTGGCTTCCATGCTGTTCCCCGCTATCTTTGACTTTACATGCCGGTTCTACCAGCGCGTTGATGGGCCGACTTTGGGCCGGCACGAGCAGGCGGTTTCGGTCGGCACCTGTGTGATCCTGCTGATTGTCTACGGCCTGGGGCTGCTGTTTACCCTGCGGACGCACGCCCATATCTATTCGCCGGCGCCAGGGCAGACGCCGGAGGACCCGCTGGGCATCGCTGGGCTGGGGGGCACGTGGACCGTCAAGCGAAGCATCGGCGTGCTGCTGGCGGCATCGGTGGGGACTGCCCTGCTTTCCGAACTGCTCGTTGGCTCGACCGACAAGATGGCCCAGCGGCTGGGCTGGAACCATATATTTGTCGGCATTATCCTATTGGCGGTGATCGGGAATGCCGCCGAGCACTCCACCGCGATCCTGCTGGCCCGGAAAAACGACATGGATACGGCCATGACCATCACCTACCAGAGCAGCCTGCAGATTGCCCTGTTCGTGACGCCGGTGCTGGTACTCCTGAGCACGGTGCTGGTCGGGAGAGGGCTGGTTTGGCCCGCGGAAGGCGGGCATGCCAGGCCGCTCAACCTCGTTTTTTCGCCCATGGAGGTGGTGGCGGTGGTGCTGTCGGTGGGGATTGTGGTGATCCTGGGGATGGACGGCCAGACCAACTGGTTTGAGGGGGTCATGCTGCTTGCCCTGTATGTGATTCTAGGGTTAGCCTTCTTTTATATGCCGGGGCGGGAGGAAAGTGGCTATGATGGGGGTGTGCCGTCATTGATCGGCTCGCCAGTGCCGGCCGGTCACGTAACGCCGGAAACGGCGGGCGGGTGACAGAGGGTGATCCATGCCATCAATGCCATCCATTCCGATGCGGGAGAACGAACTGGCTCGACGCGATCCGTCTGCCGCCGCTGGCGGCCCGGCCGTCGCATCCGCGCTGGAGTTGCGTACCCAACCGTTGCGTGCGCGGTGGGTGATCGACGAGTTGATCACCGCCGACCGCAACAACCTGCGTTGCACGTTCTCGTGCAGCGTGCGGGCGTTGCCCGATCCGACTGAACGCCGGATGCTGGCCGAGGTGCTGCTGGGGCCGCGGCGGTCGTTGACCGATGCCGACGTCGTCGCCCATTTCGCCCCCACCCTGCGCAATGCCGCCGCGGACCAGGCCGGGCTCAAGGGCGTCGAGGTCTGGCTGTCCCCAGAAGGCAAGCCGCCGCTGGTGGCTGCGCTGAAGAAGGCTGCCGAGGGAGTGGCGTTCGCCTGCGGTCTGGAGGTGCTGGCGCCGTTCGAGGTGGAATTGCAGAGCCCCAGCCACGAGCAGCAGCGCCTGCGTGAAATGCAGCGCAAGCTGGCCGAGCAGGAGGCGGCGGGGCAAGTCGAGCACTTGGCGCGGGCGGGGGAACTGCTCAAGAAGTTCCAGGAAATCCGGCAAAGCGCGCCCGAACTTTCCGCCAGCCAGGTCCTGGAGCAGATCAGCCCGACCGACCGCGGCTCCATGCTGCAAACACTGCTTCTGGCGTCGGCGCGCCAGGAAGCAGGAATGGACCTGTGGGCGGTGGCCGGGCCCTACCTGGTTAAAATCGAAAAGATGGACGTGAAGGGCGCGCCGGCAGGCGGCGCGCCGAAAATGTCGCTGACCCCCCTGCCGCCGACGCTGGGGCCGTTGCGCAGCGTGCAGCCGGCCATGATCGACGGCCGGCGTGTCCTGCTGGTCGGGGCGCGCTCCGGCGTGCTGGTCGTCCGCCCCGGCGAGCCCGATGAGCCGACCGCCTACGCCGACGCCACCATCGATTCACCGCTTGGCTTCAGCCGCGTGGTGTACCAGCCGGCGCACGGCGACACACCGGCGTCTTTGATTGGTTGTCATGGCGATGCCGGCATCGTTCGGTGGGACTTGGGCAACACCGCCGCCCCCATCAACGTGTTACGGCGCGATCAGTTGCCAGTCGATGCACTACCGTCGGCTGACGTGCTCCCCCCGCCGCTTCCTGGCGTCAGCGGAATCAGTTCACTCGGCGGGCGCCTCGCCGGGCCCCGGAACCTTCAACTCCTCGACGATACCCGGCTCATTTTCAGCGTCGGGAGCGAGGTCTGGGTGCTGGACGGCTCCGATTTGAGCGAGGTGACGCCGGCCACCGAAGCCGAAGTGATCGCCATTATCCCCGATGCCGGGCAAATGCAGATCGTCCATGAAGACGGGACGATCCGCACGCTCGATCTTGCTTCGCGCCAAATCACCGCCACCCAGAGGCAAGGCATCCGCCTCCGCGCCGCCGGCAGCCTCCCCTGGCTCGGCGGCACGCGCCTGCTGCTTGCCGGCGACGAAGGTCCCGTCCAGTGCATGGGCGCCGACGACCCGCTGGTGACCCACTACGCCAGCACCCACCGCGGCCTGCGCGTGTTGTGCGGCTCAGCGGACCGCGTGGCTGCGATTTCCGCCGACCGCCAGCGGATCATCGTTTGGAACAGTTGGGACGGGCGCCAGCCTGCCGCCGAGGCGTACGTCACCGCCATGACCCGGCACCGGATTGCGGATGTGGAGTTTGGGTGATGTCGTGATGCCGATGCTGGATCGATTAAGATTAAGATTAGGATTACGATTAGGACAAGGAGCGGCCGGGGGGCCGTATTTGAATCGTAATCGTAATCGTAATCCTAATCCTAATCGTGCTCCCGTTTCCTCGGGCTGATCCCGTCTACCGATTCCCCCGTCATCCCCCCCTTCAGTTCCCGGTACAATTCCACGAAAGCTTCACGAAGCCGATCTTCCATCACCCTCGTCGCCTCGATCTTCTCCAAGCCCGGATCCAGCGAGATTGCTTCGCCGTAGATGACGCCGTAGCGGGTCCCGCGGTGCGGCAGCCAGGCGCTGACGCGCGAGAAGCTGGCGGCGCCGAGCACCACCGCGGGCACAATGGGGACGTTGGCCAGTTGCGCCAGCCGGCCGACCCCCGGTCGCATTCTCGCGCCGCTCAGGACCGAGTTCTCCATCTTGCGAATCCCCCCTTCCGGGAACATTGCCACCGCGCGGCCGCGCTGCAGGCGGTCCAAAATGATCCGCACCGTCGGGCTGTCGGGCTTGGAGCGGTCCAGCGGGAAGGCGTTCATGTTGCCGTAGAACCAGGCGACGAAGGGGTTGCGGAAGACTTCCACGATGCTGACGAAATCCAGGCGCCTGCGGGAATGACGAATGAGCATCGGGACGTCGAACGGGGTCAGATGCGTGGCGGCGAGGATAAACGCGCCTTGCCGATCGCTCCGCTCGCGGTGCAGCACCAGCGGCCGGGAGCATGTCCAGAAGATCGACGTCCCGATGCCGTAGACGATGTCGTAGTACAGGTCACTCAACCGGGCACACCCTCAAACCGGCGGTTGTCTGCTCATCCAGGCCGCAGGCAGCGCACAACTCAAAATACAAGTCGCGATAGCGGGCCTGCAACTCGCGGGCCATCAACTCCCGGGCCACCCGGCGGCGCGGCTCATCCAGCGGCGGATAGACCGGCTCCCCGACGATCATCCACACCCGCGCGTTCTTGAACGGGAGCCACGGGCAGACGCGCGTCAGCTTATCCGTCCCCACCATGACCACCGGCAGCACCGGGACGCCGGAACGGTAGGAGACGACGCAGACCCCCTTCTTGAACGCCCCGCCGTGCATCACCGAATCGCTCCCCTTCGCCACGCCTCCTTCCGGGAAGATGCCGACGATCCGGCCGCGCCGGGCCCGGTCGATGGCCGTGCGAATGGCGCGTACCGGCACGCCGTACCTATCGACCGGGAACGCGTCCAACGCATCGAGCAGCCGGGCGATGACGTGATAACGGTAGAACTCGATTCGGGCCATCCAGTCGATCTGACGCCGGCAGCGCCGCGAGACAATGATCGGCTCCAGGTGGCTCAAATGAGTGCATGCGAGGATGAAACCCCCCGGCCGCTCCAGGCGATCGCCATGCAGGACGACCTCGCGAAAGCAGCAGAGGTGGACGAAGCGGCACATCGCCTTGCCCAGAGCGTAAACGGTGATCATCCGGAGGGGAGTATATCGATCGGTGTGCAGGCGGGCCACACAGGGCATTTCCTTAGCTTGCAAACCGCCGTGCAATGGTCAGAATTCTCCCCGATCGGCATCGATTGAACCGAGGGAGCCAAGGCTTTTTTGGACCTGTTGAACACTATGTTTGTCGGACTCGACCCCGATCTCATGCAACAAATACGCGCGCTTCTCCGCCGCGATCTCAAGCTGCCGGCGGACGATCCCCTGCCCGATGACATGCCTTTCTTCGGAGGGAAGATCGACCTCGATTCCCTCGACATGCTGCTCCTGGTCACCAGCATCGAAAAACAGTTCGGCGTGCGCATCGCCAACGAATCGGTCGGCGCCGAAGTCTTCCGGAGCGTTGGCGCCCTGGGCCGCTATATTCACGAGCATCGCGGGAAACCGCCGGAAAAGACCCCCGCTGCTCCGGTGCAGACCGATTGGCTGGCGTATTTGCCGCACGGTCCTGAGTTCCGTTTCGTCTCGAAGGTCACAGAGGTCCGCATTGGCGCGATGGCACGCGGGACATGGGAACTGACCGGCAGCGAACCCTTTTTCGCGGGCCACTTTCCCGGCAACCCTGTCGTCCCAGGCGTGCTCATCGCCGAAGCCCTGGCGCAGATCTCCGGCCTCGCCGGCGGCCCCGGCGGCGGCGGGCAGCGGACGCTGGCACAGATCGACATCCGCTTTGAACAGCCCGCTGCCCCGCCGGTCAGTATCGAACTGCTCGCAAAGGTCGTGGGGCAAATGGGGCCGCTGCAGAAGTGCGAAGTCACCGCGCAGGTCGGGCCCAAGGTGCTCGCCCGCGGCACGATCACGCTTCATCGGGGTGAGGGGGAATGATGTCTACCCCTTGTCTTGTATGGTCCGCATTGAGCTTGCGGACCTTAAGTGCCGCCGGTGCTCCCACCGGCGGTTTCGCCGCCGCAAGCAGCTTTCCGCCGGTGAGGGCACCGGCGGCACTTGAAACGTTCTCACGCTCATTGCGGACCAGCTTCGTGCTCTGCTGGACGATTCTCTTCTTCCTCCTGCTCACCCCGTTCTGCCTAGCCGCATCTCCCGCCACGCTCCCTTCGGCCCCACCCGGCGGCATCGACGCATCGCTCTGGCAGCGCATGAAGTCGATCGATGCCAAGGCCGAGGCGATCGAGGACCTCACCGCGGATTTCGAGCAGCAGAAATTCACCCCGCTGCTGAAAAAGCCGCTGGTCAGCAAAGGCGCCGTTGCCGCCAGGGGGCCGGTCATGCTTTGGGATACGCGAAGCCCCGAGCCGACCCTGATGAGGGTCGACGAGAACCAACTCACGCTCTACTACCCGAACCAGAAGACGGCTGAGGTTTACCCCCTTGAGGGGCAACTGGCCGCCATGTGCTCATCTCCCGTGCCGAGGCTTTCGCTGCTGCTGCAGCACTTCAAGTTCGCCCCCGCCGCCGCGAAGGACCTGGGCGAGCCGGAAGAGCCCGGCCGACTCGCACTGCGCCTGACCCCGACCGATGACGCGATCCGCGAGCATGTGGACAATGTTTGTGTCTTGCTCGATACAAACCGCGGTTTTATACTGGTTTTTCAGTTGGTTGACTCAGATGGCGAGCGCACCGTAATCCGGTTTTCCGACGTGAAAGTGAACACGAAACTCGACGATGCGCGCCTGCGCCTCACGCTGCCGGCAGGGGTGAAAACGGTTCACCCGCTCGAAGGCGTCGAGCCGCCCAAAGACTCGACAGGACCCAAGTGACGCAATGCCCTGTTGACATGCCGGGACCGAATTCCCCTGTAGCGCCGCCGCCGCGATACCAAAACCAAAGTGGAATCGGCGCACCATCGCGCCTGGGGCTGGGCATTTTCTTCTGGCTCTCGGCTCACGCGCGCTGGGTGCTTCAGTTGATCAAGCCGCTCGGCGTGTGGCTTGCGCTCAAATCGTCGGCCAAGGTCCGCGCTTCCACCGCCGCCAACGCGCGGCGCATCTTCGGCGCCGACACGTCCGATGCCCGGTGCCTGGCATTCGCCAGACAGGTCGTCGCTCAGTTCTTCGACTTCGTCGTGGACGTAGCCCGCAGCCGCTCGATGACGGCCGGACAGATCCGCCAGCGCATCGAATCGATTTCCGGACGCGACGCCTATCTGGCTCATCGCCGCGAGGGAGGCGGCGCGATCATCGTCACCGCCCACATGGGATCGTTCGAAGTCGGCCTGGCGGCGCTGGCCGACGTCGAACCGCACATCCACGTCGTTTTCAAACGCGATGAGATGGGCGGTTTCGAGACACTCCGGCGCAGCCTGCGCCAAACGCTGGGCATCCACGAGGCCCCGATTGATGACGGCTGGAACACCTGGATGCGGCTTCGCGATGCCCTGGCCAACAATCATGTGGTGGTGATGCAGGGCGATCGGGCGATGCCCGGCCAAAAGGCGCAGGCGGTCCCGGTGTTGGGCGGCCATCTCATGCTGCCGCTGGGGCCGGTGAAGCTGGCGCAGATCAGTGGGGCAAAGATCGTCCCCGTTTTTGCCCTTCGTTCCCCAACCGGCTGCTGCCGCGTTTTTGCCGAAGCGCCGATTCGCGTCGACCCTGCCGCCGAACTCGTCGGCGGTGTCCATCCGGCTCTGCTGGAATGGGGCAAGGTGATCGAGAAGTTCGTGGCGGCATACCCCGAGCAATGGCTCGTTCTTGACCCCGCGTTTGTAGAAGACACAGTCACTGCGGCCTCTAACGTATGAACGAAGGCTCCCGCGACATCGTCATCACCGCCGCCGGTCTGACCACCGGCTTGGGGCTCTCGCTCAACCAGACCTGGCGGGCAGTGCTCGAAGGGCGCTGCGCGATGGGCCCGATGACCGCGCTGGAATCCCCGCTCCCGCCAGGAAAGGACGGCGGGCAGGCGGTCGATCTGCCGGCCGATTTCGCGCCAGACCTGCCGCGCGAAGCCCGCTATTTGAAATGGGCGCTTGACTCCGCGCTCCGCGACGCCGGCATCGAGAGCGCCCTCCCCTGCGACCCCGCACGATGCGCCTGCCTGCTCGGGACCACGCTGCACGGCATGCGCGCCGCGGGCCGCTTCCTACGGGCCAACAACTATGCCGAATTGAAGCAGTTCCTCGCCGGCGACATCCTGGCGCTCGCTGCCGCCGGCGCGCCGTTCACCGGCTTGGCCGCCACAACCTGCTCCGCCTGCTCCTCGAGCCTCGGCAGCATCGCCGTGGGCGTCACGCTGTTGCAAGCCGGCGCCGCTGACCTCGTAGTTGCCGGCGGATACGACACGATCAGCGAATACGTGTACGGCGGGTTCAACAGCCTTCGCCTGGTAGCGGACGGCCCATTGCGGCCGTTCGCCAGGGACCGGGCGGGGATGAAGCTCGCCGAGGGGTATGCAATCGTTGTGCTGGAGCGGGCCGGCGATGCGGCGCGCCGCGGGGCGACGCCGCTGGCGGCGATCCTGGGATGGGGAGAATCTTCCGACGCGCACCATCTCACGCAGCCTCATCCGCAAGGCGACGGAGCCGCCCGCGCCATGACCGACGCCTTGGTCCGAGCCGGCCTCACCCCCGCCGACATCGATTTGATCGCCGCCCACGCCACCGGCACGCCCGACAATGACGCCGCCGAATATGCCGCCTTCTGCCGTGTCTTCGGCGAGCATCTGCCGCGCATTCCCGTGGTCGCCTTCAAGAGCCATCTCGGCCACACGCTTGGCGGCGCGGGGGCCGTCGAGCTGATTCTTTCCGCGATGTCCCTGCGCGAACAGATCATCCCCACGTGCGTCAACGTGACGGCCGCCGACGTCGAATTTCCCAACCTGCGCCTCGCCACCGGGAGTCCGCAGCCGGCGACGATTCGTGCCACGCTCAACACCTCGCTCGGTTTTGGCGGCGCCAACACCTGCACGGTGCTCGGCGCATTCACCCCGATCACGGCCGCCAATGGAGCATCGGGGACAGTCAGGAAGGCGGCGTCCTTTGCCTCCCCCGATACCCTGGGGGAGGGCCCCGATAAGCACGCAAGTGCTTGTCATCCTGAGCGAAGCGAAGAGCCCGCCCTGAGCTTGCCGAAGGGATCTCTTCGTGTCGCGACGGAAGAGACCCTTCGCTTCGCTCAGGGTGACGGCTCGAAGCCGTCGATTCATCTCCAACGCAGCACTGCGGGAGAGGAAATTGAGCATGGCGCCGCAAGGAGCGATGTCTTCATCACCGGCATCGGCGTGGTCCTTCCCGGGATCGTCGGCAATGACGCCCTGCTCGCCCGCGTCGCCGCCGCCGGCCCGCCCGCCTGGCTTCGCGAAACCGGCGCCGTGCCGGAAGGCGGTCTCGAGGGCCTGCTCGCCGCCCGGCGGACGCGACGAATGAGCGACTACGTGAAGCTGACGCTTGCCGCCACCACCCTCGCCTGCCTGGACGCGGGACTCTCGGACATCCCCGCGTTTGCCCAGACCTGCGCCGCCGTGCTCGGATCGACGCACGGGTCGGCGAATTTCAGTCTGGCGTTGTACAGCCAGATCGTTAAAGAGGGGCTCATTGCCGCCAATCCGATCTTGTTTGCCGAGAGCGTCCCCAATGCCGCCGCAGCGCAGCTCAGCCTGATGTTGTCGCTCAAGGGGGCGTGCCAGACGGTCATCGGCACGCGCACCGCCGGCCTCGACGCCGTTGCCCTGGCCGCCGCCCGCATCCGCGCCGGCGTGTGGGACCGGGCCATCGTCGGGGCCGGCGAGGAGCATTGCGACGTTGTCAACGAAGCCTACCGCCAGTGCGGCGCCGCCGCCCGCGAAGGCTGCGCGCCGTTCCGAGGCGAGCGCGGCTTCGTGAGCGGCGCCGGCGCCCTCACCTTCATCCTCGAATCGCGCGAGTCCCTCGAATCGCACGGCGGACGGGTCCGCGGCCGCGTCGAAACCGCCGCCGCCCGCCGCGGCACCCCCGCCGCCGCTGGCCAATCCGCCGCCCAGGTCCTCGACGCCCTCGATGGTCCCGCGCACGTGCTGAGTTCCGCCTGCGGCACCTGGATCGACCGCGCCGAAGCCACCGCCATCCGCAGGTGCTCCGGCGTCCGAACTGTTTCCGCCATTTACGGCCACATCGCCGAGACGTACAGCGCGTCCCCGTTGGCCGCCGTCGCCGCCACGCTCCTCGCCGGCAAAGTCCCCCGCCTGCTCGGCGGAGCATGGGACGGCCCCGCCCAAGCCGCCACCGGCGAAGAGGCCGTCGATTCCTTCGCGGCGCTCTGCACCGATTTCACTGGCTGCGTGAGCGGTGTGCGATTCAGCGTTGGGTGAGCCGGGTCTCACCCGAGCGGCGCACACGGAAGGAACCTTCGTTCTTGGCAGTCGAACGCCGTTCAAAAGAAGACGGGTGCCGCAGTTGGGCCGAAATGGAATTCCGAGAATTGACAGTCCGCGCGCCATAAAATATTGTTTCGGTCGTAACTGGAAGAATTGCGAACGGAGGAAGCGGGTCGAACGATGGAACACTCATGCGACTGACGATCCCGAAAACTTCGAACGATGCTGACATCCAGAAGCAATTTGATTCACTTGCCGACCAGTGGGAGCGAGAGACATCCCTTCTGTCCTCGCCAAGTCGCAAGGCGTCACATCCCTCACACCAAGCCATCATTGCGATGGGTACGATCGTCGTACCGCTGATCCTGCGTCGTATGAAGCGACAAGGCGGTCACTGGTTTTTGGCATTATCGCAGTTGACTGGTGAAGATCCGATTCCCTCCACGCTTCACGGGCATGTTCCTGATATGCGGGCAGCGTGGCTGCACTTCGAAAGCGGATGCCTTCACATTAGGTCGCGTGCTGTCTCGAAAATCGGGGCGGATTCCCATTACTGCCCAACGCGGTGAGGGCAGGCGGCCTTCCACATTGCAGTCCGGCCCTACTTCCCCGCCGGCTTGACGCGGACGCCGTTCAGGAGGAGACGGGTGCCGCAGTTGGGGCAGAACTCGTCGTCGGGCGAGCATTCGAAGCCGCATGTCGGGCAGTAGATTTTGGCGATCGCGGGCTTCGTCCCGGCGGCAGTGCCGCCGGACGGGCCGGTGGCGGATGATGCGGCCGCGGAATCGGCGGGCGATACGAGGGCCGGCCGTGTCAGCAGCGCATCGGCCTCGGGCAGCATCCGCCGCATGGCATCGTCCAGCACGACGCGCAGCACCTGGTTGAGCTGCTCATCATTGAGATGCAATTCACCCCAGGGGGCGTCCGGCGTCGAGAAGCTGAGGCCCATCGCCCCGGGCGAACAGACACGCTGGAACGAATCCTCCGCCGTCGCCCCCGCCGCGCCGGTGGCCGGATCGATCAGCCGCATTTGTACCTGGCAGGTGGTGGTGATCCGCGGCATCGGCTCGCTCACTTTGATGATCCGCTCGAGATTGGCCACGCTGACGGTCGCCGGGTGGTCGGCGCCGCGAATCGACAGCCCCGAGATCCGGCAGACCAGGAGATAATCCACGCCCTTGAGCCGCCCAGTCCGCGCCAGCTCGCCGGGGCGGATGATGCCGCTCTGGCCCTGTTGGGTGATGATCTCGGCCAGCCGAACGCGCTCAATCAGGTTGAACCGACCCGACTGGTCGGCGACCCAGAACAATTGATCGGCGGCATCCGCGCCGGGACGATCGTCCGCGGCGGCACCCTCAACCACTTCGACGGCCGGCGCAGGGACCCCCACGCGCGGCCGGGCCGCACTCAGCGGCGCGGCCGAATAATGGCCCGGCGCGGCAAAGAACTGCTCCGATACCGCAGCCGTCTGCGTCTGGGCGCACCCAACCACCATGGCGCCGGCCAACATCAGGACCATCTGTCCTAGCAGGAAAGTGTTTCGCATATCCACCTCTGAATCTGGCTGAAGCCACATGAAGCACTCCCGGCCGTCTACCTAAATGCTCGTACGCGATTCGTGTACGGGCCGCGACGAGCCTTGGAATTAATTCGTGGCACGGCCGTCCCGGCTGAGTTTTTGGAGACGCCTGTGCTACAAAAACTCCCAGGCACACTGCCAACCGTTTCTCCGACACAGCAAGATAATGGTCCGCAGTGCGGACCCTAGAAAATCACCAGCGCCTGATCGCGCATGCTCATTTAGCCCCGGCGGGAGCCGTGGTCGCGGCCGGATCGTTATGCAGCGTATCCAGCAAACCGGTTTTGCGCGACTGGTCCATCGTCGCCCCCAGCAACCGTGTGACCTGTTCGGTGAGGAACGGCGCTGGGATGGCGCGAGACTGCGGCTTGGAAGCCGAGCCGGTTACCACCACCTGGTAGAGGGCCTGCCGGGTCGCGACGTTGACGCCATGCTGGACGGTATCCAGCAGTTTGGCGACCCCGCCGCCGTCGCCGATATCGCCGACGCGCTCGCTCCATTGGCCCAGCACGTCGGCGATGAGCTTGAAATCCAGGTTCCCGTTAAAATCAAGGTCGCCTGAGCCTTCGACCCCCAGGACCGGCGCGCTGGCCAGGGCCCGGTCGAAATGGACTTTGCCCTTGCCGATGTGGAACTGTCCGGCCGCTTCGCCGACGGTTATCGCCTGCTTCACTGAAACGCTGTCGCTGACGCTCTTGAAGAGCGGGATTCGCCAGAAATCTCCACCCAGGATTTCGAACTCGCCGCTTCCGGTCAGCCCCTGGTAGGCAGGAGCATTGCCGCCGGGGACCGCGCCGGCAAGCTTGGCCGTCACCACGGCGCGGCCGGAAAGACGCGGAGGCGCCTGCCCCGGATCGGCCAGATATTGTCCCAGGTCCCGCAGATCCACATTGCGGAGGGCCGCCGTGACCTGGTAGGTCGTCTGCCCTTGCAGACCCACCAGGCCGGTCCCGCTGGCACTGCCGTTAAAGGCGGTTGCCTCGAACCGGGAGATGACTGCGGCATTGGGAGTCACGTCTACAATGGTGTCGATGTTAGTGATGGGGATTCGGCGGTCGGTCAAACTCAAACGCCCGCGCGTCGTGTGCACCCGCAGGACGTATCCCACCTTATCGTGCGGCTTGGTGGTGTCCACGCTCACGGTTCCGTCGAAAAAGAACGGGCCGGCCGGCTTGTAGGGATCGAGCGCCGCGGCCAGAGCGGGGGGATATTTCTGCTGCGGTCCGAAGGTGAGGCAGCCGGAAAGATCGCTGACCCGGATCACTCGCGGAAAACCATCCAGGGCCATTCGGGCCTGCTTGACGAAAAGCAGGTTGCCGCCGCAGGCACCGCGCGCCGCTTCCAGCGACAGCGCCCCATTCGCCGCCGAAATGACCAACGGCGTGATCCCGTCAATTGGACGGTCCACACCCGGCGGTTGAATCGAAAAATCCACCGGCGTCAACTCGATACGGCCCGCCAAAGCGCTCAAATCCTTCGGCTGCATCGGCCCTGACGCATCCAGCTTCAAATCCACCGCCCCATGGATGTGGAGCCGGTCCAACTGATCCCGCAAGGCCGGCGGCAGCGCTGCGCGCGAGCCGGCCGGGTCGATGTGGCCCGTGACGCCGGTGAGCGTGAAGGCGGCTTTGCCCAGGCTGGCCGCCGACAGCGCCTCGGCCAACTGCAACGGCGCGCCCTGGCCGGGCGGATTGGCAAACGAGACGCGGGCCTGTTTCACGGCGAGGTTACTCGCTCCGCACGCCGCGTGCACGCCTTCCAGCGTGAGTGTGCCGTCGCGCAGCGAAATCGCCAGCGGACCAATTCCATCGACAGGGCCTGCCATGTCCGGCGGCTGGATCGAGAAATCATGCGGGGTAACGCTCAAGTGTGCCGCAAATTTGCCAACGTCGTGCGATCGCAACGGCCCGGATGCGTCCAAAGCGAAATCCACGGCCCCGCGAACGTGCAGCCGGTCCAACGCCTCGCGCAGCGCCGACGGCAGCGCGGCGTGCGACCGGCCCGGATCGACATGCCCGCCCAGCCCCGTAAGCCTCCAAGTCCACTCGCCCGCGTCCACCACCGCCAGCGCATCGTGCAGCCGGAACCCGGCGTCGCCAGCGCTGCCCTCCGCCAACTCGATCCGCGCTGTCGGCCGCTCGCCCGGCGCATACGCCGGCCGGCCCACGACCGGCTGCTCCGAACCGTCGGTCAGTACCAGCTTCAGCGCGCAATTGTCCAGCGCCGTCTGCCATCCCGGCACCATGGCGCTGGCATGGCTCAACTGCAGCACGGTCCGATAGGTGCTTGAAGCCGGGTCGCGGAGCGGAACCGTCCCCGACACGTCGAGATTGACCGTCCCACGTACCCGCCAGGCCCGCAGCGGCTCCTGGATCTCCGGCGACAGCGCGCTCTCCGTCGTGTTGGGGTCCACGTTGACCGACAGGGCACATTTCTCCACCCGCAGCACCAGATCGTCCAGGTTGGCCGCTCCGCTCGCCTCCAGCGTCGCCAGCGGCGAGTTGTCCACCTTCAGGTGATAGGAATAGCTCGCATCCGCCTGCCGGCTCGTGTCCAGGTCGACGTTCAGGTTCCTCCAGACCAGCGGGACCGCATTGCGGGTCCGGTCCTCGTAAACGACCTGCCCGCCCTGCAGCGAAAAGCGGGTGAGCCGCAGCACGTCCGAAAGCTTCGGCGGCGGCGAAGCCGGCGAATCCGCCTGGCTGCGGACTCTGCAACCAACGACCCCTTCCGGTGTTCGGATCAGGTGGACCGCCGGGTCCGTGATAACCAGCCGCTCGATCAGCAACGGCCCCGAAGCGAACGGCGACCTGGCCAGGTGCAGCTCCAGCCGCGGCACCCGCAGCAACTCCAGCGGCTTCCCATCCGGCCCCGGCGCCACGAGCGACGCATCGATCACCGACACGCCGAACGGCGCATGGTAGACGAGGTCGCCGATGTCGAGCTTGGCGTCGAGTTGGTCCGCGATCATCGCCTGCAAGCGCGAGCGGATGAGCGCGCGGGTCACCATCGGGGTGATCAGCCAGACCGCGACCCCGCAAACCACCAATCCAATCAGGATCCGCCGCAACCAGCGTGCTCGCAGCGCCATAGACGCTCCAAAACCGACCGTGCCGGAGTTGAACGCAAAAAAGATAACTCGCCGGCTGCTCTGGATCAACAAAAACTCGTCGTCGCGCCTCCCCCTTAAAACGTAAATGTCAGCCATGTACCAATGAAATCGACGTCGCGGCCACGCGATCTGGCAACGTAGTCGCCCGTAAAATAGTGGACGTAGGAAGCGATCCAGACCAGGTGCCGGTTGATTTCCCATTGAGCACTGATCTCGGCGGTGGTGGCAAGGTAGGATGACCCATTGCCGGCTGGAAGTTCAAGGTCTCCGGCGGGTCCGTAGATGCCGTCGTTATCGGTGTATCGCCAAAGAACGTCGCTGCCGATGGTCAGGAGCAGATTGTCGCGCGGCTGCATCTGCAAGGTCGGGTGGATGAGAGACCTCTGCCGCCCCAGGCGGCGAATCAGGGTTGCGGGTCAAGTTGGGAATCCCCGATCGGCAGGTTAGCGCGAGGCGCTTTCGCTGGCCTGTTGGCCGAAGATCGCCTTTGCGTAGCGCACGCCGATGCCGTAGTCCGTGTGGGCCTTGAGAATCTCCATGCACCCTTCCCGGTCTTCTGAATGGCTTTCTTGAAATTCGCGTCTTCCCAGGAGTTCATGCTCGAGCGGTCGATCGGCTCCTGGTCGGGGTATACCGACTGCACTTCAGGCAGCATGGCGCCACTGAACGATTTGCCCTAGACGGTCGTGAGCACCACGGGCACCTTGAAAAGCTTAGCGGCCTTGGCAAGGATGACTGCGTTGTTGAGCACGAACCGCCGCGGATGGGACTGGATCCCAAAAGCCATCTGCGGCTGATAGTCGACAAGTGCGAGCACGCTTTCACCAGGCGTCAACAGACTGTGGACATTCGATGCGTTCATGACTGTCTCCGAAAAGAGTTTTGTTTCCCCGTGACTTCTCAGCGGGACTAAGTGGACAGGCTTTCGCCGGAGGCGATGAGTTACTAGGCCCTGCCTGAAAACTCGTCGCTCCTTGCGGCGGGTCGGAAATGCCCCGGATGCGAGGCGTCGCGACGAAGCGACTCAACCGAAAGAGTCGTTGAGGAGCGACAACGAAGCAGACGGGGCATTTCCGGCACGCCGCGGCCCGTCGAGTTTTCAGACAGAGCCTAGTGGGCGCCCGATGAGGCATGGCGACATTGCTCGATGGTGTCCATCTTTTGCGCTGAGTATTAATCGAACGGACTACCAATCCATGGCGACAAGTGCTTCCGCTCTGCCCGACGCCGCAGCTACCGAGCTCACCCGCCGGCTTCTTCCCTGGCTGGTGGCGGTGGCGATGTTCATGGAGCAACTGGATACCACGATTCTCAACACTGCCGTGCCGACGATCGCTACGGCACTGCATGTGGCCGCACTCAACATGAAGGCGGCGCTGACCAGCTACATGCTGAGCCTGGCGGTCTTCATTCCCATCAGCGGATGGATCGCCGACCGTTTCGGGACCCGGCGCGTCTTCTTCAGCGCGATTGGACTGTTCACATTCGGTTCGATCCTGTGCGGCCTCTCGATAGACATGCACATGCTGGTGGCCAGCCGGGTGATTCAGGGCTGTGGCGGGGCGCTGATGGTTCCGGTGGGCAGAATCGCCCTGGTGCGGACTTTTCCGAAATCTCAATTGCTGCGAGCCTATAGCTTCGTGACGATTCCCGCCTTGATTGGACCGTTTCTAGGCCCGCTCGCCGGCGGCTTTATCGTCGGACATCTCCATTGGCGGATCATCTTTTTCCTGAACGTGCCGATGGGGCTGCTTGGCCTCTACATGACGTTTCGCCATATGCCGGATTATCGCGCCGGCAGGAGCGATCCGCTGGATTTCGTGGGGCTGGTCCTGTTCAGCTCGGGCATCGCCCTGCTCTCGTACGTGCTGGAAATCTTCGGCGAGCACGCGCTCAGCGTTACATCCGAACTGGGTCTGATGGCGCTGTCGGTGCTGTTGCTATCGGCTTACGTCCTGCACGGGCACAGAGAGAAGTACCCACTGCTGCGTCTGCGGCTCTTCTCCGTCCGCACGTTCCGTATCGCGGTGGTGGGGAGTTTCATCACCCGCCTGGGCGTCGGCGGGCTGCCGTTTTTGTTGCCTCTGCTGTACCAGATCGGCTTGGGATACACGCCCGTGCAATCGGGGCTGCTGATCATGCCTCAGGCCCTGGCGGCGATGGGTTCGAAGCCGTTCCTGCCCCGGCTCCTGGACCGGCTGGGGTATCGCAAGACGCTACTCATCAACACGACGGCGATCGGAGCGATGACCCTGCTGTTTATGACCATCGGACCAGGGACGCCTGTGTGGGTGATCGTTGCCGAAGCGTTTTGCTTCGGGTTGTTCTCGTCGGTTCAGTATACCTCCATGAATACTCTGGCGTTCGCGGACCTGGAGGATGCCGATGAAAGCAGCGGCAACAGCATTACCAGCACCGTGCAACAAATGTCGATGAGCTTCGGCGTGGCAATTGCATCGCTGGCGACCATTGTACTTTTGGGTGGCAATCGCCATCCAGCGGCAGCGGGGATGGTGTGGGGCATCCATCGCACATTTCTGGCGATGGGCCTGTTCACGATTGCGACTGCGTGGGTGTTCAGGCAACTGCGGCCCGACGACGGGGACTCGGTCAGCTCGGGCGATCAGCGCCGAGGCCCGGCTCCTGTTCGACATCATGTGGGAAGTTAAACGAGCCATACCACATGGCGCTGGAAGTCGGGGCCCCAGTCAACTTTGATTTCGCATGATGCGGAGTTGGGTCGGGGAAAGGAACCGCGTCAGGTCCTCATGGTCCCACAGGGCCGCGTTGACCTTGGTCCGCTGCAGCGGCGTCAGAAGGATGTTGGCGAATTCCGGATGATTGGCCAGCGTGTGCTGCTGTTCCGCATCCTCCACCAGGGCCGCCTGTGCGGATGCAACGCCGTGAAAGCACGGGAACTGCTTGGCCCGGGCGGTGAGCGTCGGGCGATCGGTGACGCTGGGGTCGAAATGCACCTCAACGACTTCATCCCGGCCGATGGTGCCGGTTCGGGTCGCGACGACGCCGGGGAGCTTGCCCAGTTCGCGTTCGCCCTCCCAGTAGCAGCCAACTGAAAAGCGGGCCATTTCGCGGCGGCCGCCGCTGTTTTCATCGCAGACGAGCCGGAGATATTCGGGGATGGGGCGATGAGCGGCTTGCAGGAGCCGCACCATCTCGGCCAACCCTGCCCCGGTGTTGGGATTGGAAAGCTGCTCGCGGCTTAGCGTCAGGCCGTCTGGAGCCAGAATGCGAAGGAGCGGATTGGGGGTCGGAAGGTAGGCCATTTTCCCGGCCACGCCCACGCCAACACCCAGCAGGGCGACGCAGGCCAACAAGGCGAGAAGGCGGAATCGATGGCGGTTCATAGTGTCCATTTGTCCCCCAAACAGGGCTAAGCTACCTGCGCGGCGTCCATTCGTCCCCGCCGAAACCGGATCCTTCTTCTTTCTCCTTCTTGAGCCGCAGGTCCTTGCCTTCGCCCCTGATCTCCAACGTTAAAGCACCCGCGCCGCGGGCCTCGCCCTTAGGATCGTCAACCCACGACCCGGTGATTTTATTCCCGTGAATGGTGCCGTGGAACACGTTGGCGAAGGCCTTCTTCTCGCCGCGCGGCTCACGCTCGCCGCTTTGCCCCGTCCACCACACCTGGTCGCCGATCTGGCGGACGTAGTAGGTCCCGCCGTCGTCGCAGGACCAGGTCCCCGTCAGATCGCTCCGCTCAGGGTGTGCCGCCGAAATAGCCGGCACCAACAGCAACGCCGCAACGCCACACAGGACCAATGCCAAAGTTGTACGCATGATAAGGGCCTCCGGTAGATGGAAGTCACGGGCCTTACATCACACCACGGCGACTTCAGGTGCATGAAATGGTCTGGTCGGACACAAGATCATGATACTTGTCGCTGTACGGGGAGTCAATCACGTGTAATTGATGATGACCGACTTGATCTGCGTGAACAGGTCCAGTCCGTACGGCCCTTTCTCGCGGCCCCAGCCGCTTTGTTTGAAGCCGCCCCACGGGGAGGCGTTGTCGAAGGCGTTGTAGCAGTTCACCCAGACCGTCCCGGCATCGAGGGCGGCGGCGGCTTGATGGGCCTTGCGGATGTCGCGCGTCCAGACCCCGGCGGCCAGGCCGAAGGGAGAGTCATTGCCTTTGGCGATGGCATCCGGCAGGTCGTCGAAGGGGATGGCGCAGACGACCGGGCCGAAGATCTCCTCGCGGGCGATGCGCATCGTGTTGTTCACGGCGGCGAAGACGGTCGGCTCGACGAAGAACCCGTTCTCCAAGCCGTTGCCGGGGGGCTTGCCGCCGGTGACGGGGCGGGCTTGTTCGTCGGTGCCGATGCGCACGTAGTCGAGCACGCGCTGTTGCTGTGCCCTGGAAACGAGCGGCCCCATCTTGGTTTGGGGGTCCAGGCCGGGGCCGAGTTTTACGGCGCGGGCCATGTCGGCCACGCGGGCGACGAAATCGTCGTAGATGCCGCGCTCGACGAACAGCCGCGAGCCGGCGGAGCAGATTTCGCCCTGGCAGAAAAAGATGCCCATGAAGACGCCCTTGAGGGCGGCTTCCAGGTCGGCGTCGGCGAAGACGATGTTGGGGGACTTGCCGCCCAGTTCCAGCGAGACTTTTTTCAGGTTGCCGGCCGAGGCGCGGACCAGGTAGCGGCCTACCTCGGTGCTGCCGGTGAAGGTGATCTTGTCGACGTCGTCGTGATTGGCGAGTGCCGCGCCGGCGGTTTCGCCCAGGCCGGTGACGATGTTGAAGACGCCGTCGGGGAGACCGGCGGCGCTGAAGATTTCGCCCAGCCGCAGCGCCACCAGCGGCGTGTCTTCGGAAGGTTTGAGGACGACGGCGTTGCCGGTGACCAGCGCGGGGACGGCCTTGTAGAGGGGCATGGTCAGCGGATAGTTCGGCGGCGTGATCCCGCCAACGACACCGAGCGGCTCGCGCGTGGTGTAGTTGAGGAACTGCCCGGGCAGCGAGAGCGGTATCGTGTCGCCCAGCAGTTTGGTGGCCCAACCGGCGTAGTATTCCGTCCAGCTCACAGCGGTGGCGACTTCGCGCCGCGCCTCCGATATCGGCTTGCCGTTCTCGAGCGTCACGAGCTGCGCCAGCTCGTCGGCGTGCTTCTCGATCAACTCGGCGGCCTTCTGCAAGAGCCGTCCACGGTCGTAAGGCGTAATCTTCTTCCATGCGGGAAATGCCCGCCGGGCCGCCCGAACCGCCTCGTCGGCGTCGGCTTCCGTGCCGGCGGGGAAGGTCGCCAGCGCTTCGCCGGTGGCGGGATCGAGCGACGGCAGGGTTTCGCCGCTCGCGGCTTCGCGCCAGTGTCCGTCGATCAACATCCGGGCCGGCTTGGAGAGAAAGGCGACCGTCGCGGGCAACAATTCCTGGGCGGTGTTCATGGTGGAGTCAGAGTTGAGGTTCATCGAAATCGGGGTAGCCGCCGAGCTCGGACGATGGGCCAGGGAAGCCGATGCGTTGCCAGACGCCCGGATCGCTGAGATACAGAGCGCACACGTCCGCGCGTAATTGCCGGAAGAAGGCGGGCGACCGCTCGCTGAGCGATGTCAGCAGCTCGTGCATTTGGCCGGGCTTCAACGCATGCACGGCGCAGCCGAACCCGGCAAGCGACAGTTCACGCGCCATCTTGAGCCCATCGAGGTACACGCTGGCGTACGGGCTGCGCCGCATGCGCTCGGCGATGCCGGGCCCGGCGTGGACGCAGGCCGCCCCCGCGTCGCGGACGTCAGCGGGAATGATGCCGTTGGCCAGTGCCGCCAGATCGGCGATGTCTTCGAGGGTGATTGGCGTCTCGGTCATAAAGCGGCCGCCTCCCCGCGCCGGGCCGCGGCGACGATCTGCCCGGCCGCGCGGTCGGCGATGGCCATCGCGGTCAGCGTGGGGTTCACGCCCGAGCCGGTGACAAAAACACTGGTGTCGCAGATGAACAGGTTCGGCACATCGTGCGACTGGCAAAACTCGTTGACCACGGACGTCGCGGGGTCACGGCCCATCCGGCAGCCGCCCATCGCGTGCGCGCCGTAGTTCAGGCCGATGCGCACCTTCTGAGCTCCCGACGCCTGCATCATTTCCACCGCCTTGTCCCCCACCGGCAGGTCACCCGCGCCACCGGCAAACCGCGCCCATCGCGCAGATCGGGGTCGAGGGTGACCGCGTTGCCCTCGTGGGGCAATCCCTCGGCATGCGCCCACCACGCCGCGGTGTGCGGGTAGTCGTGCAGGAAGTCTTTCAATTCCTGGCCAAATACCAATCCGCTCAGGTTCCCAAACGTCACCGGCGTCATCATGTAGCTGAGCAAGATGAAGCCGCGGGCGTAGTCATTGCTTTTGCGAGGCGCATAGAAATCCTGCACCATCACGTGCCCCATCTGCATCCCTTTGTACGCCCGCACCGGCTCGTCGAACGTGCCGAAGACCTGCCAGGTCGGATGGCTCATGAAGTACCGGCCCACCTGCCCGCTGGAGTTGGCCAAGCCATCGGGGAAGCCCGGGCAGGCCGACATCAGCAGGAGCCGCGGCGTCTCGACGGCGTGGGCCGCCAGCACCACCACCTGCGCGTCGATGCGGTGTTCGCGGCGCTGGGCGTCGAGGTATTCGACGCCGGTCACGCGCCCGGCACGGTAATTCACGCGATGCACGAAGGCCTCGCCGATCACCCGCGCGCCGAGGCGCTCGGCCCTGGCCAGATAGGTGTTGGCGGCCGTGGCCTTGGCTTCGGTGGGGCAGCCGGAGGCGCACCACCCGCAATAGATGCACGCGGGCCGGCCATCGCGGGCGGCGGAATTGATGGCGATGGGCGGAGCGAAGGGGTGGGCGCCAAGCTGCCGCGCCCCGCGTGCCAGGACCTGCCCATGCCAGTTCATGCGGTGCGGCGGCATCGGCAGCGCGTAAGGTTCCGGCGCGAATGGCCCGCACTCGCCGGCCACGCCGAATTCGCGCTCGACCTTCTGGTAATGCGGGCGCAGGTCGTCGTAGCCGATCGGCCAATCCGCGCCGACCCCCTCGGTGGAATGGGTGCGGAAATCCGCGTGATGGAACCGCGGCATGACCCCGAGCCAGGAGAGCGTGCCGCCCCCCACGCCCATGCCGGTCTTGGGCATGATGAAGTCGGCGCCCACGTGATTGCGCGGTTCGGCCCACATGATTCGACCCGCATTGGCCTCAGAGTTTTGCAGGTCTGTGGCAGGCCGGCAGCGTTTCCCGGCTTCGAGCACGACCACGGCCAAGCCGTGCCGCGCCAGTTCCTTCGCCACCAGCGCGCCACACGCGCCGGCGCCGACGATCAAGACATCGGGGGAGAACGGAGGCATATTTGTCACCGCAGGCTAGCCTGGTAGTCACCGTTCAGGTAGGCGGCTTGCAGGGTGGTGCGGCGCGGAGTATTGGCCGGCAGCGCGGTCCAAGTCTGCCGCGCGCGGAGGATTCCGCGCACTTTTGCCGCGTCGTAGCCGGGAACCTGGGCGGCGAGGACCGCTGAGATGTCCTCCGGCGCGCCGATTTCCAAATAGGCTGCAACGTAGGCGGTGCGCAGCGGAGACGGGTTGGCGGCGTGCCTCGCCGATGTCGCCGCCGCAAAGCCTCCGCCGGTCTTGTCCCAGACCAGCAACGCGTATTGGTCCCCGGGCGGCTTGAGCCCCCAGGCATCGCACAGCTTATCGAACGCCGCGTCAGCGTAATCGTAGAGCGCCTCGATGTCGGCCTTATGGGCGTCGTACTGGTCCTGACGGGCGAACCAGATCCAGTGCTTGCCCTCGTGTACCTTGACGAAAGGCGCGTCCTCGGCCCGCGCCAGGGCGCAGAAAGCGCAGAGTAGACAGAAGACGGCGGAAGTAAGACGCAGGGATGCCATAGCGTTCCTCCTTCGACGGCGGAGCGACAGGAATTCTGTCGCTTCTCACGGTTCCTGCCCCTACCGCAGCCACCCGGCCCCTAACCTTGGTTCGATGAAGCTCAGCTTCGTTGCGGTCTCCGGCACTGTCAAGGCGGATCTGAAGCGGTTCGCGGGCATTCGGCAATGCCGGGTTCTGTACGCGCCTACGACCTGGAGGTATAACTGAATTTTGGGAACGTCGAAGAGGACACCGATGGAAGGGCCGTTTTCAGTTAAACCCCGTGGTGAGTTCACCGTCGTCGAGTTCCACACGGCGTCGCTGATGAACGCACCCGAACTGGAACGCATCGGCAAGGCCTTGAGCGATCTGGTTGACAATGACCCCTCCGGGCGGATCGTGCTGGATTTCACGCCGGTCCAGTATCTGGCGAGCCAGGCGATCGGCATTGTCGTCAACCTTCACAAAAAGACAGCCGCCAAGGGCGGCAAGCTCATGGTGTGCGGCCTGTCGCCGCAACTGTTGCAACTCCTGAAAATCACTCGAATGGACCGGGTGCTCAAGATCGTCAAAGACCAGAAGGAAGCGACGGGCTGCTAACCCGGTTCCCAGAAGCACGAAACCCGAGATCCGGTGCCCGGAAACTCGAAATCCGAAATCCGGATTTCGTGCTTCCCCGCGCGGCGGTGGGCTGCTTGCCGCGCATGGCTCGATCCGCTAGCATCCTTCCCCCGTTTCGCTTGAAACGCCACAGGATTTTTCTATACCAATAGTCGCCTCAAGCATCCTGGAATGCCGGTTTGTCCGGAGGCGGGATGCCGGCGGAGGATAATGACATGGCCGAGCCGAAGCCGTTGAATATGGTGTACGAGAAGGACGCCCCGCTGGATGCCCTCAAGGGCAAGACCGTTGCCGTGCTCGGCTTCGGGTCGCAGGGGCATGCCCACAGCCTGAACCTGCGCGACAGCGGCGTGAAAGTCGTCGTCGGCAACCGCAAGGACAGCGCCAACGGCCGGTTGGCCATCGAGCACGGCTTTGAGCCGGTCGGCGTGGAGGAGGCCGTCCAGCAGGGCGACCTGATCATCCTCACCCTGCCCGATGAGGCCCAGCCGGAGATCTACAACAAGAGCATCGCCCCGCACCTCAAGGCCGGCAAGGCCCTCGGTGCGACCCACGGCTTCAACTTCCATTTCAAGACCGTGCAGGCCCCCAAGGACGTCGACGTGCTGCTGGTCGCTCCCAAAGGTCCCGGCCACCTGGTCCGCAGCGAATTCGAAAAAGGCGGCGGCGTGCCCTGCCTGCTGGCCGTCTTCCAGAACGCCACCGGCAAGGCCCGCGACCTGGGCCTGGCCTGGGCACGCGGCATCGGCGGGGCTCGCTCCGGCATCATCGAAACCACCTTCAAGGACGAGTGCGAAACCGACCTCTTCGGCGAGCAGGCCGTCCTCTGCGGCGGGCTTTCGGCCCTCATCAAGGCCGGGTTCGAGACTCTCACCGAAGCCGGCTACCCGCCGGAGATGGCCTACTTCGAGTGCGTCCACGAGGTGAAACTGATCGTCGACCTGATCTACCAGGGCGGCTTGGATTACATGCGCTACAGCATCAGCAACACCGCCGAATACGGCGACCTGACCCGCGGCCCGCGCGTCGTCACCGAGCAGACCAAGGCCGAGATGAAGAAGATCCTGGCTGAGATCCAATCCGGTCAGTTCGCCAGGGAATGGCGCAACGAGTACCAGACCGGGATGAAGAACTTCAAGCGGCTGTACGAAGCCGACAACAACCATCCGGTGGAAGTGACCGGCCGCCGGCTGCGCAAGCTGATGCCGTGGCTCAAGGCCAAGGAACCGCCGAAGGGATGAGGCGGAAGACGTGAGAACGTGAAGCGTGAAGACGTGAAGCCGTGAAACACAAGTCGTGAAGGGCGCGATGGCCGAGGCAAAGGGAATGCATCGGCTCGTTAGGTTGCACCGCAAAGGTGTGTTGCACCGCAAAGGTGCTTGCTTTTATCCCTTCGACGCCGGTAGGATTTTGGACAATGAATGCCTATGATGAACTCGTTGATGTAATCGCGACGGGACCGGGTGCCGAGCGGATTGCGCGGTTCCGAGCGTCTGAGGAAAATCAGCGACGCGTGGCGGAATTGTTGGATCGGGGCAAAAGCGCTTCCTTGACACCGCAAGAAGCAGCGGAATTAGACCGCTACCTTCAGCTTGAACATGTCGTTCGGCTTGCCAAGGCGCGGGCGCACCTCTACCTGCAGCAATGTGGGGTTTCGGACGGCGATTGTGAGTAGTCCCGTACCGCTTACTTTGCGCCGGTTCGTCATGAGGCGCGCGAGGTGGATGTGTGAGTACTGCCTCATTCGTCAGCGAGACTCGGCTTTCAACCTTCAGGTCGAGCACATCATCAGCGAGAAGCACGGCGGCCCCACAACCAGAGAAAACCTGGCGTGTTCGTGTGTGTTTTGCAACCGTTTCAAAGGAAGCGATGTTGCGTCGATCTCACCGACGACAGGTCAGCTCGTGCGGCTCTACCACCCGCGCCACGATCGCTGGTCCGACCATTTCCAGGTCATTGGTCCGCTGATAGTTCCAATCACCGAAGTGGCGGAGGCAACCGCCCGCCTGCTTCGATTCAATGATGACGATCGCGTCTTGGAGCGGAAGCTGCTGCAAGCCGCCGGGCGATACCCGAAAACCAAAAAGCCCTGACGGGTCGTTCTCACCGCGCTATTAGGTCGCCCCCAGTGGAGAGGAGAGGAGAGGAGAGGAGAGGAAGGGCGGCCTGCATTCTTCCGGATCCCGCTAAACCCGCAGCCCCTCCAGCGTCTTAACTCCCACTTGCTCATTCCGCGACAAATCGGCTAGCGTCTCTTCCCCGCTACCGCTTTGAGCTGTGACGTGCGGCACTGGACGCGTCTTGGGACGGTGCTATGATTCATGTTGTAGTGAGTTTTTTGCCCGCCGCCGCACATGAGGCCATTTGCGCCTCCGGGCATGGTAACCGCGGCGAGAACAGGACATGGGTGATGCACGAATCCGCAGGCAGATCGCGCTGCTGGCAGCGCGGCTGATGTATGGACGAGAAGAATCGGAATACTTCACCGCCAAGCGCAAGGCCGCACGCCAGCTTGGGGTCGAATACAAATACCATCCCGGCGACCTCCCCTCCAACGCCGAGATCCGCGACCAGATCCAATCGCTCGCCCAGTTCTACGAGGGCGACCAGCGCAACCAAAACCTCCGCGCCATGCGCCTCGAGGCGCTGCGGATGATGCGGCTGCTCTCCGCCTTCCGCCCCCGCCTGATCGGCAGCGTCCTCACCGGCCACGTCCGCAAAGGGTCGGACATCGATCTGCATCTCTTCAGCGATCATCTATCGGCGGTAACGAGCGTGCTGGACGACGAGAACCTGCGCTACACCGTCGAGCGCAAACGCGTCATCAAGCACAACGAAGACCGTGTCTTCACGCATATCCACGTGGCCGACCGCTACAGCTTCGAGCTGACGCTGTACGACGCCGACAAGGTCAACTACGCCTTCAAGAGCTCCATCACCGGCAAGGCCATCGAGCGGGCGAGCATCCCCGAGCTGGAGCAGCTCCTGCGCGATGAAGACCCGTCGCTGGACCTCGATTCGGAGATTGCCGGGTTGGAGGACCATCTCGACCGCTACGAGCTGTACCGGCTGCTCCTGGAGCCGCTGGAGCACGTCAAGCAGAACCCCAAGTTCCATCCCGAAGGGGATGCGCTGTACCACACGCTCCAGGTATTTGAGCTGGCCCGCGACCGCATGCCATATGATGAGGAGTTCCTCCTGGCGGCCCTGCTGCACGATGTGGGCAAGGCCATCGACCCGGCGGACCACGTGTCGGCAGGATTGGCGGCACTGGAAGGCTCAATCACCGAGCGGACCGAGTTCCTCATTCGCCATCACATGGACGCCCAGGCATACCGCGACGGCAGCCTGGGCCACCGGGCGAAGGAGCGCCTGTCGGCATCCGAGCACTTCGACGACCTCATGCTCCTGCGCGAGCTGGACACGGCAGGCCGGCGCCGCGGCGTCGTTGTCTGCACGGTTGACGAGGCGCTGCAATACGTGCAGGGATTGGAGGACGAACCGTATTTGCGGTAGATGTACAAACATGGAGAAGCCGACGATGCCTTCTCGTTTCCACCAGGCGCCATGGCTTGGCGCCTGCCTTAAATATGCCTGGGCCGCGCCGACCACGGCGGTGGGATTGCTGTTCCTGCTCCTGGCCCCCATCGGCGGACGGATCGGGACGCAGGTCGTCGACGGCGTCCTGGAGCTGCACGGCGGCCTGGTCAGCCTGTTCCTCCGCCGGGGGACCCTGCTCAAGAACGGCGCCAGCGCGATGACACTGGGCCATGTCGTGCTCGGCCGGGATCTGGATGCCCTCGACTGGTCGCGCGGCCACGAGCGAGTACACGTCCGCCAATGCGAGCGGTGGGGGCCGCTGTTCATTCCCGCCTACATACTGGCCAGCGTCTTCATCTCGCTACGAGGCGGGAGGTTCTATGAGGAGAACCCCTTCGAACGGGAAGCCTACGGGAGGGTAGAGCCGACGGACCGTTCCATATTCTAATTACGTCCCAGGCGGCGAAGTCACCGGAACTTGACGCGCGTCCAAATGTTGAGTAATTGTGCCACACACAAGCAATCCTGCTTGCGGTAGGAAGTCTGTTGCCTGTCTACCGGCGTACCGGGAGAGGGGACCAGAGGGGAGCTAGCCTCGCCCAGGCCATCTTCCCGACCGTCTTGACGCAGTTTCCGATGAACGCCGACAGCGACGATCCACTTATCTCCCACGAGCCTGAGACGGAGGTCCCCGACCCGGCCGGCGCGGCTTGGCAATCGGCCCGGGCGGCCGGCCTTGCCGCCGCCAAGGCGGGCGACGCGGCCGGCGCGGAGCGGCACTGGCGGCAGGCCCTGGATCTGTCCGAGCAATTCCCCGACCCCGATCCCCGCCTCGCCCAAAGCTGCGAAGACCTCGGCGGGTTCTACGCGCAGCTTGGCAAGTACTCCGATGCGGTTGTCCTGTTCCGCAGAGCGCTGGAAGTCCGTGAAACGTTCGTCTTCCCGGCCGATTTGTCCGTCGGTGAGACGCTCTACCAGTTGGGCTGGTCGCTTTGGCAGTCGGGCCGGGGGCGCGAGGCGGAGCCGATTGTCCGGCGGGCCATCCCACTGGCCGAGACATCACACGGGCCGCGCTCGCTGCGGGTTGCCCAGCTTCTCAACAACCTTGCGTTGATCCTGGCCGGCACCGGAGAACATGACGACGATTCGGAGCAGGAGCAACTGCTCCGCGAGGCTCTGTCCATCAAGGAAGAAGTCTGCGGCCCGTCCGACCCGGAAGTGGCAGGCACGCTGAACAACCTGGCGTTGCTGCATGCCCGCCGAGGCGACGCCGCGGAGGCGATCGACCTGCTGCGTCGCAGCCTGTCGATCCGCCAGGCAGCGCAACGTCCGGACCATCCCGATATCTGCGAAACGTGCGCGAACCTCGGCCGGATGCTGCTGGAACAACGCCGGCCAGCCGAGGCCGAACCGCTGCTGACACAGGCGGCGGAATACGAGCGCGACGGCGCGAGGCTCAGCGATGTGCTGGAAGCTCTGGCCGCCATTCGCCGTAGCGCCCGCGACTATGCCGGCGCGCTGGCCTTGATGAAGCGATCGCTGACAATCAAGGAGCAGCGCCTCGGCCCATCGCACGCGGACCTGGCCGGCACTCTGAGCAACCTGGCCGGCCTGCTCGGCGTGCGCGGTATGTTCCCCGAGGCCGAGCAGGCGGGGAATCGCGCGTTGGAAATCCGCCGTGCCGTGTTCGGGCCGGAATCGCCCGCCGTCGTGCAGACGTTGCAGAACCTGGCCCGGATCGCCCTGCGGCAGGGCGATTTTCCGCGGGCCGAGTCGCATCTCAAGGAGGCGCTGGTGATGGTCGAGCACCACGCCGGCCCGCGACACCCGATGGCGGCGGACGTATTGGAGCAAATGGCCGGCGTCGTCGAGCGGCGAGGCGACACCCGCCGAGCCGCGGGATTGCGAACCCGCGCCGCGTCGATCCGCGAAGACGCACAGGATGCGTTGCTCGATGAAATGTGATGAGCGCTGGAGCAACCACTATTTCTGAGTCTCAACAAACCCCCTCCACGCCCCAATCGACTATTTTATCGGACTTTTTTCGACCGGCTCGGCCCTGTTGATTTCAAATCATGTCAGTCCGGCGCGAGGGCCGATGAGGCATCACGTCCCTCGGACTCATTGGAGCCGGCGGGATTATGCCTATGTCCTGGGTTGTCCCATCCATCGCGGCCGAAGTGTGGGGCGTGTCACTGGATCACGTCATGAGCCAGGTCCGCGCCGGTGCGGTGGCGTCCCGCGAGGAATTCGGGTTCCTCTGGGTTGAAGTGACGCCCGCGCCCCGCCCGGTTCGCGTCCGTCGCCGCGGCCGGCGCAGCCGCCCGCAAACGTATACACGCCGGCCGGTTGCGCCGGTGAGCTCTGTTGGTGTGGATGAATTGCAGGCATTGCAGGGGACGAGGCCGGCGGATACGTCGGAAGCGCCAAACGACGGGCCAGCAGGGGAGACGGATCGAAGCGATGACGCGTCTACAGGGTCCGGCTGCATCGCGGGTGAAAGCGCTGCGCCGCCCGGGCAAGTGGCCGTTGACCCTCCTGAACCTGATGAGTGCGAGTCACCGGAAGACGCCGACGATGGCGTCCCCATGAACTGGCGCCAAGCCAGGTCGCAAGCGGCATCGACCCGGCGCAAGCCGCCGGGGATGTGAACGTGAAGACGTGAGACGTGAAAACGTGAATACGTGATAGGAAAGCAGTCCGCGGTACGTCTTCACGTTTCACGTTTCACGTTTCACGTTTCACGTTTCACGTTTCACGTTTCACGTTTCACGTCTTCACGTTTCACGTCTTCACGTCCTCACGTCTTCACGTCTTCAGGTTTCACGCTACTTGATGACGACCTTATCCAATCCCTTGGGGGCTTCTGGGTATTCCATGTGCAGCTTGCGGAGGGCCCTGACGATGGTGTCGGACAGGACCCAGTTGCGGAACCATTTGTGATCGGCCGGTACGACGAACCAGGGTCCCGCCTTCGTCGAGCATTTGCCGACGGCGTCTTCATACGCTTCCTGGTAGTCGTCCCAGAATTCGCGCTCCTTGAGGTCATTCACGCTGAACTTCCAGTGCTTCTCACGGTCATCGAGGCGGGCCTGGAGCCGGCGCTTCTGCTCGTCCTTGGAAATGTGCAGGAAGAACTTGAGGATGGTGACGCCTTCGTCGGCCAACATCGCCTCGAAGGCGTTGATCTGGTCGTAGCGGTCGCCCCAGACCTTCTCGGGGACGAGCTTGTGTACCCGCTCGACCAGGACGCTTTCGTAGTGTGACCGGTTTAAACTCCCGATCATACCCCGCCGCGGCACCGCGGCGTGGATGCGCCACAGGAAGTCGTGGGCCTTTTCCAACTCGGTCGGCACCTTGAACGACGTCACCGCGCACCCCTGCGGGTTGACCCCGGAAAAGACATGGCTGATCGCCCCGTCCTTGCCGCCGGTATCCATCGCCTGCAGGACGATCAGCACGGCGTGCTTCGCCTCGGCATAGAGGAGCTCCTGCAGGGCCGTGAGTTTTTTGAGGTTCTTCTTGACCTCAGCCGCCGCTTCATCCTTGTCCTTGAATTGACCCGTGTCGTCGGTCTTCACATCGGACATGCGGAACTTCTTGCCGGGAGCGATCTGGTAGGGTGAGTCCAAGTGCATATGGCTTTGTCCTCTGAGAGTTTTTGTCCACGAAGGACACAAAGGAACACGAAGGAATGAGGAATCAATACCAGTTTTCTGGCAGGATGGCAGCGGTTCAGTTCCAAAAAACGTGATCTTCGTGGATCAATCTCTTCTTCACTTCGGTCACAGGAACGGCGTCTTGACAACGGTTGCCCGCCTGAGGCGTCCTTCGGCGGGGACCTGCACGACGGTGCCTTCGGCAAAGAACGGCTTTTTCACGTAGCCCAGGCAGATGGCGGCGTTGGACAGGATGGGCGACATCGTGCTGCTGGTGATGCCGCCGATCACGTTTGCCGCGTCATCGAACAACTGCGCCCCGGCCAGGGGAAGGCTGTCATCGTCGACCTTCAGCCCGACCCATTGGCGGGCGACCTGCTTGCGGGCGTGCATGCGGGCGACGATCTCCTGGCCAAGGTAGCACCCTTTGGTCACGCTGACGGCACGGTCGAAGGTGGCCGGGCCCGTCTCGGCCGGGAGGATGGAGTCGTCGAAGTCGATGCCGAAGATCGGCCGGGCGGCCTCGATCCGGCAAGCGTTGAACGCCGCCCAGCCCGCAGGCCGCAGCGGCCGGCGGGCGTGCTCGACGAGCTGTCCAAACTGATTCACGAAACTCGTCCAGACGTGTTGGGCGTCGGGCGTGGGGAAGACCAGGTGCAGTCCCGGCACCCCGCACGGGTCGTCGCGCCAGACGGTGACATTCGTGCCGAACAGATGCACCTGCGCCGAGCCCATCGGCGGCAATTCGGCGATGTGACCTCCAGTGGCCGCGTCCAGCACGGCCGGCGCGCCGGGGCCGTGCAGGGCGATCTCGTGGAGCTGACCGATCCGGCTGGTCATCTTCACCTGCTCGGCAAACAGGTATTTGTCGAACGTCGCTCGCAGCGATTCGACGTACCGTCCGTCCATCTCCAGCCAGGTCCGCTCGCCTGTCTCAAGAACGTTCATGTCGACGACGATCCTGCCCTTGAGGTTGAGGAAGAAGGCATACACGCCCTTCCCGGCGGCGATGCCGGTCTTGGTCGATTTGCTCCAGGTCTCGTTGGTGAGGAGGTTGTTGAGGAAGGCGAGACGGTCCTTGCCGGTCAGTTCCAGAATGCCGCGCTGAGGCAGGTCGCACATGGCGCAGGCCTTGCGAAACGCGGCATACTCCGCCTGCGGCTCGCCGAAGGTACTGACCACTTCCAGGTCCGCATATGCCTGGAATTCCGCCTCCGCCTGGGCGTGGGTCTCGCGCAGCGGATTGGGCATGGAAACGGTCGGGTTCGATGGCGGCATGTCCCTATTGTTACTCGTCATCCGTCCTTTGTCATTGGTCCTTTGTCATTTGTCAGGAACCCGGAGACGTGGGCTTGCCCTTCGCGGAAGAATCGCCCAGGTACAAGCAGCGGCGACCGTTGACGACAAGTGACAAGGGACCAACGACAAAGGACAAAGGACAATCGGCCTCTGTTTCACCCATATTTTGGTGTCTTTTGCGTGATTTCCCGGCAAAACCCCTGCATTTGCCGTTGATTTGCGACGCGTTCACCCGTAAAAGATGCCCCACGTTTGACTCGATACCCTATTTCAGAAGGAGCGTACAGAATGGCAACAGCAGCAATGGGAGCCAAGGCCCCAAGCAAGGGCGAGATCCTCGTGGCGGCCGCGGAACACGCGGGCATCAACCGCAAGCAGGCGGCGGCGGTGCTGGAGAGCCTCTCGGAACAGATCAAGAAGAACGTCAGCAAGAAGGGCCCGGGCACCTTCACTGTTCCCGGGCTGATGAAGATCAACGTCGTCAACAAGCCGGCGACCAAGGCCCGAAAGGGGATCAACCCTTTCACCAAGCAAGAGCAGATGTTCAAGGCCAAGCCCGCCCGCCGGGTCGTCAAGGTCCGCCCCCTCAAGAGCCTCAAGGACTTCGCCAAGTAATCTCATTCGCCATCTCCAACCCGCGGCTGGCAATGAACCGGCCCCGGCGTGCTCTTGACGCCGGGGCCTTCAACCTCGCGGCTGCGGTGTCCGCGGTGCTGCTTGCGGCATTCGTTGTGCAGTGGGTGCGGAGCCATCACCGATCGGATTGTTTTCAGCGCCTTCCCCAGAAGCCCTGGGGCTGGGTCATTTTCGCAGTGAACAGCGCTAATTCCGACCGCGATCGGCGACATCCAAGGGGGTGACGGAACGGCATTCCTACGCTGATGCAGAACACGCCGCCGCCCTTGCAGGGCTCGTCCCGGTTGACCCAATTGCATCGCGTTCGTCTTGCGGGTGCCGTGGCGATAACCGGACTCCTGCCATCGATGCTCGCGGCATCTCTCTGGCTTCAGCGTTTCTCGCGCCGGGGCCGCCGTGGCAAGGGGCTTTGCATGGTCTGCGGCTACGATCTCAGGGCCACAGTCGAAAGATTTCCGGAATGCGGAACTGTGCCGATGAATAAGGGGACAGCATGAGACGATTGAGTCGACGGGCTTTCAAGGGTACGGTCGCTCTGTGGGTGGTTCTGTGCGCAGCGACTGTGGGACTGTGGGTCCAAAGCCATTTCGTCACATACGATATCACGCGAAATACCACGAACGGGGCACTGTTTTGTGATACCGTCAAGAACGGAGTCATATTTGGCGGTGAAACAGGGATACCAGGGTGGACGCCGGGCCAGCCGACTCTTGAAGCGCAACGGCCACCGGCAGAGTTTGACGCTAAGCAAATCTCCTTATTCCCCACGCACTTCAATTGCGCGGGTTTTGCGTTCGCCAGGGTGACCTCGCCGGGCAAAGACGTGTGGTTTGTCGTGGCGCCATTCGGGTTTTTCGTAACGTGCTTGCTGCTCTTCCCTGGAATATGGCTTGGCAGGATCGTTCGTGCCCGGCGGCGGCAACGACGAAAGTCCAAGCAAGTCTGTTTGATCTGCGGCTACGATCTCCGCGCTACTCCGGACAAGTGCCCGGAATGCGGGTCGGTGCCGGACGCGAAGGCGGCTGAGTGACGCCAGTATCGCGCGGTACTTTAACCTCGCGGCCGCTGGCCGGCTATGACCTCCGCGCCAGTCGCGGCTGCCCGGAATGCGGACGGTCACCAGCGTACCACGGGGGTCGTCAACACGCTCGATGATCGCTGGGTAAAGAGGGCAGGAGGGCAGGTTCGCTTCCGGTTGGCCTTCGTGAGCCGCGGAATAAGGCGCAAACTGGAGTTGCGTTCATGAGCGGGATTCGCTGCACACCATTGATGTGGATACTCGCCCTCGCGGCGTTGCCGCTAACAGCGTCGCTGCGCGCCGCGGACCTGCCCGCCACAGTCGATTTCGGCCGCGACATTAAGCCCATACTGTCCAACACCTGCTTCAAATGCCACGGCCCGGATGCCGCCCAGCGCAAGGGCGGCACAAAGGACCACCGGCTGCGGCTGGACACGGAAGAAGGGGCGTACGCCAATTATGACGGCGTGGTCCCGATCGTGCCGGGCAAGACTGACCAGGGGGAACTGCTGGCGCGGATCACCAGCAAGGACCCGGACGACCTGATGCCGCCGGCCAAGAGCGGGAAGACGCTCACTGAAGCGCAAATCGCGCTGATCAAGAGGTGGATCGCGCAGGGGGCAAAGTATTCGAAACAATGGTCATATGTGAAGCCGGTCCGGCCCTCGGTAGCGGATGTGAAGGACCAGTCCTGGCCGCGCAACCCGATTGACAACTTCATCCTGAGCCGGCTGGAGGCCGAAGGGCTGGGGCCGCAGCCGGAGGCGGACCGGTATACGCTGATCCGGCGGCTGGCGCTGGACCTGACCGGGCTGCCGCCGACTGTGGAGGAGGTGGGCCGGTTTGTTGCCGACTCCAGCCCGGACGCGTATGAGCGGCTGGTAGACGATCTGCTGGCTCGGCCCAGCTACGGCGAGCATTGGGCGCGGATGTGGCTGGACCTGGCCCGCTATGCCGACTCCAGCGGGTATGCCAGCGACACGCCGCGGACGATTTGGGCGTTTCGCGATTACGTCATCAATTCGTTCAACTCCAACAAGCCGTTCGACCAGTTCACGATCGAGCAGATCGCCGGGGACTTGCTGGCGAACCCGACGCGGGAGCAACTGATCGCCACGGCGTTCCATCGCAACACGATGACCAACACTGAGGGCGGGACGACGCGCGAAGAATTCCGCAACGCGGCGATCATCGACCGTGTGAACACGACGATGGCCGTCTGGATGGGGACGTCGATGGCCTGCGCGCAGTGCCACGACCACAAGTACGACCCGCTGCCGCAGAAGGATTATTTCCGGCTGTTCGCGATCCTGAACAACACGGAGGATTCCGACCGGTCGGACGAAGAGCCGACGCTCAAGTTCTTCACCGCCGAGCAGGAGGAGCGCAAGTCAACCCTGCGGGAGCAGATCGACTCGTTGAAACGAACGGTCGATACGCCGACGCCGGAATTGATCGCGGGGCAGAAGAAGTGGGAGGAGGCGTTCCCGCTCGATCTGAAGTGGCAGGCGCTGCAGGCAGCGTCGGCCCAGTCAAAGCTCGGCATGACGTTGTCGGTTCGCGACGACGGTTGGGTCGTGGCGGAGAAGCCGGGTAAGGCAGACACGTACACCGTCGAATTGCCAATCGATCAGAAACAGTTGACGGCAGTGCGGATCGAGGCGATGCCGCCGGCGGAGGGAGAGACCGCAGCCGGCGGCGCCTTCGTCATCTCGCGAGTCCGGGCGGAGATCGTCCCTGCCGAAGGGATTCGGCCGGTCGGGCGATACGTCCGCGTGGAGTTGCCGGGGAAGCAGGTTTACCTGGCACTGTCGGAAGTGCAGGTCTTTAGCGGAGCGGAGAACGTGGCACTGCACGGCAAGGCCTCGCAGATCAGCACCGGCTACGGTGGCGACGCGAGCCGGGCCATCGACGGCAACACCGACGGCGACTTTTACAAGAGCCTGTCCACCAGCCACACCGACCGTGCCGACGATCCGTGGTGGGAGGTGGATCTGGGTGCGAGCATGGCGGTGGATTCGGTCGTGGTCTGGAACCGCACCGACGGCGTGGGTGATCGGCTCAAAAACGCCCGCGTCCTCCTGCTGGATGACCGGCGCAAGCCGGTCTGGAGCACGCAGCTTGCCGAGGCGCCGACCCCCAGCGCCAGCCTGCCGACCGGTGGCGCCCGGGCCGTCGAGTTCGCGGCGGCCGTGGCCGACGGCGGGCAGAACGCGGTGCAGATCGACGCGTTGGTCCGCGCTGCCGGCGGCAAGCGTCCGGCCGATGCGGGATGGTCGGTGCCCCCGCGCGACAAGCAGCCGCACACGCTGACGCTGTTGCCGCGGCAACCGGCGGACGTACCCGAGGGATCGAAGCTGCGGCTGACCATCGAACAGGCGTCGCGAGGCGATGCCGGCGGGCTGGCGCACTTCCGCGTGTCGGCTACGCATGACCAACGCGTGGACCAGTGGGTTGCGACGCCGGCCGACGTGGTGGCGGCGCTCGCGGCAGCGCCCGATTCCCGCACCAACGAGCAGCGCGATGCCATCAGTCACTACTATCTTCAGAACATCGCGCCGGAGTTGAAGGCGACGCGGGAGAAGCTGGCATCGCTCACCGCGCAGCTCGATGCCATCAAGCCGGCGTCCGTGCCGATCATGCGCGAGTTGGCCGGCAACAGCCGGCGGCATTCGTTCATCGAGTTCCGCGGCAACTACCTTTCGCTGGGCGATGAAGTGCAGCCGGGCATGCCTGAAGCGTTCGGGCCCCTTCGACAAGCTCCGGACGGGCCGCCGCCCGCCGGCGCGACGCCCGACCGGCTGGCGCTGGCGCGCTGGCTGGTCAGCCCCGACAACCCGCTGACGGCCCGGGTGATCGCCAACCGCTATTGGGAGCAGATCTTCGGGATCGGCATCGTCCGCACCAGCGAGGAATTCGGCTCGCAGGGTGAGCCGCCCTCGCATCCCGAGCTGCTCGACTGGCTGGCGACGGAGCTGATGGCGCAAAAGTGGGACATGAAGCGCTTCGTCAAGCTGCTGGTCACGTCCGCCGCTTACCGCCAATCGTCGAAGGTGACGCCCGATCTCCTGGAGCGCGACCCGGACAACCGGCTCCTTTCCCGCGGGCCGCGCTTCCGGATGAGCGCCGAGATGGTCCGCGACCAGGCCTTGGCGGTGAGCGGGCTGCTGAGCCAAAAGATGTTCGGGCCATCGGTGCGGCCTGCCCGCCCGGCGGCGGGCTTGAGCGCGGCATTCGGCGGCGGGCTCGATTGGACCACCAGCAGCGGCGAAGACAGGTATCGCCGGGCCTTGTACACCGAGCAACGCCGGACCAGCCCGTATCCGTCGATGGCGACGTTCGATCTCCCCAGCCGGGAAATCTGCACGCTTCGGCGGGCACGCACCAACACGCCGCTGCAGGCCCTGGTCACGCTCAACGACCCGGTCTATGTCGAAGCGGCCCAGGCCCTGGCACGGCGAATGATCGCGGCTGGACCGGACCCGCGCGAGCGGATTCAGCTCGGCTTCCGAGCCTGCGTGGCGCGACCGCCGGAGGATGCCGAAGTGGACCGGTTGCTGGCGCTGTACGATCAGGCGAAGGAATCGCTCGGCCGCGATCCGAAGAACGCCGCCGACCTGGCGACGGTCCCGCTGGGCCCGCTGCCGCAGGGAATGGACGCGGTCGATGCCGCGGCTTGGACTGCCGTTGCCAACGTGCTGCTCAACCTCGACGAAACTCTCATGAAACGGTGAAGGCCATGTCTCCAGATATGCAACGAATCGAGGGTCAGACCCGCCGGCATTTCCTCGCTTCCGCGGGAAGCTTCAGCCTCGGGGCGATCGCGCTTGGCTCGCTATACTCCGAGCGTGCCGGCGCCAGCGCTGACCCGCTCGCCCCTGCCGCGCCGCGGTTCGCGGCCAGGGCCAAACGCGTGATCTACCTGCACATGTCCGGCGGTCCGCCGAACCTGGATCTCTTCGACTACAAGCCCGAGCTGGTGAAGCACGACGGTCAGCCCTGCCCGGAGGAGTTCCTCAAGGGCAAAAAGTTCGCGTTCACCTCCGGCACGCCGAAGCTGATGGGCACGCCGCACAAGTTTGCGCAGTACGGCGGCAGCGGAGCGTGGATGTCGGACGCCATCACGAGTTTCCAGACAATCGCCGACGACCTGTGCATCATCCACTCGATGAACACCGACCAGTTCAACCACGCCCCCGCCGAGCTGCTGCTCTATACCGGCTCGCCGCGGCAGGGCCGGCCCTCGATGGGGTCGTGGGTGACCTATGGGCTGGGCTCAGGTAACGCCAACCTGCCGGGGTTCGTGGTGCTGATCAGCAGCGGCACCCAGCCGAGCGGCGGGCAAAGCTGCTGGGGCAGCGGCTTCCTGCCGTCGGTCTTCCAAGGCGTGCAATGCCGCTCCAAGGGCGACCCGGTGCTTTATGTATCGAACCCGCCGGGGATGGACCGCGACCTCCGCCGCAAGACGCTGGACGCCCTGCGCGACCTGAACGAGATGCAGGACCGCGAGCTCGGGAACCCCGAGACCGTCACGCGGATCGCCCAGTACGAGCTGGCGTTCCGGATGCAGGCGAGCGTGCCGGAGGTGATGGACATCTCGCGCGAGTCGCCGCAGACTTTGGCCGCCTACGGCGCCAGGCCCGGCGAGGCGAGCCTGGCCAACAACTGCCTGCTGGGCCGGCGTCTGCTCGAACAGGGCGTGCGATTCGTCCAGCTCTTCGACTGGGGCTGGGATTTCCACGGCACCAACGCCGGCGAAGACATCCGCGACGGCCTGACCCGCAAATGCGCCCGCATGGACAAGCCGATCGCCGCTCTAATTAAGGACCTCAAGCAGCGCGGGATGCTGGACGACACGCTGGTGGTCTGGGGCGGCGAGTTCGGCCGCACGCCCTTCCGCGAGGGACGCACCGCCAATTCGGCCATCCTCGGCCGCGACCACTACCCCGATTGCTACTCGATGTTCCTGGCCGGCGCCGGCATCAAGCCGGGCATCTCCTACGGCCAGACCGACGACCTGGGCTTTGCCATCACCGAAAACAAGGTCCACGTCCACGACCTGCAGGCGACGATCCTGCACCTGCTGGGGCTGGACCACGAGAAGCTGACATACCGCTTCCAGGGCCGCGATTTCCGGCTGACGGACGTGAGCGGCCACGTCGTAAGCGACATCCTGGCGTGAGCGGGCTTCTCTCTGGTTCCCTCTCCCGGTACTCCGGGAGAGGGTTAGGGTGAGGGTCTTATTTTCCAAGCGCGAAGAAAGTGAAGACCCCTCACCCCGGCCCTCTCCCGGAGTACCGGGAGAGGGAGAAGGACGGTCCGGATGTGTGTATCTGACCCGCACGGCAGGTCCTTGCGGGATGCCCGTGTCACCCCAAAAAGCTGAATCGGGTCGACTGCCGCCGTGTTATCATTCCCCCCAATGCGTCGATTCCTCAAATGGTCGTTCACCGCCACAGCGGCCGTTTCCCTGCTGCTATGCGCCGCGGCGTTCGTGTTGTGGGTGCGGAGCTACTGGGTCTGGGAAGACCTGTACATCTTCCAGCCACCGTCGTACGCGTGCCGGCGGGCGCTGCCGTTCCCGTTCACGGTACGTTCCAGCGCGGGCGGCCTGTGCATCGGCCTTCTCCGGCCCCACGGCCCGGTGCCGCCGCAGGAAGTCCAGCGCGAGGCCAGGGATTTTCCGCCCTGGTCGTTCGAGCGCATCAAGACTCAGCCCATCTACCCGCGATCGGTGGGTCCGTCTCAAACGCCCTCTTCGCCCGGTTGGACCGAATCCCTTGGCGTTTCCTGGGCACGGTGGCCGAGCACAACGGAATTCGTCACCTACGACGCCCTTCTGATCACGTTCCCCTACTGGATGGCGGCGCTGGCTGCGGCGATCCTCCCTGCAGTGTGGACGATCAGACAACGACGGCAGCGCCGCCGCCGGAGCTTCGGCCTCTGCCATGTCTGTGGCTACGACATGCGAGCCACGCCGGAAAGATGCCCCGAGTGCGGGGCGGTGCCAGTCGCCAAGGGACCGCTTGCTTCGATATGACTTCTGCACTCCAAAGGTTCACCGTCGGTTGGCGTCCACCGCGGCCTTCCGGCTGCGGCTACCAAGGATCTCGCCTTTCGAAGAGGTTGCTGCGGTTGCTGGGGATCCCAACCTCAGCAGCCTCCCCCCTTATTTGCCGTCGGAACCCACTTTTCAAGGGGAAGAATCAAGGTTGCTGAGGTTGCTGAGGTTTTTTCCACACCACCCCGCCGGAATGCATTCGTGCCGGCGTCTTTGGGAACGCAAAAATAGGGGTCTCTTTTGTGTAATCACATCTATATATGTAAATATATTAGGCCTGAAACAAGGCCGGGCTGCTCGCCCGGCCTGGGCCCCCCTCACCGATTGTAATCGCTTCATCTACCCGCTGGTGCATCCCTGGCCCGGCCCGGCCTGATCCTCGGCAGCGTCCTTCGCGCTGGCCAGCCGCCAGCGGTATCGGCTGGTGGACGGGCAGCGCTCGCTGACGGCGTGCACCGCGGCGAACGCCTGGCGGAGGGTGGCGTAGGAGAAGCCGGCCGCCTTGAGCTCCCCGCGGAGCGTCCCGGACTGGCCCGCATCAGACCCGTCGCCGATGTAAGCCGGGACGGCCGAAAGGCGGCCCAACAGCCAGCGGGCGGCCTCGGCCTGCTTGTCCGCCGGCGGGCCTGGCTTGCGACGCCGCCGGCCTGACAGCAGCACGCCGTCGGCGGCGACGTCCACCGCGCCGGGTTCCCACGCCACCGCGCCGTTAACGATGCGATAGGCCAAGCCCTGGGCCTGGCCGGCGAGGATATTCTTGGCCGGCAGGAGCAGGCGGCGCTGCGGGTCACGGGCGTCGGGGACTGCCAGCCACGATGCCCGCGCCGCCGACATCAGGCTGCGCCCGCCCAGCGCCGCGGGGCGGGCCAGCCCGGCGTGCTCCCGGCCCAGGCCGGCAACCATCAGGATGGCCAGATCGTACCGCTCGGCCACCCGGGCCAGCTCGTCCAGGGCAGCGCATACGTCACCGGTAAGCAAGCCGCTGACCGGGTCGATGATCGCGAGCCTGGTCGCGCCGCCAGCCCGCCCCGCCTTGGCCGCTGCTTCGATGACGCGTTCCAGCGCCCGGGCGACCGATACCCGCACCGCGCCGCCGGCGGCGATCAGCCCCGCGACGTCCACGGCGGTCACCCGGGCAAGATCGGCGCCGGCCCGCTCGAGCCTGGGACGGACGGTATCGCCCAGGGCGTCCTGCCCGCACAACAGCAGCACCGATCCGCGCGGCGCCGCGCCCTGGTCGTCGGGCCATGCCGCTCCGGTGGAAACCGCCGCCGCCAGGTAGGCGGCGATGAAGCTTTTGCCGCGGCCGGGGCCGCCAAACAGAAGCGAGAGCTTGCCCATCGGAATCCGCCCCGGCCAGAGCCAGCGCACCTGCCCCGGCCGCAGATCGGCCAGTTGCGCCGTCCGCAGCGCCGGTAGCGAGGCCTTCGCGCGGGGCGGCGCCGGCAGCCGGCGGACCGCTTCGAACTCCGGCGTCTGCTCCGCCATCTCCTCAATCGCTTCGCCGAGCTCCTCCGGCGTGCCGCCGCGGAGCAGCCCGAACTCAAACAGCCCGCCGTGCAGCGACAACCCGGGCAATTCCAACCTGCGCACCTCCGCCGGCGGGACCTGCCGGCACAACTCCCGGTAAACCTTGCGCACCAGGACCCGTCCGGCATCGTCATTGTTCGGCAGAATCACCACGTCCCGCCCCGAAAGCGGCGAAAAGTCGGTCTTCTCCACGCCGTTGGCTCCATGAGCCACCGCCACCGCCGCCAGCCCAGCCCGGCGTGCCTCCGCCGCCGCCGACTCGCTCTGGCAGACATACACCCGCTGCCCCGCCGGCAGCCCCATCAACCCATACAGCGGCCACGGCCGCTTCGGCTCCCCCCTTAAACCACCGCGGCCCATCCAATTCCGGCCAAACCATTCTGACATGCCGCCGATGGTCATCCTCGCTCTCCAGTTCCAGCACCCGGAAGGCCTCCAGGCCGTCTTCGTCTTCGTAGACCCACTCCGCCGCGAGCGTAGCTCCCGTCTGCATTTGAGCCGAGATGACGGCTTCGCGGAGCTTCTGGAATTCGAGCGTTTCTTCGGGCATGAGACACCACCTTTCGTCCTCTACTGAGGTGGTGGGGAGGGGGGTACAGAGCACGATGATTAGCGAGCAGGAGGTAGCGATGCCGAGAGTGCCCTCTCAGTCGGACTGCCCTGCCGGACTTTGCTTGGAATTCGGGGGGCCAGCCAGCGGATCAGGCCAACCTTGCCCCATCCGTCACGCTGTTACAACCGCCCGCGCGAGTGTATAACTCGCGTGGACCGCGATAAAGGCGGGCTGGGACGCGATTAAGAATGTTTCCTCTCCCAATTCACCAGCGCCGGCGGTACCAAAGGTGGCCAGCGGTCTCCCGTGCCGGCGGAGAGCTCGGTACGCACCAGCGCCGCCCGTTTTGCGCCTGCCGCCGCTTTGTGGCTTATTCGACCTCGGGTCTGTGCAGGGTGCTGGAATGAATGCAGTCGAATTCGAAGAAGCCGTGTCCAAGCTCGCGGAGGCGCCGTTCGATGCCGCGGCGTTTCCCTACGACTTCCTCCAGGCGTTCGGCACCAACGACGCCGCCATCCGCAAGCTCAGAAGCGGCGACACCAACAAGTCCGATCTCCCCGGCGGCGTCCTCCAGCGGAGCAAGAACAATATCCACCTGCTGGCATGCTCACAGGGTGAAGTCGCGGCCGCCTTTGCTGCGCTGCGAGCCAGCCCGGCCACGGCCAAGCACAAGGCGCGGTTCATCCTCGCCACCGACGGCCAGACCATCCAGGCCGAACGCTTCGACGACGGCGAGGCGCTCGCCTGCGACTTCAAAGAATTGCCTGACCGTTTCACGTTCTTTCTATCACTCGCGGGCATCTCCACCGTCAAGCGGATCGACGAGAACGCCTTCGACATCCGAGCCACGGGTCGATTGAACAAGCTCTACGTCGAATTGCTGCGCACCAACCCCGAGTGGGACAGCGAAGCCCGCCGGCAGGACCTCAACCATTTTTTCGCCCGCCTGATCTTCTGCTTTTTCGCCGAAGACACGAACATCTTTGTCGGCGAAAACCTCTTCACCAGCACCATTGACCAGATGACCGAGCGCAATGGCTCGAACGTGCACGAAGTGCTTGCCGAACTGTTCCGCGCGATGGACACCCGGCGGGAAGACCGGGCGACGACCGATTTTCCAGATTGTTACCAGTTTTTTGCCGTGTCTTTCCCTGCATCGCGTGCCGTTGTGTTCCGGCCAGCGATGTGCATCGCGGCCTACCGAGACAAGAAGTCGGCGAGGCGGGTGGTGAGGCGGGGAATGTCGCGGGTCTGACATTCCCAGATCGTCAACACTTTCCAGCCACCGCGGCGCAGGCGCCGAAGATTAAGCCGGTCGCGTTCAACGTTGCCGGCGCGCTTCTGGTTCCAGTATGCGGCATGATTGACCGGATTCTTCCGCGTTCGCTGACAGGTGTGCACGTGCCAGAAACAACCGTGTACATTGATGATTTTGCGTGCGGTAGGAAAGACAATATCGGGGGTGCCTGGCAAGCCACGGCGATGAAGTCGAAACCGATAGCCGAGCCGGTGGACCAACCGCCGAACGATTAGCTCTGGCTTGGTATCGCGGGATTTTACCGCGGCCATGATGCGGGAGCGTTGAGCTTGTGAGAGTTGTTCGGGCATGTACCGATTTTGGGAGCGGCGTGGTCACTTGGCTAGAATCGCCGTGATGATGAGCGATTCAGAACTTCAAGCATTGAGGGCCGATTTCCTCGAATGGACAGGCGGTTTTGAGCCTGAGACAGACGAGCAAATTGCGACTTACATTGACGGCTCAATGGCTGCCGATGTTGACCCGAGTGAAGCACGCGAAGCTCTGCGGGAGTGGATGCGGGCGGCGGCTATTTCACGATGACCCGGATGCCGGGGGTGCCGACCGTCGCCACCCAGCGATCATTGTAGAGCTTGAATAGCTCGCCGAGCTGGGTCGCCTTGCCCTTCGTCGAAAACTCACCCAACTCGGACACGTTCTGGCCGACGAACGTTTCGACGGCGATCACGATCACCCGCTTCATATCGACACCTTCGTAATCCTCAAGCTCGTTGCGCCAGGTCGCGACGCGGTCATGCCGCGTGAGCAGCCAAACCTCAAGCTCCGTGTCTTCCAACGCCTCGGCTACCTGGGCCAAATGCTTGTCGTCCGGCAGACCGACGGCCACCTCAATCGTCGCGTTGGCGATTTCAAAGTCGCCAGTCCGCGCTTTCACATCGGAGTGGGATTTCCGATCCCCCTTGTTGTAGCCGACAACGGGGATTTCCATCTTCAAACGAAGCTGGAGCTTTGCGCCGACGAGGTACTGAGCCACCTCCCCGGATTTCCCTTTCCCCTCGGCTTGCTTGAGCAATTCGCGGATGACCGTCTCGGCGCTGCGGCCCTTCGGCCTCGCCTCTAACGGCTCTTGGTCGAGGATGTTCCGCAGGATGGCGGCGAGGGGCGCTTGGGCGGCATCAATCATAACGCCCTTTGCCGCATCGTCGGCGTTCTCAAAGCCTGCAGTTTTCAGAATGTCGAGAAGATCTTGACCCCAACCGCCGACGTTCGACGAGCGACGGCCATGGGTCTTGTTGATCGCTTCGAGCGCCAGGCGCTCATGCACCCGGGCGCCGTATTTCTCATGGGAGTCGATGCCGGAACTGTTTCGCTTCTTGTGGGCGTTTAGGTCGAGTTCCCGTTTATCTCGAAGTTTTTCGAGAAGCGCCATTGCGGCCTGAACGCGAGCCGGGATGAAGCGACCGCTCTGGCGCATGTGCTGGTCGAGAAAGTTTGCAAGGTCGATGCTGGCCATAATCAGAAGAGCATGCCTTGGGGACTGAGGGTTCTGGCGACGGGGGTGAGATAGTGCTTGGCGATCCATCGGACCGCCGGTACGCACACAGCGTCCCCGAAACCGAAAAGCGCCTGATTCAGCGCCACGTTTATGACGTAACTGTCCGGCACGCCTTGAAGCCGGGCGCACTCGCGCGCCGTGAGCAACCGCACCTGGTATTTACCCCTGCCTGCCTTGAAGAGAATCTGCCGTCCGCTGCCGCCCCTGGGCGTGCGGAGGCAGCCGGCGATGCCGTCGGTGCGAAGCTCGGCCATGCTCTTGCCGTACCGGACGCGCCGGAACGCGGTAGCGTACTGATACGTCTTCTGGCCGATCATCAGCCGCGCCGCCATTAGGTGGCGCTCGCTGAGCTGGCTGTAGAAGTACTCGGAGCGCTCGCGATCCCACCAATGCGGGTCATCGTCGGAGAGGTCTTCCACGATATCTTTGAGCAGGAAGCCCGTCTTCGGCAGATGCGGCAGTTCGCGTATGTCCCAACGGATGTTTTGATGCGTGTTGATGAAGGTGAAGAGCGTATCGGGCCGGGAATCGGTTTCCATGGCAAAGGGCAGGCGATTCCGGCAAATGGCGTTCGCCTTGGCGACCACGAACAACCGGGTCCGACTCTGCGGGACCCAATGAACGGCGTTCAAGATAAAGGCATCGACCGTATAGCCGACGTCGTTGAGCGCCAGCAATGCCGTCTCGAAATCCTCTCCGCCCCGTGATTGGAGGAACCCGAGGACGTTTTCAAGCATGACCAACGGCGGCCGACGCTCGCCCAAGTCGCGGAGGATTTGAATTAACCCCCAGAAGGCGGAGGACTCCTTGCCTTCCAGTCCTTGCCAAGCCCCGGCGATCGAGAGGTCATTGCAGGGAAACGACGCAGTGAAAAGCTCGCAGTCAGGGATGTCCGTGGCCGAAAGCTTGTGGATGTCGCCCAAGTGAAAGTGGTCGCCGTTAAAATTGGCGTCGTACATTTCACGCTTGTCGGGATCGATATCGTTGGCGAATACGACCTCCCAGTCCTGTATTTCGAGTGCGAGACGGACCAGACCGATGCCGGCAAAGAACTCAGCGGCGCGCAGGCTCCGCTTGGTTCGTATTCGGGGGCGAGAATTAAGGGTCGAACCGGCCAGGTGGTCTCCTTGACGCACGGAGTGTACCACGGGACACTTCGCTATCGAAGGCGCTATGCAAGTCCCGACAGGGAAAGCTTTAAGGCTTTTTTTGATCCCGGGCCGATAATATTGAGGGCGTTGCGCGCGTCGCGTGGCGCGGGCAGGCGCATGCTCGCTAATCTGGAAATTCACCATGGCTGACCAAGGACGGAATGGCCGCGGCGAACGGAATCGCCGGGAATACACGGAGCCGACAGTTATTGAGGGATCGGTGGAGACGAAACTCGCCGAAGTGCCGCTCGGATGCGTGCAGACAACGGTGACCTCGCCGCCGTATTACCGCCAAAAGGACTACCACGCTACTGGGCAATTGGGCTGGGAAGACACCGTCGGCGATTACGTGGCGAATATGAAGAGACTTTTCCAAGACCTGTGGCAGGCGACGAATGCGTCGGGCTCCTGCTTCTTCGTCGTGGGCGACACGTACATGAACAAGGCGCTGCAGCTCGTGCCGCAGCGATTAGCGATTGCCGCGGCCGAAGTGGGCTGGACGATCCGCAATGACTTGATCTGGGCGAAGACCGATCCGGCACCCGACGGCGCGGCTGATCGGTGGCGGTTCTCCCACGAACATATCCTGTTTCTGACGAAGTCGGCTCGCGGGTACAAGTTCAATGCGGATGAGATCCGAGTCCCCTACTCCCCGGTGACGCTCCGCCGCTGGGCCAATGGACAGCAATATGGCGGCGACAAAGCGAAGAATGAGGCCGGCCCTCAGGGGCAGCGGTTTAAGAAGGGCAAGACCTTCAAGCTTCACAAGAAGGGCGCTCTGCCGCGCGACGTGGTTGAGTGCGCCACGGCCCGGTCGAAGCTCGATCATTTCGCGACGTTCCCGTTAGACCTGGTCGAGCAGTTCGTGCGGGCCACTACCGACGAAGATGACTTGGTATTCGACCCGTTCGCCGGCACGGCGACTTCGGGCGTGGCGGCCGTTCGCAACCGGCGGCGGTTCCTGGGCATCGAGCTGAACCCTCAATACGCGAAGATTGCCCGGAGCAGATTACAGGCGGAAGCGAGCGCGGCGGAAGCCGCTTAAGCCATCGCGTTAGGGGATTGTTTATGGAGCAATCTGAGCCTAAGATCCTGGGCGCGACCAGCACACGGGTCGTGCTTATCGTCCTTTGGGTGCCGAGCGCCGACCGTGACGGAAAGGCGCTCGCGAATCAGGATGAGTGGAAGAACAAGGGCCTGACGTTCTTCGGCGAGACCTACGGGGGATGCACCGCGATGCCTCGTGCCGAAGGGATCTGGCGCGATGATGAGCGAGACGGCAATTTGGTCAGAGACTTTCCGATCCTCCTCCATTGCTACGTGAGTGAGGAACAGGCCCACGACAAGAAGCTCCTGGCAAAGCTCGGCGTGTTCATCAGAAAGCTTGGGCGCGATATGAAGCAGGGAGAAGTGGCATTGTTGATTGACGGACGATGGCATGGCTTTAAGAATCTGTCCTGAGCGTTGTCATGGCAGAACTCAACCATTTTGCAATTAGCGCTGCGCTCGGGAGCACACTCGGGCCAAGGGTCGGAGTGCAACATGGACAAATTGGGTCGTCCCAGTTGGCGGCAACGATTTCCGCACTTCTGGTTCGGCGGAAGGATTACGTTGAAGACCTGAGCCTTCAAGACGATCTGACGAAGCGATACGAGAAGGCCGTGACCCGCGCGTTTCTGCTTACGCGGCGAAAGTTTTCGTCAGACCGGGTAGTTGCCGACCCGGAGATTAACGCCGATTTCATTAAAGCCTGCCACGATTTGGGAATCGAAGATTCAGTGTTTCACTTGAACCTGGCGCTCATTGGATTGCGAAAGCACAAGAAGCTTGAGGCGAGGTCCGAAAGGTCCGTTATCCCCGACCAGTGGCGGGTTGCCGTGGCGAGCGAGATGGCGGCGAGGGCGATGTATTACCGGCATGATGTATCGGTGGATACCATGCTCGCTCACCCCGAGCTTGTCGCTGAATTCGACCGCATGGCGGCATCGATTACCCCCGGCTTCTCGCCGCTTCAGTATCGATGGGCTGCACTCAACGTGCGGAAGAAAGGCTCTCGGTCAAAGGTCGAAGCGAGGGTAATTGATAAGTTGGAGTGGAGTAACCGCTTGAGTTTCGATGCGGTGAGCAACGTCCCTTCGGATGAAGGCGTCTACACGCTTTTCGACCGGGATATGCGTTTGTTCGTGGCGGGGACTCAGGATCTAAGGGAGAGCATTGAGGGCCAGCAGACGATCGCGCATACGCAGTTCTTTGAGGCCGACCTATGGCGTCCCAATCCTCAAGGCATGGTATGGCAATATGTGCGTCTGCCGGACTCGAATAGTGATTTCCGATTTGGCATCGTTCGTGCCCTCGTTGGCAAATGGAATCCCATTTTTAACATCCCGCGGGGCAAGGCGGCTTGAACTTTCGTCGCCAGTCGTTCTATTCGGAACGTCTTTATGAACAGCCGAGCGCTCCCCCGACTGTCCGGTATGGCGCCGTTGACCCCTTTTGGTTCATCGAAAGCCCAAACCGTGCGCCCTATCACGGCGTCTGACGTACTCAGACGGAGCAAGCCATGAAACGAATTACGCGTAATCGGCGGCTGACGCCGGAGGAAATCGCTGCGGACAGGCGGATCCGCGAGGAAATCGAGCAGGAACTGCCCGACTTGCTTGCGGAGCACGATGCGCGAATGGGTGCCAACGAAGCGGGGAAGATCCCGAGGCAAGATCGCCAAGGACAAGTACCCGGCGCTCAACGATGAGGATCAGGAGGCGATCCGTCAGCAGGCGGTCGCGGCGATCAACTTCGTGCAGGCCGGCAAGCAGGCCGCGGCAGCGATCGCAGCCGGCGACGAAGAAGCGAAAATACGTCCCTGATCGACGGCATCTGACGGTTTGCGTTGACCGTGCGGGAATTGAACATCGATTTGATCGACGCGATCAACACATACGGCGAAGCATATGCGATCATGGCCAAGTCGCTGGGCGAGGCACGGCTGCGCACCATCGCCGACGTGATCGCAGCCAGGAGAATCACGCTCACGCCGGACGAGGCCCGTATGCTGGCGGTGCGGGCGCACCGGTTCAAGACCGAGCGCGGACGATTGCCGTCGCTGACCTCGCCAGATGCCTGCTCGCCTCACCTCGGCGTAGTACCCCCGATGGCCCCCCCCAAAGCGGGTCATCAAGGGCGCGGACGGCCATCGCGCGATGACATCCCCGGACCCAGCGCGTCATCCTTAATCACTCCAGCAAAATAATATCGGTCACCTCGTCCATCGGCAGCGTCAGTTGAAGCCCGTCCTGATCCAGACGCCCAAGCGCCAGTTCGCCCTGACGAAGCGAATGGGCCTTGGTGATCGGCAGCGGTGCGACGAACGTCACGTGCAGCTCCGAAACCGGCTCGCCCGTGTAGTTGGCCAGGAGGATCACCCCTTTGTTTTGCGTCCACAGCGGCCAGGCGAGGACTTGGCTCGCCGACGTGATTGCCGGCGGCGACGCGCCTGCATCCGCGGCCAAGCCGGTGAAGATCTTCCGCCGGGCGTCTTCGGGGAAGAGCGTGGCCTTTGCGAGGGAGCCGGCTTTCTCCGTGGCCCCGTCCATGTAGTCCTTGCCAGCGGTCCACGGCACGACCTGCACGAGCCCCTTGCCCCACGCACGCCGGTACGCCTTGTGTTCATGACCCGGCGACTCGATGGATTGGATGGCCGCATCGTCGGCGGGCTCGATCGCAACGTCGCGGCCGAAGATGGGGCGGGTCCAGTCGTCCGGCCGGATCGGTTGGCCAAGCCGCTTGAGATCTCCGGTTGGCTTCCACTGTCGCAATTTGATGCCGAGCATTTTGTCCCAGGTGTCCGTCGGCGTGTTGTATTCGTCGGCCATTGCCGCCCACCCGCTGGCCCAGAGCCGGCCGCCGGCGTGGACCCAGCGCTCGATCTCCGCGGCCGCGGCGGCGGGGACCGATTCGTTCACCGAGTACAGGCACTTGTATCCCCGGGCCGCAAAGCGGCCGTCGGCAATCTCGGTGTCGCTGACGATGTCCACCGGCACGCCCGCATGGAGCAGCGCGACGTACGCCATCATCTGTTCGCACTGTTCGGTGTCATCCGTTTTCCAGACCGGCCACGGTTGAGAATAGAGCAGGGCCGTTTCAGCTTTCGGCGCCCGCCCGTCCCACAGGACGTCATCGGCCGCTCCAATATCGCGGGTCAGCTCCGCGACGCCCTGCACCATGGAGGCGTTGTCGCTCCAATGGTCGAAGAAGGTATAGGCCGGCCCGTAGTAATAGAAGTCGAAGATCTTGGCCTCGCGGGCCAGGCAGGCGAAGGTACGCAGCTTGACACTGGCCCGGTCGGCGTCGCGTGTGATGTAGCAGCCGAGCAGCGGCGTGGCCGGGCGGGCGGCGGCGCGGGACCAGTCCATCAGCAGCGTGTCGCTCTCCAACGGGACGCGCGGGTTGCCGTGCCCCACCCAATCCTCGTTGAACCCCAAGGTGACGCCCCGGAGCCGTCCGAACTCGAACGCGTCGATCCCCCGCGGCAGCGTGCCGTAGTCGTACCACCACGGCGGCCCGAAATTGACCCGCGTGCCGGTCCCCGGGGCATACTGCTCGACCTTCCGCGTCGCCATTGCATAGGTGCGCGCCGTTGCATAGTTCCAGAACCGGGCGGACCAATAAAACAGCCGGCGTGCCGATTCGTCCCGGGCGTCAAGTTTTGCCCGCTGCTCGAAAAAACTCCGCCATCGGAAGGCCAATGGCGCGACCTGATCCCACGCACCTTTTCCGAACGATTGCGGCGACAAGCCCTGTTGCTGTGCGTACTGTCCGAACGCCTGGCGGTACTCCGGCCCGTCGAAATGAAGGCCGTCGGGCTCGTCCATCAGATCGGCAACGACCTCGGGCATGCCGAAGGGGTGCTGCTTGCGGGTGACGGCGATGGAATCGCGGTAGACCTTGTCGAGGTACAAGTCCAGGGCGTTCCAGTCCAGCCGGGTCGCGCCGCCCAGTTCCTTGTCGGCCGGCAGCGTTTCGACGCTGCGCCAATAGACCGTGCTGCGGTCCAGGCCATGAGCCGCCGCCATCTTCCGCAGTTCCCCGGGCTGGCCGCCGTTTTGCTGCCAGTATCCGTTCATGCCCAGCCGGCGGACGATGTCAAAATCCATCTCGGCGATGGCCGGGTCGGTGTAGAACTCGCCATTGGATCGGAAGCCGGTCATGCACCATATCTTTCGTGGGCGCGGGCCGTCGGGGAGATTCAGGGCCTTGACCTTGTCGAGCCGTCGTTGGGTGTCCTCGCGGATGGTGAGGATTCGGTCCGGGTCCTTGACGGGATCGGCGGGGATGCGGATCGCGATAATGTTGCCCGGGTCGTGATCGGTGACGGATCGAAGGATCGCGGCGTCGTCCGCCGCCGTGGCAACGTCGATTCTGGCATTTACGCCCTGCGATCCATTTTCCAGGGCGGGCTGAGTCTCAAAGAGGAGCCGCACCGTCGCGCCGCCGGGCGACGGGGCGCCGGAAAGGTCGACCCAGCCGCCCGCCTGTCCGGCCGCCAGCAGGCCCGCCTCTTTGGCAGTGTTTGCCACCGTGATACCGGCGAACACGCTCTGAACCTTCCCGCCAGGCTTTTGCGCGACGATCTGCACCCGCCATGGCCGGTCTGGCGGGGAGAGGAGCGAAACGCGGACGAACAACTGGTCCGGCTTGGGCGGCGCTGGGGCCGCCTTGCCAGCAGCGCAGCAGAGAAAGAGCACGGCAATCGAGACGCAATAGACAAGCGACCAGCCGGGGCGCATCGATGTTGCTCCTTTCAGTACCGCGATCCAGACCTTGGCGAAGTGGCATCGCAGTATAACGTCTTCGCTGAAGAGGTGAGGGGCCGCCCCTGATGATGATTATCCCGCGCGCGGTATCATTCGCATCCATGAGGCGTCTGCGTCATTCACACATCGAGCTTCCACCGTGCCTGCCGCAGAACCGCGCGCGGGGAGCCTTTCATCGTCTCATACCAGACGCTCAACAGCGTCCCGTCGCCGAGTTCGGCGGTGCTGGGGTATCCCAGGTCGCCTGTAACCCCGTCGGCGGAAATGAGCATCGGATCGCCCCACGTTTTCCCGCCGTCGTCGCTGACCCTCGCCTGGTTCCCGAATCGCGGGCGGCGATGGCCGTAGGTCATGAGCAGGCGGCCGCTGCGCAGTTTCAGCAGGTGCGAGGGCAAGCCCCATACGCCGATTGAGTGGGGCACGCTCCAGGTCTTGCCTCCATCGCTGGATTCGGATTGGAGCGTTGCGTCGCTGTTGTCGGAGCTTTCGTTGCGGATCTGGGCGATGATGCGCCCGTTGCCCACCGCGACGGCGTCGAGTTCGTGGTATTCGTCATTTC
>Ga0182024_10001199_pt1 | contig 67183 bp, 46 predicted proteins | sample P32metaG_FD_120480 | JGI IMG/M metagenome (GOLD analysis project Ga0182024, IMG submission 120480) | Permafrost microbial communities from Stordalen Mire, Sweden - P3-2 metaG (Illumina Assembly) | ecosystem: Environmental > Terrestrial > Soil > Wetlands > Permafrost | place: Sweden: Stordalen... | reverse complement strand
GACACACTGCCGTCGCAAGAGCAATTGCGCGAAATGTATTCAGGTGCGATCAAGAACCCCGGTCGCACGTCTGAGCTGCCCTTTGGTGACGCCTTCGTGATTTCCGTTCTGCGTCGACCGGGCACCGGCGCTTGCACCTGGACATTGATTCGCTGGGCGGGCACCACTTCCACTCCTGAGTGGGAGTATGACTCCAATGATCCTCGCTGGGTGCATCAGCAAATTACCGAATACTTCCCGCGTTGGAGCCCGCATCGTCGGGCGCTACGTGATCCAAGCGATACTGAAGACAGTTGGTCTCCCATGGTCGATGCAGCGGAGGCGCCCAGCAGCCGCCGAGCAGCAACAATGGAGGGTGAGATCAAGTATGTTGGCGTGCCTAGATTATTGCGCACGATTGCCAAAGACAAACTGACAGGGCAGTTGGAGATTGACGGCGAAAACGATAACGCCGTCATATTCTTTGGCGAAGGTCTACCGATGCATTCAGTCACTTCCAAGTACGACGGCGAACAAGCAATTGTCGATTTGATCAACTGGAAGAACGGTCACTTTGAATTTCACACAACTGACCTGGTGAACAAGAAAACCATTCACAAGAATCTTGATATGTTGCTTTCCATCGCCCTTTCGCCAGATCCACGCCCGGCGGAGCAAGGCATTCCAGGTGGGTTGCTGGGCCAGGAGGCGAGCCATTCGAAGGGCAGCCACTCATCTCCATATGATGCACGCTCAGCCTCAGGCTCAATTATCTTGCCCACAGACTTAGATAAGTTGGGAATCCATTCTCTTCTAACCAACACACAGACTGGGTGCTTTACCGAAGGAGCAATAAACTTCTTACTTGAACTGGAGTTCGAACGATGCTATCGCTACAGCCGCAACTTCTCTTTTATCACTGTGTTTGGAGGACTGAAGCCGCAGTCTGTCGATGAAACGCCAGAACCTTTGCCCCTGCACGTTACAGGCGAAATCGGGCGCCTGATCACAAAGTGTAAGAGAAAATCAGACATTCTTGGACATTACGGTGTCTCACGCCTGGCCATGATTCTGGTTGAGACCGATAAGACGCTTGCTTTAAATCTCTCGACTCGACTGGCCGAGATTCTTCTTGCTAATGGAGCGCCTGAACTGAACGAAGGAAGACAAATCGTTTTCACTATTGGAGTGGCCAGTGCCCCTACCGATGCCACCGATCTGGAGACGTTAATAAATCTGGCTACCACTCGGACCCGAAACTTTGGTTGGTAAATTGTTGTCGATCGACTTGACATCAGCGCTTTCCTCGATTAAATTTGGGCCGCTCAGGCTTTTTCTGAGTTTGGATACACTTACCACACTGGCAAACAATCGGCTCCTCGCCCGAAGAGGTTGCGCCATTATCAAATGGTGCTTCACTAGGAGGTTCCGATGCATGGTATAGACAAATGATCGTGATCGAATTCCGGGAAACAACCCCGGCAGAATCACTTCAGCATGCAGACAGCAGCGTTCCACACGTTTTCGACGTGGAGCTTCTCATCGCTTCGCCTGCACTTCGGTGTCTTTGTTCATTCACCAAAGGGGCAATTGCTGGTCTGTTTCTCTGCCTGCTGGGCGGCATCGCCTTGCATTCGCTTTTTTGTGCCTTACTGATCGTCTACATCGCCTGTTTTTGTTGTGTCTGTACCTGGACTGACCAGAGACTGGCTCATGCAGTTTCCAGCACCGATGTTTGGCGTTCACTCAAACATGACATTGCCCGATTCCATCCCGCGGTCCTGGCATTGGCTCCTGTCAGTCTACTTGTATTTAGCATGAGCTTGCAGTCTCTATTGAACACATTGGGTAGCCTGATTGAGGTGGTTGGTATTGCATTTGGTGTGCCGCTGCTCATCTTTGGCGTGATCAAATGGACGCAGCAGTGCTCTAGTGCAGTAGGACATCTGAAGCTAGGCGCCACCATTGTCACCTGCGGCATCACTTTATCCATCATCTTTGGCATAGTGACGTCACGGCTGGCCACTGAAGTAAATTCATTCTCTGCCACCAACTACTTTGCTGATGCCATCAGCGCCATCTATACACCGGGCATGGTGCAAGGTCGCCACTAACAAGGTCGCCACTAATTTGCTTCAGTGCGACTCCAGTCTTTTCGCCCACGCTTCACTGCGCTGTGCATCGATGGGCATGGCATGTTGCTTATAGAATTGGGCTTTGGCTTTTAGAGTCTCAATCTGGTGCTCCTTGTCTGAACGAAGTGCCGCTGCATTTTCTGCCCGGTCGTAACAATCGAGAGCATACGCGCACTTGCCGCCTGCGATAGCCTGCTGCGCTTGCTGCATGTCAACCTGCCAATCTCCAGGTGCAGTCCCGCTATTGCCAGACACTATGTATAAAGCAGAGCCAAGCGTGGATAACATTCCGATGGTCAGTCCTACAAGAATGCCGATTGTAAATGTGGTGAGCCATTTGAAAAAGGCGCTCGAACGAGTCTGCGCGGTTATTTCCTCTCGACCAAGAGTTTGATCGAGGGCGGCAAGCCAGGCCAAAAGATCATCCTTGGAGGAATGAGCGAGAGCCCTATACAATTGGGCTACGCTTTCAAATCTCTGAACTCGATCTTTTCGCAGGCACTTTTGGATTACCAATTGGAAGTGTGATGGCAGCTCGAGCCCGTTGAAATCAGGCTTGATCTCACTGACATGAGCCATCATCGCGGCCAGAACACTGTCAACCGTAAGCGCCGGGCGACCGGCGACCATCTCGAAAAGAACGCACCCCAACGAGTAGATGTCTGATCCCTCATCGACCTGCTGCCCGGCACACTGTTCAGGGCTCATATAGAGCGGTGTACCGACTGTCTGGCCAGTTTGAGTGAGCTGGACGCTCGCAGGTTGATCGCCGCGGTGCAGTATTTTTGCGATGCCGAAATCCACTACTTTTACTGTTTCTTTTCCCTCATTGTCCTTGGTGATAATGATGTTGGATGGTTTAATGTCGCGGTGGATAACGCCCTTGCTATGCGCATGCATGAGCGCTGCACAGATCTGAAGAGCCAATTCCGTTGCCCGCAACGTGCTCAAACGTCCGCTGCGAGCCAGCTCTTGTGCTAAGGATCTCCCCTCAACCAGTTCCATGACCAGAAATGGCTTATCCTCATGCAAACCGAACTCAAATGTTCGTACTAGATTTGGATGATCGAGAAGGCTGGCTGCTTGAGCCTCACGTTGAAAGCGCTGCCAGTCAAGCTCTTCGCGGGAAAATTTTATCGCCACCAATTTATTGAGCAGCAAATGCTTTGCTTTGTAGACTGTGCCGCTTCCTCCTTCGCCTAGTTTTTCAATAATCTCAAAATGCCCACCAATTGTCGTTCCCACAAGTGGGTCAGGGCTCACCGAATCGGCGTTTGAAACGGACGGCACAGCCTGGGCCATGTGCGAGGGCGATACTATATCTGGGTTCGCTTTCGAGTTCGGGCTCGTGGCCTCACTCTGCGTCGCGAGCTGATCGGAATCGACAACGATTTCTTGGTGCAACTTTTCTGATTCCATGTTCAGACCCTGGGCCAGTCTTTGTTCATATACCCAGAAGCGATCCTCCTCGCCGTCAGCGCAACGATAGACAGGTGTTCAAGGTGCAAATCTGCTAATCTCAATGGCTCCTCACAAGGTCAACGATGAGCACTTTTGATTTGACTACGTTGTCAAAGCAAGCTACAGAAAAGGCGCGCACAGCAGCTGGATTGATGTTTTTCATCAATGGTTCAGCATTTGCTACCTGGGCATCGCGCATTCCTGCCATTCAGGAAAAACTGCAGCTTGGACCGGGGCTGCTTGGCGTCGCCCTGCTGATGATGGCTGTCGGTGCCTTAACTGCGATGTGCTTTGCTGGGCGTTGGATAGAAATGCGGGGCAGCGCAACAGTTACGGTGGCCGCCATGGTCGGTGCCTTGATTTTTCTTTCCGTGGTGGCATTCTCCGGCAATCTGGTCGCTTTATGCCTCCTGGTTGGAGTTTTCGGCTTGTTGTTGGGCACCATGGATGTGGCCATGAACTCGCATGCAGTCGTTGTAGAACGGGCTTATCAGCGCTCGATAATGTCAGGATTCCACGCTCAATTCAGCCTGGGAGGAATCTTTGGCTCAACCATGGGCGCAATCATGGCTCATTTTGCAATTAAACCGGAGATTCATTTTGCCCTCTGTGCGGTCTTTCTCGCCCTTTTAGGGGCGTACTTTCAGAAGTCTCTCCTCAGTTCTCAGGCTGACAAAAATACGAGCACCGAATCTAGTGGCACCATGAAGAACTCGCTGGCCCACTTTGCTCGTTCAAAGAGGCTTATCGCTTTGAGTACGATCATGTTTTGTTGTTTTCTCATCGAGGGAGCGGTCGGCGATTGGTCGGGCGTTTATCTGAAAGGCACGTTGATGGCAGATGCCGGCACGGCCGCACTGGCTTATGCATCTTTCTCTGTGCTGATGACAGGGGGGCGATTTTGCGGTGACTGGTTGAATGAAACACTGGGCAAGACCATGCTCGTCGTCGGTGGCTCTGCGCTTGCCTTAGTTGGCTTGCTTCTGATAATTCTCTTCTCCAATGCCTGGCTGGCGATCGCAGGCTTTGCCTTAATTGGACTGGGTGTTTCCAATATCGTTCCCATCGCCTTCACGGCTGCCGGTAACGTGAGTGAGATCCCGACTGGTTCAGCCATTGCCACCGTAGCGTTGATCGGATACTTCGGGCTGCTGGCCGGGCCGCCCATAATCGGTTTCACCGCCGAGCTGATTACGTTAAGACTTGCCCTTTTGCTGTTGGGGGCGTTGTTGGTAACGATGATAGTCATGGCCAAGTGGGTAAAAAGAGAAGTCAGGATAAATGCTAGCGACGCCGTCGACGAAATCAAGTAAATTGGGCTCTATAGAAGCCAAATTCAAGGAAATATATGACACAAAAAGCGACAACCGGAAAAAAGGGCAACAGTTTCTTACGGGCTCTGGTTGATCTTTTCATTTTGCTGCTTCTCATGGCTGGTGCCGGAGGTTTTGGATATTGGTTCGGCACTCAGCAAAGAATGGCACCTGTTGAATTGGTGGCGCCGGGCACTCCCGGGACCAAAACCGCCGATGGTGCTCCCGCGGCCGCTGCCAAAGAAACAGCTGCCAAAGAATCGCCTGCTCCTGTCACCAGCCGTAGTACCACTACCGCTGCCGCAGATGCCGACAGCCAGGAGAGCGCTCCGGCTACGCCGCCTGCTAAGGCTAGCAAGCCTCCGGCCAAAGGTCATGCCAAACTCAAATATTGGCTCATGTCCACCGGCTCGGACTATGTCGGCTATTCCATAACGGTAAGTGTAAACGGCACATCGGTAGATAATTTCTTTGGACCGGGCAAGACCGTCGACGTAACCCGCCTTGTGAAGAAGGGAACGAATTATATTTCTTTTGACGCCCAGGCGCTGGAAGAAAAATACAATCAACACAAGGGTAATCCAAAGTACAAATTGACGGTTGTTTTAGTCGGCAGCCCTGCGGTTACGGAAAACTACAAGCCCGATGATGTCTTGCTCACATATTGCCGAACTGCTGCCGACAGTCAGAGTTTCAATGACACAAATCATTTCGTAGTCGAGTAAATTTGTGAGATTCAAATTTATCTTTATCTCTACCGTCATGACCATGGATTCATTTGTCTTCGGTTATGCTGCTGGTTTCAACAGCAGGCATGTATTGATTGTCAATCCCAAACTGCCACCATATGTAGCGCCTAAGGCGGCCCCGGCTGAGGCCAAGAAATCGAAACCATTGCCGGCTCCACCTGTCAGTAAAATAAAGCCTCCGCCTCCTAAGAACGGCGCGGCTAAGAACGACACCGCTACGGACGACACTTCCAAGACTGCTAAAGACTCCGATAGCAGCAGTAAAGGCGCCGATAGCAAGAGCCATAAGGCATCCGACAGCAAGCACGCTAAGACTAAGACTACGACTAAGAAAGCAGCGGTGCCGCAGAAAAAGGTTCATCACGAGTCTAGCGAGTAATGTAGCGAGTAATGCATGTTTGGCGTTCTCAAATATCGAGCATGTTCTCAGAGCGATGAGCAAAGGAACCAGCATCGACTGCATTATTGCGGCACCTGCAAGACGATTGGCTCTCTCTATGGTCAGTCGAGCCGATTTCTGCTCAATCACGACACCGTGTTTTTGTCCGAGCTGCTTTCGGCGATGAGCACAGCCCCAACGTGGGCGCGGGCGTATCAATCGTTCAATTGTATGACTTTGCCGGCAGTCGAGAACATGCCGTTGCAACTGCGCATTGCCGCGCATTTGACCATAGTCTTGACTGAGTTTAAATTGCGCGATCAGATCTTGGATAGCGGTTTTGTCGGTTGGCGCTTTGCTCAACGAATTTTCTCTTCCACATTTGATCGTGCTTTTGCCGCTCTGGAGGAGCTTTCCTTTCCGCTGGAAAAATTTCACGATTTACTTGTTGATCAGCAGCACCGCGAGGCGTCCGTTGAGGACATCATAAAGCCGCAGCAACTGCTTTCTCATGAGATTTTTGATTATTGTGCCGCTCCCACCGCGGCCATCACCGGTGAAGTCTTTCACCAAAGTGTGCAGGCCATGGGTCACGATCAAGATCCGATTGGCAGCAAAGCTCGTTGCGTCGGCGAAGCGCTCGGCAAGCTTGTTTATGCAATTGACGCCTTCGAAGATTTCGATAAAGATTTGCGTCAGCTGCAGTTCAATCCGCTGATTTCGATTCGCAAGCATGCACCAGATTTTTCTCTGGAAGCCCAGAGGCGAGCTATGTTTCCTTATGTGCGCGCTCAGGTGGAGGAGATTAAGGACGCCTTGACCGCGCTGCCCATCTCCGAAGAGGCGGCGGGAAGTTTTTGTTCGCGCCTAATCAGTAATGTGACTGAGCGCCTAGGTGCCGGTTGGCAACATGTTTGTGTGCATTCGTGCTCTGCTAAGCACACCAACCACGCCCACACTAAGCACGCCCACACTAAGCACGTTCACCAGTGTGGCAAGCAGCCCGAAGCGGTCGATTCGAGATGGCAGCAAGCGAAGAATCTGGTGCGCAATCTGCAAGAGAGTTCGGATAAGAAACCCGGACTGTTCACCTCTTTGGCGCAGGATCTGACAACCTTTGCTTTTTTGACTGAGGCTCGGCAGGCAAGAGACATTTCGGAAGTGGGTACGATCCCCTTCAATTTAATTGCCTGGTCTTCTCTGGCAATGGAACTGAGAAACCGCGTTCGCCGCCGTACACCAAATATGGTGCTGATGACCGAAAGCACTGATGATCCTACCCAGCCTGAACCGACAAAGCCGCGACGCTTTGGCAAACGATTCAATGAGAATCCAAACGACGAGCCGCTGCCGGAAATCATAGAAAAGCCGAATGAAGAAACAGATCAACCAGGTAGCGAACCGAATCAGTCACCTCGGGATCCAGGACCAGGACAAGATCCTCGCCAACCGGGACGAAAACCAGAAGATCCAAACCGGAGCGACCGCGACCGATCCTCAAACAATCGCGACCGACCTGGAAACAATCGCTACACCCCTCCAACTTATCCTGCGAACCCCTATCGCCCCTACAATACCGGTTCTAACTGCTGTCTTTGCTGGGGCGACATGTGCGCTAACTGCGGATGCAACTGCTGCATTAACTCCTTGTGCGATATAGACTGTTGCTGCCGCGGCGTCGAGTGTTGCGGTGGTGGTGGTGGCACGGACTGTTGTGCTTGCAGTAGCGCGGATTGCTGCGGTGATTGGGCAAGTTGTTGTGGTGGCAATTGTTGTGGTAGCTGTGGCACTGACTGGTGCGGTAGCTGTGGCGGAGCCGACTGTTGTGGTGGCTGCGGCGGTGCGGATTGCTGCGGTGGCTGTGGCGGTGCGGATTGCTGCAGCGGTTGCAGCTGCGGTACCTAACTTCATGGTGTGTCACTGGAACTTATGGACAGAAGAATGGACCGCGTAAACCGAAGGGTGGAAGGCACTTCTGAAGGCACTTCTGCTTTGCTCTGGTAAGTGTGTTCGTGGTCAAATTCTAAAGAGATAAAAAATCGCAAAAGCTATCTCTTTAGAATGATATGAGCACACTAAAGAGATAAAAAATCGCAAAAGCTATCTCTTTAAAATGATACGAGCACGCTGAAGAGATAAAAAATCGCAAAAGCTATCCGTTCTAGAAAATTCTCGACGTGGCGTCTTGGCACCATCATCATCCGCCATCATCATCATCACCTGACTCCGTCAGCCCACATTTTTGCATCGCTGCGCAACTTTTCCATCACGGTGCCCAGTGCGGCTGCTTGATCTTCGATTGAAGCTTCAGGCGGCACATGGATGGGCTCTCCATAAATGCAAAGGGTTTGGTTGAAGAAATGGGGAAACATGAAGCTGTCCCAAGACTTATAGTGCTTTTTGCGGCGTGCATCGGAGACCATCGGAATAATCGGTACCTGGCTGGTTTGGGCAAGTCTGATTACTGCCGGCTTAACTTCCAATGCTGGACCGCGCGGTCCATCAACCGTGATCACGACGTTCTTGCCGGCTCGCAGGTTCGCCAACATCGTCTTTGCCGCTCGGAAAGCTCCGTGAGCAATGGATCCGCGAGCGACACAGAAGCCAAGACTTGTCATTGCTCTGGCGATCATTTCGCCGTCACGACTTTCACTTATAAGAATTAGTGTACGTTCTCGGTTGGGAATGGAAAGCATGCCAAACATTCGTCCGTGAAAGACGGCGTAGATGATCGGTTTCCCAGAATCTATCAAAGCCTGAGCGGCCGGGCTGAAAACCTTGTTCATTTTCCATGATGCTTGCAAGGCGGCTATGCCGTTCCTGCAGCAGAATGCCAGAACCGGAATGCGTGCATGGTGGACGATAGGAATCTTCGCCGCCTGTAATTTGATATTTCTGTAGAGACCCATGGACTGAGAATTTCCTAAACAGATTGACAATGACATCCAATGTATCGCATTGCAATTTGCTATTCATTTCTTTCCATTAAGGGGAATGGTGCGCATAGAAATGGGGAATGCCTCTGCCTTACCGCTCTGCACCCAGAGAAAGACGTAATACAGACCAGGCTTCCATTTACGGGGAGGGGTCAATTCGCAACGAAATTCGTTACCTTGCTGCATCAGCTTAGCCTCTGGCTTTTGTGCAAACGCCATCGGAAATGCGGAGAGCACATTCTTATCCGGCAAAGTGTATCCGCCGTGAAATGGTCCTGTTGTTTCTTCGCTCAATGTACTCTGGTTAATCGGCTCAGGCAGATTCTCCCGCAACACTTGCACACTTTGCACTGAAAGATAGGGAGCGATCCTGCCACTAAAAACATAAGGTGTGTCCTTGACGAATTCGTCAGAGGAAGCCGAATATTCGCCATACTTATTGATGAACTCTTGCGCTGATGTTAGCTGGCGCAGAGTTGTCTCTGCTTCTGTGTCTGATCCCTTGTGATAGAGGTCGACTGCCGTTAGCCCTAGTCCCACGTGAGTATGCTCTCTTCCGAGAATGTTTTTTCGATGACCGTCATTGGGTGGCAACTCATTGAAATAGCACTTTTCTTCATCTTCTACTTGTTTTGCCGTAAAGGCTTGATTCTGCGCAACCTTGATCTGCCAACCTCCGTTAGGCGAGGTGCCGTGAGAATTTTCTCCGACATAGTCCATGCCACCACATTCGGTGTAGCGCTGAGGCGGCTTTTTCCCATCTGGGTGCCAGTGTGAATTGAACGCCTTGCTCGCCATTTCATCTGCATGCCACTGACCGGCTTTGGTGGCTATCGGATCCAGCTGAACTGGTGCCAATCCAAACATGCTGCGATCTCGGTTCACTAAATACAGCCAGTACTGACGGGCATGATCGAGATCCATCGTCTGCACAGGGGCGTCCGTATCTGGCGCCGATTGATCGGCCATGCTTTGTCGAGTTTGATCATCCTCAGCGGAGGCGCTTTCAGCCCGGACCTCACTAAAGCGAGCCGATAGGATGGCAAATAACGATATACACAGGCAAAAGGGGAACAGCTTTCTAAAAAACAGTCGTTTATTAAGGGCAATCTGCATTTTCTCGGCCTTGGCAAAAATGGAGATGACAGTGGCTGGATCAATGTACCCTCTTCTGGCGTGGGCAATCTATGACAACGATTTCATTCTTGTTGTATCGCCCTGGCGCCGTTTATTTGTCTGGCACCCGAATCGCCGGTTGAGAGAATCTGAGTTGATCGTGTATCTTGTCTGTGTTTTGGCGCGACCAATTTCGTCTTCGGAGAGCTTTTGAGCAAGCTATTTTTAGCAAAAATAAGCTGCGTGGGAACAGCAGTTCCACCGGGCGTTTTGACCAATAAAGATCTTGAAAAGATGGTTGAAACCTCCGACGAATGGATCATCGAGCGCACTGGAATCAGGCAACGGCACATTGTTGCCAAAGGCGTGGCGTGTTCTGATCTGGCTACGGAAGCGGCTTTAAAAGTGCTGCAGAAAAGCGGGCTGAAGCCAACTGACATCGATCTGATCATCGTCGCCACAATTACACCAGATATGGCGCTGCCTGCTACTGCTTGCATTGTCCAGGGCAACATCGGAGCTACAGGCGCCTGGGGCTTCGATATGTCAATTGCTTGCTCTGGGTTCCTTTACTCTTTGCAGGTGGCCGCCCAATTTATCGCCACTGGTGCCCATAAAAACGTTATCGTGATCGGTGTTGACATTATGTCCTCGATTATTGATTACACCGACCGGCAAACCTGCATCATATTTGGTGACGGGGGTGGTGCGGCGCTTGTACAGCGCGCTCCCGAGGGCGAAGAGTACGGATTAATCGATTTTTTGCACGAAACAGACGGCAACGGCAATATGGCGCTGTGCATCCCGGCTGGCGGCAGCCGTAATCCGCCCACCCACGAAACCATAGATAAACGCATGCACTATGTACACCAGGACGGTGCCGCTGTTTTCAAGTTTGCCACGAAGAAGATGGCGGAGGTCTGCTCCAGGTTACTGGAGAGGCATGGTCTCACAGGTGACGATGTGGACCTGTTCATTCCTCATCAGGCTAATTTGCGCATCATCTCAGCGGCAGTTGAGCGTCTGAAGGTGAGTATGGACCGGGTGATCATCAATATTGACGAATACGGCAACACAACTGCGGGCACGTTGCCTCTGGCCATGCAAACGGCTCTTGACCAGGGGCGCCTGAAAAAGGGTGATTTGATTCTCCTGTCATCCATGGGTGCAGGCTTTAGCGCCGGCGCTACGCTTCTGCGCTGGGCTTATTAACCCGACTGCTGGGAACTTCTGGGATAATAGGTGCGACATACGTCCATAAATGAAGAGCTACGGTCTTAGGCAAATTGTAGGAAGGAGCGCTAAATGAGAGTGCTAGTCGTCGAGGATAACCCGACGCAGTCTACATTTGCTCGAATCAGTCTACAAAGGCGCGGTCTAGAGGTAGATTGCGCTTCCACGCTTGAAGACGCAGTTACGCAGTTGAAGAAGACTGCCGTCGATGTTGTTCTTCTGGATCTGTCTTTGCCTGACAGCAACGGCATTGAGACTTTTTACCAGGTGCGTTCGGCGGCCCGGGGGGTGCCAACGGTGGTTTTTACTGGTCTGGATGACCAGGACGTGGCCATCGAAGCCCTAAAGAACGGCGCTCAGGACTATTTAATCAAAGGGCTGGCTGGCGATGACTCAGTCTACCGTTGTTTGCAGTACGCCATTGAGCGAAACAAGGTCGAGTTGGCGCTGAGGCGCAGCGAGCGCCGGCTGCGCATTATTTTGGAGCATTCCTATGACGCTTTTGTCTCTATGGACGCCAAATTCCACATTACCGAGTGGAATCAGCAAGCCGAGCGCACGTTTGGCCTTACCCGGCCAGAGGCTATCGGACGCAGTCTGGCCATAATTGTGCCTCATCACTTGCGCAAGCAGTACGCTCGCGATGTCGACAACTATTTTGGTCACGATGGCGAAGACTCGGAAGACGGCGAATCTTTGTTGCGCATGAGCAGCGAGCTGATGGCTGTGCGCAAAGACGGGCACGAATTCCCGATTGAAATTGTCTTGATCAAAATTCGCGAAGACGAAAGCTTTCTCTACTGCGCGTTCGTGCGCGACATTACTGAAAGAAAGCAAGTCAACGAGGATCTGGAGTTGAGGGTGCAGGAGCGCACATCTGAACTCACTCAAAGCAACGAAGAGCTGAAGCAGTTCGCCAAAATCGCCTCGCACGATCTGCAAGAGCCACTGCGGGCAGTGCAGGGATTTGCCAACCTGCTGGCTGAGAGCACTGATGGCAAACTTGACAAGGACTCAAGCGAGTTTGTCGAGTACATTCTGGACGGCACGCAACGCATGCAGCAGCTCATTCAGTCAGTGTTGCTGCATTCCTCAATCACCAAAGATGAAACTTCCGACGTTCATTCCGATTGCAATAACGTGATCGAGGAAGTTGTGGCAAATCTGGATGCCTCGATCAAAGAAACCGGCGCTAAGCTTGATGTCGACACTTTGCCGGTGGTTGCCGTAGAACGGTCACAAATGATTCAACTTTTTCAAAACTTGATTAGCAACGCTCTAAAATATCGTGATAAGGCGCTCCCTAAGATCCATATAAGCGCAGATCGCACAGTTAATGAATGGCTTTTCCAGGTACGTGACAACGGCATCGGCATCGATCCACAGTACGCCGACAAGATATTTGATATGTTTGCCAGACTTCATGGCAAAACCAAATATACGGGTACAGGAATGGGATTAGCAATTTGCAAGAAGATTGTCACCTCACATGGCGGTAAAATCTGGGTTGAATCAGAAGTCGGGCAAGGGTGTATCTTTCTTTTCACTCTTCCAGCGGTAGTCAAGGGTAAGGAGAACGGGAATGGAAAATAACATTGAGATACTTCTGGTTGAGGACACCCCCTCCGATGTCCGCTTGACCCAGGAAGCATTGAAGCGCTCAGGGCTCAAATACACCATGGCAGTTGTCAATGACGGCGTTGAGGCGATGGAGCACTTAAACGGACTTAAGAAGGACAACAAGACTCTTCCCGATCTTATTCTTCTGGATCTCAATATGCCTCGCAAGAATGGGCACGAGGTTCTCGCTGAAATTACAGCAGATGATGTTTTGAAAAGAATTCCCATAGTCCTTTTGACCGTTTCTCAGCGCGACGAAGACGTAATGGAAGCCTTGCGCTTGAAAATGAATTATTACCTGGCCAAACCGGTCACCCACACAAAACTGTCGGCCCTGGTGAAGTCGATTTATGAGCTGGAATCAGACGATCTAATGGCATCTGGACAATCGCATGAAGAGACTCATGTGCGCCTGGTGCTGGCAGGTAATCCGCACACGTCGCCTTTCGTCTTGGAGAAACTGGCTTCTGATGAAAACGACAGAGTGCGGGCGCGAGTGGCTGAGAATGCTCAAACCCCAGAGGAAGTACTTTTGCGGCTGGCTGGCGATAACAGCACTGAAGTTCGCCTGGGCGTATCGGAAAATGAGAAGGCACCACCCTTAGTGCTGCAGAGATTGGCCAAAGATCCCAGTGAAGATGTAAGAATGGGTCTGGCAACAAATCCACATGTTCCTTCGGATATTCTTGCTCTTTTGATTGATGACGAAAATATGTTCGTCGCCTCAAACGCCAAGAAGACGCTGGCTCAACTCTCGCACAGATAAGCATCGCATCCGCAGGGCTGCGAACCCGGCAGCGCAGGCGTCTTGCCTGCTTTGTCTCTTATTTGAATCTTTATTTGAAGGGCCTCGGTTGCTTTGTGGTATCACTGTTTATGAATGTCTCGGAATTTCCTAAAATATCAATCCGCAAAGGAAGAGATTGGCAGATCAAACGTGGACATCCGTGGTTGTTCTCAGGCGCAATATCGCAAGCTCCAAAGAATGTGGCGCCAGGATCACTGGTCGATCTGGTGGATGTAGAGGGAACTTTTGTGGGCAGAGGTTTCTACAACGATGGCAGCGATATCGCAGTGCGGGTGCTAACAACCGATGGCGGCGAACAGATCGATAAGAAATTTTTTCAGCGCCGCATCAAAAGCGCCATGGCGTCTCGCATGCAAAAAATAGACAAGCAGGAGACCAACGTTTTCAGGCTGGTGAATGCTGAGGGCGACTACTTGCCAGGTTTTATTGTCGATTGTTTCGACGATGTCCTGTCTGTGCAAAGTCATACTGCCGGTAGCGACCAGCTGCTCGATCTGTTTCTTTGCGCTCTCTCAGACGAAATGACACCAAAGGCGATCATTGTCCGCAACGACGTCGGTGCCAGGCGGCGGGAAAACCTGGCCATTGAAGAGGCGAGGCTCTTTTCCGGATTCTGCGATGAGAGAATGCAAGTAAAGGAAAATGGCATTCCTTTCTATGTGAATCCCTTGAAAGGGCAAAAGACGGGATTCTTTACCGATCAACGAGACAAGCGGCTGGCGCTGGCCGATTATTGTCGATCTATGCCGGCAGACGCAGTCTTACTAAACTGCTATAGCTATTCGGCCTCCTTCTCTGTCTATGCTCTTTGCGCCAATGCCAATCTGCGCACCATCAATGTCGATTCATCCGACCGGGCGTTAACAGAAGCGCAGGCCAATTATGATTTGAACGCAATCGAGGCAGGCAAACATTTGTTCATTTGCCAGGATGTTTTTCAGTTTTTCGATAAAAAAGACCAGAATGAGAAATTTGACGTTGTCGTTCTCGATCCGCCGGCCTTTGCCAAAACAAACAAGGATAAGCCTCGCGCCCTCAAGGCTTATATTCGCATGATCAAAAACGGCATTGATGCTTGCAAGACTGGTGCTCTTATGGTCATTGCCTCTTGCAGTGGAGCGGTGAGCATGAGCGACTTGGAGGAATGCCTGCGTGATGCCGCGGGCGATACCAGAAGACCCGTGCAGATAATCGAGTATTTTCGGCATGGAGTCGATCATCCGGTTTCCGCTGCGGCACCGGAAACGAGCTATTTGAAAGTACTGTTTTGCCGGGTGTCATGACTTAGACATTTGTCAGGGTCAATGCGGTCATAGATTTTCACTGTTGTTTTGTCGTTATCTCTTCCATGAGGGATAAGAAATGGGCTGTTTTTGAATTCTCTAGAGAGATAGCCTGGTTCTGGCGCCACTAATTCCTGACATTAATCCAGGTCTACAGTCCTTTCACCTTATATAACTGATCACGTTGAACGTTGAACGTTCAACGTTCAATGATCCCAAAAGCATTGTCTTGCGTCCATTTACGGCGATACGTATATGATCGTGATACGGCTAGCCGCAAAGACTGGATCCCTAAAACCATTGTGCTACTTTGGTTTTGGCTCTTATTGAACGGATCACGTTGAACGTTGAACGTTCAACGATACATTTTCCGAAAAGGGGGTTATCGCTGAGTCCTTAAATACGCTATAGAACAAAAATAGCAACGCCTGCATCACTTCTTGGGCAAAACGTTGTAGTCGAAAGTAAAGAGAATTTCTAGAGGAGGTTTCAAAAAAGGTGGTGGCGCAGGCAGTGGCGTCGCCTTCTCTACAGCCGCTTTTGCAGCAGCATCATAAGCATCATTGCCGCTTGATAGTCGAATAGCTATGTTGCTTAATTCGCCGGAGATGCTCTCCTTGAAATATACGCAAGCTTTCTTACTTTCCGCGTTCTTTGGGCATGACCAGAAACTCTTGATGTACGGCTGCAGCGCGGCCATGTAGGCATCGGTCAGTTTCATTTGTTCAGCCGTCAAAGTAATGCGGGGCGTAGCAGCATTGTTGGCATTTGAGTTGGTAGCTAACCCCGCTTTGAAGTTGCTCGTGTTGCCAGGGGCATTGTCGGTCCCTAGCTGCAAGGCCATGTTGTAATCTGCAATGGCGCCATCATCGTCTCCGAGGGCGGCTTTGCATTTGCCCCGATCGCGGTAAGCCAGGCGAGACTTAGGGTTGAGAGTGACGGCGGTGTTGAAGTCTTCGAGAGCAGATTTGTAGTCCTTACTCAGCGTCTTCAAATATCCGCGATTGATGTATGCCAATGTTAACTTGGGATCGAGCTCAATTGCCTTATCGTAGTCCTGTCTAGCTTTGTCGTGTTGATTCAAGACTCTTTCTGAATATCCTCTGTCCAGGTATGCTTTTGCCATACCGGGGTCTTTGGTCAAGGCGGCATTGAAATCGTCAATAGCCGCTGTGTGGTTCTGTTGTTCTTGTCGTACCATGCCACGATGGAGCAGTGCCTGAGCCCCTGTTTTGCCGGCGCTTTCAGCACTTGCTTCAGTTAAGTCATCAATTGCTCCTGCCAAATCGTTGCTCTCCTTTTTTGCCATACCGCGTAGCAAGAGTGCGTTTGCATACTTTGGTCTAATCGTGATGGCAGCATCAAAATCAGCGATGGCAGATTTGAGATTGTGCATTCTGAAATAGGCAAACCCTCTGTCGTAACGTGCATCAGCGCTTTTGGGAGATTTTTCGATCACTCTGGCAAAATCTTCTATCGCTCCAGAATAATCTTGCTTGTCCAACTTTGCTTTGCCACGATCAAACATTATGTCACCATCGCCACTAGGATCTTCAGCCTCCTGTGCCAGCAGCAGACGCACCAGTTTGCCAGGCGAACCATTATCAGACGCAGTGGCCGGCGGCGCTTGGTGAGAGCCCATCATTATTGCCAGGCAAGACGACAGTGCCAGTGTTTTATTAAGCTGCGACATACTTCCTCGTTGAGAGTCTTGTACCATCCTGTCGCATTCTACCCAATTTCAAATTTGATGCATCGTGACTGTGCCATGATAATGATTAGTGCCTGGCAGGTGCTTCGCGGAAGTTCCACTATGAGCGAGAATGAGTTTCACAATGTGAGTCAGCAAGTGCAAATGCCTGCCATTTTGAACAAAGTGGTGGCGCAGCATCCCTACCCGCTGCTCTTCGCCACCGTCAGCGGTGCGCATCTCTACGGTTTCCCGTCTCCGGATTCTGATTTTGATTTGCGAGGCGTGCACATTTTGCCGGTGAAGAGCCTGCTTGCCCTTGACCACGACAATGACACCGTCTCGTCCATGAAAATTGAAGATGGCTATGAGCTTGATCTGGTCACCCACGATATCAGGAAATTCTTCCTCATGCTTCTTAAAAAGAACGGTTATGTCCTGGAACAGCTTTTTTCTCCGCTGGTTGTCCATTCCACTCTTGAACATGCGGAGCTGAAGGACATTGCTTACGGATGCGTGACCAAGTTCCACAGTCATCATTACCTGGGATTTGCTCAGACTCAATGGCGTCTGTTCGTCAAGGAGCAAGAGCTGCGAGTAAAGCCGCTTTTGTATGTATACAGAGTTCTGCTCACAGGTATTCATCTTATGCGTACCGGTGTGATCGAAGCTAATCTGGTCACCCTCAATCAGGAGTTTGGATTGCCCTATATTGACGAATTAGTCGAGTGCAAAAAGGGCGGCGAGCACCAGACGGTTAGTATCGATCTGCAGTTTCATGAGTCAGAGTTCGTCCGCCTGCGAGCCCTACTCGAAGATGAGGCCGCTCGCTCGATCTTGGATGACAGACCAAACGGGAAACCGGCCCTGGACGAATTGCTTGTGCGCTGCCGCTTGAAATATGACCACCGCCTTTAAGTTTGCTGTAAGGGAAAATATTCGTTCTCAGATAATCCAAAGGTCCACGCTACGGCTTCACGAGCCGTCTTCATTGTCGGCGGCACGCGCAAAAAGTAAGTTTTAAATTCGCCGTCTGGCTCGGCAGTCGAGTTGGTCACACGCACCATGACAATGTTTTCGTCTGGCGGCACTTCCTTCAAATAAAGAGTTCCGCATTCGTCGTAATGAACAATGACGGAGCCTGAGTCGAGAATGTAATTTTGGGCTCCGTATCTGTCGATAAGAACCCGCCGAACTTCTATGTCTCTTTCGTTCTCGATGGCACCGACGCTGGGGGTGGTCAGTATCGCCTCTGGTGGCATTCGTACTCCGTGCCAGGCATAGATGTCTAAATCCTCCAGCTTTAAGCGGGCGGTTCTGCCAATAGAATTTTCCAAGTTCATGACAGAGAGCAAGCGGCCGGAACGTGCGCCACGCAAACCAAGCGATACTCGATTATCTTCTGACAAATGATAAACTGTGCCGGCGCCCAGCCGAATGGCTGCGAAATGCAGTTGCCATGGATTATTAACCCACAAGAATTCAGGCTTGGCACGCCCCATTATTTTGTAGAGCAGCACCATCGACGTCTCGACCTCAGACTGGTCGATCTTGCTCACGGTCATGGCTCTTTCGATCAACGTGCTCCGAAGTTCACGCAAGAACGCCGAAAGCTCCATTAGTTCCCTTTGCTTCATTGAATCATTTGCTCTCTCATGAACAACTGATCTTATTGTTCCCCAGCGACGAGTCATGACTATTTGCGGTTTGACCGCAGGCACTAAGTCTCTTGCAAGGGAAAGTATTCGTTCTCAGATAGTCCGAATGTCCAGGCTACGGCTTCACGGGCGGTCTGCATGGTCGGAGGAACACGCAAAAAGTAAGTTCTAAATTCGCCGTCTGGCTCGGCAGTCGAGTTGGTCACACGCACCATGAGAATTGGTTCGTCGTACCCCAAGTCCTTTCGATAAAGAGTGCCGCATTCGTCGTGATGAACGATAAGGGAACCTGAATCGAGAATGTAATTTTGGGCGCCGTATCTGTCGATCAGAACCCGCCGAACCTCAACGTTTTCCGCACCCATTATGGCATCGAGGCTAGCCTCGGTCAGTATCGCTTCTGGTGGCACTCGCACTCCGTGCCAGGCATAGATGTCTAAGTGGTCTTCATAACAGATGGCTGGTTCTGATTCGTCATGAAAGCGATTGTTTTCGTCGAGGCGCACGCAAGTGGGGCGCTGGGAAAGGATGCAGAGATTTTCGTAGCAAACATAGGCGTGGGAGGCTTTGGCCAGGCCAAGCAGGCAGTCAAGCACATCGTTGAGGCCTGGTTCCAGAGGCAACTTGTAGTAATTTCTTGTCGCTTCATGTATCGCCAGAGTCAACAAGGCATTGGCGCTCCATTCAATTGGACTGAATCTGGTGGTGCTGTAGAGAACAGCTAGATCTGCGCCGAGATTGCCTGAGCGAAGTTGGCGAATCGTTTCGCTGCGAAACAACTGTTCACTAGTCACTCTCATCGAACCTATTCTTGAACGTCTTTCCGCATCAACGACTTGTGCCAGCTCGGGCAGCTCTCGTCTAGGTAGAATCTCCCAGAGCCGCCGAAAGAATTCTGAAAAATCTTGATCGAGAAATTCTTCCAGTTTCGAGCGCGCAGCCTTTCCTATAGAATTTTCCAGCTTCGTGATCGAGAGCAGATTGCCTGGTAACACGTAATCGCCCTGGCGCCGTTGCAGTACTCCCTTGTTATCTTCCAACAAATAAAATGGTGTCAGCGGTTGAGCAAGACGATTGGCTGCGAAATGCAGTTGCCACGGATTGTTCACCCACAGGAATTCAGGCTTGGGATAGCCCAGTTTCTCGTAGATCAGGACCATCCAGGCCTCGACCTCAGACTGGTCGATCTTGCTCACGGTCATAGCTCTTTTAATCAAGCTGTTGCCAAGCTCACGCAAGAACGCTGAAAGCTCGATGATATCCGGTTGCTGCATTTGACCTGCTCTCTCAATAAGAACTGATCCTATTGTTCCACGGGAGGTTGCCACCAGCACATTTCTGGAACTGTGGGCAAAGAATTGACGATGCGCTGACCGTATTTGATCAAGTTGGGCACCGGATCGGGGTTTCCCCTGTTTTTTTCCAGAGCTCAATGATCCATAATCTTCCGACTAGCTGCAATGGCCTGTCTTATTAACGACTTCGACATACTCATTTGCGATTCTGCGTTCTCGCCAGAGCGGCTCCAGACTGGCAAAAGCGAAATCTGTTGGCATCATCAATGAAACCCAAGATACTAAGTATTGCCCTTCTTGTGACACTATATATGGTATTGGCGGAAGCCTTGCTGGCGCAGTCGCCGCCGTCACCGCAGCCGGTAGCGCAGCCGGTGGTGCAGCCGGTGGTGCCAACCGTTGCCCGAACTTTTCCGGCTGCCACCCTTCAAGGCGCTACCTGAGGCACCATCGGTCCGCAGGGTGCGGATGCCACTTATGTTACGGGTGTCAGCACAGCCAATGAAAAGCCAGCTGATGTAAAGCCTCGTCTGGACTGGGGACAAAATGACACTACGTCGATCGTCCTTTTGCTTGTCGCAGGCATTGGGGTCATTTGCCTAAAGTTAGGGGTATCCAGCCGTACAGTCCACCGGGTGTGGCTATGGGGATCTTTAGTGGCTCTGTGCCAGTTTGCTTTTTACGCCTTCCAGCAAATGACTAGATGACAGTGGATCTTTAGTGGCTCTTATGCAAACTCTTGGGAAAATATCACTAATTAATGACACGGATACTTCGCCAATTGAAGGGTCTTCGCAGAAACCAATCTGGCTCTTAAATCCCGCTGCCGATTTGCTCTTTATTTGCGGTGGCATGCTCTGGTTGATTGTTCTCTTGAGCCAGTGCTTAAGCCCGCTCTCCATGCAGCTCAATAGCCCGCAGCTTGGCCTGCTTCTATTGGGCGCCTATGTTTTTTCGGAGCCTCACTTCGGAGCGAGTTTCATGCGCGCCCATTCGCGAGGCGTCAAGAAAAGTGCCTTTGTGGCAATTGCTCTGTTCGGCGGTTTGATTGTGCTTACCCTGGCATCTTCTTCGGCTATAACGGCGCTGACTTGCAAGATATACATGCTCACTGTCATTGCCCACTATGCCCTGCAGTCACTGTATGTGGTGCGCTGCTATGTTGGTCGAAGCCCTAATCGCCCTTCAGCGAAGTTGGATCTTGTCTTGTCGCTTGTCATGATTCTTCCAGCGGCGGTGCAGATTTTCTTCTTGTTAGCTCATCCTTCTAGCAATAGCAGCCAATTTCTCGGGCTGGAAATGCCTATTTGGCCGGCATGGCCAACGTGGCCGGTTCAGCTTTGCGCTATCTTGTGGTGCGCTGCCGTAGTTGTGAGTTTTGCCTTTCTAGCGAAAGGTTGGCTGCAGGCAAAGATGGTGGTGCCTATTCCTGCTCTGCTTCTAATACTGACTAACAGTGTGTTGTTCTATTTCTCGTTGTCGCTGCCAGTGTCGCAGTTGTGGATCTACGTTCCGGCATTTTTGCATGGTGCCCAATCTATTGCCCTCGGACCATTCTCAAATGGCTACCTGTCACAAGCAAGCCAGGGCCATACGAGCGACACAAATGGCCTGGACCATTCGCGTGCGAACACTAACGACCGGCCCTGCCGCCTCAGTTTCTACATGTCGTCTTTGCTGATCGGTCTTGTGATCATGTATGTCATTCCAAACTTGCTGAACTCAGTTGGATTCGACAGCAAGCTCACCTATCCTGCAGTGCTGATTGGCGTGAGCTTGTTTCATTTTGTTAGCGAAATGCGAAATCCCTTTTTGAATTGATACGGGAATTTCACATTGCGCGCGGTATTATGTCCTTGGTATTGATTTGAGGGTGAGTATGAACAAGAAGCTTATTTTTCTCAGCGCTTTGTCTATGGTCGGCTCTCTGGCTGCTTTTGCCCCATGCGCAAAGGCAGACGACATTGATGAGAAGCAACATAAGTTACAGGCTCGCATCAATGTTGCTATACAAAAGAAGCGCTTGAACGGCAAGGATGCCACAGAAATCAAGAGCGACATGAAGGTTTTTAGCGAGGCCCTGAAGACTGTGCGCCAGGACCATAGCGACGTGTTGTCAGCAGAAGATTCGACCAGGCTGGACAAGCAGTTGAATGCAATCAACCAAAAGTTCGAGCTCAAGCGCAAGCCAGCCAAGTAAAACGGGCTGGATGCCTGCAATCGGTGGCGTGGATGCGATCCGGTTAATGGGCGCTGGCAGTCCCTTTGGCGGGCGCCTTTACGATCGGGCTCTTGGTTATTGAGCCTTTTGTCGCAGCTGCCCTGGCAGCGCCGCCACCGACTGATTTGCCTTCCACCACTGGTGTGGTTTTGGGCTGACTGGCGTTTTTAATTTCATCAAGATCCTGAGGCATCCCCGGCCGCGCCTGGCTTGGTGGCACCCCCAGAATCAACTCGTCGCCCGTCCAGGCGCTTTTCAGCATAGGAGTCTGCTGCTCTCCTCTGTCGCGCAACACCTCTTCCAGAACGGTGTCGTGTAATGATGCAACAACGTCTGAAAGTTTCGTATTTTTTCTGAAGCCTTCGATCAGACAATGAGTGAAGACTCCATTTTCATAACGTTTTGATTCCCAGGAAACCTGGCTTGGATCACTTGAGCAGATCACCAGTTGCCCCGTGCCCTGGGCAACGTCATCGGCGCTGAAATTGCTCACTCGGAATAATCCTTTCGCTCCGGGGATTGGCGTGGCACCACTGTGACAGGCGTCAAGCAGCACAAGCACTCTCTTTGCCAGAATACGTTGTTTGATCATCTGTGAAAGTTCGGCCATATCCAGACCGGTGCCGTAAAGTTTGTCCTTGTCAGTGTTGTAGCCGACGAAGAAATTTGCCCCGCGAAGATCGACTTTTGAAGAGCTTCCATGACTGGACAAATAGATAACGACAAGATCATCAGGATTGGCTACACGGGCTAAAAATTTATCTCCAATCTCGGTTTTGATGTTTGCCACCGTCGCCTGTTCATCAAGCAGTACATGAACATGATCAGGAGCGAAATGGGCTTCTTTTGTCAGGAATGAGGCAAAGTCTTCTGCATCCTTTCGTGAATATTTGAGATTGATAGATGGATCCTGAAACTTGCTGATCCCTATTACTACTGCCCATTTGTCTTTAATTGGTTTCTTCAATTCCGGATCGTTGGCTTGTGCCAGTGCTCCGGCAGCTCTTAACTCATCTTGATTGGCCCAGATTTCCTTTTGTCCGGCTACGGAACGTTGCATACGTGTCAAGGCGTCGTAGCTTGCCGGAATGGCTGAAATGCGATTGGCATAGTCTTTGCCAATCGTTTTTTCCCGCAAAACTTGTGCTTCCTTTTTAAGTGAAGCCGATCTTTGTAGATCCTTGCTGCCAACAAGCTCGCCCAGCCCATCAAGCACGCGGGCGCTAAAGAGGTTATCGGCACCGAGAGCTTTTGAGGCAATATTGGAAGCACTCATGTATAGCCCCTCTGCTTTGCTGGCGTTGTTAGTCAAGGCATATGCGGTAGCCAGGTTGGCATCCACTTCTGCCACCTCTGCTGTCTGTTCGCCTTTAGTTGCCTCCAGTGTTAAAGCTAGCGCCTGCTGCAGCTTCGTCACTGCCAGATCGCCCTGCCCGAGCAAACAATAGTTGCGCCCGAGATTGTCCAATATCTGTGCCACTAAAGAACCGGCATCGCTTACAGAAACATTGGAGGCGATATCGTATGCGCTCGTAAAGTAGGTCTGTGCCTCATTGTATTGAAGCTGTCTTTGGTGCAAAACGCCAATATCATTTGTTACTTCTGCTACTTCGTATGACTTTTTGCCCGTTACTTTTTCTCGTAAGCTAAGGGCCCGATCCAACAGCGGCGCTGCTGTCTCATAGATGCCCCCATCGACAAAGCATCTGCCCATGCTCAATATGCTCTTCGAGAGTCGAGCATCAGCTTCGCCAAAATTTTCCGCTTCTTTAACAGCCGCTTCCAAAACTTCGCTGGCCTCGGTAAGTTCGCCCGCGTCGAATGCTCGAATACCAACGTTATAGAAAGTATCCCAAGGGGTTTTCGGTAGGTCCGCGATCTCCTTCAAATCGGGCTCTTTACTGCGTCCGATGGTTAGATCGACTTGTTTGAAAATGTCATCTGAGAGATTATCGATTGCTTTTTTCTGTTGCGGCGAGGGGATGAATTCGTGCTTCTTGTTTAGTTTTCCGCCGGCTGCCAAAAGTGTTTCCAACGTAGCAGGATCTCGTTGTACTGTTTGTTTTATTTGTCTAACAGTGTCGTTGGCAAGCGTCTTGGTTGTTACGGCATCTTCCGGATTGCTGGAGGAAAGCCCAAGCACGCTCCAGATCGCTAATTGAGCATTCTTTTCCTGCTGCGTCTTTCTGCGTGCAGCCGTCACTTTTGGATCGGATCTATCATCTCCAGCAGCGTATTGGATCTGCGCATCGTATTTACCTTTGTGCGCCAGATCTTTAGATGCTGCAATGATGCTGGAAAACTGGCGCCATGTCTTTTCGTCTTTGTAGGCACCAGCACTGTAATCTGCTTTGTCTGCTGATGGTGGCGGAATCGTTTTGTAAGATACGCACATAGTGTCGATTGGAAAAACTACTTCCACACCACCTGGTTTGAGGCTGACCAGGCGGTCCTGCGTCACCATCATATCTTGCGTTCCTAGTTTGCCCGGGTGGATAATTTCGTTAGCGGCAATGACCACGAGCAACCTTGACGTAGTCTTGTTTTGGAGAAACATTTGCACATGCGTTGTCGTGCTGCCGTCACCCTTTAGCTGTAGTGTTACTTTTCCACTGCTAACCGCGTCTGTAAGAGATATGGTCAGCGCTTCTTCAGTTGAAGATAAGCCCGCTGCAGCTGCAGGCGTGGCAGAGGCGATGCTTTGAGCAACAAGGACTTGCTTACCCGGAGCAGTGATTTTAAAGCCGTTGGAGAGTTTGTCTGCGTCGGCTGCATGCGCTGTTTGCCCACATATTTGGAGGATAAAACATAACGCCAGCAAACCAGCAAAACGAGTGGAGGCTTTGCAGTACATTGAAGAAGAAGCTTTTTCGAACATGATCGCTCACCATAATCAGGCTTCAATGAAGCCAGTTTAAAGACCCAGACGTTGAAGAACCCTGAATTCTATACCCAACAGTTTATAAGACACATGCATTAAAATCTGCTCAGTGTTGGTGCTCCTGTAAGGCTTCGGTAAAGCCAAGGTCAGATTTCTTGACAGGCACCTTATTTCGTGCGGCTTGCATGCTTGTAACGCTGCTGGTTGTTGGCAGATCCATTGACCTTCGCTTCGTTTATATCCGATAATGCACCCTGTTATTGCTCCCTGATTCTTACTACGGGTCGCCAAGTGTTCGTGAGATCCTTCTGTCTCCTGCTTAGTCTTTTGCTGTTAATCGAGTTCACGCCTGTTGCTCAAGCGCAGGCGGCAACTGAAAGCAGCCCGACGGCAATAGCATTAACAGGGGGCACCACATCCGGTGCCACTGAGGCCAAGATTGCATCAAATAAAATTGGCGCACTGCTCTTAGCCGAGGGATTAGCTGCCATGACAGCGACTGAGATTGAAGTGAGCGGCAAGAAAGATAAGTCAAGCCCGAGAGAGACTCAGCTTTCGGGCACTGTTGTACGACTAGAAAAATTCGGCACCGGCCATGGTGAACGCCAGACCGGCTGGGCCTATTTCAACGCAGGACCGGGCCTTGCCGGTCTTTCTGAAAAGTGCCCGGAAAGAGTGGATTTGAACAGTGGCGAGAAGTACACAGGGCATATTCTCAAGTTGACTGCGGATGGGCTCGATTTTCAAGACGCCGGTGGAGCGCACCACTTCGAAATGGGTGTGGTAAAACTGATCCATTCGCCCAGAGTTTTTGCCTTTACCATATATTCACCTAGCGGCGAGTCTAAGCTCAAGATCAACTTTAACGCTACCTGCACAAAGATCGGCGCCGAAACACCCACGAAAACCTCTACAAAGGTAATTGCACTTGTGGTCGCTGTAGCCTTAATCGCCACCGCCATTGCTGTACCAGTGGCGATAGGTGTGGCAACGCACCACCATAGTAGTGCTCAACCATTATTCTTCTTCCCGAAATCAAATGTCAGTGCGGCTGCCGTAAGCCCGCCAGTGAAGCCGATCATCATACGACGGCGGCCCCCGGGCAACAACGGCGGCTGACCAGGCCACTCTCCGAACACATTCGGAACATCGCAATAACACATCAACAACCTACAACTTGAGCCGCTTTTTCACAAGCTCATATGTGCGGGGAAAGTTGCTGTGCATCAACTCCGTGTTATATCCTTTCCCACCCAGAAGGGCGGCGACTATCTCCGCGCAGGTCTCAATGCAACCAGCGGGAGTAGCCAAAACGACAAGACCAATTCTCTTTCGCGGTGAATTTAGCGACATTCTATATATGCTTGGATGGAGATGGGTCAAATCTGTGGGTGGAGGATTAAAATGAGAACGGTGAAAGACTGCTTGCCGCCTTCAGGTCTGTGTCAGCCGACTCAACGTTACCAAGCCGACCATAAACAAATGCTCTGTCGCGCAGAGCACGCAGAAATTTGGGCCGAGCTTGAATCGCTTTGGTTAAATCAATCAGTGCTTTGTTGTATTCTTTCGCTCGCAAATACAATTGGGCTCTACCTTCCAGATTGTCGGGATCAAGGGGAGCGGCCTGTAAATCTCTGTTGAGTTCATTCATCGCTTCTTCGGTTTTGCCCAAACCAGCCAGGGCCAGCGCATGCACTGCCGCAGCCGACCAGTTGTCTGGTGTGGCGGTGAGCACTTTTTGAGAATCATCCAGAGCTTGTTGATATTTTCCGTCAGCCAGGTAAATAAGGGACCTGCGCCAGAGAGTGTTGGATAAGTGGTCCGGTCTGGCAATCAAATAATCACTCAAATCCTTCTCTGAGTTTTCGTACTGTCCCAGGTTTGCGTAACACATCGCCCGCCCAACCAATACTCTTTTTTCGTCAGGCTGCATTTTAAGTGCCTGATTAAAGTCGGCCAACGCTTTCTCATGCTGCCCGGTCACTGAGTAGAGCCACCCTCGACCCCAGTAGATGGCACTATCGGATGGATTGATTGCCAGAGCCTTGTTATAGTCTTTCAGTGCGTTTTCTGGCTCTTCCAATTTCCCATAGGCACGGGCGCGAGTGGCATAAACATCTGTGCAATTAGGGTCGATTGATAAGGCAGTATTGCAATCTTTGAGACTGTTTCGCCCGTCGCCAATGTCGTTGTAGGTCCAGGCCCTGGCTCTGAAGGTTTTAGCATTATGAGGATTCAATTCAATCGCTTTGTTGAAGTCAGCAAGCGATTTTTCATATTCTCCAGCCTCCCTGTATGCAGTGCCTCGCATGACGTACCAGGAGTCGTCGTTGGCATGAGAGGCAATCTGCATTGTGCAGGTGCGAATGAAACTTGCCTGCTCCCCAGATTCAGTCTTTGGTTGGCCAGGTCCAAAGTCCTTGATGAAGAAGGTAAGCAACGGACCCTGCATTAATGCCGCCACAGCGAAAAGCAGAACCACAGCCGCTGCTGCGCTGGCTACAATTGGGCGCGAATCTCCCTTTTTCGTCGTCTTCTTCTTCTTCTTTGGCTGCTCAATCGGTTTGCCGTCTTGCACAAGGGTCAGATCTCGCACAAGCTCAGAGGCTGATTGATATCTGTCGGCAGGATCTTTTTCCAGACAGCGCATCACAATCGTCTTTAGTCCAGGCGAAATCTCGTGCCCTTGCAGTGGGCGAAGGAGGGCTGGCGGTGCGTCGTTGATGTGTTTGAAGACAAGCTTGATTGGATTATTGGCAGTGAACGGAGGTTTGCCCGTCAGTGATTCGTACATCACACAACCAAGCGAGTAAAGGTCTGCGCGGCAATCCAGTTGATCGCCCAGGCATTGTTCGGGGCTCATGTATTGTGGACTGCCAAAGATCTCTCCACTTTGAGTGAGATTAGACATTTCCTTGTCGGTAGGCGTTAAGACCTTGGCGATGCCGAAATCGACGAGCTTAACCAGATAGGATCCGTTTTCTGCCTTGGTCAACAAAATGTTGCTGGGTTTCAGATCGCGGTGTATCACGCCTTTATCGTGGGCGTGCTTGACCGCTTCTGCTACTTGCAAAAATATATCTGTGACCTGGTGAGTGTCGAGGTATTTCTCCTTACTGAGAAGGTGAGCCAGGCTTTCGCCTTCGACGTAGTCCATCAGTAAGTAGGGCTGTCCTTCCTTCAAGAGCCCATGTTGGTAAACTGCTACCAGATTTGGATGGGTCAGTTGCGACGCTGAGGTCGCCTCTTGCTCGAATCGTTTGACGGCGCCTGGTTGTTTGGCCAGTTCAGAATGGAGAATTTTGAGAGCGAATAAGCCGCCCCGCTGCCGGTCACGTACTTTGTAGACTGAGCCCATGCCGCCATAGCCTATCATCTCGAGCATGTCGTATTGAGCGCTGAAACGAATGGCTGCCATATCTTCGGCAGTCAAGGGACGTGACGGTTGTTTGAAGGAGGAAGCATTCGAGTGTGTGTTGGACTTGCCGAAAATCCACGAGGTCATAGAGCCACGTTTGGGCTCGGCTTTGTTTTCTTCGGGGTTGTTTTCTTCTGAAGAAGGCGGAATGGTTGCCATTGGCGTGATACCGCTTGAAACAGTGAGCTGTTGTTCGAGAGGGCTCCTAGTAGGTTTCTTCCGTGGCGCGGGAGCCCTAATAGGTGGCGTTTTGGATTGAGGCAGGTATACAGATTGCGTTTTGGATTGAGGCAAAATCGCTTTTTGGATATATTCCCGTATTCAAGTGGTCTGAAACTTGTATATTCGGTTTTGGCAGCTATGGTTGCCGTTCTTGCGGGTAAGAATTTTCAGCATCTTCTGGTACCGAATATGGTGGCAAGTCCACCTCTTTCTCTCTGCGCTGTAGTAAATGATTTCCTTGCATCACTGACGCTGGGCGGCAGTATCCATTATTTTGCCTGTAAAAGTGAAGTTCGCCGGAGCCATACGCTACCAGCGAACCTCATCAACTAAACTTGTGAATTGTCTATTTCAATGCCAGCAAAGACTCTAACTTGGCTTTCATGGAGCTAAGATCTTGCTCTTGGTAGTCTTCACAGCCAATTTCTGCATCGACGTCGATAGCATACTCAGCCATCCATTCCTTACGCAGGTCAGAATTTGCTCTCATCGCAAAGAAGCATGCCGCTGCGTGATTGTCGTTATTGGCGTCGATCATTAAATTGAACCTCAACAGTTGGAACGGATGCAACAAACTGCCACGGTGCGTTCTGCTACCGCCGAGTGCGTCGCGAGAGTTTTTTGTGTGCGGGATAGACCCTGCTGATCATCTTGTTCCCGGGCAGTGGAATCCTAATCACATTAAATAAAAAAGTCCGGAAAGGCAGACTGGGTCATCTCTTTTTGCAAAGGATGACCTATGGGAACGCCGCGATGGCCAGATATGCTCATCTTTGACCCAAAGATTATCGGTGGGCGGCCCGGGGTCTAGTCTCGGGTTTTCCCCGAAGACATCCTCGCCTGTTTGCATTACATTAGATTTTGGATTCTCTTTCTATTTACTACGAACACACGTTCTGCGTGCTGGGCGCTTGAACTGCTGAATCGGCAGATTCTCAAGTGCCGTACACAACTGGACTGGCGCTGCCACAGCTGTGGCAAATGGCTTGACCTGGCTCAGAACAGCCACCGCATGCGGTGCATTTATCAACTTAGTCCATTCTCAAGGTGAACAATTATGAACAGACGAAACGCATCTCTCTTTGTGGCATTGACCATGGCGCTTGGTGTCAGTACCAACGTCTGCCGGGTCTACGCCCAGGCAAGGGCGGTGAATAAAGCAACAACGCTTGCCACAGCGTATCAAGTCAGTGGACCATATTCTTCTGGTAACCTCTCTCTCTTTGTGATCCGGGGAGCCGACAAGTCAAAACAGAAGCAGTACCTGACCTTGGCCGAAGGTATTGGAAAGCAGCAGGTGGTTGTGCACGAGACCGGTGATGTGAACGTTTTGAAAGTCGACAATCTTTCCGACGCGGCCGTATTCATGCAATCAGGTGAAATCGTCAAAGGTGGACGGCAAGATCGGGCTCTCCAGTCTGATATGTTGATTCCGCCGCACGCCAAAGACGTTAACTTGCCCTGTTTTTGCGTTGAGCATGGGCGCTGGTCCGGACGTGTCGGTGAGAGCGCCTCTCAATTCAATAGTGCCAATAACTTTGTTGTCGGCAACAGTACTAATGTAGCCATAAGGAAAGACGGGGACCAGAGCAAGGTATGGGCTCAAGTCGAAGCCAAGCAAAAGCAGCTTGGCGCCAGTTTGACGAAGCCGGTTGTTTCGGCGGCTTCACCGAGCAGCCTGCAGCTTACACTTGAAGAAAAGAGTGTGAAGGATGCAACCGACAAGCAATTTAGGGCGCTCTCTGAAGTTGTGAACAAGCAGAAGGATGCCATCGGATACGCAGTTGCTATAAACGGCACTATTAGCAACGCCGACATTTATCCAGCTGGAGGATTGTTCCAAAAACTGTGGCCTGGATTGTTGAAGTCGGCAGTGGTTGAAGCCGTAGCGCAACGAGGACAGTCTACGAAAAAACTTCCAAGCGGGCAAGACGTAAAAAATGTTCTCGCTGCCGCCGAAAAATTTAAGCCGGATCCTTCCGCACCATATCGTCTGGCGCCATCGCTTCAAGGAGCCACTAACGGCAGCATTGCAGCGCAGGGCCAGGATGCGACATGTATTACAGGTGTCAACACCGCAGGAACAGTGCGCGTAAACTCACCAATGGACTACTTCTTCAAAACCACTGACACCAAATCTGGTGCTGTCATCCACGAAAACTTTCTCGGAAAATGATGCACTTATGGTAAGCCTCAACTAGTCAAAGTGCCACCGTCCCCGGTGCATCATGTGGCAGAGGAGATATCACCTTGCTCATTCCTGAATCCTGGCAGGCTGCCTTGAGCAGCGAGACCAGCAAGCCTTATTTTCAAGATTTGGTCAAGTTCGTCGAGGGAGAATACCAGACAAATCAGGTCTTTCCTCCTCAAGAGGATGTTTTCAATGCTCTGAGCGCCACGCCACCAGATCAGGTGCGCGTCGTAATCTTGGGACAAGATCCCTACCATGACGACGGGCAGGCCCATGGAATGGCATTCTCGGTTCGCCCGGGCATTAAGCCACCGCCTTCTCTGGTTAATATGTTCAAGGAACTGGGAGACGACCTGCAGTGCAAAGTACCGAACAACGGCTATCTTGTTCCCTGGGCACAACAAGGTGTGCTCTTGCTCAACACCGTGCTGACGGTGCGAGCACATGAGCCAAATTCCCACAAAGGCCGCGGATGGGAGACCTTCACCGATGCGGTGCTGCGCAGCGTCAATGACCGTTCCACACCTGCCATCTTTGTACTCTGGGGCAATCCAGCCCAAAAGAAGCTCAAGCTGATCGATGCCAGCCGCCACACGATCATCAAATCAGCCCACCCTTCGCCACTTTCAGCGCGCACTGGTTTTTTCGGCAGCCGTCCATTTTCCCAAATTAACGCTGCCCTGACGGCGGCAGGCGGCTCGCCGATCGACTGGCAATTGCCCGATATCGCCCGCTAAAGTACAGTCATGCTCGCGGATCGACTGGAACATTCACACAGGATGAGCTGGAACGAGCTCGTAAAGGAGCGGGCGACATAGTCTATGAAACGATGTGGGGAGCGTCAGAATCCTACATGAAAGGCAGCCGTCTAGAGAACTATGAGCGAGAGGATCGGCTTAAAGAGCTGGCTATGCCAGTGCTTTTCACATGCGGACGTTTTGACGAAGCATCACCCGAGGCGACGGCCTCTTACCATTCGCAGGTATCAGGATCTGAGTTTGTCGTATTTGAGCGGAGCTCTCATATGCCACATTTTGAGGAGCGCGAGTCATTCATAAGTGTGGTGAGAAATTTTATCAACCGCTTCGACTGAACTAGCTTTTGGCCTTGACGCAGATTTGATCACTCCACCAACCAGCCCAGCTTCCATCTATCCGTCTGCCTCGAAATCGAATTAAACATGTACCTGCTTGCATATCCTTCGAGGCAAATGAAAGCTCCCCTTTCACATGCTTATCAACGATCGTTTTTACGAGTTGCTGTGATCCGTAGGTGGCAGGATCAATTTTCTTGATCTCACACAGAACCTCAGTACAAGCCTTGATTTTCGAGACATCAAAATATAATTTCAGTGGTGGTGCGACTGTCTCAACCATCCGACTCAAAGGGACGTCGTTTACTGTTATTGTCTGTTTCGGTATCAAATCTCGGTCAGGAATCGACTCTATATCGGTAATGTACGGGTGACTGTGTTTCGGCCCGACAATTTTTATGCGTGTGCAATTGCCTCCAAAAGTCCAATCCGGTAAATCTCTAAGTGGAAATACAAACTCATCCTCAGGCGAATCGCTCAATGAGGGATCGGAAGAACAATTATCCCAGTTATCCCAATTGTTGTAGTTTGGAACGGCATCATTTTCAAAATACAACCTTAATGCCGGCTGCGCGACTGGCTGCGAGACTTGCTCATTGCCACCATCCACTTTTACTTTTATTTTCAAAAATCCGTTACGCCAACAATCCAATCCACCCTGCAGAATCTGATATTCACCTTCCTTGGTGGCATGAACAACAAATCGTTTGTTTTTCTGTTGTTGTTCCTCTTCATTAGCCGATGGGGAGTTTGATTCGATCTTGATCAGCATTTTGTCGTTAGCTTGCCAACGATACAAGGCGATGCCAGTCTTCCCCTCATCAATCATGGTTTTAGCCAATCCCACTGGGAATAGTGGATCTCGCCCGTCGATATAAGAACAGTTTTGAGCATCTATCGTTAGAAAAGGTTTTCGAGTCATACCAGTAACGGCATTAAGGAACACGTATGCACCATTTTTTTCCCATGGCAATCCGACAATTTTTATTGCCGGATCTCCTTGGATATTTGCATAAGCACTACGCAATTGCTGTGCAAATTGTTTGGTTTGCAATCCGGCCTGATACCAGGCGCTGTTGTTCATCCACAGCTCCACCGCGCTCAGAGACAGCAGCAGTGCGCCAATGAGAATCTGTGGCATGCGTTTTGGCAGGCTGGCTATTCCCAGCCCCAAAAAGATGCACAGAGGAACGGTGCATGGATAGGAGAATACGGAGTGCAATAAATTTTTGTCAATAACCAGGAATCGATACGGAGGAACCAGTGCCAGCACAAACCAGGAGAGCAGTGTCGCTGCAAATCTCCATCCTTGTTTAGTGTTTTGAATGGTTCTAATACCAAGAATTCCAGTTGGAACAATCAGCGCAAGCCACAAAATTGGACCAATCAACTCATTGAACTGGTTTGCGGAACTGAGAGGAACAAAAATCTTGTACAAACTAAATGCAACTTCTTTTGCCGGTGCATGACCATAAAAATTCACATTGGCTGCCCAACCTCCAATGAACTCTCCTAACGCCAACCTCCTTGCGATCATGTATAAAGAGAAGACAATCCAGAATACAGAGGACGAACGTAGCCGGCGCGCAACTGTGCGCGGATTCATGACTGCACTATTTCCTTGTGGTCCTGGCGTCAGCAGTGCCAGCAATGACAGTAGGATCGGCATGATGACGGCGGATTCTTTAGAAAGTAAGGCTAGAGCCAGTGCGCCACTAGATGCAATCAGTGTCTGTATCTGTCCCAATCGTTGCCACCGCAGGTAGAACCATATCGATAAAAGAGAAAAGAACGTCTCGCAGAGAACAAAGCCGTTGGACATCCAAACAACCATCTCGGAATGTAGCGGATAAAGCGCAAAGCAACCAAAGCTGCATAGCGGAAACAACCACGGGAAAGAGGAAGAGGAAGAAGAGGAAGAAGAGTGGTTCTTGATGGAAAGGTTGTACGCTAGCTGAAATTCATGAGCAATGCCCATGGCAATGGCAGATGATGCGATGAGAAGGAGCAGATTTACAAGAATGAAAGCGGAGCAATTGTCTCTCCAGATCAAGTACTCGACCAGCCATAATGTCCCGCACAGCGGGCGGTAGTACTTTACTTGCTGGACGTCTAGAAACGGCTTAGTAAATTGGCTCCAAAAATCAATTGGATGAGCGTTAGCATGCTGCCTGATCCAGGCCAGGTTCATAAAATCGTCTGAGACAAAGAAGGAAAATAAATTTTGCCAGTAGGCGCAAGTCGTGGCAACGATTAACGCACATAGCAGAATCATGAACGTTTGCCGTGGCGACATCTTTTTGAACATTTCTTCGAAAGAAGCGATGGTAGAGTTTTCTTGCATCTGTCACATTATTGCTCATCACGTGGGGAAATCTTCCAAACCTTCATTTGATCTTGCAGATTTCTGTCACGGTCGTGTCACGATCAGCCATTATCCTGAAGTCATGGAGAGCGGTGCTGACCGCAACCAAAAAGTTAGGGCTAGAGGCTCCCGGAACGAAAGTTTCGGGATTGTCTTTTGTAGTTGAAATCTGTGGTTGAAATCGCAGTGGCTAGTGTTGATACTAGGCGAGCAGTAGGGGTACCAGGCTGAGTGCATATCAGACTGATCGGATTGCTGTGCGGTGACTGACTATAAGTGGTGTCAATTACTCCAGGCGAACTGCTCTCGTACATAGCTACAGGAGCGGCCAAGTTCGTAAATGATGCTGTCAGCCACCCAAGTCTGAAACTCTCCCGCCTGTAGTTTTTCTCTCTCCAGTTCTGCTACTTGTTCAATTGCGTTGACCTGTTCGCGCAAGAGTTTTTGAAAGGCCGGGAAACCGAAGCCAGCTGCTTTGCAGAGCGCCTGCCAGTGGTCTTTCGTGACGTGCCGTGCATCAAAGCATCCACCGATGCTCATCGCCATCCGTTGTTCGACATCATAAATGTCTCGCAGTGATACCACATCGTACATAGGTGCCAGAGTTGTGGACGCTGCGGTCCGATGGAGTACCGAGAAGTTCTTTCCATGAGCATCCGAGTTGCCTACTAAGAAATTGAAGATTAGAAATTTTGCCAACTTCGTCCGATCGATCGCTGGAGTGTCACATTGTTTCAGAAGGTCGAAGCATTGCTGAAATCCGGGACCACCTTCTGACTCATACTTGCGTGCCGTTGCCACGCCGAGAGCCTGACAAAAATCTTCTTGGTGAACCCGTTCAATCTTATTGCCATTCAGCACACGCCGATCGTACCGTTTCACTAGGACATAGGCTTGATCCTCTGCTTTTCTTATCTGCACCGAAGCTGCGTTGATGTCCAGACCCGCCGCTATCGAAAGGCATAGATACTCGTTTTGCGTTGAGCCTTCGTATTCAGCCATAGCTGGTTTTAGTATGTGAGTGGTCGGCACGTTGGGATTAGGCAAGCATACTTTTCCGTCTATCAAGCAGACGGCCGCTTTGTGCTGAAAACCTGCCAGAGACATGCGCAGACCGGGAACACCAATGAATAATGGATTTCTTGGCAGATCGCGGATTAGTGCGGCAAGTTTAGCATCAGAGATTTCTTCACCTTCCAACGGGAATGGCCCAATGAGACTCGGGGGTTCATCTGGATCATGAAACGAGATAGCGCCTGCGCAGTCCTTACCAATGGCCTTGAGAAGGCTAAAGGTGTTGTCCGCGTCGGCGTTAAAGCGCCGAGCTATTGCATCCCTGGCGGCATCTCCTTCCGGCAGTAGGCCACCGAAGAACACCTCACACTCGTGGTCACCGTATATGGTGTTTGAGAGCGGCATGCTCAAAGACAACGGCGCCTGTGCTTCACGTGAGTAGGAAAACGATAACCGCCCGACGTCATCTCGGTCTAGATGTCCGACCGGCTTTTCATGGAGACAAACAAGAAGTCTATCGTCAGCCATCTTCGCCTCCTGCATCGATGTCAGGCACGACAGCCTCAATTCGGATCCCGAGCATGCTCGCTACAGTAAGAACCTTTTCGATTTCGCAAGTTGGCTTGCCCTTTTCCAGATCGACGATGAACCTGAGCCCAGTCCCACAAGCACCTGCCAGTTCAGGCTGAGTCATGTTAAGGAGCTTGCGGGTTACTCTGACTAGGTTTCCGAAATCTGACGTGGTTTTGATCTGCATAGCGATTTACTCCGCATTTACCGCATGGTAAATTTCTCCGGGATTTTTTGAAGTGTCCAACAAAATATCCCGTACGGTAAATTCTATACCAATCACCATCCATTGTCACTCAATATTTACCGTGCGGTAAATATTATTCCGTACTGCCTGCTAATAAGTCACCCGCCTCACACGTCACGCAGTGGACCAATCGACAAAGCAGGACCATCATCGTGCCACCACACTCAATACCGTACACAAGGACAATGGAGACTTTCGCAGAGAATACGGGTGGCCTGATCGGACATAACGAGGCGGACTCAGAGCCCGCAAGCGTGATTTCCTTTGCAAACTAAATGCCCAAACGACAACAGACATCTGGCACTAACTAGCAGCTGTGCGATTCGGAGCTTGAAAAATAAAGAAAGGGCAGACGAGGGGACTCTAATTTTTACCCCATATTAAGTCTGACAAAATCCCGCTTTCGGGCTCTGGAAGCCTCATAGGCGCCTAATCAGTTCCTGGCATGTTAGGACAAAATAGGACATGATTTTTCAACGGACCGGAACATAAACCGGAACATTTGTGCCGTCGCCCGTGGTGGCATTGCTACTTCGGGTGCATCCCGGGGCTGGTCGATACGAGTTAAATACCGTAACCCACCAAAACTGGTAGGTAAAGTGCCGAAAGTGAGGTTAACCCACCACTTATGAGTGGCTATAAGTTGTTGCCTGTAGCAAGCCAAAAGTGGTAGATTAAGTACAGAAACCAAGGTTAACAACATAGTTTTGGTGGGTTATGGAGATTAAAGCTGAGGCATCTAATGAGGCAGTGATCGCGGAACTGGGTGCCCGATTAGCTCGGCATCGCCTAAATCTCAATCTGACTCAACAGGATCTGGCGGACCAATCAGGATTAGCGGTCAACACAGTCGCACGGATTGAGAATGGTCATTCAACACAGTTGTCCAACCTTGTTCGAATACTTCGCAGTCTTGGTTTGTTGAGTAATCTCGGCCTCGCAATCCCATATCCTCCTCCAAGTCCAATTGAACAAGCTAAAGTTGGGGCCAAAGAAAGACGCCGGGCCCGCGCTCCTCGCAAAAAGCCAGAATCAGAACCTGGTACGTTTACATGGGGCGAGAGTTATTGGGACGGAAAAGATCACGGAGTTAAATGAATGGCAAACTTTGCCACTGTGAATTTGTGGGGCAGATCAATTGCAGCCGTGTCGTGGGATGACCCGCAGGGCTATGCGAACTTCCAGTACATGCCAAATTTTGTGAAAAGCGGTATTGAGTTAGCGCCTCTAACAATGCCGCTGTCGGACAAGATATACAACTTCCCGGCACTATCGAAAGAGACCTTTCAGGGCTTACCTGGATTGCTTGCTGACTCGGTTCCAGACAAATTTGGTCAGGCTGTTATTGATGCGTGGCTGGCATTAACTGGCCAACCAAAAGGCAGCATGAATCCAGTGGAAAAGCTCTGTTACATAGGTATGCGGGGAATGGGCGCCCTTGAGTTTCAGCCTAACAGAGGTCCAAAGCGAACAAAATCTAGTAAGGTGCATATCGATCAAATGGTTCAGATGGCTAGCGAAGTACTTGCTCAAAGACAGGGAGTGTTATTGAACCTAGACGATGATAAAGCAATGCAGGAGATTCTGGCCATTGGTACATCAGCAGGAGGCTCACGGGCTAAAGCGATTATCGCCTGGAATGAGAAAACCAACGAGGTCAGGTCAGGACAAGTCAAGGCTGAGCCTGGCTTTACCTACTGGATATTGAAGTTTGATGGTGTTTCGAACAACAAAGACAAAGGTCAGTTAGCAGATCCACAGGGGTACGGACTAGTTGAATATGCCTACCATAAAATGGCTCTAGAAGCCGGAATTACCATGAGTGAATGCCGCATTTTTGCAGAAAACAGACGGCACCACTTTATGACAAAACGCTTTGATAGAGACGATTCCGGGGAAAAGTTCCACATGCAGACCTTGGGCGGGATTGCGCACCTCGATTACAATCAGCCGAGTGGAAACACATATGAGCACGCATTTCAGGCGATGAAACAGCTTGAGTTGCCAATGGTCATGGTTGAAGAGCAGTTTCGAAGGATGGTTTTCAACATCGTCGCAAGGAATCAAGACGATCATGTCAAAAACATAGCGTACTTGATGCGCCAAACGGGTAAGTGGGAACTCTCTCCTGCCTACGATGTGACATACGCATGTGACCCTTCCAATCGTTGGGTCAATCAGCACCAGATGTCGATGAATGGGAAAAGGGACGGTTTTTCAATCGAGGATTTTGACGAATCTGCTAAACGGATATCGCTGCGTCGAGGGCTCGCACGTGAGATTGTGGAAGCGGTCCAGAGTGCGGTCCATAAATGGCCAATAATTGCCGCCGAGGCAGGAGTCCTAACCGATCAGATTCCCAGGATTGAAAAGAATCATAGATTTTTCAAGCACTAAGCACCAAAATCACTGAGACGCAAGCCCGAGTAAAAGAGCAAGGACATCAGCGCTTTGTTCCGCGCATTGCCTGACAGCTCGATGGCGTTAAACAGCCGTTTCTGCTCATCCTTTGTGAGCGAGCGGGGCGATGTCTGTCTAGCTGCTCCTTTGGTGCATCGTCGTTGGTGTCATTGCCTTGCAGAAGCTCGTTGTTGGTGATCAAAAATACCCTCTGTAAGTCTTGCTCAGCCGCTTCTTGAATGAGACTCGTCCTCGCGTCCTGAGCGCCAATGCTAGCGTTAAACGCCCCAGCGAAGTAGACACAGATAATGCCGACCGCCGTCATGGTGAAGTTGTTGATAATACTGCAATCATGATTTCAATCGTCCAGCATCCGACACATTATGCCAATGGGACAACCACTCAGATAGACGACTATCGTGAATACCCGGCGAATCACCTTTGCGCTGACCGCAAGGTGCAGCCGTCAGCGCGGCGGCATATAATAGTCGTTATGATCGCTATGCGATGGGGTTTCTAAATAGCGAACTGGTCAGGGTCTCCAGGGTCCAGGTTCTTCCGCGGGCTGTCAATATGCCACCACTACTGGTTAACCTATTGTGCCATCTCCGGCGGTGATTTCACTTACCTTAGTATGCATAGTTATCCGCGTCCCCGTTCACATTTTCCCATGGTGTCATCGACTCCCAGGCTCTCCCGCAGTTCCCACAAATCCACAATCGGAGGCATAATGGTTTCCTCAGATCTGACCTGGCGGCCCATGCTAATGCTACTCTTTCCACCACTCGCTGGCTCGATAGACAGTGCCAGCAGAAAGGACCCCACAACAGACCAAATCCTAAACCCAGGCACAAACAGGCAACTGCTGTGACCAGAGCAACATGAGTCGAGCTGCCTTTCTTCGCCTTTAGCATGGACCGCCTCCTGAACCACTTTCAGTCTGACATAAACCGGCGCCACTACTCGCTTTTCTGAGCGCCAGCATTCGTGAATTGCCCACTTAGCCGTGCGCGCCGGGTGATGGAGGGGCGTAGAATGGTCTTACGGAGTGAATCTGCTTTATGCGCTGGCGGTACATCACAGTCACAATGCTTGGAGGATTGCTGGGCTTCGCCGGTACCCTCCTAACGGACTTTTTTTCTATGCATACAAGGATACCTGGAATGTCGATGGGTCAGGTTCTTCTGGTTATGTATGATCCAAGGGGTGCCGGTACTTTCCGCCAAGTCCGCACGGGTTGGACCGGTGGCATAAAACGCAACCTGGCTACGTCGGCAAACTCCTGGGTCATTCCACGCTTGAGACTCTATATCGGCACTACGCCAGATGGATCGAATCTGCCTCTAAGACCGAAGAAGAGAAGCTAAGAAGCACATTCCAAGTGGCAGCTAAAACAGACCTACTACCGGCACTAAAAATCGTACCCCATTAATAATCAGCCATGGCACAAATCCTGGCACAACGGCCGTTTAATCTTCGAGGCTTGACACGAAGAAGCAGTCAGACTCTAGGTTTCAGGGCTTAGAAAATAAAGAGAGGGCAGACGAGGGGACTTGAACCCCCGAATACCGAGACCACAACCCGGTGCCTTAACCACTTGGCGACGCCTGCCATGTCTGGGTATGAACCCTTGACTGAGCTATCTTATCATGCACTTTTTGGTGCGTGAACCGAGACTGCACCGTAAAGCACGCTTTCTTAACAGGTTGGCCGCCAAGAGTGCACGAGTGCTCGACCCTGCGAAACGAGGGTTTGCACAAACTAAAGTCCGACCAGATGAAAGACTGGTGGCAGCAGGCGGCTTATGGCGCCGCCGATGACGAAGGCGCACGCCCATGATCCGAACCAAATCGTAAAGGCTACTTTAGGGCCCCGCTCTTTGCACATGACGCCCACGGTGGCGATGCACGGAACAAACAATGTGATCACGATCATCGCCGTCACTGCCTGCACCGCAGTTAGTGGCACTTCGGTCAAACCGAATGAGGCGAAATCGCGGCGAACGATGCCCAATATAAAGGTGGTGGCAATGCGCGGGTCGTTGGGCAGATTGAGCAGTGATACCGTAATTGGTTGCAGAACTCGAATGAACATGTCGAGTAATCCGGTCATTTGTGCCACTGTTACGGCAAATCCGGCCAGGAAAAATGGGGGTGTTGCATCTTGCAAGAAATTCCAAGACTTCGTCCAGCCTTTTTTGAGAACGTTCTGGTAGCGCGGCATGCGCATGGGGGGCAGATCGAGAATCAGACCGGCAGACTTACCAGGCAGCACCATATTTAGTAGCAATCCGGTGATGGCAAGAATCGAGCCGACTACTACTCCGTAGACAGCCCAGGCGTAGCCTCCACCGATGCGCGCCAAGGTTCCAGAAACCACTCCCAGTTGAGCCGAGCAAGGAATGGCTATGCCGAGTAAAGCGGTGGCAATCAACTTCTCGCGCTTGGTGCTCAGCAATCGAGTGGTGATTGTGGCCATGGTGACGCAACCCAGACCAAGGATGAGCGGAATGATGGCCCTGCCGTTTAGGCCAATCTTGCCCATCATGCGGTCAACCAGAACTGCTAGGCGCGGCAGATAGCCTGAATCTTCCAAGATGGCCAGACCTAGATAAAAACCCAGCACCAGCGGAAACAGCAGTCCCAGCAAATATGTCACGGTCAGTGTGACAAGACCGTATTCGCCCACGAGAATGTTTCCCACGACACTCATTAAAGAATGATTACTCCAAAAATTGAACTGAATCGTGTCCTTTTTCGTTGTAGCTATTAGGGAGTCTAATTTGGTTGCTTCAGTGGAATTTGCCAAAGTTCCATTGGGGAAATTGAAGGTTTGATCAGCAATCGTTATTGAGGAGGGAAAAACACAAGCTGCCAGTCTGCGCACAACAGGCTCGTAGTAAACCTTCATTATTTGCTTCTCGGTGATATCGACCAGTGTGCCGGCAATGAGGACCCCGAGCAGCTGATAGAAAATCAGATAGCAAACGGAGAAGGCGACAATCGAACCGTAAAAAGGATGGAGCAGAAAGCGCCCCAGCCTGACCGAGAAGTTCACAGAACGCTCTTCCTGGTGCACGCATTGCTGCAGCAATTCGTCTGCTTTGACTCGGCGGGTGCGATAAAACTCGGAACGGAAATTAAGGGCTGGTTTGTCCACTTCTTTTGCCGAAACTTCATCACCTTCAGCAATCAGCAAGGCACGAGCACGATCGAGACTTTCATCCAACATGGGTTGAAGGCACTGTGTGAAGTGATCATCCAGATTGCCTATGCGCGCATGTTCGAGCTCATTGCGGATGTCGTCGATGCCCTCGTTTTTGACGGCAACGCATTTCAGAACTGGAATGCCGAGCAAGCTGGATAAAAGAGGTATGTCGATGGATAAGCCTCTCTGCTGGGCTTCGTCCCACTGATTGAGAACCAGTAGCATCGGTCTGCCCATTTCGACCAGCTGCAAGGTCAGGAATAGGTCTCTGTCTAAGCTCAAGGCGGAAGCCACGTTGATGATCACATCGGAGGACAGAATCATCTTTCTGGCTGCCCGTTCTTCGTCGTTGAAACTGGATACGCCGTAAACCCCGGGTGTGTCCGCTATGTCGTCATTGCCGAGCTTGCCACGGGAAATGTCTATCGTAGTGCCAGGATAATTGCTGACGTCGGCGCTCAGTCCAGTGAGAGCGTTGAAGATTACTGACTTGCCCACATTGGGGTTGCCGGCGAGAACAATCTTCTTCGCTTGTGAGGATGTGCGGCCATTGGTCATTTCCAATGTGGAAACGGTCATTTGCGACTAATTGCACTCCGAGACTTTCCCTATTGAGAAATTTTATCAATTAGCAGATGCCTTCCACAAGGAAGATAAGGAAATAAGAAGGTGGAAAGAGAGAGAGAAGTTTGGAGGAGCAAGGCTTGTCTAGGGCCGTGAATGGATGAGAAACTTGGAGCGGTCCCAGCACTGGGACTCAGGCGCCAGTCAGAAGCTGAACCTCTTTATCCAGGTTACGATAGGCTGGGCTATCCAGGGGAAGGGTGCCGCCATCGTGCACCCAGCGAATCTGCCCAGTTTTGTCGATTAGCAGCGATGCCGAGGTGTAGCCTCGCTTTTTCACCAGCCAGAAGCTGCGAATAGTCTGCCAGTCGTTGTCTTGAGCTATCGGGAAAGTAAATTGGAGCTTCTTAGCGCCAGCCAAGACTCGTTCGCTTTCACGAGCAGCATCAGACTTGGGATGATGAATTCCTATGACAACCAAACCCTTATTGCGATATTTCTCATAGATTTGGTTCAAAGCATCGGCAGATCCCGAGCAAAAAGGACAGTCAATCAACCAGAATCGGATCAAGACCACCTTTCCCCGCAGCGATTGCATAGACATTGGCGCTGTGTTGAGCCATTTCAGCCCTGAGAATTCAGGCACCTGGTGGCCGATTAGCTCTGTGCCCTCGGCCGGCGACCATTGTTCTGGCAAGCTATTTTCTCCTCCGCACGGCACAGTCGAGAAGAGACAAACTGCCATAACAATTGCAAGGGCTGCTGTGCGCGCTAGTTTATGCATGTTGGACCATGAGCAAACAGATCTTCCTATTTAAGGATAAGCCGGTTGCGGCAAATTTTGGGCAAAGTTCAGGTGTCGATATTTGAAGCGCCTTCATGAAAAATATTCTAGCGAAAATACTGGCGAGCACGACTAATAGCCGAATTTGTCTCTGATTTGACAGATGAGAATCAGCCAACAAAGCGGGCAGGCGCTACGCATCTGCTAAAGTCAATTGACCAGCAAGCGGTGCCATAGTGCATCGTGACACACGGGGAGTGTCTTTGTCTGCGAAATTTTATCGGCAAGGTTTGATCAGTTTGTGCCTGCTCGTTGCGATGACGGGCTCGACTGTTCAACAGACCCACGCGGTTGAAACTGTTTCTTCACCTGGCGGTGTGCAAGCGCATGTTTTGCCGAATGGACTGAAGATTCTTCTACGCGAGGAGCACTCACTGCCGGTAGTGTCGTGCTTGGCCTGGTATCACGTCGGTTCTCGCAATGAAAGTGCCGGTTTGACAGGGTTGAGCCATGTCGTCGAGCACATGCTTTTTCAAAATGTGGGCACTTTTCGCAAAGGCGAATTGGGCGCCACGATAGTGCGTAACGGTGGGCAGTTCAACGGATTTACAAGCGACGACTTCACAGCCTTTTTCGAGACCCTTCACCCATCTAAGCTCGACCTGGCACTGCGCATTGAAGCAGATCGAATGCGCAAGGCGAATTTCACTGCCGAGAATCTGAAAGAAGAAATCACCCGCATCAACGCAGACATGGACCAGGAGTCTCAGGATTCCCAGAACGCCCTGGCCCGGGAGGTGAGAGCGACTGCGTTTTTGCGTCATCCCTATCGTAACCCGACCATTGGCTGGAAAACCGATCTGGAAAATATTACTGTGCAGGATGTGCGTTCGTTTTACGATCGTTATTATCATCCGGACAACGCCACGATCGTTCTTGTTGGTGACTTTAAGTCTCAATCAGCTCTGGCGGCAATAAACAAGTATTTCGGTGTCTTCCCTAAGGCACCGCATTTAGTGCCTCCCAAAATTACCGAGGCGCCACAGCGATCAGAGAGAAAGTTGTCGATGCGCTATCAAGGCAAGAAAGACATCGTGCAATTGGCTTATCACGCTCCTTCATTTAGTGATGAAGATGCACCAGCTCTGGTGATTGTGGAAAAGTTGCTGAACGCTGCATATTCAGGGCGATTGAGGAAACTTGCCGAAAGTAAAGTAATTTACTCAGGCCGTTCTGCTTTCGAATTGAAGAAGGACCCGGGGTTGTTCACCATCACCTTGAACATCGCTCCCGGCACCTCGGCTAAGCTGATGGAGGCCTGGGACGGTCTTGTCGTACAACTTAAAGGACAAAGCATATCGGAAGCAGAGTTGCACCGGGCGAAAAATCAGGCCGAGTTTGCCTACATTTGCGAGCGTGATGGACCATATAAATATGGTTTCAATCTAGGTTTCTTCGATTCGCTGGTCGGTTGGCAAGCTTCGGAGGGTTGGGCCCAGAAGCTGAAAACAGTCTCGGCGGCTGATCTACAACGGGTCGTTCGGAAGTACTTTGCTCCGGAAAACCGAGTAGTGGGATTGCTGAGCGCACCGGTGCCGGTGCCCAAGCCACCACAAACGGTATCGCCTCCCGGGACTAAACCGCTGATTCATCAATCGCCGTCTGCAGAAACACAACAAGGCAACCCAGCCAACCCGCGCCGTCAGTTTGGGCACGTTCAATTGACCGGCTACAAGAGCCGCGACGACCGATTACCGGCTGATCGTGAATATGGCGACAAGACAATGCGGATAGCGCAATCAGTGCCAAACGTGTCTGGCGTTGAGTCCATTCATGACTCTGCCAGCCAGGCAACACCAGACTCGTCCCGAAGCCCCCTACCGGACGCTGGATCTAATCAGAACTCGCCAGGTGGCTCAACTGAAGGATCATCTCAAACACAGGCACCGCTGGCGACACCGGCATCCTTACCGCCGCCCGCATCGACATCGACACCGCCGGTACCAGCACCCGTAGCGATGCCGGTACCAGCACCAGTAGCGATGCCCACGCCCGCATCCACTGATAATCCAGCGGCACTGCCTGGCTCGTCAGATAGCAGCGCCAGCCAGACTTCCGCTGGCCAACCCTCCGCTAGCCAGCCGCCCACGTCGCCGACCACCTTGCCGCCTGCGGAAACAACATTGGTGAAGCCGACCTCCGCCGCTATGCAAACCCGAATCTTGAAAAATGGTATCAAATTGATTGTGCTGGAGAACAAATTGACTCCCCTCATTCAAGTGGCAGGCGCAATCCGAGCCGGTGCGGCGTTCGAGCCGCCGACGAAAAGGGGAATTTCGGACGTTCTTTCAGCACTTCTCAACAATGGCACTGCCAAGACCAATAAATCTCAGATGCAGACGATCCAGGAAGATCTGGGTTTGACACCGCCGACGATGCTGCATTTTGACTCAACTGCCGATGTAATCACTTTTAAGACAAAATGTCTGGCTCGTGATCTGAGCACCCTGCTGCGCCAGACTGCCGCCTGCTTAGCTGACCAGGCGACGCAAGACGGCGATTTGGACAAGGCCAAGCAAGATGTTTTTGGACAGTATAAAAGTACCAACGAATCTTCCTCATTGATGGCGCAGCGAGCGCTTTTACGAACTCTCTTGGCGCCAGACTCAGCCTATTATCCTGAGGATCTGAATCGCAAATCAATCTCTGTTGGCGCCCTAAAAACCGCCGATCTGGCGGATTTTCGAAGCCAGTTCCTGACGCCGGAAGCGACTACTCTTGTTCTGGTAGGCGATATCAACATTGATGTGGCTGCAAGAATTATTGAACAGTCGTTTGCCAATTGGCCGCACAAAGGGGGGGCGCCAAAAGCTTTCCCGACTGTAACTGCCAACAGCCGCCATGCCTTGAAATCGTCAATTCCCGTACGCGATCGCTCGAAGACATTTGTTGCCCTGGGCGGACTGTTGCCTGCACAAGCAGACGGCACTAACTACGCGTCACTAATGCTGGCCGATTGCGTTATGACAAATCACCCGATATTTTCCAGGTTGGCTCAGAGCTTTGGTAGTGATCCTCACTTGTCTGAAAGTTTTTCGGCTGATTCGATCGAGTCGAAATTTACGCCACTGGGAGATTCGATGGTCTGGTCGATAGATCTGCCCGTGCAACCAAATGTAGTATCAGCAGCTGCCGGTATGGTGCAAACGGAATTGCGCAAATTCGCTCGCACTGGTGTTACCAATGAAGAATTCAATGAGGTGAAGAGATATCTTGTCTGCTCGTTGCCTCTGAGGCAGCTTAGCAATGACACAGAAGCGGCAAAGAGTATTTTGGATGGCAGTATCCACGGCAATGGCAAGTTGTTCTATAGCGAACTGGCCGGCAAATTGCGCAGCTGCACACTCGATAATCTGAACAAATTTATTCGCAGCGAGTTTAAGCCTGATCAGGCAACACTCGTTGTCGCAGGGACGAAAGAGACATTGAGAAGTGTACATGGCACCAGGTCAAATGGCGCAAATGGCGCTGCGCGCAGCAGTACGGGCGATGACGCAAAAGCAAAAGAAGCAACAAATGACAATTGAAAGTTTCATTCTTGACAAGATTGAAACCAGAGGTGGTGCTAGATGAGTGCTAATTCATGCCAAATCTGACGATCTTTGCTAGCCGTCACATGTAATTGACAATGCCTGTGAACGATTGCCAGGCGCAAGAATCGGGCGCTTTACTTTTAGCTGTCAGACCGATAAATCTAATCATTTGAATCTGCATGTAAAGATGTCAATTGGCTGTCTTTTAATTAATCTGAAGTGGCGAAGAACTGTATTCCTGGCTAGTTTACTGGGCTCCGGATACATATCCATAGGTCGAAACCTAAGCAGGAAGGCTGTTTCGAGTTGTCATTGATAAGTTTGACTTTCTAGTGACAATCTGGCTAATATGCAGCATTGTTTGCTCTCGCGGTTTTTGCCATAAAGCGAACAGACATTGAATCTATATGTTTTAGAGTCAGACTCAGCAAAGAAGGGTAATTCCGTGGCGTTACAAGAGATGACAGCAGTAATAAATTGCGAGCGAGAAGCGCTAGAATTTGAGACTGTTCCTGATTTTTTACGGGACACTCAGTTGCCTACGCGCGAAGCCGCCGTATCTATGTCCTCACAAATGCTTAATGATAGAAATATGCAAGACGATGGAATGATTGATGCCGAAGCACCGAAGTCCGATGAGCTAGAAGCCCTCTGGCCTGGCGTGCATCATGACTTCGAACCGTCACAGCGACGTTCGGCAAGTCTTTATTTGACGATCGGGTTTATGGCCGGCGCCGTAATTTCTCTGGCTGGTGTTTTTTGCTACAGCGCAGTATCGCATGCGGTGGCATCTAAGGCGCCTATGGGGCAACCAACTATAGCCTCCGCTTCCACTGCCAAGACGCCAGCGGAAGGCGCGCCACAGACAGTCACAGCCCAGGATGGTACAGAGACGCTGGTGCCCGCCACCAACTCCTATCAGGTCATGCCTGGTGACACCCTGGCAGGTATTGCTCTCAAGAATTACAAAAAGGCCAGTCCGCGTCTGCTCGATCAGATCTGCCGGGCCAACAATATGCGCAATGCCAATGTCTTGAGTCTGGGTCAGAAATTGAATTTACCTGAGTACAAAGCGCAAGCACCTCAAGTTGCTGATACCGGCGCCGGGCGCATTCAGTGAATTGACGGTTGAGCCACTATTCTCGACCCTACCAGGAATATTCGGGCGGTTGGCACAAAACCTGCCCGGTTATGAAACAAGGACGCAGCAGATGGATCTTGCTGCCCAAATCGAACGCGCTTTCCAACGTGGCGAAATTGGCTTGTTTGAAGCCGGCACAGGCACCGGCAAAAGCTTCGCCGCTTTAATTCCAGCCTTGCTTTCCAGAAAGAAGGTGGTCATCTCGACCAACACTATTTCTTTGCAGGAGCAATATCTCTACAAGGATATTCCGGCTCTGAAAGAGATATATCCCCAACACTTCGAAGCGGCCCTGATCAAAGGACGGGGTAATTACCTCGGTCTGCGCCGCTGGGAAGAGCACTTGCTTGAGCAAGAGATGGATGAAAAACTTGTCGACTGGGTTCATAGTACCGCCGATGGTGACATCTCGGAGCTTGATTTCATTCCTCACTACGAAACCTGGAATGAGATAAACTCCGATTCAGATGATTGCCTGCGCAACAAGTGCCCTAACTTTGGCTCCTGCTTTTATTTTGAAGCAAGAAAGCGGGCTGAGCGCGCCGATATATTGATTGTCAACCACGCTCTTTTGCTGGCAGACGCGGCATCTGATGGAAACATTTTGCCAGCGTACGATCTTCTCATCGTTGATGAGGCGCATCACTTGCCGGAGGTGGCCACAGATTCATTCAGTTTGTCCATTAGCAACCGTGGATTGCGGGCGCTTGCCACCAAAGCTGTGAAAAGAGTTTCGGCGCCATCAAATTTGGTGCATGATGTGGAGTTCGAGGCCCAGGAATTTTTTCAATCGATCGCCAACGATACGCTAGCCGCCAAAACACGTATCAGAAGCGGAATCGAAGGCGCCACGCATCTTTCATTGGCCCTTGGTCGTCTGAAAAAATGGCTTGAGGAGCAAACTTTTGAGCATTTGATGGATGTAGGCATGTTGCGAGATCGAGCCAAGCTCAAAGCGAAGTCACTGATTTCCACGATTTCAGCTTATATGAACTGCCTGGAGTTGGTCGCCAAACCAGATCCTAGTTGGGTTCTCTGGATCGAGCGCGGCGACTACACTGGCTCGCGCATCCGCATAACAGCTGCGCCGCTTAACGTCGCCCCCTTCATAAGCAGCCATCTCTTGGAAAAAGAGCACTTGCATTCGTCGGTCTGGATGTCAGCCACGCTGGCCGCTGCCGGAGCCGATCCATTCGCCTTCTTCAAGCGCAACATCGGTGTCGAAGGGCATGTGATTCAGAGCAAAATAAGCAGTCCTTTCGATTATGGTCGGCAAGCCTTACTCTATCTGCCCAGGAACATGCCCGAGCCCAACGATCAGGCCTTCATCGGCAAGGCTATGCACGAGATTGAGCGTATTCTAGACGTTAGCGACGTGCGCGCTTTCGTGTTGTTCACCAGCCGTCAGGCACTGAATACGGTGTACGACGCTCTCAGCCCAACTCTGGCTTTTCCTTGCCGCAAACAAGGGGACATGCCGCGCCAGAAGCTGATTGAGTGGTTTGTCGACACACCAAATGCGGTATTGTTTGGTACCTCGAGCTTCTGGGAAGGTGTTTCCATTGATGGACAAAAGCTAAGCTGCGTCATCATCGATCGTATTCCTTTTCAGGTGCCAGACGATCCTGTGCACGAAGCAAGGTGCGATGCCCTCAAGGCTGACGAAAATGCCAGCTGGTTCAACGATCTGTCGTTGCCTTATGCGATCATGCGATTAAAGCAAGGCGTGGGCAGACTGATTCGCACCAACCTTGATACCGGCATGGTGGCCATCCTCGACCCCAGGTTGACGACTAAAAGGTATGGCCGGCAGATCCTTGAATGCCTGCCGCCGATGACAATTATTCGTTCTCTTAGCGGTATTTCAAGCATTGACTCCAGGCTGAGCCAGGTGCAGGAAGATCCGCTGTTTCCGCCGCATCCAATCCGTTTCGAAAATCAACCGCAATAACCCAATCCGGGTCCTTTGTCGTGTTAGAAAAACAGCTGTTTTTCTAACAGCTCTTGCCGGATATGACTCTAAAATACAAAATCAACCGATTTTTTATGACTCTGGAGCCATAGCAACGGCAAAGCCGATGAATATTGCTTCCATCTTGGCCGGTTGTCAGAAAAACAGCGAGTCTCAGATCGGGCAGTCCTACTTGATCAATGCGGCTCGCCGGTTTCAGGTTTGGTGAATTCGTCGGTTTCTGGTTTGCTAAACTCACCAGTGCTCGGTCTGCTGAATTCGCCGGTGTCCGGTTTGCTAGATTCGCTGGATCCGCTGAAATCTCGGCGCACCAGACAAAGAGAGATCGGGCAATTATCGACCAGATAGTGAACGATCGGGTCCTTCTTCATCAAAAACTGTGGTCGAGTGACGGTGTTGGTAGTGCCAACATATAAGAGATCGGCCCCTAGCTCTTCGGCGCCCTTCATGATTCCTTTTGCCACCTCGCCTATTTTCACCACGCCCGAGGCGTTGATGCCTTGCTCTTTCAAGCGGGCGACCACTTCGTCGATTTGGTGTTGCGCTGTTTCCACCGGTTTATCGGAAGAGATAAGTTGTGCCACAACTCCGACTTTTTGCGGATCCGGAATTATGCGCAAGAGCACAAGTTCAGCATTCATTGCCACTGCATGACGCACAGCCGCATCCACAGTTTTGCCGCTTCTCTTCGGACTGCTGAATGCTACAACGATTCTCAATTCTCTTCCTCCCTTAGCGGTGCCAAAGTAGGCGCAAAATAGAGTAACAAATTGCCGACAGAGTGGCGGCCACAGGAATGGTCAAAATCCATGCGCTCGCCAACAGTTTAACAGTTTTTGGATTGAGCTTATCTTTGCCGTGCGCAGGGATGGTTCCACCGGCAACGGCAGAGCTGAGCGTATGTGTAGTGCTTATCGGTGCACCATATGCGGAGGCGAGTAAAATGATCAGGGCAGTGCTCATGCTGGCGCCGAAGCCCTGAGAGTGGCTCAATCTCTCACGGCTGATTTTCGTTCCCACTGTTCTTATCACTTTCCAGCCGCCGATTATCGTGCCCAGCGCCATGGCTGTGGCTGCAGCTGCCATCACCCATAGCGGCACAACATTGGTGGTGTAACCAGCAAAATGAGTGCCCAAAATGAGGGTGATTATGCCCATTGTTTTCTGTCCATCGTTGCTGCCGTGGGTAAAGCTGACTGAGGCGCTTGCCACCACATGCAAGATCCTCATAATATTCGGCTTTTTCTTGGCTGCAGTCTTGTCTGCAGCCTTTTCTTCGGGGCTCTTTTCATGTTCTTTGGAGATTTTTAAAGTCACCCAGGTCATTAGCCACCCGGCGAAAAAGCCGAGCACAGGCGAAATGAATAGACCGGCGATGACGCGATAGAGTTCGCTCCACTCCACACCTTTTAAACCGTTGGCGCAGACTCCGGCACCAAATAGGCTCGCTATTAAACAGTGGCTTGAACTGACAGGTATACCAAACCACCAGGTGATCAGATTCCAAATCACGGCTGCCAGGAGCACTGATACTACTATTGGCAATGTAACTGTTTCTGCAGGAATGATTTTTGTAATCACTTGCGCCACGGCTGTGCCGACCAGAAGGCAGCCAAGAAAGTTGAGCACGGCACTCATAACGATTGCCACGCCCGGCTTTAAAGCCTTCGTGTAAATGACTGTAGCTACTGCGTTAGCTGTATCGTGAAATCCGTTCACGAAATCGAAACCCAGAGCCAGGAAAATCGCCAGCGCTGCGACTATTGTTTCAAGTCCCATGGCGATTACGTTTTGTCTGCGGTTTCATGGGCTCCGACGGCTGAGCTAAGCACATCTTTAATATCTGCTATTTAAATACCAGATATGCGGTTAAGGAGTGATTAAGTCAGGACAAGAAAGCCGCTAGCTGCATTTGCGTCTGGTTGAAAGGTTGCAAATCGTCTTAATATTGATTGATTGTCCAGTCTTGATTTCCTAAGCCCGCATCGCTTCTACAGGCTCGAGATAACCCTGATCAAGGTAGACCCACAGATCTCCCGGCCGCCAGGTTAACGGTTGGCGCAAGAGATACTTGTAAACAAGCAGTTGACGAATTATGCGGCGGGCAGAGGGATTTTCCTCACCTCTGCGATCATTTGCCAAACGTGTGCGAAGATGTATTGCTTCACGCTTGGTCCAGCAATAGGCAGGGCCCGCATTTTCACCACGAGAACGACAGAGTACAGCGATCTTCCCTGATGGTTGTGGCCAACCTAAAATGTAATAAGAGTCGTCAGGCATCTTCACTATGATAATTGATGCGCCCAGAAAGTCTAGTGAAGCCTAGCCAATAATGCAGTCTTTCGGAAATATTGTCATCTTCCATCCAGCCGCAATCGGTGATTGCATGCTGGCTACACCGGTTGCCACCACATTGAGATTGAATTTTCCCGGGGCAAAGATAACCTATTGGACTCATGCCTCGCTGCGATCGATGCTTCTTGGGCTCTGCCCAGCAGTGGACGATGTTGTCGATTACGTAAGAGAGGCCAGCCTGTTTCAGCAGATCAAAACCTTCGATCAACTCAGACCTGATCTTTTCGTAGACCTATCAAATTCGGCCAAGACTAGGGCTTTCACCTGGCTGACAAAAACAAAGGTTCTGCGCTACGAAAAGCAGTCAGCGACTGAGACTCCCAGAAAGCATGCCACAGCAAATTTCCTCGATACTATCAAACCTGTATGCGATGAATATCCAGAGCATCTTTTTCCGACAATTTTTCCCGACGCACTGGCCAGCGAGATCCTGCAACGAGTGCTGGCGCAACATGACTTTGGCCCGCAACCGTTGATTGGTATCGTACCTGGTGTCGGTAAATTAAGACCGCACCGGGCCTGGATATATGATGGATGGCTTTATCTCTTGCAGCATGTGCTCAGCTGGCAATCGCATATACCAGTTTTAATAGGTGGTGCTGACGAAGAAGAGCTGTGTGCTCGTCTGGTTTCAGAGACCGCCGGCAGGTGCTTGAATTTGGCCGGGCGACTGAATCTGCCTGAGACTGCCGCCGTTCTCAAACGGTGCAAGGTGGTGGTGGCCGGTGACACAGGCCCGGCGCATATTGCTGTTGCCGTGGGCACACGGGTGATCGGGCTTTATGGACCGACCTTTCCGGAACGCAGCGGACCGTACGGCTGTAAGGATCTCTTGGTCGATCAAAGCGCTGCCTGCCAGTGTCACGACCTGAAAGCTTGTCGTTATGCCAATGCCGGCGCACCCGGCGAGTGCATGCACCGAATTATGCTGCCCGATATATTGGCCCATATCAAAAGTGAGATTAATCCGGCTATCCCTGACAATTAATCATTCTTGCGGGAAATACGAAGGATCGGATTAAATCTGGACGCCTGGTCCTTGCAATTGCCGATTGTCATGTTACAAAAGGATTAGTTATGCCCTCTTGAAAAGACTTACTAGCAAATGACGGCACCGTTCAAATTGGAACAAGCCCCGGAAAAGGGAGCACCACCACCACAAAATGATGGTTTGAACGCTTACCGCGCGCATCCGTGGATGCCTCCTGATGCGACAACCCCTAAGCCCAACGTTGTTGCTGATGGTCAGCTGACGTTCCCGCCGCTTCCCACAGAAAAGGTCACGCCAACGGCAGCCACGACCCCGACAGACACGAGTCTGGCAGCGGCTCTCAGTCTCAATTCTCCCACAGCTACAGATGCTGCACCTTCCACTACTGCCTCAACACCACCAGTTGATACTCGCTCGGCTGGCATGATCGCCGCTATTACCGACCAGGGACAACTGTCGGATCCAGGGATGGCGCCAATGTGGATGAGAATGGCTCCTAATCAATACCAAGGATTGATCCAGCAGAATTATGGTGAGAGTGCCCTTAACGGATTTCAGCCTGGCGTAAAGGTTCCGGGCATAGACGCGCCAAAGGCTGATGGCAGCGCAGACAATACTGCAGATAACAGTGCTGACGTCGCTGACGCTCTGTTGACCAACACAGCTAACGGCAACAACAGCCCCCCTGCTGCATAAGCAGTAAGCAGTGCATCGCATCTAGCGAATCGCATCTGGCGAATCGCATTATGGTGCATTACTGTCGAGCAATGAATTGGTCTTTTATGCTTTCGGCTATGCTCTGCCCAATGAAGATTCGTCCTTGCGAGCGCTTGAAGCAATCAAAATAGAAATTCCAATTGATGGAGAAGTCTTGTTTGGCCATCTCAAAGGAAGTCTCAGCAGGCAAATCTATATCCAGAGAAGATCGCGATCCGTCTGCCCTGAAAACGTGGCGCATAATTTTTCCGTCGTCGAACTCATAAGATGCTATGGTGGTCCAAGTGCCGTTGCCTGCCTCTACCTCAAGCTTCATGCTAAAGCTTGATTGAGAGTCGCAGAATTGGAGCCGGCACATACTTGAAAGCTGATGCATAAAAGTTTTTGCTCTGAAGACTGGTTTCTTCTCAAAGCGAAACTGCAGATCTGGATCTTTCTTGCCAGTCAGTTCAGCAATTTGCACGAGTTTCTTGATCAAATTGAACTGTTCTACCTCATCCTCGTCGGGCAGCAACAAGAATTGCCCCGGCAAGAGCTTTGCCAGTGGTTTGCCCAGTACGTCGACAGATGTGTTCAGTGCGTTCAATTTTGCGATCAAAATCCAGCTGTTAACGTCTCGCAGGAGCTGATCCTTCAAGGCAATTGATGGCAGAGTATCACCAGCGACCACCTGGTAATGCCGCTGGGGGTGTGGGGAAAATTGTTTGTCAGCAGAGTCGGCGACGTCCGCCTTCGCCACCGCCAATGGTGCGGTGTGCCTGACAGTTATGGGGGCAAAGGATAGGGCGTTTGCCCCTTGATCTTTGTCAGCTGGGACGATTACGCTGTCTTGTCTGGGTGGAACCGTATCTAGTGAATGTTGGTGGAGCGCGGTCTTTGTAAAAAATTGCTTTTTATGAATTGCCAGTTCGCTGGTTGAAGGCAGCATTATCACCTGAGTGGCTCTTATGGAAGGAACGATTTTTCCGTTCACCGGCACAAAGTCGATGATGCCTCGATTAATTGTAATCAGCAAACCGGCCAGCCTGGGGGAACCAAGTTGAGTGGCAGCGATGCTTTCTAGGGTGTCGCCATTTTGAACCAAGTATCTGATCCTGCTGCCAGACAAGTTGCCTTGTCGCTCGACAGAATTCTGCCAGTCCGTGGTGGCTGGCGTCAGACCAGATTGGCGAAGGAGCCGCGCAAACGACAAGCAATTGTGCCATGGCTGCTCTTTTTGCCAGGTTATAAAGTTATCCAATAAACACAGCCAGCCGGGCCTTTTGCAGTCAGCTAGCTGGATTGCCCTGAGCTTGATGTTTGACGCTCGTGCACTTGTGCGAACCCGATCGAAAGCCGCGGCTGAACAGTCATCCCTGTCAGCGGGATTGAAGTCCAAGGCGCGGCCAGACTTGGTCTTATTTTGGCCCGCCAAAAAACGGTTTTTGGGTTGCTCTCGATTCACTGCCAAGCGGAACTCCTGCGAGATAGGGGCCTCGCTGCTAAATTTTCGTGCGCGCCAAGAGGCACGATAAGCCAACTGCCGGCTGTCTTCCCCAATCAATCGTCAATTCAGCTTTGGGAAATGACTAGACTTCATAATGTACACGCCAGGACCTGATTCTCGACAGCTCATTTGGTTAAACGTGCAAAAACCCGTATATTCCTAAAACTTGACAAGTAATGGAATCCAAATTATCATTTTTCCACATCTACAAATATGTTTTGTCGAACTCTTTTACTACGTCTCACAACTTGTTTCAAGTCATGGAACGCCCGTGAATTCGGGTATGTAGACAATATATATGATGCGGTGCCTGTTTTAGACTTGAGTTTAGTGGAGAAATCCTATGCCGACAGCTGATCCTTTTGGGAAAACTCCGGACGCGACTACTCATCCGAACGAAACGCCGGGGAAAAAACCGGAGACAGGCACTGGCAATCCCCAGCAAGAGGCCACCTCCAAGCTGCGTTCTGATGCAGGTGGTCATGTTGATGAGGGTTACGAAAATCATTACACGGCTGCTCGCAATGCCACTGGTATGGACACTCCTCCACCTGCAGGAAGCACAAACGGAGCTGCTCGTAGCATTGACAACAGCACTTCCAGAGGAGAAGGAATTTCTCGCGGGCAGAACGTAAGTTACACAGGCGAGAACGGGCAGTCAATCAATGGTGGTCAGTACACAAATTCTGAGGGCACTTATTTTAAGACAACCTCGGGTGATACCTACAGAGTGCAATCGGAGCAAAACGGTGGTTACCGGCTTGAACCGACAAAACCTGGTCAAGACTCGATTGACGCAAGTAGAGTGCAGGTAAATGCGAACTCGTTTGGCAACCGACCTGACAGTGGCGCTAACGACAACGGCAATCGTGGTGACCTTAATCGAGGCAATCAAGGCGAGGCTGGTGCCAATCGCGGCAACCAGGGCGACAATGTAGATGGTGGGGCCAATCGCAATCGAGTCGACAGCGTGGACTCCAGCAATCGCGGCAATCGCAATGATCAGAGCGATGGCAGTGGCACTCGCGGTGACGGATCCGATCGCAGCATTCGTGATGGCGCCGATGGCACAGGCGGTGCCAATCGCGTTGCCAATCAAGGGCCGCCCAAGGATGCGCCCGAGCCGGCGCAACCAACCCAGCGGGAGGCGCAACCAACCCAGCAGACCCAGCGTGACCAGCGCGATGTGCAACCAGCGCAGCAATCAACCCCTGACGCGCGCGAGAACCCACATCCTTCTGAGCAGCAACAGCAACAAAACCAACGTCCTCCTGAGGGGCAAGACAAACAACGTGATGCGCAAGACAGCCAGCGTGATGCAACAAGCACGAACCAACGTTCTGACCCGAATCGTCCTGACCCGCAACAAAATCAACGTTCTGAGCCGCAACCAACCCAGCGTGACGGGCAACCGACACAGCGTGATGTGCAGCAAGACCAACAAAACCAGCGTGCTACTGAGCTGCAAGACAAACAACGTACAGATGCGCAACCTACACCGCGTGCTGATGCGCAACCTACTCCGCGTGCTGACGCGCAACCTACTCCGCGTGCTGAGGCGCCACCTACTCCGCGTGCTGACGCGCCACCTACTGCGCGTGCTGACGCGCCACCTACTGCGCGTGCTGACGCGCCACCACCTCAACATGCGGACGCGCCACCAATTCAACCCAAACTGAGCGCTGATGGGAAAGGCGTTGATGGTAAAGCTCCAGGAGCTGATCGAACGGCGGAATCGGATCGAATCACTACACCGGCTCCTCACAATCCGAATTCAATGCTTCCAGGTGCTGGTCCGGATGGTAAGCTTGCCAGCACCGCTGGCCAGGACAACAAGGTTACTCTTGGGCCTGATGGGAAACCGTTGATTGGTCAAGTCTCGGTCGATAGAATCGGTCAGGTGATCGATCCCGTTACGCTTGGCAAAGGGCAGATCAATCCTGCCGATTTTGTCAAGGGAGCAGACGGCAAAGCTTTGCCGGTACAAGATAACAACGTGGGCAAAGTCGCCGCCGGTGCAGATCTGCACGCCACGACACTTGCCGGTTTGAAAGATGGATCAGATCCGTCTCGTTTGGCGAACCCGGCTTTGAAGACAATGATTCCCGGACTCGACCTCACAGATGGTCAAAACCGCGCTCTTACTGCAACCATTCTGCAGCAAATGCAAGCCACTAAGGATGGTGGCGGACAGTTCAAACTGCAAAACTTCCAGGATCTGACCAAAGGCATGGATGCAAAAGCAGTGGCCAGTCTGCAAGGATTTTTGTTCCCCGATGGGAGAAATCTAGTCAGCGATCAAGCGGCTGGGCGCCTGACAGCCCTGTTGGCTCCAGGCCAGGACAAGCTCACCGGCAGTGGTGCTATTGATGCTCAAGCTCGCGCCCTTCAAATCGGCAAAATCGGTGAACTGGCAAAAGGCACCACCGTTTCTGATCTGGCAGGGCAGAACAATAGCAAAACGCTCATCCAAGATATTGGCAAGGTCATGCAGGACACCAACAAGCTGTTGACCATGGATGGAAAAGATGCGCTCACGTTGGCGCAGCTGATCTCTAAGTCACTGGATGCGACCAGAGCTGCTGGCGACCGCACTCTGGAAGGCAAAGGCGCTCTCGATCGCACTTTGGCCGAGAAGCCGGATCCGGCCAACTTTGTCGTTAAGGCCCAAACAGGGCAAGATCCGCTGGTCAGACTCCTGAACGAGAAAGCGGGCCTTATGAACGCGCTGGAGGGCAAGCGTGAAGCCGCTTTGACCGTACCTTCAGCCCTGGCTCAGCTCGATGGAAAGATAAAGGCGCCTGCCAATGCCGATTTGCCGGGAGGAAAAGCACAGGTGGTCGACACCAGCAAAGACAAAGACAAAGAGACCAAAACAGATGCGGCCAAAGACAAGGAAGCAGACGAGAAGGACATAGCGGCTATGCTAAATGCCGTCGAACTGGAAGAGGGGAAGAAGAAACCGATCGAAGAGGAAGAAGAAGAAGAGAAGAAAGCGCAAGCGAAGCACGAAATGGACGAGCGCGCCAAGCAAGAAGCGCTTCTTGCTCTCATGGCCGAGAAAAAGCTAAAAGAACAACAAGAGAAAGCAGAGAAAGAAAAGGAACGGCAGCAACAGGCCAAAAAAGACGAAGAGAGCCGGCGCCGACGTTACATTGTCAAAGACAAAGATACACTGGAATCGATTGCCACCAAGCAGCTTAAGGATGTGAAGCTGGCCGCTCTCATATATGATATCAACCGCAGTGTCATTCAGTCCAAAAAAGTGGACGAAAAAGATGTGGTTGATTTGCGCCCTGGCCTGGTGATATGGCTGCCGTCTACGGCTGACATAAGCAAGTTCCAAAAAGAAGGCGCAAAGAGCATGGCTTCTCAGGTGTCCGCAGACGAAGAGTTGCGTAAGCGCTTCGGCGACGGCTGGGATGGCACCGCATCTGGTGCCAAACCTGAAGGCGTTCGAGCCGGTCTGATCAATAATTCAAACGTGGGCGGAGAGACCCGACGAGAAAACATCGAGAAGATGCTTGGCTCGGTCAGCAAGAAAGACGATGGGCAACTGAAATATGTGGTGCGATTAGGAGACAGTCTCAAGTCTATCGCCATGAAGCATCCTGCCTTGCAAGATGTGGCACTGTGGAAATTATTGGCCTGCGTGAACGAATTGGACCAGAGCACTGACGACAAAGGTTCGCCCATAGTGAAATTGGCAAGGGGTTCAACGCTGATCATTCCTGAGACCATGCAGATTGAAGAGTATTGCAGCCAGCAAGGAATAAAAGTGCGCCGCAATACCGGGCCGGGAAAAATATGTGACAGTTGTAAGGCTGTTAATACCGTCGGCACCACCATATGTGGTGCATGCGGGCACGTTTTTGCCGCCGCAAATCCGAGGCCCAATATCCAGAAACCAGATCATGGTACCAAATCTGGTGAGCAGGTATTGCAGAAAACCAGTCTTGATTCGTCCGATGAACAGCCAATCTCTCTTGCTAGCGTGCAAAAATTGTATGCGCCAGATTCTGAATTGACTGTTACTGATCTTGACGATCAGTCTAGACTGACTCATTGCGATCTTCCTGGCGATCCAGAATCCACAGTGGTGTCAGTTGAAGTGCTGCACGAGGGCACCTGGCAAGCAGTGATTGCCTACGAAATCCACCCTGCCTACTCAATTCGCTACGAATTTTCACCTGACGGCAATAGACGTAACGTACGCATAGACATTCCTGTCGAAGCCGCGTTGACGTTGTCAAGCAACGATTTGAACGGAAACTGGAAGAATTACAGAGACCGCTATTCCGCTCAGGTCGTGAGTTTGAGACGCTAAGACCAGAATTAATCTGTCTCCTCCTCTTGTCGCGTCTAAAACACCGTAAATGTTGGATAGACAACAGTATTGATGTATTAGGCAGGAGTATATTGGCAACCACAGCGCCGCTACGGTTTGCGTGCCGGCAAGGCGCTCCAGTCCCGAATTTTATCGAGGGACAAAGCTCGAAATTACCACATCTCTGCCAAAAAATGGCATCCGGTGGCATTTGCCACCTTGCTTTGGAAGCGCTAGAAGGCAAAACCGAGGGCGGTTTATAAATGTCCGATGCAGGTGAACTTGGTCCAGGTAAAAAAGGTGCCAGTGTAGAGAACACAGGCGCCAACCAGACTATAGATCAGGCGAAAAAAACGGCTGAGGTAGTGCCTCAGCCACCACCTATAAATCTGTTGAGCGTAAGTGACACAGGCCTTGCTGCCCCTGCCCCCGCTCCCACTCTCGTTTCAGGGGGCGAAGGCGCTTTAGGTCCGGCTGCTGCTGCTCCGGCCGCCACTCCGCGTAACCAGATTGAGGGTTATCGAACGGTTCTGTCCACTTATCAAAGACAAGCGTTGCAGAGCAACCCCGGTCTTGGTGCTGATGGTTTTGGCATCGATGATCCGACCGGAACAGCTGCCTCGATTCTCACAAGTGCCTTTTCTGACATTGCCAGCTTTGCCAGTAAGTTGGTGGCTGGACCAGACAAGACGCCATTCTCAGCCAGTTTCGAAAAGCCCTTGACTCCTGCGGCAACTGCGCCTAAACCAGGAGATGCAAACTACATTCCTGCCGGTTGGATCACATATCCGCCGGTGCCAGCCCCGGCTGCAACCGATGCTCCAGCTGGTGCAGCCAAAGCGCCAATTGAAGGGCCTCCTCAAACAATCGACAAGGGCAAAGGCATCTCAGAGCTTAAGTCTCCAGATGGCTCTTATGTCGACACCGACACCACTCATAAACCTCCACGCGTTGTCGCTGTGCAAGATTCGCAAGGGCGGCAAACCACCTTCGGTTACACGGGCGACAAACTGACTGAGGTCGACAACGCCACCGGCAAATGGACGCAAAAAACAGACGGAGTTTGGACCAGCGATAAAGGCCAGACATTTAACGGCAGCATTAGCGTCGACAATATCTCCGGTGCTTTCACCTATAACGATGCAAAGACAGGCATCAAATCTACCTGGCAAACCGACGGCTCGGAAACCGTCAAGTTTAAAGATGGCACCACATTTAGTGGCACACAGTTCGATGCCACCGGTCATGCCACGATCACCGATAGCAGCGGCAAGACGAATGCTTATGGATTAGATGGCAGCAAAACGGTAACCAATATTGACGGTTCTCAGGTGGAAACCAATTCAGCCGGACAGGTGATCAAGACGGTCACACCCGACAAAAAAACCTATCAATTTGAGTATGGTGCCGATGGAAAAGTAAACGGAGTGCAAAACGAATACGGCTGGTGGCATTCATCAGGCACCCCGGGCGAGGACGGCACCACTAAATGGACCAATGATCAAACCAAGAGCTCAGTCACCGGTAAATTTGACGTCACAGCCGACGGCACCTATACCTTCACAAGCCCGGCAAAGGCAGGCGAAAAGGCTCCTGAGACGGAAGTGCGTCGAGCAGACGGTTCTGTCACTATAGGCGCTGGCGACGGCACCACAACAACGACTCATCTGGATAAATCGACGGTCGTCTCAGATGCTCAGGGCAGACCCACACTTGTCACCACAGCTGACAATCATAAATATACTTTCGACTATAACGGCAATACCACAACCTTTACTAACGCGAGCGGGCAATATTCCTCCACTGATGGTCAAAACTGGACTGTAAAAGGCGCAGACGGCACCGCTAGCACTTTCAAAGGCACCATTGCCGTCGATACGGCCGGCAATGTCGTGACCACTGACAGCACGACCGGAATCAAGTCTATTGCTCAGCACGATGGCACTAATCTGACAGTCAATGCCGATAATTCGAGCATTTTGCGCAATGCCAGCAATCAGATTCTCAAGACTACAGATGTCTCAGGACGTACTCAAGAATTTGGCTATGATGCTAAAGGCAATATCAACAGTCTGACAAACAGCGACGGCAAGTGGACCACTGCCGATGGCAAGACCTGGGCCACTCCCAAGGGTGACTCATGGACAGGCTCAATCGGATTGAATCAAGGCACTGGGGAAACAGTCTTCCTTGCCGGCGACGGCACCCGTCAGATTAGCGACGTCGACGGCACCAAGCGGGTGGAGAACCCGGACGGATCTAAGATTCAATACGATAGCGCCAACCATGTAACCTCGGTTACCAATGCCCTCAATCAGACGTTTAATTACACCTATAAAAATGGCGCCATGTCGTCAGTGGAGACGCCCGTTGGCAAATATACATCTGCCGACGGCGGCAAGACTTTCACCGGCACTGATGGCACAGTCTTGTCTAATGTGAAGGTTGATGGCACCAGCGGCAATTTGAGCTTTAAGGACAACGGTGGAAACAGCTATACCTTTAACACCGACGGCTCAGCCCTGCAGTTGAACAGTAAAGGACAGACGCTCGCGGCAGTCGATGGAGGTGGACGAGCCTCTCACTATACTTACGACACTTCTGGCAACTTATCTGGGTTTACAACGGCTGACGGCACCTTCGCCTCTAAAGATGGTGGCAAGACTTTTACCGACGGCAAGAATACGTTCTCAAATGTTTCGATTGATAATGCGGGCACTTTCACTTATACCGACCAGAGCGGAAACTCCCTCTATCGATTCAACGACGGCACTTCCACCCTGCTTAAGGCCGATTCGTCTACGGTTCAAGCAGACAAGCAAGGACGAGTTACTCAAATCGTCGATGCCCAGGGCAACACTTTCAAGTTTGGCTATACGGGTAACCAGCTAACCGACGTTACCAATCAGGCTGGGCATTGGAACAGCACAGACGGTACCAATTGGAAAAATGACGACGGCACCACCTGGGCCGGCAAAATAAGCGTCGATAAGAATGGCACTTATTCATACACAAATAATTTCGGCGATAAGACAGTGCATGATACAGCCACTGGCGACATGATCACTCAGCAGAAGGGTGGCTCGACAATATACGAAAATACCAATGCGGCGGGGCAACAGCAAGTCGAGAAGGCTGTAACTGCTAATGGACAGCAGATTACATACGGATACGACAGCAAAGGTAATCTCAATTCCGTCACGGAAGGCAAAACTGTCATCGCCACCAAAAATGGTGACACCTGGACGGGAGCAAATGGGGCAACTCTTAGCGATGTTAAGTTGGGCTCGAACGGTTTTCCAGAAGTAACCGACGCCAAGGGCAATGCCACTTCTTATCAGGCCGATGGATCGATTCTGGCCAAGACGGCTGCCAATCAAGTGACGTCTATCACTGATACGAACGGCAAGGTCACCACTTTTGCCTATGACCAGCAAGGGCTGAAGACGATATCCTCAGGCACGAGCCAGATTACACGCAACGCCGATGGTACCACATATAGTGACAATTCGGTGCCGCCGAAGACTTACAATGTCACGATCGGTTCAGATGGCAGTCAAACTTTGAAGAACGTCGCCGGTGGCGATCAATTGACTATTCGTGCCGATGGCAGCCAAAAGGAAGTGATGACTACGACCGCCGGAGTGGCTTCCACTGTGGAGCGCAACGCTGGCGGTCAGGTAACCAGTGTAGTCGATACGCTCAACGATAAGACGACGGTAACTTATACAAACGGAAAACCTACTCAAATTAGCGACGGCACCAACACCTGGAGTCAGAGCAAAGACGGCACCACATGGACGAGCAATCAGCCAGGCGAGGCTGCCTTTAAAGGCACAGTATCAGTTGATGCCCAGGGTAACCAGACATGGACCGCTGCCAATACAGTGAAGAGCATCAGCGCAGACGGCACTCAAACTGTGACCAATGCGGATGGATCCAAGATTATCAACTCGGCTAATGGCACCACCACGACTTTCGTGCATGCACCAGTCAATGGAACGCAAACGCAAGTTACTGAAAATAAAGATGGAATTCAGGTCAAGAACGGCGCCGACGGCAGTGTGCTGAGTCAGTCGACCGGGTCTTCTACTTTCACGTTGACGGATTCGAAGGGTAATGTCATTCAAGAAGGTAGTGGTGTCATAGCTGTCGACTCAAAGACCGGCAACACAACCATTGAAAACACTAAAACTGGCACTGTGGTGGTGTTGAACGCCGGCGGCACGGAGGTGACTGCCACCAAGCAAAACAACGGTACTTTTGTCGATAGCACGGGCAAACCGGTGGAGATTACTCCTCCTGCCTTGCCGGGCAATTCCTCTGTCAGTGAGGGACCTGTAATTGGTCCGAAGCCGTCCACTCCAATTGCACCGATCTCAGCACTGGGAGATGTGACCTCGGTTGTCGCCAAACCGTTGCCATCGGAGCTGCCTCCTGGCCAGCAACCGACGATCACGCAGTTGCCGGTGCAAACCACTCTATCTACTGGTGGTGGCGTAGGCGGTGTTGCCCCTGGCGGCGGGCACCCTGAGCTACCTGCACCGGTGGTGGCGGGAGGAAATGGCCCGCCCCCCTACGTTGCGCCGGTCGAGCAGCCAATTGCCCCTATACCGGTGAAGGGCGTAAATGACAATAACACGGTTGGTCTGGTGGCATCCCAATTAAGAAACGATGCGCCTGTACCGACGCCACCGATTCTTTCGTACGGCAACGGAGGTCCTGGTTTCTCTGTATCTCCAACCATTAGCGAGTCAGCTAATGCACCGGTTCTCTTCCAGAACAATGGTGGCGGCACCCCCTATAATCCTGTCGACAACCAGATCTACAAGATCCCTACGCCGCCAGCATTTCAGCCAGACCACACAAGCCCAACGCTAAACCACAGCCCGGACCGCCCACCGGAAGACGTGGATAGGAGCAAGCAGAATTCGCCGGTTGAGCCTGTAAAAGAGCCTGACAAAGAGCCTGTCAAAGATGCTGACAAAGAGCCTGTCAAAGTAGATGCTGATCCAGTCAAGAAGACAGCCGACCAGGATCAACAAAAGGCGATAGATCCGGGCGGCAAAGATCAAGTTTCAACGGTGGCGTCAGGTAAGGAACCAGTGGTGGCAGGTACTGGTGAATCATCCGTCGCAGGTAAGGGTGAGCCAGTGGTGGCAGGTAAGGGCGAGCCAGTGGTGGCAGGTAAGGGCGAGCCAGTGGTGGCAGGCCAGATCGAACCAGTGGCAGGTAAGGGTGAGTCAGTGCTGGCGGGCCAGGTGCAACCAGGGGTAGTGGCAAGTAAAGATGGCACTCTGGCGCCGGGAGCTCTAGGACCGGCAAGGCTGGAGCCAGTGGGAGCCGTCACTGATGCCCATGGTCAGACCGTTAACCGTGATGTCGCTTCGTTGGGTGCTGTGGTTGCTCCGCTTGGCGGAGCTCAAGGCATCGAGAAAGATGCCGCGGGCCGAGTAACCAGTGTCACGGACTCTCAGGGACACACGACCAGCATTACCTATGCACCGGGCGCAAATGGCAAACCGATTGAGGTCAGCGATGGTACCACAACATATACGTTGAGCGCAGATGGCAAATCGTGGCTGACCAACGTTCCAGGCGCTCAACCCTTTGTCGGCACATTCTCGGTTGATGCAAAAGGAAATCAGACGTGGACCGATTCCGCCACCCAAGCATTTAAATCTATCAGCCCAAGTGGCGTTGAGACTATTGTTAAAACCGACGGCTCTCGTATAGTCACATCGGCCGATCACGCCACCACTACCTATTATCTAGGATCGACAAACTCCCTCGTCTCAGAGGTAACAGTTGGTCCCAAAGGCACCCAAATTTTGAACACGCAGGGATTCCTGTTGCGTCAAGACAGTGGCAACATGCTAACAGTGCTGGATCCTAAAGGCAACATTGTGCAGCAACAGCCAGGCGTTATTGCCATTGATAGCAAGACTGGCATGGTCAGTATCATCCCAGGAGACCAGAGAATTTTAGCTCAACAGGCCCTCACAGGCAATGCCAATATCGCCCAACTGGAACGCGGAACCGTGCACATCGGTGTGCTGCCGCTGGTGGGCGCGTCAGCCTTAGGTGTGCCGGCGACCATAGCTACGCCAGGATCGAATCAACAAATAGGGACTGCAGTAAACATTGTTGGCCCTAACCCCAGCAGCCTCTTGCGTGGGTCAAATGAAGCGTCGGAGTCTGTCAAGCTGCCCACTGTACCTGTGGTTGTACAGCAGGTCGGACTAGCAAGCGGAGGTACTGGTGGTGGCAATGCTGCGGCTACAATCGCGACCGCTGGTGGGGTTGGTGGCACTACTCTTAATCTCTCCTCGAATACTGGCACCGTAGTTGGTGGCGTTCATGGTGGCACAGCAGGGCTGCCTTCCGGTGTGGGAACCCCCGCGACCGGCGTGCCTATACAAGGAAGTGGAAATATTGCGGCTGGTGGTGTCACCCCGGGTGGCAATGTGCCGGGGGGCACTGTGCTGGGCGTCAATGTCCCAAGCGGCAACGTGCTGGGCAATGTCCAAAGCGTCAATGTCCCAAGCGGCAACGTGTTGGGCACTGTTCAAAGCGTCAATGTCCCAAGCGGCAACGTGTTGGGCAATGTCCAAAGCGTCAATGTCCCAAGCGGAAATGCGCCGGGCGGCAATGTCCAAAGCGTCAATGTCCCAAGCGGAAATGCGCCGGGCGGCAATACAGTAGTTGTCTCCAACCCACCTGGGAACCAATCTCCATCCGGATCGCTATCGCTTTCTGCTGCCGGAGCTAGCGCTACAGTATCAGGTTTAGGGGCAGGACAAGGACAAGTATTGAGCACTGCGACTGGCGTTGGACCAATCGGAGTATCACAGACCTCCCCGACGTCATATCAGGGAGTTCAAACTGCCACTGGCGGATTGACGACTGGTGCCAATCAGGTATCAGGTAATCAGTCTGGAGTCACAGTTGGTCAAACAACGGGATACAGCGGCACCGCCAGTCAACAAGGTACTCAGGGCACCGGTAATTTGGCTCAGTCAGCGGCAGGCAACGTTGGTTCCACGGGTGCTGGTGTCAATGTGACAACTATCACCCAGAGCAGTGGAACGCAAATTAGTGGTAACCAAAGTGGCGGAGCGCAGGTCGGTGGTAACCAAAGTGGAGCCCAGGTTGGTGGTAACCAAAGTGGCGGAGCGCAGATTGGTGGTAACCAAAGTGGTGGAGCGCAGATTGGTGGTAACCAAAGTGGCGGAGCGCAGGTTGGTGGTAGCCAAAGTGGCGGAGCGCAGGTTGGTGGTAACCAAAGTGGCGGAGCGCAGATTAGTGGTAACCAAAGTGGTGGAGCGCAAGTTGGTGGTAACCAAAGTGGCGGAACGCAGGTTGGTGGTAACCAAAGTGGCGGAGCGCAGATTGGTGGTAACCAAAGTGGCGGAACGCAAATTGGCGGAAACCAAGGTGGCGGACCGCAAATTGGTGGTAACCAAGGTGGCGGAGTGCAGCAGAGCCCACCCGTCTATTCGAGTCCCACGCAGGATTCCGGAAGCAGCATAATAGGCTCATCCCCAGGTAGTAAAGGATCGGGCACGACTGGAATTCAAAGCGGCGGAACACAAAGCGGCACGCAGATTGGCGGAACGCAAGGCGGTGGAACGCAAGGCGGTGGAACACAAAGCGGGGGAACGCAAAGCGGTGGAACGCAAAGCGGTGGAACGCAAAGCGGTGGAACGCAAAGCGGTGGAACGCAAAGCGGTGGAACGCAAAGCGGTGGAACGCAAAGCGGTGGAACG
>Ga0182024_10001198_pt1 | contig 67190 bp, 63 predicted proteins | sample P32metaG_FD_120480 | JGI IMG/M metagenome (GOLD analysis project Ga0182024, IMG submission 120480) | Permafrost microbial communities from Stordalen Mire, Sweden - P3-2 metaG (Illumina Assembly) | ecosystem: Environmental > Terrestrial > Soil > Wetlands > Permafrost | place: Sweden: Stordalen... | reverse complement strand
GGACATGTCCGGGGCTCTTCGCTTATGAGGGCCCGGCATTTCAGGTTCGAGCGCGGGGCGCCGTTTGCTTTTGCCAGCCGGTTGGGCTGAAGTGCCCCGCTGAAAGCGAACGCCGGGGAGACGCCATGCTGAGAACCGTCGCGGCCTTCGATCGGATCGGCGAGGAGAACGCGTTCGCCGTGCTGGCGCGGGCCATGCAGCTCGCCGCGCAGGGCCGCGACATCATCAATCTCGGCATCGGCCAGCCCGACTTCCGCACGCCGGATTTCATCGTCGAGGCAGCCGTCAAGGCGTTGCGCGACGGCCATCACGGCTATACGCCTGCCGTCGGCATCGCACCGCTGCGCGAGGCGGTCGCGGCTGACCTGCACAAGCGCTTCAAGGTCGAGGTTTCGCCCGACGCGGTGATGATCATGCCCGGCGGCAAGCCGACCATGTTCATGTCGATCCTGATGTTCGGCGAGCCGGGCGCCGACATCCTCTATCCCGACCCGGGCTTTCCGATCTATCGCTCGATGATCGAATATACCGGCGCGCGGCCGATCCCGGTGCCGATCCGCGAGGAGAACGGCTTTGCGTTCTCGGCCGAGGAGACGCTGCGGCTGATCACGCCGCAGACGCGGCTCCTGATCGTCAATTCTCCCGCCAATCCGACCGGCGGCGTGACGCCGAAGGCCGAAGTCGACAAGCTCGTGGCCGGCTTGGAGCATCACCCCAACGTCGCGGTGATGTCGGACGAGATCTACGACCACATGGTGTATGACGGCGAAACGCATGTGTGTCTGCTCACCTATCCGTCGCTGCGCGACCGGCTGATCCTGCTCAATGGCTGGTCAAAAACCTACGCCATGACCGGCTGGCGGCTCGGCTATGCGGTGTGGCCCGGAAAACTCTACGACTACGCGCGCAAGCTCGCGGTCAACCTGCATTCCTGTGTCAACGCCCCGGCGCAATATGCCGGGCTCGCCGCGCTCACCGGCCCGCAGGACGAAGTCGTCAAAATGGTCGCCGAGTTCGACAAGCGGCGCAAGCTTGTGGTCGCGGGCCTCAACGGGCTGGCGGGCACGTCCTGTGTGATGCCGAAGGGCGCATTCTATGCGTTCCCCAACATCAAGCGCACCGGCTGGAAAGCCAAGGCGCTGGCCGCGGCGTTGCTCGAAGACGCCGGCGTCGCCCTGATCGGCGGCCCGGATTTCGGCGTGCTCGGCGAAGGTTACATGCGCGTCTCCTACGCCAATTCGAGCGAGAACATCCTCAAGGCGCTCGACCGCATGGGCGAATTTTTGGCCAATCGCAAAGCGGCGTAATTCCGAGACCGCTTCCTCTTTCGTCTTCCTCTTTTCGTCATGGCCGGGCTTGTCCCGGCCATCCACGTCTTTACGCTCCGTGCGCACAAGACGTGCATGCCCGGCATGAAGCCGGGCATGACGAATCGAGGAAGCTTCAATGTCCACCCACCTCTCCGAAGAACAGCGCCTGATGCGGCAATCGTGCCGCGACTTCGTCGATGGCGTCGTCATTCCCTTCATCCGCACCAACTGGCAGCGCGAATGGTCGATGACGCCGGAGGATCGGCTGCCGCCGGAAATCCTCGAAGGCGCCGAGAAGGTCGGCATCCGCACGCTGGGCGTGCCGGAGGAGTTCGGCGGGATCGAGCTTGACCGGGCCAGCGAAGTGCAGACCTTCGCGCTGATCGCGGAAGAAATCGCGCGCGGCGATTCCGGTCTCGCCGACAAGCTGGTGCAGAACTGGAAGGTCGCGGTGCTGCTGCGCAACCTGGCGCCGCGCCACCTGCAGCAGGCCTGGTTCGCCCGGCTGCTCGACGACCCGCAATTCCTGCTGGCGCATTGCCTGACCGAGCCGCGCGGCGCCTCCGACCGCTGGCTCCCGTACAACGTGCCGGAAGCCGCGATGCAGACCCGCGCGGTGAAGAAGAACGGCGAATGGGTGATCAACGGGCGCAAGCAGTTCATCTCCAACGGCTACGATGGCGGCCTGTTCGTGGTCTATGCCAACACCGATCCGCAGCTCGGCATGCTGCAAGGCACGTCGAGTTTTTTGGTGCCGCGCGGCACGCCGGGCCTCACCATCGCGCGCTGCAACGAGACCCTCGGCTGCCGCTTCATGAACAACGGCGAGCTGGTGTTCGAGGACATGCGGGTGCCGGCCGATCACCTGCTGGTTGAGGGCGACGCGCTGGGCAAGGCCGGCGTCTATTTCCGGCCCGGAAAGATCATCCAGGCGGCGAAGAATCTCGGCGTCGGCGTGCGCGCCTTTGAGGTCGCCGCCGACTACGCGCAGAACTACGTGCAGGGCGGGCGCATCCTGATCAAGCATCAGGCCGTGGCGCTGCGGCTTGCCGACATGGCGACGCGCATCGAGGCGGTGCGGGCGCTGCTGGCGCGCGCCGCGCGCGCCGTGGACGAGGATGCGCCGGACGCCGACACGCTGTGCAACATGGCGAAAGTGTTCGCTTCGGAGGAAATCCTCAAAGTGGCGCAGCACGCGCTCGAATTGCACGGCGGCAATGGCGTGATGCTCGATTTCGGCGTCGAAAAACTGTTCCGCGACGCCGCGATCTTCCTGCACATGGACGCGACCGTCGACATTTCGCGCTTCAAGATCGTGAAGTCGATGTTCCCGCATACCGCCGGCAAATATGCTGGGCCGGAAAGCTAGGGCCCTGCTGGCAAGGTTGCGGGACGCAGGCGCTGCGGATAGCCGCACTATGAAACGCGCTCCGCGTTATCGCTTGACCAACGTATATCTCGGCGGTTATATATCAGTTCAATAGCCAGCGGGTTATCGATCGCAAATGCCGCACGCTCACGATGTGCTGTTCAGAACGCTCGCCGATCCGACCCGGCGGGCTCTCTTCGAACGATTGTGCCGCGACGGAGAGCAGACGGTCGGGGCTCTGACGGCTCGGGCCAAAATCTCGCAGCCGGCCGTCTCAAAGCATCTCGGGGTCCTCAAGCACGCCGGGCTGGTGCGCGGCCGCCACCATGGTCGCCAGACGCACTATAGCGCGCAGCTTTCCGCCTTGGCGCCACTGATCGACTGGACAAGCCAGATGACCGGCTTCTGGCAGAACCGGTTCGACCGCCTGGAAGACTTGCTGAAAAGGATGGATCAATAAACGTCAGACAATAACGCGGCGCACACCGCGACCATGACAACAAGGGAACTGCCAATGAAGATCAAGTTGACCACCGTATATGTCGACGATCAGGACAAGGCGCTGCACTTCTACGCCGACGTGCTGGGCTTCATCAAAAAGACCGATTTCAGCAATGGGCCCTATCGCTGGCTGACCGTGGCCTCGCCCGACGAGCCCGATGGAACCGAGCTGCAGCTCGCGCGCAACGACAACCCGGCCGCCAAGGCCTTCCAGCAAGCCCTGTTCCAGCAGGGCCAGCCTGCGATCATGTTTTTCACCGACGACGTCAAGGGCGACTACGAGCGCATCAAGGCGCGCAGCGGTGAATTCAGGATGCCACCAACCGAGGTAACAGGCTCGACCATCGCCCAGCTCGACGACGGCTGCGGCAATCTCGTTCAAATCACGCAGCTGGCGCGCTGGTAGGGCGGCCCGCCGGCGCGAAGGATGGACCGATGAATGAAGCTGCGGCCCAAACGCGCTCCGTCGTTGTCGAACGGGAGATGCCTTTTCCGCCGGAAAAGATCTGGCGCGCGCTCACGCAGCCACACCTGATCGAGGAGTGGCTCATGCAGAACGACTTCAAGCCTGTCGTGGACCACCGCTTCAGTCTTCGGGCGGACCCGCAACCCAACTGGAACGGCGTTATCGAGTGTCACGTTCTGATCGTCGAACCGAATAAAACCCTGTCCTACGCGTGGGGTGCGCTTGGACTTGAGAGCGTCGTGACATTCACTCTCACCCCAACGCACACGGGAACCAAGCTGCGCATGGAGCAGACCGGCTTCCGGCCGGATCAGCAGCAGAACTACCAAGGCGCCAAGTACGGCTGGCAGCGTTTCATGGGTAGACTGGAGCAGGTCTTGGCGCGGACAGACTGAAGCTTAACGGCGAGTGCTACGTCGCCGTTCCGTCAGTCCGTGGCATTTGCGAGCCAAGATGGTATCGTCAACCGTCCCATGAGTGCCTCAAGCAGCAAACAACGGGCTCACGCTTGGTCGATCGTCTTGTCGATCGCTCTCCTATGCGGCCTGCCGCCGGCGTCGCGGGGTGTGGCGGCCGACCCGGCGTTGGCTATCGTGATTGGCGCCGATACCCGTCAATTGACGCGGGACGCGCTGCTCGCCCGGCCGGATGCCGCCGACGTCACGGTTACCAACGATGTTTCGTACAACAAACCCATGAGCTATCGCGCGGTCCCTTTGGCCGCGCTGCTGGCCGGGCTCAATCTGCCACCGGACAGCGTGATGGAGGCGGTCGCGCTCGACGGCTTCGCCGCGCAATTACCTCTCGATCTGATCACCAACACGGACGCCGCCCGGCCAATCGCCTGGCTTGCCATCGAGCCCGCCGACCATCCGTGGCCGCCGCTACCTGGAAAGACCGCGAGCGCCGGGCCGTTCTACATCGTATGGACCGGGGCGTCGGCGGCGACGATCCGCAGCGAGCAGTGGCCGTATCAGGTGGCAAAGCTCGTGAGCCAGCCATCGCCAGCCGTGCGCTGGCCGGCACTCGGTGTCGACCCGGCGTTGCCCGCCACCGACCCGGTTCGCGCCGGGCAGGACCTCTTTGTCACGCAATGCCTGCCCTGCCACACTCTCAATGGCGCTGGTGAGGGCAAGGTCGGCCCCGACTTGAACACGCCTATGAACCCGACCGAGTACCTGACGCCTGCCGGACTGCGCGCGCTGATCCGCAACCCGAAGCTCGTGCGCACCTGGCCCGAGCAGCAAATGCCGGGCTTCGCAGCGGACCAGATGAGCGACCGCGAGATTGACCTGGTGATCGCGTATCTCGCCTACATGGCGGCGCGGCGCCCATCGCCGTAGCAAGCGTAGCGCTGCGCACTATTGATTGATTTCAGGCTCGACCAGGCTGGCGAGGTTTCGCAACGATTGCTGCCAGCCGAGATAACACGCTTCCACCGGAATAGCGTCGGGAATGCCTTCCTGCACGATGTTGAGTTCGGTGCCGACGGATACCTGCTTAAGCGTCACCGTCACATATAGCTCGCCCGGCAAATTGGGATCGTCGAATTTGTCCGTGTAGCGCACGCGCTCGCCGGGCACGAGCTCGAGATATTTTCCGCCGAAGGAATGGCTCATGCCCGTGGTGAAATTGCGAAATGACATTTTGTGGGTGCCGCCGACTTTGGCGTCGAGGTGATGCACCGTACAGGTGAAGCCGTTGGGCGGCAGCCATTTCGCCATCGCGTCCGCCTCGATGAAGGCGCGATAGACCTTATCGGGCCTGGTTGTCAGGACGCGGTGCAATCGAACGGTGCTGGGCATGGCCTGGTTCTCCTGAGTGCGGCGAGAATCGCGGGGCGGGGCGAGACGCTGGCCCGGGTCCGAACTCTCGTCAAGCAGGCCGCCCCAAAGTCGTGCCCATGCCGGGCAACAACTTCCCATCGGCGGCCGGAACGAGCAGGCAGATCAGGCCGTTCATTCAAGGAATCCCGAATGACGCGAGCGAGGCGGCTAAAGGAGAGAGCGATGAACGACATCATGAGAGATGAACTTGGAGCGCCCGAGATCGTCGATCGCAACACCTTCCAGGCGGCGCTCGACGCATTGCGCCTTCGAGAAAAGGCGCACACACGAGAGGGCGACGCCATCGCGGCCGCCCGCCGGCGGCTCCCCATGGTCGAGGTGGATGGCGCGACACCGCTCATTGGCGAGCATGGGGCGGTCACGCTGCTGGATGCATTCGAGGGACGCCGGCTGCTGATCGCCTACTACTTCATGTGGCACACCGGCCAGCCGGCGGCGGAGCAGTGCGAGGGGTGCACCTTGTACACATCCCAGGTCCGCGAGCTGTCCTTCATTCATTCCCGCGACGTCACCTACGCGACGTTCTGCCAGGGCCCGTACGAAGAGAGCGCCCGCTACCGCGACTTCATGGGCTGGGAGATGCCCTGGTACTCGGCCCAAAATTCGCTCGACACGCTCCTGGTTGGACGCCGGGCGGGCATGATGCACATCGTCTGCTACCTGCGACAAGGCTCCGATGTCTTCGAGACGTACTGGACGACGCGGCGCGGCGTCGAAGTGATGGGCAACAGCTACGCCTTGCTCGACCTGACCGTCTACGGGCGGCAGGAGGCCGCGGAGGACTCGCCAACCGGCTGGCCGCAACGGCCGGAAGGCGAGCATGCTTACCGCACCGATGGACGTCCAATCGTCCAGTGGCCGCGCCTGGAGGCAGGGTATTCGGACGATCTCCGAACCGGCAGGCGCTGAAGCGCGCCTAAGCTAACATTGCGGGCGGACCATTGGGTGAAGCAAGCAAGCGTTAATGGTCGACGCGAATCAGGCTGCGAGCCCACGCTCGAGCTCCATTTCCGCCTTTGAAGTAAACCGTCCCGTCCGGCTGGATTGATGAGATGACGAGCTTCCGTTCTATGATGTCGTGCTTGTTCTTGACCGTCACTCCGGGTGCCAATCGTTCACGCTGTATCGCGGCGAGATTCAGTTGGGTCATTAAGTCATCCACGACCGCGTCAGCCACGCGCCGGCTCACGTGGGAGAGGTTGCGCTGAAACTTGGCAGCGAATTCTAACTGCTTCGGTGTGGCCTCACCGAGGTCTGACAAGCCGAGAAATCACGGTCTATGGCGTCGTGGATCATCGCCAAGGCCTCAGAAACCGACTTGCCTTCAAGAGCAAGTCCCAAGCGTCGGCCAAACGCGATTTGTTCATTGCTAAGAGGTTGCATATGTTCTCCAAGAGCACATAGGAGTCCGTCGCGTTGGCGCCTTGCAGATGGAGACGCAATCGATGAGACGGCGCCGAAGGCGCTTACTCGCGCTGCCGTAGCTCTGAGCAAGTTCTAGCTCAATCCACGGAATGACCCGCGACCAGTCACTCGAACCAAAAGTCCAGCGTTCCGTCGGATCCTTTGCCAAAGTCGCCTTCAAAGCCGCCCTCGCCGCGCAGCCCGGCAAGTTCGCCTGTCCCCGATCCGGGAACGACAAACCATCGCGCCGTGATCTTGCCGTTCTCGACGATTTCCGAACCTTGAAGCACGAAGGTGCCCTGGCGTCCGCCCAGTTTGCCGCGGAATCGTTGTACGCTGACGAGGCTGGCGGACTTATCGTCGCGCAGGATCTGCAAGGCGCGCACCAGGGATTCGCCTTCGAGATCGCCAACGAACGTTTCGGTCAGACGGACCTCCACCAACGCCGGGCTCGCGGTCTGGTCGTAGGGTTCGGCTTGGGAGCTGTTAACAGCAATCCTTGCCCTGGCCCGTGCGCGCGCGGGCAATGCGGCGTGAGATTGTCCGGATGGATGAGCAGAGTCCCGGTCGCTCATTTGCAATCTCCTTTCACCCTATTGCCCTGACGCAAGGACATCATCTCCTGGCATGGACTTAGTTGTTGCGCCGCGCGATTGCGCGCTCGCTCCTTGCCAAGGAACGGCAGATCGCGCCGCGGCGCGCAAACGGCGCCTGAACCGTGATCCGGAAAAAGCCTGTCCCGGACTTGGGCTGGAGCTAGGCCGGCCTCGGGATGCGGCGGACCGCGCCATGAAGGGCGCCAAGTCTGTCGCCAAGCCTGTTCATGACGAGCCGGTAGCCGCCGAACAAGGCCGCGGCCCACACAAGGTCGCCCGCGATGGTGTATTTCAGGAACGGCAACCCCGCCACATAGCAGGCGAGAAGGCCCCCCGCGCCCGCGGGGTACATGGGCGTGAGCGCCCATACGGCGAAATTGGTGATCGCGAAGAACGCGAGCGACGACGACAGCATGACCGGGACGATCATGCGCGGCTGGCGCAGCCGGCCCGACAGGCAGGCCGCGCAGGCGGGCAGCGTGAGCGCGCCGTAGACGATCGCCATCATGCGCCAGTCGTAGAAGCCGTGCAGCGTGTCGCCGATGAGCAGCGCCGCGACCGGCACCAAAAGCCCCAAGGCGCGAACGCGCAGCACGGTGGCGGCAAACAGTGCGCTGGCCGCGACCGGCGTGAAATCGGGAGCGTGCGGCAGCAGCCGCGCCGTCACGTCAAGCCCGACCAGGGCGGCGGCCAGCAGCAGATCCGGCGCTTCCGCAAGGGCGCGCATGCGGCGAGACGAATGGCAAGCGAGTCCGGCCAGATCGATCATCGGTCATTGTCCCTGTTGGGTCGTGAACCGCCAAGTTACCACGTCGCCGGCCTGCGTTTCGAATGCGGCAAAGCTGCGGTCGCCGTAGGTCTCGTTGACCCAATACTGCCAGTTCTTCTTGCCGGCGCCGGCGCCTTCATTCTGCAGGTCGTCGATCTTGGTCATGACGGCCGTGTCGCCGGAGCCCGTATAGCCGAACGATATGCTGTGCGCCCGCGAAGTCGCGGCCTTGAGCGCGTCGAGCACCGTGTTGCCTTTGGCCCAGACGAGGTTGCTGATGGTCTTGGTGGTGCCGTCGCCATAGTCGACGACGAGGCGCACCGTCTGTGGTGTCGCGCCTTGCGAGGCGGCCGGACGGGGCGCCCACGCGGCGGCGGCAATCAGCACCGCCACCGCCAGCAGCGCCGCGCGTCGATTGATGTCTCGCAGCTTTTGCATGGTCCATATCGCGCAGTTTACGCCCGGCGGCCAACCTATCAGAAAATGCGGCCGGCTCCTAAAGTGCGTCCGCTTCGGCGTCCTGGAGCAGTTCGAGCCCGCCGGTGGCGACGACGCGGCCGGCGTCGAGCCGCACCACGGTGGTGGCGATGCGGCGCACTTCGGCCGGCATGTGGCTGACATAGACGATCGGCACCTGGGCGTCGTCGCGCAGGCGAACCAGGTAGGGCAGGATTTCGCGCTTGCGCGCCGCGTCGAGCGAGGCAAGCGGCTCGTCGAGCAGTAGAAGCCGCGGCCGCATCAGCAGCGCGCGGCCGACCGCGACGCGCTGGCGCTCGCCGCCCGACAGCATGCCCGGGCGGCGATCGAGCAGGTTCCCGATATCGAGCAGCGCGGCGATGCGCTCGAATTCCTTGGCGTCGCGCGGCCGGCCGCTCATGCGGCGCCCATAGTCGAGATTCTGCCGCACGCTGAGGTGCGGAAACAGCCGGCCCTCCTGGAACACGTAGCCGATGCGGCGCTTGTGCGGCGGCACGTTGATGCCGGCGCCGGCATCGAACAGCACCGTGCCATCGAGCACGATCGAGCCGCGATCCGGCGTGATGAGGCCGGCGATCATGTTGGCGACCGATGTCTTGCCCGCGCCCGACGGCCCGAACAACGCCGTCGCGCCGGCCGCGGCTTCGAAGCGCACGACGAGCATCAGGGTGCCGAGCCGTTTCTCGACGTCGAGCGCCAGCACGATCATTCCCCGTGGAAGCGGATGGCGGCGCGGCGGCTCAGCCATTCCGAGGCGATCAGCGCGGCAAAAGCCAGCGCGATCGCGATCAGAACGAGACGTCCCGCGGCCGCGTCGCCGCCGGGAACTTGCGTCAACGTATAGATCGCGGCGGAGATCGTCTGCGTCTCGCCGGGGATATTGGACACGAAGGTGATGGTGGCGCCGAATTCGCCCAGCGCCCGCGCGAAGCACAGCACCACTCCGACGATGATGCCCGGCAGCGCGAGCGGCAGCGTGACGGTGAAAAACACCAGCACGCTGTTGGCGCCGAGCGTCGCGGCGGCGTCCTCCAGCCGGCGGTCGATCGCCTCGAGCGCGAGGCGGACCGGGCGCACCAGCAGCGGGAAGCCCATGATACCGCACGACAGCGCCGCGCCGGTCCAGCGGAACGAGAACACGATGCCGAAATAGTCGTACAGGAAGGCGCCGATCGGTCCTCGGCGTCCGAACGAAATCAGCAGCAGATAGCCGGTGACCACCGGCGGCAGCACCAGCGGCAGAAAAACCAGACCGTCGAGCAGCGTCTTGCCCCAGAAATTCTTGCGCGCCAGCAGCCACCCGATGGCGATGCCGAACGGCAACGCCCATGCGGTCGCCACGATCGCGATGCGCAGCGACAGCGCGACCGCGGTCCATTCTTCGGGCGTGAGGCCCAACACTTGTCTCAACCCTCCCCTGCGGGGGGAGGTGAGGAAATAAGCTTGCTCACGTTGCCGGCTTCGCCAGGACGGTGAAGCCGTACGACTCGAATATCGTCTTCGCGGCCGGCGAGCGCAGGAAAGCGAGATAAGGCGTCGCGTCGGGCTTGGCGCCGGTGGTCGCCGCCACCGGATAGATGATCGGGGGATGCGAGCTCTCGGGAAAGACGCCGACGATTTTCACGCCAGGTTCGACCTTGGCGTCGGTCGAATAGACGATGCCGAGCGGCGCCTCGCCGCGCGCCACCAGGATCAGCGCGGCGCGCACGTTCGAGGCCATCGCCATTTTTGGCTCGACCGCCGACCAGACGCCGAGCTTCTCCAGCGCGGCCTTGGCGTAGATCCCGACCGGAACGGCCTTCACGTCGCCGGTCGCGATCCGCCCATCGCCGGCGGGCTTGGCGAGATCGAAGCCCGGCTCGATCGTCACATTGTCGATCTTGGAATCCTTGGCGGCGATCAGCACCAGTTCGTTGCCAAGAAGATTGACCCGGGTGTCGTCCTTGATGAGCTGCTTCTGCGAGCCGTAGTCCATCCATTGCAGGTCGGCGGAAACGAACACGTCGGCCGGCGCGCCGCCCTCGATCTGCTTCATCAGCGCCGAGCTGGCGTCATAGCTGGCGACCACCTTGACGCCGCTCTGCCTGGTGAAGGCGGCGTTGACGTCGTCGAGCGCGTTCTTCATCGAGGCGGCGGCGAAAACGGTGACGGATTTCTCCTGCGCCTGCGCGGCAGGCGACATGGCAGGCGACATGGCCGCAATGACGACGGCCGCGGCAACAGCCGCCAGGACGGGCGTTTTTGCAAGCACGACGGTTCTCCAACAGTTCGAACGCGCCAATGATGCGCGCCGGATCACGCGACCCTCAGGATCAATACGACCGGCTTGGGAACCGTCGTTCCAGGCCTTAACGGCACGCGCGCAGCGCACCGTTCGTCGCGGTCGAACAATAGGCTGTCGGCAAGGCCCGGACAAGGCGCGCCGCCGGTCACTGGGCGATCGCCGGCGTGCTATCATTTCCACGCACGCGAGCGGGGTGGAGCGGCGAATGGCCGAAACTGAAACCATCGAAGGCGACTACGACTACATCATCGTCGGCGCCGGCTCGGCCGGCTGCCTGCTCGCCAACCGGCTGTCGGCCGACCCTGCCCGGCGCGTGCTCGTGCTCGAAGCCGGCGGCCGCGACAATTGGATCTGGTTCCACATTCCGGTCGGTTACCTGTTCGCCATCGGCAATCCGCGCTCCGACTGGTGTTTCAAGACCGAGCCTGAGCCGGGCCTCAACGGCCGCAGCCTCAACTATCCGCGCGGCAAAGTGATCGGTGGCTCGTCCTCGATCAACGCCATGATCTACATGCGCGGCCAGGCCGCCGACTACGACCACTGGCGCCAGCTCGGGCTCGCGGGCTGGGGCTGGGACGACGTGCTGCCCTATTTCAGGCGGCACGAAAACCACTTCATGGGCGAGAGCGAGGCCCATGCGGTCGGCGGCGAATGGCACGTCGCGGCGCCGCGCGTGCGCTGGGACCTGCTCGACGCGTTCCGCGCCGCCGCCGAGCAAGCCGGCATCAAGTCGATCGCCGACTTCAATGGCGGCGACAATGAAGGCTGCTGCGCCTTCCACGTCAACCAGAAGCGCGGCCGGCGCTGGTCGGCGGCGAGCGCCTTCCTCAAGCCGGCGCTCAAGCGACATGCCAACCTGCGGCTCGAAACCGGCTGTTTGGTTGAAGCCGTCGCGTTCGAGGGCAAGCGCGCCGCCGGCGTGCGCTGGCGGCAGCAGGGCCAGGCACGAATGGCGCGCTGCCGCGGCGAGGTCATCCTGGCCGCCGGCTCGATCGGGTCGCCGCAGATCATGCAGCTGTCCGGCGTCGGCCCCGCGCCGCATCTGCAGGAGCACGGCATCCCCGTCGTGCTCGACCGGCCCGGCGTCGGCGCCAACCTGCAGGATCACCTGCAGCTGCGTCTCATCTACAAGGTCGACGGCATCGCCACGCTCAACGAGCGCTACCACGCGCCGCTCGGCCTGCCGCGCATGCTGGCGGAATACGCGCTGTTGCGGCGCGGCCCGCTGACCATGGCGCCCTCGCAGCTCGGCCTGTTCACCCGCTCCGATGCCGACCAGGCGCGCGCCAACCTGCAGTTCCACATCCAGCCGCTGTCGCTCGACCGCTTCGGCGAGCCGCTGCACAAGTTCCCCGCATTCACCGCGAGCGTCTGCAACCTGCGGCCAACGAGCCGCGGCCATGTGCGGCTGCGCTCGCGCGACCCGGCGGACAAGCCGGTGATCCAGCCCCGCTACCTCACGACCGACGAAGACCGCCGCATCGCCGCCAATGCGATCCGCCTCGCCCGCCGCATCGCCGCGCAGCCGGCGCTGGCGCCGTTCCATCCGGCAGAATATCTGCCGGGCGAGAACGTGGGCGACGACGAGCCGTCCCTGGTGAAGGCCGCGGGCGACGTCGGCACCACCATCTTTCATCCGGTCGGCACCGCCAAGATGGGTCTTGCGAGCGACCCGCTGACGGTGGTGGACGCGCATCTGCGTGTGACTGGGCTCGAACGGCTGCGCGTCATCGACGCCTCCGTCATGCCCACGATCACGTCCGGCAACACCAATGCGCCCACCATGATGATCGCCGAAAAGGGCGCCGCGCTGATCCGCGCCGACGCCAAGGGCCTGCCGTCATGAACGCGGCGTTGCGCGCCAAGGCCATGCTGCTCGATCCCTGGGCGGAATGGACCAAGATTGAGCAGGAGAGCGGCGACGCGGCCTATCTGCTGAGCCGCTTTGTCGCGATCCTGGCGCTCGTTCCGGCCGTGTTCGGCTTCATCGGCGCCTGCCTGATCGGCGTCGTCGTGCCGGGCGTCGGCGTGGTGCGGGCGTCGCTGTTCGACGGAATTTTCGGCGCGGCGTTCGGCTACGCGATGACCTGCGCCACCGTGCTGGTGCTCGGACTTCTGATCAACGCGCTGGCGCCGCTGTTCGGCGGGCGGCGCGACTTCGACAGCGCGCTCAAGCTCGCGGTCTATTCCTATACGCCGGTCTGGCTCGCCGGCATTTTCCTGCTGCTGCCGGGATTGCGTTTTCTCGGCCTCACCGCGTTCTATGCCGCCTATGTGCTGTGGACCGGCCTGCCGCAGCTGACGAAATCGCCGGAGCAGAACTCCCCGACCTACGCCGCCGTGATCGTCGTTGCCGCCTGCGCGCTCATCGCTGTCGCCGCCGCCGCGCAGCGCGCGCTGTGCGGCGCGATCTAGCTAGGGCGCGTTCACCACCTGCCGGCAGTCCTTCGGCAGGGCGGCAAGCGTCATCTGGTGCTTCGGCGGCGACGGAACCGGCGACGGCTTGGGATGCAGCACCGAATCCTTGAACCAGTAGTCGAGCTCGTGCCCGCAGCCTTCGTCCGCGCCGGGCGGCGGCTGCGCCTTGCACTGGGTGCTGCCGGCCGGACAGTAGATGCGGACGTGGAAATGGTAGTCGTGCCCCCACCACGGCCGCAGCTTGGCGAGCCAGCTTCGATCCGTCCCCGCCTCGCGGCAGACCGCCTTCTTGATCGCGGCGTTGACGAAGATGCGCTCGACCTCGGGCTGCTTCGCTGCGCTGCGCAGCAATTCGGTGCGTTCGTGCGTCCACGTCTTGGGGTCGACGTCGAGCCGGTCTTCGGCGACCATCTGAACCGCCGAGGTGAACTCGCGTTCCTCGCGGGTCTGCACATGGTCCGGCATCGGCGTGAACCAGATGTCGGCGTCGAGCCCGACCTGGTGGCTGGCATGGCCGGTGAGCATCGGCCCGCCGCGCGGCTGCGACATGTCGCCGACCAGGAGGCCGTTCCAGCCGACCTTCTTGCCATTGTTGGCCAGGCGCTCGAGGAAGCCGATAAGCTTCGGATTGCCCCAGTTGCGGTTGCGCGACAGCCGCATGACCTGCCAGGTCGGACCGTCGATCGGCAGCGCGACGCCGCCGGTGAGGCAGCCGTTGGCGTAGAAGCCGATCGATTGCGCGGCGCCGGCGAGCGGCTTCGTTTTGCGGGCGAACAGCTCCCTGGCGGGCGTCGTGGCCGCCTCGGGGTGTTCGAGCGCCGGCAGCGGCTTGTCTTCCAGTGTGCCGGGATCCTGCGCCAGCGCCGGACCGATACCGGCGAACAGCACGAAGGGGATCGCGCGAAGGAGGCCGAGCATCATCGAGTCTCCGCTGTGGAACTCGCCCCGCTAGCTTGCCTTGGCCCGGAACGCGACCGCGCGGGCGCGGCGATACGCTGCCGCGAGTCGATCCTCCTGTCCAGTTACGAAAAGGTCCGCGGTGTCGCGGCTGAGCGCGAGCAGCCGCTGTTCGGTCGCCGTATGCGGCTCGATGGTGCCGTCGTGCAGGATATGGCCGATGGCAAGCCCACGGCCGCCGAGCGCGCGTGCGACCCGCAGGCAGCGGTGGCAGTCGAGCGGCTCGCGTTCCGCGCACATCAGGCAGACGCGAGACCGCGCCGCTTCGGCCAGCACCTCGCCGATGCCGCGCTCGAATTGCGGCCACCTGGCCATCGCCTCGTAGTCGGCGACGCCGTCGCGATAAAGGCTCGGATCGCCGGGCCGGCCGCCGAGCGTATCGCCGTGCGGCAGATAGGCCATGCCCTCCTGGGCGAGCCGCGCCGCCAGCGCCTTGCCGGAGAACCAGGGGAAGCGCCGCGATGCCGGCGTCGAACGCACGTCCGCAACGGCGTCCACGCCCGCGCCGCGCAGCATCGCGATGAAGCGGTCGGCCGCAATGTTGGAGTGGCCGATGCTGAACAGATCGAATAGGGCCATCGCATAAGTTTAGCCGATCGACGCGGGCGAATGCGTGGCGGGTGCTCGGCAGCACGCTGACATCCTTGAACCTCGAACCGGCCGGGCTCGACTAATCCCATGATTAACCCTCGCCGCGGCATCGGCTTTACAAGTTGAGCGCGCACCGCAATGGTCGGCGCGGGAGCGGAGAGGGCAACATCGGGGGGTCCGAATGAGCCGTTTCCCTGGCGCGCTGGCGTGCATGGGCGCGCTTGCCGCACTGACTTTCATTACCCTCGCCGCCTCGCAGCAAGCCGAGGCCTCCGTCGTCGTCAACATCAGCCGCTCGAGCCAGACCATGTCGGTCGTGGTCGACGGTACGCCGCGTTACCGTTGGCGGGTTTCGACCGGCCGGCGCGGCTTCGGCACACCGGCGGGCACCTACCGCCCGCAAATGATGGCGCGCAGCTGGTTCTCCAAGAAGTACTACAATTCGCCGATGCCGCACGCGATCTTCTTCCACGGCGGCTTTGCCATTCACGGCACATACGAGATCGCGCGGCTAGGCGGACCCGCCTCGCACGGCTGCGTGCGGCTCGATCCGGGCAACGCGACGACCCTGTTCGGCGTCGTGCAGCGCGAGGGCATGGGCGCCACGACGATCGTGGTGCATTGATCCTCGCTGGGTGCTCGCGCAAGCAGGGACGCGCTCCCGCTCACGCGATGGCGGTCTCGCGGGCGCCGGCCGGCGCGCGATAAAGCTCCTCGCCCATCTGCGACTGGACGCCTTCCTTCTTCAGCGTCTCCTCGTATTCGCGGCGCAGGAACGGGTCCTCCAGCCAATACGGAATGGCGGTGCCGCCTTCGGTCACGTCGATCGCGCCCTCGTCGGTGTCCTTCTCGCCGGGCACGCCGGCCTTGTCCTTGCGGTGATTGTTAGGCCCGTACCAGCCGATCAGCCGCAGCGGCTCCTTGCTGATGCCGAAATGGGCGTGGAACCAGTCGCCGCCATAGGGCGCCGCGGTGACGAGGCCGACCGGCTCGTAGTCCTGCCGATAGATGTTCTGGGTCTTGCCGTCCCGCCACGGCGTCATGCCGTCGGTGCGCGGCCACGTATAGGTGTAGCCCTTGCCCCTGAGGCACACCAGGATCGCGGCCGACATGTGCGCGTGCGCCTTGGAATAGCGGCCGGTCTTGTGCTCGCCGACGAAGCCGTAAAACACGTTGTTGGCCATGTTGGGCTCGACCCGCGTGTAGCCAGGCGAGCGGCGGTTATCGAGATAGAGGTCGGCGCTGAAGATATCGGGGATGAAATTGCTCCTGCGCATGGCGAGGCCGCGCAGCGGGTCGGGCGTGATGTCGTCCTTCGGCTTGAAGAAGTCCGCATGGCCGTCGAAGCGCGACGGGAAGGCGACCGGGCAATTGAAGATCCAGTCGCGGTCGCGGAAAATGTTCATGACGTTGGGCGCCGTCGAGGCGACCAGGATCAGCGCCGGGCTCGACGCCGCATTGACGATGCGGTGGTTGGTGTTGAGCGGCACCGAGAACATCGAGCCGCGCTGCCATTCGAAGCTGTGCGGCTTGGTCTGCCCGTCGGCCCAGATCTCGGTGGTGCCGCGGCCCTCGACCACCACCATGATCTCCTCGTACATGTGCTTTTCGGCGTTGCGGGCGCCGGCGGCCGGGACTTCGACCACATAGCAGCCCCATCTGCCTTCGGTGCCGTAGAGCTGGATGAAGGTGCCCCGCCCGCCCATGCGCGGCCACGGGCTTAGCGGCATATCCTGCACGCGGCGCACGCCGATGCCGCGGAAGATCGGCACGCCCTGCTCCTCCATGTAATCGTCGTAGGGCGTATTCGGCCGCTGCCAAGCGCCGACGCCGGCGTTCTTCAGACCCTCCGGCTCGTGCCAATGATCGCTGTTGATTTCGTGCATTTTTTCGTTCTCCCGGACCCGGCTTCGGCGCGGACAGTTGCGGCCGGTTTTTTGCGGTCGCGGAATTTTCGCAGCTACCGGCAATGACCACAAGGGGAGAAGCCGGGACGCGCGCCGCAATTAGGTTTGAATGACGGGACGGCGATGTTATGTGGTCGCGGGTCGGTCGCGGCCGTCGAAGAGGGTCGACGCCGCTATCCACGACGGTTCCGTGACAGCCGGACATTCAGACATGCGCGTGATCGTCCCAATTTCGGTCGGCGGCTGGGCCCGGTTGTTCACCCGATGGGACGTGCTTGCGGTCCTGCTCGTGCTCGGCCTGCTGGTGTTCCTGGCGGAGGCGAGCCGGCATCTGCTGCAGCCGCTCGCCGAGTTGCAGCGCTCGCCGCCGTCGCTCGATCCGGTCAATCTGCCGGAATATGCCGCGCGCACGACCCTGCGCATGCTGGTCGCCATGGCGCTGTCGCTCCTCTTCACCTTCACGTATGCGACACTGGCGGCCAAGAACAAGCGGGCCGAGCGGCTGCTCATTCCGCTGCTCGACATCCTGCAATCGGTTCCGATCCTCGGCTTCATCTCGATCACCGTCGTGTTCTTCATGGCGCTCGCGCCCGGCCGCGTGCTGGGCGCCGAATTCGCCGCGATTTTCGCGATCTTCACCAGCCAAGCCTGGAACATGGCGTTCAGCTTCTACCAGTCGCTGCGTACCGTGCCGACCGAGCTGATCGAGGCGTCGCGCAATTTCCGGCTCAACCCCTGGATGAGCTTCTGGCGCGTCGACGTGCCCTTCGCGATGCCGCAGCTGATCTGGAACATGATGATGTCGATGTCGGGCAGCTGGTTCTTCGTCGTCGCCTCCGAGGCGATCAGCGTCGGCAATACGACGGTGACGCTGCCCGGCATCGGCTCCTACATCTCGCTCGCCATCGAGCGGCAGGATCTGCGGGCGGTCGGCTGGGCGATCGGCACCATGCTGGTGGTGATCCTGATCTACGACCAGTTGCTGTTCCGCCCGCTGGTGGCGTGGGCCGATCGGTTCCGCTTCGAGCAGGAAGCCGGCAACCTGCCGCCGCGATCATGGGTGCTCAACGTGCTGCGCCGCTCCCGCCTCGTCGACCGCGTGGCCCAGCCGTGCTCGTCGTTGTGGCGGCGTTCGCTGCGCTTGCCCCTGTCCGACGATGCCAAGCCGCTCGACGCATCACAGCGCGGGCGGCGCGGCTGGCTCGCGCTCCTCGCCGGCGCGCTCGCCATCGCGTTGGCCGCCTTCCTGCTTTGGCAGGTGGTGCGCTTTGCCACCGAAGAAGTGACGCTCGCCGATCTGGGCGCCACCATCCTGCTCGGCTTCGCGACGCTCACCCGCATCGTCGTGCTCATCGCCGTCGCCAGCGTCATCTGGGTGCCGATCGGGGTGTGGGTCGGTACCCGGCCCCATGTCGCCAACATGGTGCAGCCGGTGGCGCAGTTCCTCGCCGCCTTTCCGGCCAATCTGCTGTTCCCGATCGTGGTGTCAGGCATCGTCGCCTGGCAACTCAATCCGAACATCTGGCTCAGCCCGCTGATGATTCTCGGCACGCAGTGGTACATTCTGTTCAATGTCGTTGCCGGCGCGTCGGCGATCCCCGCCGAACTGCGCGCGGTCGGCGCCAATCTGCGCGTGCGCGGCTGGCTGTGGTGGCGGCGCATCGCGCTGCCCGCGGTATTTCCCTATTACGTGACCGGCGCGATCACCGCATCCGGCGGATCGTGGAACGCGAGCATCGTCGCCGAAGTCGCGTCGTGGGACGATAAGCACCTGCGAGCGCGCGGGCTCGGCGCCTATATTGCGCAGCAGACCGAGGCGGGCGATTTTCATCGCATCGTGCTCGGCATCGCCGTGATGAGCCTGTTCGTCGTCGTCATCAACCGCGTATTCTGGCGTCCGCTGTATCTTTACGCCGAACGCAAATTCCGGATGGGATAGGGGAAGCCGCCATGAGCACCGCTCTCCTCGACATTCACGGGCTGCGCCAGTCGTTTCCAAGGGCCGACGGCGGCGAGCATCTGGTGCTCGACGGCATCGATCTCGAAGTGACGCAGGGCCAGATCGTCGGGCTGCTGGGCCGCACCGGGTCGGGCAAATCGACCTTGCTGCGCCTGATCGCCGGCCTGGCGCGGCCGTCGGACGGCACCATCACCTATCTGGGCCGGCCGGTCGTGGCGCCGCCGCCGGGCATCGCCATGGTGTTCCAATCGTTCGCGCTGTTCCCCTGGCTGACCGTGCTGGAAAACGTCCAGCTCGGCCTCGAGGCACTCTGCCTGCCCGACGTCGAGATCAGGAAGCGCGCGCTCGCGGCGATCGATCTGATCGGGCTCGACGGCTACGAGTCCGCCTATCCGCGCGAATTATCAGGCGGCATGCGCCAGCGCGTCGGCTTCGCCCGGGCGCTGGTCGTGCATCCCAACATCCTGCTCATGGACGAGCCATTCTCCGCGCTCGACGTGCTCACCGCGGAAACGCTGCGCACCGACTTCCTCGACCTCTGGGGCGAAGGCAAGCTGCCGATCAAGGGCGTGATCCTGGTGACCCATAACATCGAGGAGGCGGTGCTGATGTGCGACCGCATCCTGCTGTTCTCGACCAACCCGGGACACATCATTCGCGAGCTGCGCGTCGAGCTCAAGCAGCCCCGCAACCGGCTCGACGCCCAGTTCCGCGATCTGGTCGAGAAAATCTACGTGGCGATGACCGCGCGCACGCCGTCGCCGACGCCGTCGGTCGGCAACAACGTTGCGGAGCGGGCGTCCAGCGCCAGCATCGAGGTGATGCTGCCGCGCGTGTCGGCCAATCTCATCTCGGGCTTCATCGAGGCGCTGGCCGCGGCGCCCTACAACGGCAAGGCCGACCTGCCGGTCATCGCCAGCGAATTGCACATGGAGGTGGACGATCTGTTCCCGGTCTCCGAGTCGCTGCAGCTGCTGCGCCTCGCGGAGGTCGAAGGCGGCGACATCAAGCTGACCGATGCCGGCAAGCAGTTTGCGGAACTGGGCATGGACGACCGCAAGAAACTGTTCCAGCGCCAGCTCTTGGCCTATGTGCCGCTCGCCGCCCACATCCGCCGCGTGCTGCAGGAGCGCGCCAACCACGTGGCGCCGAAAAGCCGCTTCTTCGACGAGCTCGAAGATCACATGAATACAGAGGCGGTCGAGCAGACGCTGCGCGCCGTGATCGCCTGGGGCCGCTATGCCGAGGCGTTCGCCTATGACGACGATTCGAAGACGTTCAGCCTGGAAAACCCGTCGTAGGCGCGACGCGGCGGCGTCGCCATCACGCCGGCGGCGGCAGGAAAATGACCTCGTGCCTGGCCGAGAGCGCCACCACTTCCTCGGGCTTCTGCTCCTTCATCGCGTGGATCGCCCAGAACAGGTCGTAAAGCTTGCGCGTCGGCGACACCCAGAACAGGCATTTCACCGTCTGGTCGGACTTGTTGAACAGGCCGTGCGGGATGCCCATCGGCAGCCGGATCAGGTCGCCCGCGGTGGCGACGAAGTCCTTGCCGTCGAGCAGAAGGTCGAAGCGGCCCTCGAACATGTAGATGAACTCGTCCTGGGTCGGATGGATGTGCGGCGGCACGAAGGTGCCGGGCGGCAACGTGGCATGCCAGGAAAATGACGCCTCGTTCACCGACTTCGGCACATAGGTCTGGCCCAGAATGTTCCAGACGATGCCGTCGATGCCGGTGTTCGCCTTGGTGATCCCTGCGCTCAGCGATTGCATCCCGTTGCTCCCTTGGCTCCTGGTGCGGGCATTCAAACACGAATGGAGCTTCGCAGAAACGATTCCGTAGGGCACCGGCCGCTCCAACTCGCGACAGCGTAAATGGCCCCCACGATAGGGTTTCGGCGGCTTTCGCAACAGAGCCACAATCGGCCATTATGCGGCTTTGGCTAACGACGGGGCCGCGGACAGGCCCATTTTGGCAGGCCCACGACACCATTGCGGATGCCGTCCTGATTGTGGTTACCTGCGCGCCGTAACCGCTGACTGATATAGGGGGCAGTGATGTCGACGTTTACGAATATCGATTCCGCAGTCCGCCTGCGCTGGCTGTTGCTCGCTTCGCTGGCGCTCAACCTTTTCCTAGTCGGCGCGGCCGGCGCCGTGGCGTTTCGTTATTCGAGCCCGGTGCCGCTCGCAACCATCGCCAGGATCGATCGCGGCGCCGCCAACCGGCTCGATCGCATCATGGCGTCGCTGCCGTCCAACGACGCCAAGGTCATGCGCGCCGAATTCGACGCCGACGCCAAGGAGTTCGCGACCGCGCAGGCCGATCTCCGGCTGTCGCAGGAAGAAGTGCGCAACAGCCTGCGCGCCGAGCCGTTCGATCTCAGCACCATGCGCAACGCCATGGCGGCCTCGCGCGCGGCGCGCGAGAACTTCGAGCTCGTTCTCAACAACGTGATCGCCGCGGCGGCGTCGCGTATGTCGGTGGTCGGCCGCAACAAGCTCGCCGATTGGCCGACGCAAAACGAGGCCAAGTCGGCGGCGCGGCAGTAGTTCAGCACCGCCGCGCCAGCCGTCAGGCGGCCCGGCGCCGCGCGTTCGCCGCGATCGACAGCAAGGCGCGGGCCGCGATCGTATCGGCGAGCTCGACGGTGCGCCGCGATTCCAGCACCGCTTCGGCAAGCTCGCCCATCACGACGAGCAGACGCGCGGCGCTCCATAGTTTGAGCGCGGCTTCGATGGCCGGCTTGCGGCGGAAATTCACCGGCGGCTGCATCGCCTCGAGCGAGAACGGCGCGCCCGATTCGATCGCACTGCGCCATTTGTGCAGCTGCGCGACCTGGCGCTGCGCGGCGAAAAAGATCGAGCCGACCGCGGTGCCCGCGATGCGGGTCTTGGCGAGCTGCGTTTCGAGCTCGCCCGGACGGCCGGCAAATGTCGCATCGACGATGTCGTCGATGGCCAACGCCGAGGCATCGGAGACCACCGCGACCACGTCCTCGACACCGACCTCGCCGCGACCGCGCGCATAGAGCGCGAGTTTGCGAATCTCGCTGCGCGAGGCCTGACGGTCGCCGCCGAGGAGCGGGATCAGCAGGGCGCGCGCCGGCGCCGAGACGGTGAGCCCCGCGGCGCGCATTTCATCGTCGATTAGCCGCTCGCGGTCCCGTTCGGAATCTTCGTAGCAAGGCAGCGCCGCGGCGTTCTTGGCGCGCTCGCAGACGGCGCGCAGCGGCGAATTGCGGCGCAGGTCGCCGGCCTCGATCACCACGCGGCAATCGCGGATCGGCACCGCCAGCAGCGCCTCGACGGCCGGCGCGATATTGCGGGCGCCGGCCTTGACCCACACCGCGCGGCGTCCGCCGAACAGCGGAATGGTCTGCGCCTCCTCGACCAGGCGGGACGGCTCGGCCGAAAGCTCCTCGGCCTCGAGCCGCGCCAGCGCGAACGGATCGTTGGGGTCGTCGACCGACGCCCTGATGAGGGTGTTGACGCGTTCGCTCACCAAGCCGGCGTCCGGACCGAACACGAGCACGACCGGCCGCGCCGGATCGGGACGCGCGATGAAGGCGTCGACGGCAGCTGACTTGACTGCAACCATCGCGGCGCGCGCCGTTCAGGTTCCGGCGATGAAGTACGAGGCGAGCCGGTTCCTGATGGCCTCGGCGCAGACCTGCACGGCGCGGTCTTCGGCGTCGCGTTGCGCGCGCTGCTTGGCGAAGCGCTGCGCCGCGCCGGGGATGTCGTAGTCGACATGCGCAAACGTGTCGCCCTTCACGACGACCTTGCCGGTCGCGATCTCCACGAGCTGGTAGGCCGCCACGACGGAATCGACCTGCGCATCCGGCCGGCCGCTGGTGATATCGACGATTATCGTCATCTGCCCGGTCGAGACGGTGACGACGAGGCGATGCGTCGGGGTGTTGGTGCCGGAGCCGCCGTTCAAATCGAATTGCAGCGCATTGTGCATGCCGACCGCGATGCGCGCCGCCGGCGTGCCTTTGCGCGCATTGATCGCCGGGATTTCGACGGCGGTGAGCTTGTCGTGAACGCTCTCCGCGTCGAGCGAGGGGCGCGAGCCGTAGAGCGGCTCGAAGCAGCCGCCCACGAGGCTCGCCGCGGCGAGCGCAACGGCGAGCCGCCCCAGCCAGGCCGGCCGGGCCGCGCGCCGCCCTATCCCGCGATGTTCAGACCACCACCACATTGACGATCCGCAGCGGCACGATGATCACCTTGCTGGGCGCCTTGCCGTCGAGCGCCTTTTTGACCGCATCGAGAGCGAGCACGGCGGCCTCGACCTCGGCCGTCGTGGCGTCGCGCGCCACCGTCGCCTCGGCGCGCTTCTTGCCGTTGATCTGAACCGGCAGCGTCACCGTGTCCTCGATCAGGAGCGCACGCTCGACCTGCGGCCAGGGCGCCTGCGCCACCAGCGTATCGTGGCCGAGCGCGGCCCAGCATTCTTCGGCGAGATGCGGCATCATCGGATGGAACAGTTGCACAAGAATGTTAACCGCTTCCCGCATGGCCCAACTGAAATCGGGCGTCGGTGCGGCCCCCAGATCGACCCCGTTTTGCGACCCCATTTCGCCGATTACGGTATTGAGCGTATTGGCGAATTCGTAGATGTGCGCAACACAGACATTGAAGTGTAGCTTTTCGATGTCATCGGTCACGTGAGCAAGCGCCCGGTGGCTCGCCTTGCGCACCGCGAGCGCCGCCGGGGAGAACGCATTGGGGCGCTCGGATGGCGCCGATTGGGCGATCTCGGCCCCCTCGCCGACCAGCCGCCACAGCCGCTGCGAAAACCGCCAAGCGCCCTGAACGCCCCGTTCGGTCCATTCCACGTCACGCTCGGGCGGCGAATCCGAGAGCATGAACCAGCGCGCCACGTCGGCGCCGTAGGTCGCGATGATGTCGTCGGGGTCGACCGTGTTGCGCTTCGACTTCGACATTTTCTCAATCGGACCGATCACGACGGGCTCGTCGGTCGCGATCAATCTGGCGCGGTGAGTGTCGCCTTCCTGTTCGATTTCCACCTCCGCGGGCGCCACCCAGTCACCGTTCTGCCGGCGATAAGTCTCGTGCACCACCATGCCCTGCGTGAACAGGCCATCGAACGGCTCGTCGAGCCCGACATGGCCGGTGGTCTTCATGGCGCGCGTGAAGAAGCGACTGTAAAGCAGGTGCAGGATCGCGTGCTCGATGCCGCCGATATACTGGTCGACCGGCATCCAGGAATCGACGATCGGCCGATCGGTCGGCGCGGTCGCGATCCAGGGGTCGGTGAAGCGCTCGAAATACCAGGACGAGTCGACGAAGGTGTCCATGGTGTCGGTCTCGCGCCGCCCCGGGCCGCCGCATTGCGGGCACGCGACGTGCTTCCAGGTCGGGTGACGGTCGAGCGGATTGCCGGGCCGGTCAAAGGTGACGTCGTCCGGCAGCGTCACCGGCAGATCCTTTTCCGGCACCGGCACGATGCCGCAACTCTCGCAATGGATGACGGGGATCGGGCAGCCCCAATAGCGCTGCCGCGAAATGCCCCAGTCGCGCAGGCGGAAGTTGATCTGGCGTTGCGCGACCGGCTCTGCCCGTCCGTCCCCTCCGGGCGGCGCCGGCAGCGCAGCATTCTCCAAACGCTTCGCCACCTCCTCCTTCGCCTGCGCGACCGCCATGCCGTCCAAAAAGCGCGAGTTGATCAGACGGCCGTCGCCCTCATAGGCGGTGGTGGTGATGACGAAGGTCTTCGGATCCTGGCCGGGCGGGCAGACCACGGGGGTATTGCCAAGGCCGTATTTGTTGACGAAGTCGAGATCGCGCTGGTCGTGCGCCGGGCAGCCGAAAATGGCGCCGGTGCCGTACTCCATGACGATGAAATTCGCCACGTAGACCGGCAGCCGCCACGCCGGGTCGAACGGATGCACGGCCTTGATGCCGGTGTCGAAGCCCATCTTCTCGGCGGTGTCGATCTCGGCCTGCGCGGTGCCGCGGCGCCGGCAGTCCTCGATGAAGTCCGCGAGCGCGGGATTGCTCGCCGCCGCCGCGGCGAGCGGATGGTCCGGCGCCAGCGCCATGAATTTCGCGCCGAACAGCGTGTCCGGCCGCGTCGTGAAGATTTCAAGCTCGCTCTCGCCGTTCGGTGTCGTTGCGGCGTCGAGCGCGAAGCGGATCAGCAGGCCTTCCGAGCGGCCGATCCAGTTTCTCTGCATCAGCCGCACTTTCTCGGGCCAGCGCACCAGTGTATCGAGCTTGTCGAGCAGGTCCTGCGAGAACTTGGTGATCTTGAGGAACCACTGCGTCAGCTCGCGCTGCTCGACCAGCGCGTCCGAGCGCCAGCCGCGGCCGTCAATCACCTGCTCGTTGGCCAGCACGGTCTGATCGACCGGATCCCAGTTCACCTTCGACTGCTTGCGCTCGACCAGCCCCGTGCGCATGAACTCGAGGAACATCTTCTGCTGGTGCTTGTAGTAGCTCGGATCGCAGGTCGCGATCTCGCGCGCCCAGTCGATCGACAGCCCCATCGACTTGAGCTGGGCCCGCATCGTGGCGATGTTGTCGTAGGTCCAGGTCTTAGGGTGGATGCCGCGCTGCAGCGCAGCGTTCTCAGCGGCGAGGCCGAAGGCGTCCCAGCCCATCGGGTGCAGCACCTTGAATCCCATCGCCCGCTTCGTCCGCGCCACCACGTCGCCCATCGCGTAGTTGCGCACGTGCCCCATATGGATGCGCCCCGACGGATAGGGGAACATCTCCAGCACGTAGTATTTCTTGCCCGCGGCGCCCTGGCGCGACACCGCATTGGGGGTCGCGAAGATGCCGCGCTCCTCCCATACTTTCTGCCAGCGGGCCTCCGCCTCGGCGGCGTTGTAGCGCTCTATTGCCATCGGATTTGCGGTCGTTTTCCGGCCTCATTTAGGGTCCGGGGACGTGACACGAAAGGGCGCGGCCGGTCAATGCAAGGCCCGGCATGGCCCTCTTTCCGCTCGCGCGCTCCCCCGTCATCCAGAGGTGCGCGCCGCAGGCGCGCCTCGAAGGATGCGGCCCGAACGCCCGGGCCGTCGCCCTTCGAGGCTCGCTGCGCTCGCGCCTCAGGGTGACGGAACGTGGCGACGAAGCAATCCAGGGCGCCGGCACGTGGGAGACGGCGTCAGTATCCGCTGGCTTGCTGGACGAGCTTGCCGTCGACGTAAATGCAGTAGCTCTGCGGACGGAAGCCCGCCATCAGGAGCGGCCTCTGCTTTTCGACGACGACCTCGTGTCCCTTGATCGAGCACTGCCATCGCTTCGTCAGCGCCAAGGAAAAATGCGTGCGCAGGTCAAACGGCGAGTCCAGCTCCCTGCTCTCCGTATCGCTGGTCAGCCTACAGCGCCCCGTAAAGGGATTGCGCGAGAACGCGACGGGCGTGCCGTCAATCTCAAATACCAGAACCATTGCCGCCTCCTGCAACCGCCTGACATATCGCGAGCCGAACCGCCGCGCGCCGATTGAATCGGGCCTTGCCCGGATTTTGCCGAGGCGCCGCCCGCATTCGGACAGGAAAAGGCTCTAGCGTGCAAGGCGTGGGCGGGTAATGCCCGCGGTGTCAGAGTAGCGTCGTTCAGTAGCGTTGCGTGCTATGCTTGAGCCGGCAGTGGGCGGGGAGCTTTCGCTTGCGCTCGTCAACGGGGTGCTGCTCGCGTTGTGGGCGGCGCTGCCCGGACTGCTGCTCGGCTACGCCCGGCAATCTTTGGCCGCCCGACGCATCTGGCCGGACTTCTCGCTGCGCCAGTCCGAGGCGGGCGAATTGGAGCGCGCGGTAACGCTGTACGGCACGGTCAGCGGCCGCATCGAGGACATCGACGCGGCGCAGCAGCGCTCGGCCGGCTTCTGGCGCGCCCTCGTCGGCGGCACCGCCGAGATTCCGGAGCGCCGCGCCGAGGAACACGAAGACCTCGCGGCGCACGCCGAGCATTTGCGCGCGGCGATCGTCCGGCTGAGACGCCGGCCGCTACGGCGGCTGCGAAAATGGGTCCACGTCCTGAGCGCGCAATCGGCGCTGGGTCGTGCGGTTGCCGCCTATGTGCTGGGGTTCGCGCTCATGATGGTCGCTTTCCATGCGTACGGCGAGCAGGCGTGGCCCGCCGCACCGCTGACCGGCGCGACAACGCATCCGGTCTGGTATCCGTTCAACGCGCAGCTGTTCTACGCCAACGCGGTCGGCGCCGCCTTCGCGGTCTTGGCGGCGCCGGTGTTCTATGCCGAGCGATGGGTCCGTCTGCGGCTCGAATACGCACCGGATTTTCGCGCGTTCAAGGAGCTCGCGGCTGGCGATCCAGGCCGCCCATTCGCGCAATCGAGCGACGCGGACGAGCCATCGGGACAGCCGGACGCAACCGAGATTGACGGCGACGACACCTGGCTTGAAGTGCTCGGTCTTTCAAACGCGGCGACCATCGAAGACGTCAAGCGCTCCTACAAGACGCTGATCAAGCAGAACCATCCGGACCGGGTGCACGGCATGTCGTCGGCGTTCCAGGAGCTTGCCGAGGTGGAAACCCGCAAGCTCAATGCCGCCTACCAGCAGGCCTTGACGTCGATGGCTGCGTTCGAGTCCTCGCCGACCACGGCGCCGGTTTGACAGGCTGACGCGGGCTATTTCCCGATCACCGAAATATCAGACCCGTCCCGGTACGCCGGATGGCGCCAGCCGTCCTCGTCGTAGTCGGCCATGCATTGCTCGACCAGCGCTTCCATCTGTTTGAGCGCGCCGGTGAACTGCGCCTGCTGCAGCGGGAAGATCCGCACCAGCTCGTGGCTGCCCGAGTAGTTCATCTCGTAGAGCTCGTGGCGGGCGCCGAACTCGGTGCCGACGGCGTCCCACAGCAGCTTCATGATCTTGATGCGTTCCTTGTAGCCGATGTCGTTCGAGCCGCGCACGTATTTGGCCAGATATTTGTCGATTTCGGGGTTTTTGAAATCGCGGGCGTGCGACGGCAGGTAGATGAGGCCTGAGGCGATCACTTTCTCGACGATGGAGCGCACCGCCGGATAGGCCTCCGTCATGAACAGCCGGTAGGTGCTCGACGCCCGGCTGTTGGGTAGCACCGCGCCGTTGACCCAGGGCTCGGGGTTGTACGCCATGGCGTCGGTCAGCGACCAGAACAGATTGCGCCAGCCGACCACCTCGCCGATCTGCGCCTGCACGCCGCGGAACGCCTCGACGCCGGTCGCGCGCGCCGCCTTGCAGAGCAGGCCGACGATGAAATCGAGCTTGACCGCGAGCCGGGTGCAGCCCTGCAGGGTGAAGCCGTTGAAGAAGCCGGATTTCGGATAGAAGTTCTTCAGGCGCTCGACGTCGCGGTGGATGAACACGTTCTCCCAGGGGATGAAGGCGTTGTCGAACACGAAGATCGAATCGTTCTCGTCGAAGCGCGAGGTCAACGGATAGTCCCACGGCGAGCCCGACGCCGCGGCGGCAAACTCGTAGGACGGCCGGCAGATGAGCTTGATGCCGGGCGTGTTCATCGGCGCGATGAACATCACCACCATGCTCGGGTCGTTGATCTCCTGGCCCATGTTCTGGCCGAGAAAATTGTAGTGCGTCAGCACCGAGTTGGTGGCGACCACCTTGGCGCCGGACACATAGATGCCGGCGTCAGTTTCCTTCTGGATGGTGATGTAGACGTCCTTGACCTGTTCGACCGGCTTGTCGCGGTCGATCGGCGGATTGACCAGCGCGTGGTTGAGATAGAGCACCGCCTCCTGGGCGCGCTTGTGCCAGGCGCGCGCGTTGTCGGCGAACTTGCCGTAGAAGTCGGCGTTGGCGCCGAGCGTGTTGAGGAACGCGGCCTTGTAGTCGGGGCTGCGCCCCATCCAGCCGTAGCTGATGCGGGCCCAGGCCGCGATGGCGTCGCGCTGCGCCACGACCTCCTCGCGCGAGTGCGCCGCCTTGAAGAATTTCTGGGTATAGCCGCCCGAGCCGGTGTCGGTCGGCCCAGTGAGCACGTCCTTGGATTTCGGGTCGTGCAGCGCGTCGTAGAGCAGCGCCACCGAGGCGGCCGAGTTGCGGAACGCCGGGTGCGTGGTCACGTCCTTGACCCGCTCGCCGTAGATGTAGACCTCGCGGCCGTCGCGCAGCGATTCCAGGTACTCGGCACCGGTGAAGGGCCGCTTCTTGCCGGCGACGATCGCTTCGGGATGTTGTGCCACCGGCAGCTCCTTTTTCGTTTCGGCCTTCGAGGGCAATCGTTCCGGCCCTGGAGGCGCGCCATACCATTATAGCCGTCATCCTGAGGCGGCCGCCTTTAGCGCGTTTACTTCGACGCGCTATGGCGGCCCTCGAAGGATGCGGCCGAGACGCCGCGTCCCCCCTCAGGGTGACACAGAACGCTCCCGATAAAGCATCCAGAGCGCAAGCGCGATCACGATCGCAACGGCGAGTAGCGCGCCGTGCACATTGGTGGCCGCAAAGGCGCCGGCGCCGGCCGCCGCCCCAGCCAGGAAGCCGACCGCCACCGAGAGCACGACGAGGAGGTTTCGGCGCACGCTGCGGAATTCCTCGGCGGCGTCACGGTTGTGCGGCGCGCGCGCGCAGCGCCGCCAGGCCAGGATGATCTCCGTCGTCGCGATGCCGACCTGCGTCATGTTGCCGGTCATGACGTTGGTTTGCGGAATGCCTTTCATGAGGAGACGCACCAGCACGCTTTGCGTGCCCATCGCCATGGCGGCGAACAGGCCGGCGACGATGCCGTGCCAGTCGCTCGCGCCGGCGATCCTTGGCCCCAAAAGGATGATGGCGACGAATACCGCCAGCAGCAGCGCCTCGAGCCCCAGCATCGACGGCAGGCCGGCGCCGCCGCGTTCGCGGATGAGGCCAATCAACGCCGCCGTGACGGCCGCGGCGACCAGGAAGGCGACGATCGCCAGGAGCTTGCCGACGACGCCGCTGTCGTGGCTGACGAATTCGGCGCCGGCGATGACGAAGCTCCCCGTCACCTGCGCGGCGAACAGGCCGAACAGCGCCAGGTAGGTGTAGCTGTCCACATAGCCGGCGACGAAGCTGAGCAGCATCGGCAGGGCTGCGGGCAGAGGTTCTTCGCGGGCCGGCGAGACTGCTGTCATGGGGTCATTCTCCGCGCGTCATTGCGGGGTCGGGCATGCCGGGAGCCCGCCATCCATGACCCCGCGGCCTGGTTCCGAGCTAGGCGCCTTTGGCGCCCCGGCAGGCCTGCCACAGCCGATGTGCGGAGGCCGGCATGTCGAGACGCGCGCCGGCGCCGCCCGGAATGGCGTCGGCGACCGCGTTCATCACCGCCGCGATCGCCGCCGTCGTGCCGGCCTCGCCGACGCCCTTGACGCCGAGCGGGTTGGTGGTGGCCGGCACGTTGTGCATGGCGTCGCGCAGCGGCGGCATGTCGTCGGCGCGCGGCATGGCGTAGTCCATGAGCGAGCCGGTGACGAGCTGCCCGCTGCCGTCGTCATAGACGACCTGCTCCATCAAGGCCTGGCCCAGCCCGGCGGCGATCGAGCCGTGCAGCTGACCTTCGACGATCATGTGATCGAGCGCCCGGCCGCAATCGTCGACCGCGGTGTAGGCGGCGATCGTCATCGCGCCGGTGTCGGGGTCGATCTCGACCTCGGCGATGTGGCAGCCGTTGGGAAACGTGAGCGGCGTCTCGGTCGTGGTCTTGGTGTCAAGGTCTTCGGCGATCTCGCCGCGCTTCTTCAGCGCACCGGCGTGCGCTGCGACCTCGAACAGCGAGACGCGGCGATCGGTGCCGACGACTTCGAACTGTCCGTCCCGGTAGGCGATGTCGGCCTCGCCGGCTTCGAGCATCGTCGCGGCGATCGGCTTGCCCTTGGCCAGGATGGCGTCGATCGCCTTGACCAGCGAATGGCCGACCGTCATTGCCGAACGCGAGCCGACCGAGGCGAAGCCGGGAAGTTCGAGCGAAGAGTCGCCGTTGCGATGCGGGATCTGCTCCATCGCGATGCCGAGCCGCTCGGCGATCACGCGCGGGAACACCGTGGCGTGGCCCTGCCCGGTATTCTGCACGTTGAGGCTGAGCAGCAGCGCGTCGTTGCCCGGAAACGTCAGCATCGCGCTTTCGAGCGGCGCGCCGCCGGCATGTTCGAGCAGGCAGCAGATGCCGAAGCCGCGATATTTGCCGCGCCTGTGCGCCTCGCGCCGGCGATGCTTGAAGCCGCCGTAGTCCGCAAGCTCCAACGCCTTGTCGAGGATCGGCTCGAAATCGCCGCTGTCGTAGGTGGTACCGACCGCGGTCTTGTAGGGCATCGCCGATTTCTTGATCAGGTTGCGGCGCCGCAGCTTGATCGGATCGATGCCGGCGACGCGGGCCGCCTCATCGACCACGCGCTCGAGCACGTAGCTCGCCTCCGGTCGCCCGGCGCCGCGATAGGGCGCGGTCGGGATGGTGTTGGTGAAGACGCACTTGGTGGCGACGTCGATGTGCCTGATGTCGTACATGCCGGGCAGGCAGCGGGCGAAATTGAAGGTCGGGATATTGGCGCCGACCGAGCCAACGAAGGCGCCGAGATTGCCGGTGTTGCGCACGCGCAGCGCCAGGAATTTTCCCTTGTCGTCGAGTGCCAGCTCGGCCTGCGAAAAAATATCGCGCGCCTGGTTGTCGCTGAGGAACGCCTCGGAGCGGGTCGACATCCAGTGGATCGGCCGGCCGAATTTCTTGGCGCCGACCATCAGCGCGATGTTTTCCGGATAGGCTCCGGTCTTGAGCCCGAACGCGCCGCCGACATCCTCGGTGATGACGCGCACGCGCTCCTTAGAAACGCCCATGATGGCGATCATGTTGTCACGCATGGCGCCGGCCGACTGCGAGCAGGCGCGTGTCGTGTAGGTTTCCCTCGCCGCGTCGTAGCTCGCCGTGGCGCCGCGCGGCTCCATCGAGTTGACCACCATGCGCTGGTTCATCACCGCGATCCTGGCGACGTATTTGGCCGCGGCGAACAGCGCATCGACGGCGCCCGCATTGGCGTCGGCATCGGCGGCAGGCCCGGCCCAGTCGACCGCGATATTGCCCGGAGCCTGCGGCCACAGTTGCGGCGCGCCGTCGGCGAGCGCCTCGCGCGCATCGGTGACCGCGGCGAGCGCCTCGTAGTCGACCGCGACCAGCTCGGCGGCGTCCTGCGCCGCGGCGGCGGTCTCGGCCACCACCATGGCGACCGGCTCGCCGACATGCATGACCCGATCGGCCGCAAGCGCCGGCCGGTGCGGCATCACCAGCGTCTTGCCGCCGCGCCCGGCGACCGGCGGATGGCGGCCGACGCTGCCGATGCCGTCCAGATCCTTGCCGGTCAGCACGCCGACCACGCCGGGCGAGCGCAGCGCCGCCGCGACGTCGACGCGCACGATGCTCGCAAAAGCGTGCGGCGAGCGGACGAAATACGCATAGGCCTGGTTCGGCAGCGGCGCGTCGGCCATAAAGCGGCCGCGGCCGCGGACCAGGGGATCGTCTTCGACGCGGCCGTGGCGTGGTGCGTGACGATCGGTCTTCGTATGTGTCTTGGCGTCCATGCTCGTTTCCGCGATACTTTGCTTCGGATCCCGGCTGGCGTCCTTATAGCAAGGAGCCCGCGCGAACGTAGCGATATGCGGGATAACATGCGCCAACGCCAGCCCCGGATGCTGCTTCGCTGGTCGGGCTAGCTCGCTGGAGGCAAACATGCGCCGTGTCGCCGCAACCGCGATCGCGCTTGTGTTCATCGGAGCACCGGCCGCCCGCGCCCAGGCCGCGTCGGGCGTTGCGCCGGTCGTGGCAGACGTCGTGGCGCAGCAGGTTCGCGCGCTGATGCCGGACGACGGCGCCGCCGTGGCGGTCCGGCACGACGGCAAGACCGAGTTCTACAATGTCGGCGCGGCGGATCGCGCCCGCAACCGCCCGGTCACAAGCGATTCGCTGTTCAATCTTGCTTCCATCGGCAAGCTGTTCGCCAGCATCTTGCTGGCGCAAGCCGTCAAGCAGGACGAGCTCCGCCTCGACGATCCGATCGCCAAGTCCATCACCGAGCTGCAGCAGGGCGGCGACATCCGCCGGGTGACGTATGGCGAACTCGCCAGCCACACCTCCGGCCTGCCGCGCGTGCCGGAGCAATACGAGCGCTGGCACAAGGGGCCATATGCGCCGCCGGATTTCACCCGCTTCCTCAATTCCTGGAAGGCGGACCCGCAGCATGAGCCGGGACGGCAGGACATCTATTCGAATGCCGCGTTCGTGCTGCTGCGCGTCGCGCTCGCACGCCGCTTCGCCACGCCGTTCGCGACGCTGATGGAACAGCGCCTGACCGGCCCGCTCGGCATGACGTCGACCGTGCTGGCGCCGCTGACCGGCAACGGCAAGGACCGGCTGCTGGCAGCGGCCGTGCAGGGCTATGGCCCGATGGGCCGCCCGGTCGGCCAACCCGGCGAGGATTCCGGCAACGCCTTCACCGGCGATGATGCCGGCCAGATTTTTTCCTCGGCTCGCGACATGGCGATCTTCCTCACCGCCAATCTCGGCGAGTTGCCCGGTCACCAGCCGCTCCAGGCGGCGATGGCGTTCGCCCAGCAAGGCGTGTTCAAGGTCAACGACCACTTCACCCAAGGGCTCGCCTGGCAGATCGTCAGCGCCGGCAAACTCACGATCGTCGACAAGAACGGCGGCCTGCAGAACACCTCGACCTATATCGGGCTCGTCCCGCAGCGCAAGCTCGGCATCGTCATCCTGGCGAACCGCGGCCGCCAGCCGGCCACCAAGGTGGGACGGGCGATCCTGCAGGCGCTGGCGGAGGAGCCGTCGGCCCCCGTGGGCGAAGGCGATGGCGGGGAGCCGGATTGATTGTTTGAGGGCGTAACGCGCCGAGCGGTCATATCAGGCGTGAGCCGCACGCGCGATTGCGCCGATCCGTGCAGCGTCGTCTGTCGTCCCGTCGCGGATGCGTTGCTCGGGTCAACAGGGCCTTCTTGATACGTCGCACAATCGTGCAAAAGCCTTACAAATGCGCAAAATGCTTTGGGTTTTCGCCGGACTGATCGTCGTCGTGTTGGGCTTGCTCGGGGCCGTGCTGGCGTTCGACGCGCCCGTCAAGCCGCCGCCCTTGGCCTCCGTCAGCGCTCCTTTCGCCGAGGTCGATTTCAGCGATCTGCCAGCGGTTGAGACATATTCTGCGCGCGACGGCGCCAAGCTCGGCTATCGGGCTTATCAGGGAGGCGACGCGCAAGTGGTGGTGCTGATTCACGGCTCGTCCGATGACGGGGCCGGCATGCATCCTCTTGCCAAGGCGCTGCGCGATGCCGGCGCGTCGGTCTACGTGCCGGTTCTGCGCGGCCATGGCGGCTCCGACCACGTCGGCGATATCGCCTATCTCGGCCAGTTGGAGGACGACCTCGCCGACTTCGCGGCGGTGTTGCGACCGCTCCATCCCGACGCCGGCTTTTCACTGATCGGCTTTTCCTCGGGCGGTGGCTTCGTTCTGCGGGTGATCGCAACGTCCGACGAGAAGCTGTTCGATCGCTTCATCATGATCTCGCCGGCCCTGCCGCAGGACGCACCGACCATCCGGCCTGACACGGGCGGCTGGGTCGCCGTGGCGAAACCCCGCATCGTCGCGCTGGTGATATTGAATCGACTCGGCATCCACTGGTTCAACGGGCTTCCCATCGTCGCGTTCGCGACTTTCCCGCGCGCTCATAATCTCACCAGCGTCTATTCATTCCGACTCGCGGTCGATTTCGGCGCGCCGCGCGATTATCTGGCAGCGCTCGGCCGCAGCACCAAGCCGGCCGCGCTCCTGGTCGGCGGCAGCGACGAGCTGTTTTTTCCCGATCGCTTCGCGCCGTTGTTCAGGTCGGCACGGCCCGATCTGCCCATCACGATCGTACCCGGCATCGGCCATGTCGGCATGACTGTGACGCCGGAGGGCACCGCCGCCATACGAAAATCATTTATGGAGCTGACCGCGCCGACGAAATGAGCGCATGGACCACCAATCGCGTCAGCGCAGAGTCGAAATGGATGTTGAAACGCACCTGGTTTTCAAGTACCTGAAAAATATACTTCTTTTCGGCCATTGCGGCCCGCCAGTGCGCGCCATCGTGGGGAGGGCCAAGCTTGACACGGACCATCGACACCCACACCCACGTGCTCGCCGACGCCACGATCAAGCTTCTGCAGAAGGAAATCCCGCGCCTCGGCCTCACGCTCACGCCGTACGACGCCGACAATGCCGTGGTCGAGGTCGCGGGCGTGCCGTACCGGCCGTTCCCGCGCGGCGGCCATGACATCGAGCGGCGGTTCGCCGACATGGCCGCGGCCGAGGTCGATGTGCACGTGCTCTCGGCGGCGCCGCAGACCTGGCTCTATGGCCAGGAGGCCGCGGTCGGCGTCGCGGCGGCGATCATCCAGAACGATGAGATCGCGCGCCTCGTGAAGGAGCACCCGGAGCGCTTTGCCGGCATCGCCACGCTGCCGATGCAGGCGCCCGAAAAAGCCGCCGAAGAATTGCGCCGCGCCGTGCGCACGCTCGGGCTGCACGGCGCCATGATCGGCTCGAACGTCGGCGGCAAGAACCTCGACGATCCGAGCTTTGAGCCGCTGTGGGCCGCCGCGGCCGAGCTCGATGCCTTCATGATGATCCATCCCGGCAACGTCGCCGGCGCCGACCGGCTGCGCTCCTACTATCTGGGCAACCTGATCGGCAACCCGCTCGATACCACCATCGCGGCGGCCTGCCTGATCTTCGGCGGCGTGCTGGAGCGCCATCCAAAACTCAGCTTCGTCATGGTGCACGGCGGCGGCTTCATTCCCTATCAGGGCGGCCGCTGGGTGCACGGCTGGCAGGTGCGCCCGGAGCCGAAGGTGCATCTGAAACATTCGCCGGCGCCGTATCTGGACCGTTTCCTCTACGACACCATCCTGCATTCAAAGGCGTCGCTCGAATTCCTCGTGTCCTCGGTCGGCGCCGCCCGCGTCTTTCTCGGCAGCGACTATCCCTACGACATGGGGACGATGGAATGCGCGCGGCAGGTCCGCGCCCTCGACATACCCGAAGCCGACCGCGACACCATCCTGGGCGGCCACGCGGCGGCGATCCTGGGCAAAAAGCGCCAACACGCCGCACCACGGTGAGACGCCCGGGACGACCCGGCCAGTCTTGTCGGTGCACCCGAAATGGCGCACCGTAATGTCTCAGCGCGCGGCGTCAGATTTGGGAAAAAAGCCGGAGCCGGGGAGGCGCAGATGCAGGGTCAGGGCAAGGATCGAAACCACAATCAAAATCTCGGCCGGCGCGACTTTCTGAAAGGCGCCGTGGTCGGCGGCGCCGCCGCGGCCGCAACGTCCGCCGCCTTGCCGCAGAGCGCGCCGGCACAGACGCCGACCCAGGCGCCCGCCGCCGCGCCGGTTGCGGCCGGCTACGAGTTTCTCAATCTCGAAGAAGCCGCCTTCGTCGAGAAGCTGGTCGATCACATGGTACCGGCCGACGAGTTCACGCCGAAGGGCACCGACATCGGCCTCAACGTCTATATCGACCGCGCGCTCGCCGGAGCCTGGGGCAAGGGCGACCGGCTCTACATGCAGGGGCCGTGGAAGCCCGGCGTGCCGAGCCAGGGCTATCAGCTGCCGCTGACGCCGGCGCAGCTCTACCGCGCCGGCATCGCGGCGACCAACGCGCATTGCCAAACGACCTACGGCAAACCGTTCGACCGGCTGAGCGCGGAGCAGCGCGAGGAGGTTCTGCTCGCGCTTGCGGGCTCCAAGATCAAGTTCGACGGCGGCCTGCCGGTGCGCCCGTTCTGGACCACCGTCTATCAGACCGTCATGGAAGGCATGTTCGCCGACCCGATCTACGGCGGCAACCGCAACAAGGCGGGCTGGAAACTGATCGGCTTCCCGGGCGTGCTCGCGCTCTACCACGACGACGTGGAGAAATATCGCGACAAGGAGATGCCGAACGAAATCCTCAGCATCGAAGACATGAGCTGAGGGAGCGCGCCATGGCGACCAAATTGCAGGAAGTCGATGCCGTCATCGTCGGGCTGGGTTGGACCGGCGGCATTCTGGCGAAGGAGCTGGCCGAGGTCGGCCTCAAGGTCATCGCCCTCGAGCGCGGCGTCATGCGCACGCCGTCGGTCGATTACGCGCTGCCGAACATCCGCGACGAGCTGCGCTACGTGGCGCGTCACGACCTGATGATGAACACGGCGCGCGATACGCTGACGATCCGCAACAATCCGGCGCAGGAGGCGCTGCCGATGCGCCGCCTCGGCTCATTCCTGCCCGGCGACGGCGTGGGCGGCTCGGCCGTCCACTGGAGCGGCCACACCTGGCGCTGGACCGACATGGAATTCAAGGTGCGCTCGCTCTACGAGGAGCGCTACGGCAAGACGTTCATCCCGCCCGACATGACGATCCAGGATTGGGGCATCACTTACGACGAGCTCGAGCCATACTACGACCGCTTCGAATACACCGCCGCGGTGTCGGGCCAGGCCGGCAATCTCAAGGGCCGCATCGTCGACGGCGGCAACCCGTTTGAGGCGCCGCGCGCCCGAGATTACCCGCTGCCGGCGCTCACCCCGATCCTGTCGAGCATGATGTTCACGCAGGCGGCGGCGAACAATGGCTATCATCCGTTCCCGCGGCCGTCCGCCAACGCCTCGCGCGCCTACACCAATCCGGACGGCGCGCAATACGGCGCCTGCCAGTATTGCGGCTTCTGCCAGCGCTTCGGCTGCGAAGCCAACGCCAAGGGCTCGCCGCATGTCAGCGTCATTCCGATCGCGATGCGCAATCCGAACTTCGAGCTGCGCGCCAATTGCTGGGTCACCACGGTCAACAAGGATTCCGGCGGCAGGCGCGTCACCGGCGTGACCTACACCAACGTGCTCAACGGCGAGGAGTTCGAGCAGCCCGCCGGCATGGTGCTGCTGTGCGCCTATGCGATCAACAACGTGCACCTGATGCTGGTCTCGGGGCTCGGCGATCCCTACGATCCGGTGGCGCAGAAGGGCGTCGTCGGCAAGAACTACTGCTACCAGACCGGCGCCAACGCCAATCTGTTCTTCGAGGGCCGCCGCTTCAATCCGTTCATCAGCGCCGGCGGCTCGAACACCACCATGGACGACTTCAACATCAACTTGGCGTTCGATCGCGGGCCGCACGGCTTCGTCGGCGGCTACAATGTCGGCTCCGGCTTCAACTCGGCGCTGCCGATCGGCTATCGCCCGGTGCCGAGCGGCACGCCGCAATGGGGCACCGCGTGGAAGGCGGCCACCCGCAAATGGTACCAGACGGCGATGAGCATCAGCGCCAGCGGCAGCGTGATGGCGAACCGCTACAACTATTTCGATCTCGATCCGACCTATCGCAACGCCTTCGGCCAGCCGCTGATGCGCATGACGTTCGACTACCAGGCGAACGAGCACAAGATGGGCGAGCACGCCGCCAAGGTGATCAACGACATCGCCAGATCGATGAACCCTACGCGGCTCAATCCGGCGGTGGCGCGCACCGAGCCGTGGACCGTGGTGCCCTATCAATCGACCCACAATACCGGCGGCACCATCATGGGCACCAATCCGCGCGACAGCGTCGTCAACAGGTATCTGCAGAGCTGGACCTATCACAACCTGTTCACGGTCGGCGCCAATGTGTTTCCGCACAACGCCTCGTACAACCCGACCGGCCCGGTCGGCGCGCTCGCCTACTGGACGGTGGACGCGATCAAGCGCTATGTGAAGAGTCCCGCACCGCTAGTGCCGGCATGACGCTCGCCCGCTCGGCGCTTGAATAAAGTCGGCAATGCAATGAACCACCATGGATGATGCCGGCTTCGTGCGCGTGCCGGCGCGCGCGGTCACTTCGCTGATCAGCGACTCGTTCCTCGCCGCCGGCCTGCCGGACGCCGACGCCGCGCGCTGCGCGCAACTGATGACCGAGGCCGACCTCACCGGCGCCGACGGCCACGGCATATTCCGCCTGCCCCAATATGTGCGCCGCCTCAAGGCCGGCGGCTTCAACGCGCGGCCCGGCATCACCGTGGCGCGAAGCGCGCCGGCGACCGCCGTGGTCGACGGCGACAACGGCATGGGCCACCTGGTGATGACCCGCGCCGCCGCCGAAGCGGTCGCCATCGCGCGGCAGGCCGGCGTCTCGTGGGTCGGCGTGCGGCGCTCGAACCATGCCGGACCGGCGGGGCTTTATGCCGAGAGCGTTGCCTCGGCGGGCATGATCGGGCTGTACGCCGCGGTGGCGAACGCCAACCACATGGCGGTGTGGGGCGGCGCGGAATTGCTGCTCGGCACCAATCCGCTGGCGATCGGCGTGCCGTCGGGCGGCGGCCCGATGATCCTCGACATGGCGACCACCATCGTGTCCTACGGTACGGTGAAGAAATACGCGCTGCGCGGCGCACCGATGCCGGAGGGCTGGTTCGTGAACGCCAAGACCGGCGCGCCGATCACCGATCCGAACCGCACCGCAGAGGGCCTGCTGCTGCCGGTCGGCGGCTACAAGGGCAGCGGGCTTGCGATCATGCTCGGCCTTCTCGGCGGCGTGCTCAACGGCGCCGCGTTCGGCCGCGACGTCATCGATTTCAATGCCGACGACGCGAGCGAGACCAATACCGGCCATTTCATCTGCGCCGTCGACATCGCGCGGTTCGCGCCGCTCCAGGAATTCACCGCCGCGGTCGATCGCCACCTCGCCGAGTTGCGCGGCTCGAAGCGCCTGCCCGGCTTCGATGAAATCCGATTGCCCGGCGACCGGCGGCGCGAGTGCCGCGCCGAGCGGCTGCGCGACGGCGTGCCGATCGCGCCGGCGCTGCTCCCCCAGCTCGACAAGCTCGCGGCTGAGCTGAAGCTCAAGCCGCTGCGCGAGCGGTAGCGCACGAGCGCCTGGACTTTCGCAGATGCTCCGCCCCGATACGTTCGCGCTCACCTTGTTGCTGTCGCTCTTGACCGCACTCGGCCCGCTGTCGATGGACATGTACCTGCCGTCGCTGCCCGACATCGGCCGCGCGCTGACGGCCTCGACCGGGCAGGTGCAGCTGACGATTTCAAGCTATCTGTTCGGCTTCGCGGTCGGCCAGATCGTCTACGGGCCGATCTCGGACCGCTTCGGCCGCCGGCCGGTGCTGCTGGCGGCGTTGGCGCTCTATGGCGTGGCGAGCATCGTCTGCGCCACGACGCAGTCGATCGAGACATTGACGGCGGTGCGCTTCGTGCAGGCGTTTGGCGGCGCCGGCTCGATCGTGCTGGCGCGCGCCGTGGTGCGCGATCTCTATACCGGGGTGCGGGCGGGGCGCGAATTGTCGCTGATGGGATCGATTACGGCGTTCGCGCCGATCGTGGCGCCCGTGATCGGCGGCGTGCTGCAGACCGCCTTCGGCTGGCGCGCGAGCTTCATTCTGCTGGTGCTGTTCGCCGCGGTTTCCGCCTCGGTCGCCGCGCGCCTGCTGCCGGAGACGCTGCGCCGGCGCGTACCGGGACCGTTCTCGCTCGCCGCCATGGGGGCGCTCTATCGCTCGGTGCTGGTGCATCGCGGTTTTCTGGCCAATCTCGGCATCCTGACCACGACCTTCGCCGGACTGATGGCCTGGGTGTCGGGTGCCTCGATCGTGATGCAGGGCATCTACGGACTGTCGCCGGTGGCGTTCGGCGCCACCTATGCGGTCGGTGCGGCGGGCTACATGCTGGGAGCCTATATCGCGGCGCGCATCGTGATGCGGCTCGGCCTCGACCGCACCATCGGCATCGGCGCCGCGACGCTCGCGGCCGGCGGCCTGGCCATGGCGGCGGCCGTCGCGCTCGGCCTCACGCATGTCGCCTGGCTGGTCGGTGCGATGACGGTCTACCTCGCCGGTCTCGGCCTCGTTCTGCCGCAGACCATGGCCGGCGCGCTCACGCCGTTTCCCGATCGCGCCGGCACCGCCTCTTCCCTCATGGGCTTCACGCAGCAATCAACCGCCGCCATCACCGCCGCTGCGATCGGCCAGTATCTCGGCCGGTCGGCCTGGCCGGTCGCAGGCGTCGTCGCCGCGATGGGCTGTCTCGCGCTTTTGATCTGGGCGCTGACGCGCCGCGCACGCACCGCGGATCGCTGAAGGCGACGCGCCTACACGGCATGGTAGAATGATCGCGCGGGCCCTGTCACAATCAGAATAGCCCGCCGGCCACCGACCTTGTCTGCCGTTCTGGCCCGTGGCCAAATAGCAATGCGACGTGAATTAAGTCCGAGATGACGAGGTTGAGCGCAGCCGAGCTTGAAACATGCTTCCAGGAGGGTCAGCCGTGGTCGCCCTTCAACACATGGCGAAGCCTGCTGCGCTCACGCTCTCGGTGGCGGACGCGGCGGAGCGCGAGGCGATTTACCGCGTCCGCCACGACGTCTATGCGCGCGAACTGGGTCAGCACAACACCAACGGCTCGGGTTGCCTGCGCGACAACCTCGATGAGCGCAACATCTATCTGGTCGCGAACACGCCGGACGGTCTCGCGGGGTTCGTCAGCATAACGCCGCCGGCGCGCGCGACTTATTCGGTCGACAAGTATTTCTCGCGCGACCAGCTGCCGTTCCCGTTCGACGACCGGCTCTATGAGGTCCGGCTGCTGACGGTGCTCAAGCCGCAACGCGGCGGCGAAGCGGCCGCGCTCCTAATGTATGCGGCGCTGCGCTGGGTCGAGGCGCACGGCGGCACGCGGGTGGTCGTCATCGGCCGGCGCGAGCTGCGGGATCTCTATCTGCGCAGCGGCCTGCAGCCGCTCGGGCTTTCGGCGAAGTCCGGCGCGGTGACTTACGAGCTGCTGACTGCCGCCACCGGCGCATGCCGCCGGCAGATGGCCGGCTTCGCCAAGCTGCTCGATCGCCTGGAGTGCAAGACCGATTGGCAATTGAGCTTCCCGTTTCGGCAGCCGACCACGTGCTTTCACGGCGGCGCTTCTTTCGAGGCGGTCGGAACGAAGTTCGACGCGCTGGAGCGTTCCGCAAAGATCATCAACGCCGACGTGCTCGATGCCTGGTTTCCGCCTTCGCCTCGGGTGCTGGCGGCTTTGGAGGATCATCTGCCGTGGCTGCTGCGCACCTCGCCGCCAACCGGGTGCGAAGGCCTGATCGAGACCATAGCGGAAGTTCGCGGCGTCGCCCGCGACACCATCCTGCCGGGCGCCGGATCGTCCGATCTGATCTTTCGGGCGCTGCGCCAATGGCTGACGCCGGCATCGCGCGCGCTCATTCTGGATCCGACCTATGGCGAATATGCCCACGTCCTCGAGCGGGTCATCGGCTGCAGCGCGGATCGGCTCAATCTGCGCCGCGCCAACCGCTACGCCGTCGACCTCGCGCAGCTCGAAGCGGCGCTCGCCAAGAACTATGACCTGGCGGTGCTGGTCAATCCGAACAGCCCGACCGGGCGTCACATCCCACGCCCGGAGCTGGAAGCGGTGTTGCGGCACGCACCGGTCCGCACCAGGATTTGGCTCGACGAAACCTATGTCGATTATGCCGGGACCGACCAATCGCTCGAAGCCTTCGCCTGCCGATCCGAAAACGTGGTGGTCTGCAAGTCGATGTCGAAAGCTTACGCGCTCAGCGGAGCGCGCGTCGCGTATCTCGCCGCCGGCGCCCACCAGCTCGAGGCGTTGCGCGCCATCACGCCGCCCTGGGCCGTCAGCCTGCCGTCGCAGGTGGCCGCGGTGGAGGCGCTGCAAGATCGCGACTATTACGCCGCGCGTCATGCGCAGACGGCGGTGCTGCGCGACCGCCTGGCGCGGGAGTTGCGCGCGCTGGGGCTGGATGTCATTCCAGGCGTCGCCAATTTTCTGCTTTGCCATCTGCCGGAGACGGGGCCGGACGCCGCGACCGTGGCGGCGCGATGCCGGACCCAAAACCTCTTTATTCGGGATGCGGCGCAAATGGGCAGCCAGCTCGGCAATCGCGCGCTGCGCCTTGCGGTCAAGGATCAGGCGACCAATGCGAGGATGGTGGACATTCTCGCCGCAGCGACCGGCAGGCTCCATGCGGATGCGGCGATGACATCGCTATAGCACGTTACTCCACCCGCAGGCCGCTCGCCTTGATGACCTTGCCGTAGCGTTCGTAGTCGGCGCGGATGCGCGCGGCCATCTCTTCGGGCGTGGTGAGATAGGGCTCGCCGGCGCCGGCGGCCGCGAGCTTGTCGGCGAACTCGCGCTCGGCGAGCACCGCTTTCGCTTCGGCCCGCAGCCGCGCGACGATCTCCGGCGGCGTTGCCGCCGGCGCGAACAAACCCTGCCACAACGTCACGTCGTAGTCCGGATAGAACTCCGAGATCGACGGCAGGTCGGGAAATTCCGGCGATCGCTTGCGCCCGCTGATGGCGAGCGCCCGAAGCTTGTCCGCGTGCACCAGCGCCGCGACCGAGCCGCCGCCGAACATGGCGGCCACTTCACCGCCCATGACGCCGATGGCCGCCGGTCCGCCGCCCCGATAGGGCACGTGGGTCATCTCGATGCCGGCCTGCTGCTTCAGTAATTCCATCGCCAGATGATGCTCACTGCCGTTACCGATCGACGCGTACAGCAGCGGCGGCCTGGCCCGGCGCGCAATGGCGATGAAGTCTGCGAAACCCTTCGGCTCGAGCGCCGGATTTTCCACCAGCAGAAGCGCATTCGAAACGAGCGACGCCACCGGCAGCAGAGTTTTGAGCGGATCGATCGACATCTTGGCATAGAGATGCGGGTTGATGGCGAACAGCGCGCTCGGCCCGAGCAGCAGCGTATGGCCGTCGGGCGCCGCATGAGCGACCAGGTCGCCCGCCAAGTTGCCGTTCGAGCCGGGCCGGTTCTCCACCACCATGGGCTCGCCCAATCGCGCCGAAAGCGACTGCCCGACCAGGCGCGCCACCAGATCGGCGGCGCCGCCGGGCGGAAACGAGACCAGGAGGCGGATCGGCCGGTTGGGATAGGGCTGCGCCAGCGCCACCACCGCGAACAGCACGCCGCATGCCGAAGCGGCGAACCGCGCGAGCCGGAACATGATCGGTCTCCACCTTGCGAACCCAAACCTTGCGAAACCAAGCTGCGGCAAATTGGTCGTCTCATCCGATCCGATTGGGCACTAGCATAGTCGCTGTGCGAGATGGCAAATAGCCGGCGCAGCGAAAGCCAAAAATGTCGGCGGGCAATGCCGCACCGGAAACCAAACAGGGGAGGACTGCCGTGCTCGACCGCCGTGTTGCCGCCGCGCTCGTTGCCGCGCTCATCGCCATCGGCTTTGCTGCCGCCGCGCCGGCGGCGCAGGATTTTCCGACGCGGCCGGTCACCATCATCGTGGCCTCGACCGCGGGCGGCGGCACCGACATCGTCTCGCGCATCGTCGGCGAGCAACTGTCAAAACAGCTCGGCCAGCCGTTCGTCGTCGACAATCGGCCCGGCGCCGGCTCGGTGACCGGGACCGTCGCGGCGGCTAAGGCGACGCCGGACGGCTATACGCTGCAGACCGGCCTCAACGCCAGCATGGCGGTCAACCCCAGCCTGTTCGCCAACCTGCCCTACGATCCGATCCGCGACTTCGAGCCGGTCGGCATGCTGGCGCAATTTCCGTTCGCCGTCGTGGTGAGCAAGAATTTTCCGGCGCATTCGATCAAGGAGCTCATCGCGCTGGCGAAGGCGCACCCGGGCGAGATCAACTTCGCGTCGGCCGGCAACGGCACCGGGCAGCATCTGTCGATGGAGCTGTTCAAGCTGATGACCGGCATCAAGCTGACGCACGTGCCCTATCGGGGCGCGGCGCCGGCCTATACGGACGTGATATCCGGGCAGGTGCCGGTGTTCATCGACAATCTGGCGAGCGCGCTCGGCCAGATCAAAGGCGGCAACGTGCGCGCGCTTGCGGTCACCGGCAAGGAGCGATCTCCGCTGCTGCCCGACGTACCGACGGTCGAAGAGGCCGGCGTCCCCGGCTACGTCTACTATACGTGGTTCGGCCTGTGGGCGCCGAAGCAGACGCCGCAGCCGATCATCGACAAGCTCCACGCCGAAGTCGAAAAGGCGATTGCCAATCCCCCCGTGAAGGAACGCATCATCGCGGCCGCCGGCGAGCCGATGCACATGCCGCTCGCCGATATCGAGCCGTTCCTCAAAGCCGAGATCGCCAAGTGGGCGGACGTGGTCAAACGCGCCGGCGTGACCGTCGAGTAGGCCTATCACGCGCCGCACCGCGCTTCACTTCGGCACAAAGCCCGCGACGTAGAGCTCGCTCGCCGTGACCGGCGCGTTCAACTTGAAGACGCTTTTGACGACATCGATCGTCTCGTCGATGCGAGCCGGGTCGATCATGCCGAGCGGCTGGCCTTGCACCTGCGCCAGCGCGGCGACCGCGCGGGTTTCGCCGGCGCCGACCTCGATGTCGATCTCGCGATGGTACTTGTGCAGGATGGCGCCGGCTTGGTCGGGATCGGCGAAGGCGTCCTTCATGCCGTGGATCGTCGCCGCGACGAAGCGCCTCACCAGATCCGGCCGGCTGGCGAACGTGGCATCGGTCGCTACGATGCCGTTGCCGTAAAAGTTCAGGCCGACGTCGGCGAAACCGAACCGCACCAGTTTTTCCGGCGCCGCCTGGCGCGCCAGCAGCGGCTCGCCGACGACGAACTGTCCGACGCACGGCACCTTGTTGGTGGCGAGCATCGCCGGCAGCGCTTCGCTGCCCGCCACCACCCACTTGACCTTGCCGGCATCGATGCCGGCCGCCTTGGCGTAGATCGGGAACATGTCGACGGTGGCGCCGCCGGGCGGATTGGCGATCGAGGCGCCTTCCAGATCCTTCGGCGTCCTGATGCCGGAATCCTCGCGGCAGAAAATGCCCTGCGGCGGCTTGGCATAGACGATGGCGGCGAGCTTGACCGGGATGTGATCGTTGCCGCGCGCCAGCACCAGCGAACCCGCGTCCGCAAATCCGAACGTGGCGTTGTTGGCGCCGGTCTGCCGGATGGCGTCCACCGAGCCCTGCCCGCGCAGGATTTTCACGTCGAGGCCGGCGTCCGCATAATATCCCTTGTCGAGCGCGACGAAGAAATAAGCGTGGCGCCCGTTGTAGCCGAAGTCGGTGATCAGCGAGACGTCGTCAAGCGCCTGCGCGCCGCCGCCGGCCGCGAGCAGGCCGACAAGTGCCAACGCGCCGGCCGCCGCCGTGGACAATCTGCGTTCAAGCTTGCGCACGTGACGCTCCATGGATCATGTTCCGGCGGCGCCAGTATACAAGCCCGTGCGGCATCGGCCATCTGCAAACGAAACGGGCGAGCGGCATCAAAATATCAACCGGCGGCGGCGCCGCTCAGCCGTGCAGCAGCGTGGTCAGCGCGCTGCGAATGAGCTCGAGCGCGATCAGAAACATCAATGCGTAGGCGATGCGGTAGAACTGCTCGGCCGGCGTGCGGCGCACCAGCCACAGGCCGGCATAATTGGCGACCACCGCCACCGGCAGCAGCGCGGCGCCGATCGCGAGGTTATGCCCGGTCAGTTGACCGAGCGAGTTGTAGGCCGGAAGCTTGATGAAGTCGCTCGCCGCAAACAGCATGGTCAGCGTGCCCGCATAGCTGAGCTTGTCGAGCTTTTGCGGCAGCAGATGCATCTGCCAGGCCGGACCGCCGGCATTGGCGATGAGCGTGGTGAAGCCGCCCAGCGCACCGAACACCACGGCGGTCAGCGTGGTGGAGCGGCCGGCGAGCCGTTCGAAGCGCTGGCCGAGCCATTGCCGCAGCACGAATGCCGCGGCGACGAGGCCGACGGCGAGCCGGATATAGGCCGGCGACATCGCGGCGACAAACACGGCGCCGATGGCGATCCCGATCGCCATGCTGGGGATCATGATGGCGAGGTCGCGGCCGTCCCAGTGATGCCGATAGGCCCACACCGTCAGCACGTCCTGTGCCAACAGCGTCGGCACCAGGATGGCGGCCGCCTGCAACGGCGGCACGTAGAGCGACATCAGCGGAATCGCCATGACGCCGAGGCCGAAGAACCCGCCCTTCGACAGGCCGAGCAGAATTACCGCAACGACGGCGAGCAGATAGAACAGCGGATCGGCGTCGGGCAGCGGCATGCGACCAGGGATGGCGGAGGACGCGGGATAAGACCGCAAGGGTTGATCAGGCGGTACAGCTATTCGCGCATGGCTGCAATTCGCCCGCTCCGGCGCGGACTTGGTGGCTCGAGCCCTTGAGGTCGTCGCCGAACGGCTCGCAGCGGCCGCCGAGATGGCGGGCGAGGAACGCCTCGGCGATGGCGTTGAAGGCGATGTTGTTCTCCGGCCGCTGGAAGCCGTGGCCCTCGTCGGGAAACACGACGTAGGTCACCGGAATGTTCTTGGCCGTCATGGCGGCGACGATCTGGTCGCTCTCGGCCACCTTGCAGCGCACGTCATTGGCGCCATGACCGATCAGCATCGGCTTGGTGATGTCGCCGGCCTTGTGCAGCGGCGATCGCGCCTTGAGCAGCGCGCGGCCCTCCTTGGTGCGCGGGTCGCCGATGCGACGGCATTCCTGCTCGTAGAACGAGGCCCAGTAGGGCGGCGGATCGGCCAGCAACGTCTCGAGGTTGGTGATGCCGACGACGGGCACGCTGCAGCAGAACACGTCCGGCGTGAAGGTGGCGCCGACAAACGACGCATAGCCGCCGTAGGAGCGGCCGCAGATGGCGATGCGCTTCGCATCGGCGATGCCCTCGGCGATCGCCCAGTTCACGGCGTCGATCAGGTCGTCGTGCATCTTGCCGGCCCACTCCTTGTCGCCGGCGTTGGTGAACGCCTTGCCGAATCCGGCCGAGCCCCGATAGTTGACCTGCAGGACGGCGTAGCCGCGATTGGCATACCACTGGACGTCGCGGTCGTACTGCCAGGCGTTGCGCGACCACGGCCCGCCGTGCACCAGCAGCACCATCGGCAGCGGCTGGGCCGGCCGCGGACCGGTCTCGGACGCCGGCAACGTCAGGTACGACACCAGGTCGAACCCGTCGCGCGACTTGATGACGAGGCCGTGCATCGGCGTGAGCTTCATCTCGTGGAGCTTCGGCCGGGCGGCGAACAGGTAGGTGATCTTTGCGCTGCCGCGGTCGAACAAATACCAGCGATAGGGCCGGTCTGGTCGGCTGGCGCTGACGATCCAGAGCGCGTCGTCATCGGACTGACTGCCGATCCTTATGGTCGCGTCGAGTTCGCGCTCGAGCGTCGCCAGATCGCGTTCGACCTTGGGATCGACGGCGATCCATTCGCCGCGCAGGTACTCGGCCGACACCGCCGTCACCTCGTCGGTGCGGGCATCACGAAGATAGCCGGTGATGTCGGCCCGCTCGTGGCTGCCGACCAGCGTTTGCGCACCCGTGCTCCAGTCGACCCGCGTGATCGCCGCCTTGTCGCGCCCGATGCTGCCCAGCAGATACCAGGCATCGCCAGCCCGGTTGAGGTGCAATGCGGCGGTGAAAAGGGCGTCATCGGCCGGAATGGCGACGACATCCTCGAAGCCGCGACCGTTCCATTTCAGGATCGCCGCACCGCCGCCCTCGCGCGTCGTCATGGCGAGCCGCAGGTTCAGATCGCGATCGAAGATCGGGTTGACGACCTCGTCCTTGTTCTCATAGACGAGCCTGCGTTCGCCGCTGCGGATGTCGACGATGTAGAGATCGTGCCAGCGCGCATCGCGGTCGTTCATGCCGACGGCGATGAGGTTCGGGTCGTCGCGATGGAAGCCCGCCGGCATCGCGCGCACGTTCGGATAAGGCGTCAGATCGCGCGCCGCCGAGCCGTCGATGCCGACGCACCAGAGGTGGAAGTTCTCGTCGCCGTCCTTGTCCTTGGGAAACAGCACGTGGGCGTTGGTGCGGGCGAACCAGTGACCGAAGATCGGCCGGTCGGTCTGGCGGGTGAGCGCGCGGCCTTGCGTCGGATCGTGGCGCGGCGCCACCCAGACGTTCATCACGCCTTCGGCGGGCGCCAGCCACGACAGCCAGCGACCGTCGGGGGACAGGCTCGGATCGAGGCTGTGGGCATTCTCGAACAAGGTCCTGCGCGGAATGAGCGGGATGCCGGTTTGGTCCGCCATTGAGGAGCCCCGGAAGCAACAGCCGAATGGTGAAACGGGAATAAGCGACCATGCAATGATCGCGGCTCGACCGTAAATGATCGGCGCATACGTTGCAATTTTCGGATGGATGGCGCTGCCGCGGCGGCCCAAGGTATGATGCCCGCAGCCCGAACCCCCGCATTCATCCCGCATAGAAAACCAGCATGCAGAATATCCCGATCTACTCACGTTTGGGCGCGCACGCCGCGCTTGCCGGCGTCAAGCTGTGGTTCGTCGACAGCGGCGGCGCCGGTGTGCCGGTCGTGCTCCTTCACCCCAACACCGGCACCAGCAAGGTCTGGGAGAGCCAGATCGCCGCCTTTGCGCAGGCCGGATACCGCGTCATCGCCTTCGATCGCCGCGGCTGGGGCAAGAGCATGCCCGATCCGGAGTCGGGCCCGCAGCCGGGCAGCATCGCCGGCGACCTCGACGCGCTGGCGGATCACCTCAAGCTCGAAGCATTCCACCTGCTCGGCGTCGCCGGCGGCGGCTTCGCGGCGCTCGATTATGCGGCGTGGCGTCCGCAGCGGCTGCGCAGCCTCGTCATCGGCGGCAGCACCGGCGCCCTCGAGGACAATGAGATCGCCGATTTCATCGCCCGCATCGCCATTCCGGAGATCAGGAAACAGGCCGCGCACTATCGCGAGATCGGACCCTCCTATCGGGGCGCCAACCCGGAGGGCACCCGGCGCTGGATCGAGATCGACGAGCACGCGCGCCAGCCGGGCGTACCTTTTCAGCCGCCGCTGCGCAGCCCCAACACCTTGGCGAAGATCGCCACCATCCCGACCGCGACGCTGATCATCGCCGCCGATGCCGACTTGCTCGCCCCGCCGGCCTTGATGCGCATCTGGGCCGCCCACATGAAAAATCACGAATGGGCGGCTATACATGACGCCGGCCACGCCATGGCCTGGGAGCAGCCCGGTGCATTCAACGACAAGGTTCTCGATTTCCTGAGGCGGCATTGATTTGATGCAGAACATTCCGATCTACCAGGCGCTCGCCCAAGCGTTCGCCGCAGGGGTCGACACCCCTTTCACCCTGATGGGCGACGGCAACATCCGCCGCCGGTCGCGTTTCCGCAGCGGATGACGCAGGAGGAAGACCCATGACCGTTCGAGCGGGTCGCGAGTTCCTGGCGGTCCCCGGACCGACCAACATCCCCGACGCGGTGCTGCAGGCGATGCAGCGCCCGGCGGTCGATATCTATTCGCCGCCGCTGATCGCGCTCACCGACGGGCTGCTTGCCGATCTCAGCCGTTTGTTCGGCACCGCGGCGCGTTCCTATATCTACATCGCCAACGGACACGGCGCGTGGGAAGCCGCGCTCACCAACGTCTTGTCGCGGGGCGACAAGGTTTTGGCGCTCGAGAGCGGCAAGTTCGGGCATGATTGGGGCGATGCGGCCGCCCGCCTCGGCGCCGATGTCGAATTCCTCAGCGGCGATTGGCGCCGCGCGGTGCGGCCCGAGGAAGTCGAAGCCCGCCTGCGCGCCGACAAGGGCCGCACCATCAAGGCGATCCTTGCCGTCCAGATCGATACCAGTTCAAGCGTCCAAAACGACATCGCGGCGATCGGCGAGGCCATCAAGGCGGCCGGGCACGATGCACTGTTGATGGTCGATACCGTCGCCTCGCTCGGCTGCGTGCCGTTCCGCATGGACGATTGGGGCGTCGACGTCGCCATGGCGGGGTCGCAGAAAGGCCTGATGACGCCGCCCGGCCTCGGCTTCCTGGCTGCGAGCGATCGCGCCCGCGCTGCGCACGACAAGGCCGGCATGCGCACGCCCTATTGGGACTGGAGCGTGCGCGACGGCGAATCGCACTATCACAAATATGCCGGCACGCCGCCCGAGCACTTCATGTACGCGTTGCGCAAGGCGCTCGACATGCTGTTCGAGGAAGGCCTCGACAACGTGTTCCTGCGCCATCGCCTGCTGGCCGAGGCGGTGCGCCGCGCCATCGCGGTGTGGAAGAAAGGCAACGTGATCGACTTCAATATCGTGGAACCCGGCGAGCGGTCAGATACGGTGACGACCGTGCTGACGTCCGGCGGCTGCGATCCCGCCCGGCTGCGCGACTACTGCGACACGCAGTGCGGCGTCGTGCTCGGCCGCGGTCTCGGCGAAATGTACGGCAAAGCTTTCCGCATCGCCCATATGGGCCACGTCAATGCGCCGATGGTGCTGGGCACGCTCGGCGTCATCGAGATGGGGCTTGGGGCGCTGCGCGTCCCGCACGGCAAGGGCGGCACGCAGGCCGCTATCGAATGGCTGAGCGATAATGTAACGGCATGACGCCGGCCGAACCGCGGATTTTTGGCGCGGCGTCATCCGCCATCGGGTCGCCCGTCGCCTACACCTTGAGCTTCTCGTCCTCCACCACGCGGCCGACGGCGGACCGCTTGAGCATGCGGTCCTTGAAGGCGGTGTAGTTCTTGAGCTCCGCCATCGGCAGCTCGCGCCGCACGCCCCAGGTGTAGAAAACGAAGCCGTAGGGATCGAGCACGGAGTAGCGATCGGACAGCCATTCGCGTCCGGCCATCATGGCGTCGATCTGCTTCAGGTAGCCGTGAAAGGTTTTCAGGCCGGCTTCCTTGATGCCCGGGAACGCGCCGGCATCGGCCGTATAGCGCTCGGGCCGCCCGACATGGGCGTGTGCCGGATGCACGCTCGCGGCGAAGAAGCCGATGAGGGAGAGCGCCTTGGCCTCCGCGACCGCGTCTTTCGGCCAGAGGTCGAACCGCTTGCCGAGATACGGAAGGATGGCAGTGTTCTCCGCCAGCGGATCGCCGTTGTCGAGGCGCAGCGCCGGCACGCGACCCTGCGGATTGATCTTGAGATAGGCCTCGGTGCGCTGCTCGCCGCCTGCGAGATCGACCTTCTTCGGCTCGTATTTCTCACCGCTCTCCTCGAGCACGATGTGCGAAGCCATCGAGCACGCGCCGGGGGCGTAATAAAGCGTCAACATGCGCAATCCCTTCCTTGTGGATTTTGGCCGCTACACGGTGCGGTCAAGGAGTTCGATCGACACGCCCTCGGGCGCGCGGATGAAGCACACCCGCACGCCGGGCCGCACGGTCGTCGGTTCGCGCGTGAACTCGACGCCCTTGGCCTTGAGGTCGGCGGCGATCGCGTCGATGCCGCTGACCGACAGCCCGAAATGATCGAGGCCGCGGTAGGGCGTGGCCGGCGCCCCGTTGACGGCCTCGCCGGCCGCCACCGGAGCGATGAAGATATTGGCGCCGCCGACCTTGAGATCGATGCGCGGCTTGCCTTGCTGCATGGTGCGAATGACCTCGGCGCCGAGCATGTTTTCGAACCACTGCGCCATCGCCTCCGGATCGGTCGTGCGCAGATGAATGTGGTCCCAGTTGTATTTGGCCATGGCGTTCTCGCTGTCTCCCGTTGCCGGCGAAAGCTAGAACATGTCAGCGGGCGATGCCATCGGCAATTTGGCGGATCGCCGGTTGATCGACCAGGCGCCAATGCATAACACTGCGGCGGCGAAGGCGATTGATTGATCGCAAGAACGTGCCCGGCGCCAGCAACGAGCGGCCGGATCGCCGCACCAAGGAAGGAAACGCTCATGAGAAAGCTGGCGCTGGCGCTTGCTGCGGCGTTCTGCATGGTCGCACCCGCGACGGCGCAGCAATGGCCGCAGCAGCCGATCCGTGTCATCGTTTCGTTCGGCGCGGGCGGCGGCGCCGACATCATCGGCCGCATCCTCGCGGACGCGCTGCAAAGCCGGCTCGGCAAGCCGGTCGTCGTCGAGAACAAGCCGGGCGCCGGCGGCATCCTCGGCAACGAGCTGGTGGCGAACGCCAAGCCCGACGGCTATACGCTCGGCATCATGACCGCGGGCCAGATCATCGCCGCGGTCACGCGCAAGTCCATGCCGTACGATACCGTCGCCCTGACGCCGGTGGCGCAGGTCGCGAGCGCAAGCCTGCTGATCGCGACGCGGCCGGATTTTCCGGCCGACACCGTGAAGGAGCTGGTGGCGGCCGCCAAAGCCGATCCGGGAAAGATCGTGTTTGCGAGTCCCGGCTTTGCAGCCACCCAGCATTTTGCCGGGGAGCTGTTCAAGCAGGTCGCCGGGGTGGACCTGCTGCACGTGCCGTTCCGCAGCTCGCCCGAAGCCATCAACGCGGTGCTGGGCAGGCACGCCGACGTGGTGTTCGATACCGTGTCAGCGTTGATCGGCCAGGTGCAGTCCGGCGCCCTGAAGGCGCTCGCGGTCACCGGCAAGGATCGATTTGCCGCGGTGCCGGACGTGCCGGCCGCCGTCGAGTCCGGCGTGCTGCCGGGCTATGACGTGACCACCTGGTACGGCGTGTTCGGCCCGCCGGGCATCCCGGCGCCGATCGTCGCCAAGCTCAGCAAGACGCTCCTCGATATCGTAGCCGACGACAAGGTGCGCGAGCGCCTCGTTGCGGTCGGCGTGGTGGTGCGCGGCTCGACGGCGGCGGAGTTCGGCAGCTTCATGGCGCACGAGTACGAACGCTGGAACGCCGTGCGCGAAGCCGCCGGCATTGCCCAGCAGTAGCAAACACCGCTCCCTGCGGGTCCACGTGGCGACTACGTGCGCCGCAGCTTGACCGAGCCGCCTTGCGCCATCGAACGCACGATCGCCTCGAAGGCGCCGACGACGTCGAGCATGTCGGCGGTGGACACTGGGAACGGCTTGCCGGTTTCGACCGTCTCGGCAAAAGCCTCGAGCAGGACGGCGAGCGAATCGACCTGCGGAAAAACCTGCGTGTGCGGCGCTTCGCCGATCCGCGCCACCGTGAGCGTCGTCTCGTCGCGTACTTCCGCGGAGCCGTTGCTGCCGAACACGTGCACGCGCCAGAACAGCGGCGCGGCGCGCACGGTGGCGAGCAGGCCGGTCGCTCCGCTCTCGAACTCGACCAGCGCCGCGGCGACATCGCGCGGATCGGGCGGCGGTTTCTGCGCAAACACTTTGGCGTCGACCGCGGCGATCGGCCCGGCGAGATTGACGAAGGCATCGACCAGATGCAGCCCGGCGCCGGTCATGCCGCCGCCGGGAGATTCGCGCGGGTCGTCGCGCCAGCCGCCTTTGACGCGGGTCGAGTGCTCGTTCGAGAAATGACCCTCGACATGCAGCACGTCGCCGATCGTACCGGCCGCGACGGTGCGCTTGAGCTCGCGCATCGAGGCAAAGCAGCGCTTGTTGTTGCCGAGGCCGAACGCGACGCCGGCCTCGGCGCAGGCGGCGACGGCGCGCTCGGCCGCCGCGCGCGTCAGCGCCAGCGGCTTCTCGCACCACACCGGCTTGCCGGCCGCCGCGACCGCGCAGATCTGCTCGACATGGAGCGAATGCGGCGTCGCCAGGAACACGGCGCCGACGCGCGGATCGGCCAGCGCGTCAGACAATTCCGTGGCGAGATCGAAGCCGTGCCTGGCGGCAAAATCGCGCGCGAGCTCGGGCTCCTTGCTCACGCCGCGCACAAAACGCAGGCGGGCGCTCTTGCCCTGCACCGCCTCGACGATCGCTCTGCCCCAGCGCCCAAGGCCCACAATGGCGGCCTCGATCATGGCCGGGAGCCGCGGGGAAGCCGCACAAAATATGTCATAGTCGATTGTAGACATCCGGGCGCGCGATCCGCAATCCGACGGCCCGTGTCGCGTGGCAGAGGGAGCAACAGATGGACGAGAAGGAACTCGAGGCGCGCGGCCTTATGCTGCGCATCGCCATGTTCGGCCGCGATGCCGTGGACCGGCGCATGAACGCGTTCGGCGAGTTTGGCAAGCCGCTGCAGCACATCATCAACGCCTATGCGTACGGCGACGTCTGGCAACGATCGGCGCTGCCGCCGGCGACCAAGTCGCTCGTCATGGTGGCGATGATGGCCGCCGCGGGGCACGCCAACGAGCTCGGCGTTCACCTCAAGGGTGCGTTGAAGAACGGCTGCAGCGTCGAGCAGATCCAGGAGGTGCTTCTGCTTCTGACGCTCTATTGCGGCATTCCGGCCGCCAACGAGGCGCACCGCATCGCCGCCGACGCACTGCGCGAGCACGCGGCGCGCGGCACGGAGGGCGGCTCGGCTTAGCGACGCCTGCGTCCGGCGCGCCTCGCGGCGTCACGCCGGCGTGACGGCCGCCGGCACCGCATCGAGCCCCGACAGGCTCACATCGCGGGCGCGATCGACCAGGAAGAACGCCGCCAGAAGGCCGACCGCCGCGCCGAACATCACGTAGAACGCCGGCGCTATCGGCGAGCCGGTCGCCTGGATCAGCCAGGTCACGAAGAACTGCGCGAAGCCGCCGAATATCATCACCGCCAGATTGTAGGCGATGCCGAGGCTGGTCGAGCGCGAGCGCGCTGGAAACTGCTCGGCCAGCGCCGTCGACATCGGCCCGAAGAAAGCTCCCAGCACGCTGCACAGCGCGATCTGCACGATCACCAGACTGCCGAAGGACGGATTTGCGTTGAGCCAATGGAACAGCGGATAGGCGAGCGCGAAATAGATCGCGAGCGCGCCGATCATGATCGGCTTGCGACCGATGCGATCCGACAGGGCGCCGAACAGCGGCGTCAGCACGACCAGACAGGCAAGGCTGATGGCCTGGGCGATGAAGGCGTCGTCGAGCGGCAGATGCAATTGCGTGCGCGCGAAGGTCGGCATGTAAAGCAGGATCACGTAGAACGAGATCGTGCCGGCCGTGATGATGCCCATGCTCACCAGCCCTTCCTTGAGATGGCTGGAGACCGTCGTGCCGAGACCGGGTTGCGCCACCGCGGCGGCGCGCGCCTCGAGGAACGCCGGGGTTTCCTCGAGATGGCGGCGGACGAAATAGCCGACCGGGCCGATGATGAGCCCGACCAGAAACGGCACGCGCCAGCCCCAACTGTCGAGCGCTTCCGGCGTAAGCTTGCGCGTCACCAGCGCCCCCAACACCGCCCCGAGCAGCACGGCCAGGCCCTGGCCGACCATCTGCCAGGAGCCGTAAAAGCCGCGGCGATGCGCCGGCGCGGTTTCGATCAGGAAGGTGGTGGCGCTGGCAAACTCGCCGCCGGCCGAAAAGCCTTGCAGCAGGCGCGCCAGCACCATGATCAAGGGCGCCGCCACGCCGATTGTCGCGTAAGTCGGCGCAAACCCGATCATGGCGATGGCTATCGTCATCAGCGCGATGACCAGAAGCAAAGCCGCCTTGCGGCCCTTGCGGTCGGCATAGATGCCGAGCAGCAGGCCGCCGACCGGGCGCATGAAAAAGCCGACGCCGAATGTCGCCGTGGTCAGCAGCAACGAGGCATATTGACTGCCGGCGGGAAAGAACAGGCGGGAGATGATCAGCGCCAGAAAGCCGAACACGATGAAATCGTACCATTCGAGCGCGTTGCCGATCACGGCCGCGGCGACCTGCAGAGGTTTCGGCGTAGGGCTTGACGGCATGGCGGGGCCTCCCGTTTGACGCAAGGCTACTCTAACACGCAGGGCGGATGAGCGCAGCGTAATCCGCCGTACCGGGGTTTTGAAAGACCCCGTTTTGAGACCCTCGCGCGGGGATTTTTCTGATATCACCTCATCGAACCACGCTTCGCAGGGCTATTCATGCGCACGCTCGCCATCGCCATCGCGATGCTCGCCGCGGCCGGCACCGCCAGGGCGGCCGAGATCAACGCGTTCATCTCGACCGCGATCAAGACCGCGACGGACGAACTCCTGCCGCCGTTCGAGCGCGCCAGCGGCCATGCGGTCCGCGCCAGCTATGGACCTTCGGGCGCGCTCGTGCCGCGCTTCGAGCACGGCGAGCCGGTCGACATTTTCCTGACCGACAGCACCGCGATCGACGCCCTCATCAAACAAGGCAAGCTGCTGCCCGGCCGCACCGACTTCGCGCGCACCGGGATCGGGATCGCCGTGCGCAAGGGCGCGCCCAGGCCGAACGTCTCGACGCCCGAAGCGCTTAAGAGCGCGTTGCTGGCGGCGACGGCGGTGGCGTATGCGGCGCCCGCCGGCGGCAGCATCACCGGACCGCATATCGAGCGCATGTTCGGGCGGCTGGGCATCGCGGAGCAAATGACGCCGAAGATCAGGTTCGCCGCCGGCGGACCCGATGGGCGCGTCAGCGTGCTGGTGGCAAGCGGGCAAGCCGAGATCGGCCTGCAGCAGGTCTCCGAGCTGATGTCGAATCCCGAAGTCGAGGTGGTCGGCATGCTGCCAGCGGAACTGCAACAGATCACGATCTACTGCGCTGCCATCACGACGAGCGCCCGGCAAGGCGAAGCGGCGCGCGCGCTGATCGAGGCGCTGACCACCCCCGCCGCGGCGGCGATCTTCAAGGCCAAAGGACTTGATCCGCCTTGACGGCTACGGCGCCAGCACCAGCTAGCCTCTTCGCGATTGGGCCAATAGCGACCTAATGCACGCGCTTAAAGGGCGAGCAAGCCAGGCGGCGGCTTGCGTATGTTGGAGGCCTGCTCGAAGGCGTACGCCAGACGCAGCAGCTTGTGCTCGCTCCAGGCACGGCCCGCAAAGACGATGCCAAGCGGATAGTCGGGCGTGTCCTTGCCGTCGACACCCGATATGAAGCCTCCTGGCACCATGACGCTGGGATAGCCCGCCTTGGCGGCGATCGCGGCGCCTGTACTGCCGGGGAACAGCACGGCGTCGAGCTTGTGTTGGTTCATGTAGGCGTCCATGCCGCGCGTCTTGGCGGCGAGCAAGTCCATGGCACGTGCCGACTTGTACTCGCGCTCACTCAAATCGCCCTTGGTGATGTTGGCGGCGAGGAACAGGTCCTGGCCAAAACGCAGCGCCTTGCCGGCGTTCGCCTCGTTGAAGGCGACAATGTCGGCGATGGTCTCGATCCTGGTGTTGGTCGCCCAGTCCTTCAGGTAGAGGTTGAGATCGCGCTTCAGTTCGTAGAGGAAAACGATCGGCGGCCTAGCCAGATTGCCCTTCAAGCGGCTCAGCGGATTGCGGTTGAGAACGGCCATGGTCGTGCCCGGCCCGCCGATCCAGCCAAGCGTCGGGATGTTGGCGCGCACGATGACGGCGCCCAAATCCTCCAGCACCTTGATCACATTGGCCATCTCCTCGACCCACTTGGGCGGCAGCTTGCCGTAGTAACAATCGTTCAGCGGGTCGGTAGGATCACTCGGCACGCCGATGCGCGCGCCCTTCATCGCATCGTTCGCGAGGTCGGCGGTGTAATCGGCCGGCCGCCGCTGCCGTTGCGTCGCCGGATCGAGCGGGTCCTTGGCTGCCAGCACGTTCAGGAGCATCGCCGCGTCGCGCACCGTCCGCGTCATCGGCCCTGCGGTGTCGTGGCTGTGCGAGATCGGCACGATACCGGCACGGCTGATCAGTCCGACGGTGGGCTTTACGGTGACGAGGCCATTGAAGCTGGCGGGGTTCAGCAGCGAGCCCGAGGTCTCGGTGCCGATCGAGGCGGCGCACAAACCTGCCGCCACAGCGACCGCCGAACCCGAGCTTGAGCCCCCTGGGGTCACGACCGGGATGCCTCGATCGTCCATAAGCGTCGGCGCGTAGGGGTTCTTCACCTGGCCGCCAAGGGAGGAGTAACCCGAGGGCATGTCGATCGCGAGCATGTTGGCGAACTCTGTCAAGTTCGCCTTTCCCAGGATCACCGCTCCGGCGTCCCGTAGCAGTTTGACGACGGTGGCGTCGCCCACGGCGCGCGCCCTCCAGTGCGAGCGAGCCCGCCGTGGTCGGCTGTTTGTCGCCGGTAGCGATGTTGTCCTTCAGCAGAATTGGGACACCAGCCAGCGGCCGCTTAACCGACGGCTTGGTGTCGTCGAGCTTGCCCGCGATCGCGAGAGCATCGGGATTGAGCTCGCGTACGGAATTGAGCATGGGCCCATCGCGGTCGTAGGCCTCGATGCGCGCGAGATAGCCTTTGGTCAGCGCCGTGGTCGTGACCCGCCCGCTGGCCAAAGCATGGATGATATCGCTCATGGGCGCGTTCTCGAGCTTCAGCGCCGTCGGCTCTTCGGCGCCAGTGGCGGCCTCTGCGAAGCGAGAATCTCGGCGGGTTGGCTTCTTCATGGCGTGCCTGGTGTGCCATCGGCCGCGTGATCTCCCATTCTTCGATATTGACCACCGACCAGACGATCATGCGCGCGCCGCCAGGCAGCCGCAGCGGCGGCCGGGTGAAGGGCGACGAATAGGACAGCCGCTCGCGGGGGGGAGTGTCATGACGCAATCCGTGCAGCAGAATCGCCACCTTATAATGGCTTGTCCCGCCTGTCGCCGCGCATGCGGGCTACTTGCTGGACTGCCGTCGACTTCGTAGCCTGGACCGACGACGATCCGGAAGCCCGCCATGCAGCTCAACGCCTTTTTCCCGTCGCTCGATATCGGCACGGACCCGGTCAAGATCCGCGACTGGGCGCAGGCGGCGGAGGATCTCGGCTACGCCTATATCGAGGTCCCCGACCACGTGTTCGGCGCGACAGCGCGGGACGGCTGGGTGCCGCTCTACAATGAGAAGGATCCGTTCCACGAGACCTTCGTCATGCTCGGCTTTCTGGCGGCGGCCACCAAGGCCATCAGGCTCTCGAGCGGCATCCTGATCGCGCCGCAGCGCCAGACCGGGCTCATCGCCAAGCAGGCGGCCGAGGTGGATATCCTGAGCGGCGGCCGCCTTCGGCTCGGCGTCGGCCTCGGCTGGAACCACGTTGAGTATGAAGCGCTCGGCATGGAGTGGAAGACGCGCGGCGCGCGGCTGGCCGAGCAGGTCGAAGTGCTACGCCGCCTGTGGACGGAAAGCCTGGTGAACTTCAACGGGCGGTTTCACACGCTCAAGGACGTCAGCATCCTGCCGCCGCCGCTGCAGCGACCGATCCCGATTTGGTTCGGCGGCTCGTCGGACCCCGCCGTGACGCGGGCGGCCCGTATCGGCGACGGCTGGATGCCGATCATGGCGGCCGACGCGCAGGCCGAGCAGAAACTCGCCGCGCTGCGCCAGCAGCTCAAGGCGTTCGGCCGCGACGCTTCGAAGTTCGGCCTCGAGGCCTGGCTGCGCATGTCTGATGCGAACCCGCAGGGCTGGGCGGCGGCGGCGGACGGCTGGCGGCGGCTCGGCGCCGACATGGTGATGCTGTATCCCATGTACCGCATCCGCACGCTCGACGATCACATCGCGACCTTGCGGCGGTTCAAGGAGGTCGCCGGCGGATAGCACGCCGGCGCCGCACTCACCTGCTCGATTTGCAGAGACAAGCTTCGCGCTAGCGCAGCGGCTCGCCTTTGCGCTCTTTGATCAGGAACAGCGTGGCGATGATATCCACGATCCAGATCACCACCAGCAACGACAAGGCAGTGCCCAGCGAATACTGCGTCGCCAGCGCGCCCACCACCAGGGGTCCGAAGCCGCCGACGCCGCGCCCGAAATTGAAGAGGACGTTCTGCGCCGTGCTGCGGCCCAAAGTCGGGTAGCTCTCGGCGATCAGAGCGCCGTAGCCGCCGACCATGCCGCTCAGGAATATCCCGGAGATAGCCCCTGCCAGCAGCAGCAGATTGGGGTCAGTGACGTTCGGATAAACCACCGCCATGATCGCCGCTCCGATCTGGAACGCGACGAACAGCGGTTTGCGGCCGATGCGATCGGCCAACTGACCGAATATCACCATGCCGACGGCGCCGCCCACAATCGTCGCCGAGATCCAGAGCGCCGACTTGGTGAGTGAAAATCCGAGCTGGGTCGACAGATAGGTCGGCAGCCAGATCATGATGCCGTAGTAGCCGAAGTTCTGCGCCGACGTCATGATGGCGATGCCGACCGTCGACAGCGTCGCCTCACGGTCGGCGAACAGAACGCCGTAAGGGTTGATGCGCTGTCTCTTGCTGGCCTCGACGAACATAGCCGGCTCATCGAGATAGTACCGTACCGCAAATGCGAAGATGGCCGGCGCGACGCCGACCAGAAACATGCCGCGCCAGCCGATATAAGGCAGCAGCAAAGGGGTCACCAGCGCGGCGCACAGCACGCCGGATTGCCAGCCGAGCGCAACATAGGATGTGGCGCGGGCGCGCTTGTAGGCAGGCCAGGCCTCGGCAGCGAGCGCCATGCCGACGCCGAATTCACCGCCAAGTCCCAAGCCGGCTATCGTGCGATAGACCAGGATATCCCAGTAGCCCTGGGCGAGCGCGCACATGGCGGTAAATCCGGCAAACAACAGGATCGTCCAACTGAGCACGCGCACGCGCCCGTAGCGGTCGCTTAGCGCGCCGGCGATCAAGCCGCCGAACACGGCGCCGACCAGCGTCCAGGTGAAGAGCGATCCAGCCTGCGTCGAGGTTAGGTGCAGCGCGACGGCAAGCGGCGCCAGGATGAAGCCCAGCAGCAGCAGGTCGAACCCGTCCATCGCATAACCGAGGCAGGACGCGACCAGCGCCTTGCGGGCGTAAGCGTCAACCTCGGCGGGAGCCACGCTTGCCGGCCCACTTGTCGATGCACTTGTGGATGCAACATTGACGCTCATTGGCTTTCCCCTCGCTGCCGGCCGAACCAATGTTCTTGCGTTTCGATCGAGCGTGACACTTCCATTTTATTTTGTCTATGCTCCTGCCCGCTATGGCGAGCGAAGATCGCCGCAGAGGTCATTGGCAATGGCAACGCTTCCTCGGCTCGGCGACAAGTACGTCATCGACATGCACGTGCATATCGGACCGGAATTTTTGCGCCGCAAATACAGTGCGGCCTCGCTCGCCGAGGAGGCGCGGCGCGAAGGCTTCGGCGTCGTCATGAAAAACCACTTTCAGCCGACCACCGGCCAGGTCAGCCAGATCAGGCGCCCGGACGACACGATTCCCCTGGTCGGCTCGGTCGCGCTCAACTTCAATTGCGGCGGCCTCGACGACCACGGCGTGCGCGCCGGCCTGTCCGGATGGAAAAGCGACGTCACGGCCGCCGATCCGGATCGCGATCGATTCGTCGTCTGGATGCCGACGATGTGCTGCGAGGCGCATCTGCGCTGCTACAATCGCCGCGATATTTCCACCGCCTGGGGCGTCAAGGCGGAATATACGCGGTTCTACGCCGAAGGCACTGGCTATCAGCTCGACCGCGATGATACGTCGAAGGTCGAGGCACTCGATCGCGCGCTCGATCTCATTCTCAAGTTCGACCTGATACTCGCCACCGGCCACCTCGATCGCCAGGAAACCCTGTTCGTCGTGGAGCGCGCCCACGCCAAGGGTATCCGCCGCATCATCATGACCCACCCGCTGTTCCAGTCGACCGAACTTCCTCCCGAAGTCATGGCCCGCATGTGGGCCGAGTACGGCGCCTACAGCGAGCTTTGCTTCTCCAATCTGGCGATGGATCATCTGACTTACGATCAATACCTGGCGGTGATCGAAGCGGTGGGGCCGCGCGGCGTTCTGCTGTCGAGCGACGTCGGACAGATATTCTCGCCCCCCGTCGGGGACGCGCTGCGCGGGTTCTTCGATGAACTGCGCAAGCGCGGCGTCAAAGAAGACGACATCGTCCAGATGTCGATTCTCAATCCGAACCGACTGTTGTTTGACTCGATGGGCTGACTTCCGCACGCACATGAGTGCCACGAACACGCCGGCGCGAAACTTCGCTCAGACGGCGACGATGCGACAGCGGATGCCGCGCGAATCGACCGAGCCCGAGATCGGGTCCCACGGGCCGTCGTAGGTCATGGCGGCGTTGATGTTGACGTCGAAAGCGCCGCTGCCGGGCAGCATGCTGCCGGGGCGCCACCAGCCCATGCCGGTGGAGACCACGCCTTCGGGCGTGTTGTCGGTGATCTTGACCTTTGCCTTGCACGAGCCGCGCGCGCCGGGCGTCTCGATGCGCACCCACTGGCCCTCGCTGACCGCCATCGCCCGCGCGGTTTCCGGATGAATCAAAAGCCGCGGGTCGGGCGAGATCTTTTTGGCCCATGGCTGATCGCGGAAGCGCGAATGATGGTAGGTCTTTTCGCGGTCGCCGGTGAGCAGCGTCAGCGGGAATTGCGCCTTCACCTCGGGCGCGGCGCCCTGGCGCGCCGGAGCGACGAAGTTCGGCAGCGGATCGACGCCGACGCTGGCGATCGCTTCCGAGTAGAGCTCGATCTTGCCGGTCGGCGAGGGAAACTTGTCGAAATCCTCCAGCGCATAGGGAAACACCGCGAAGCCGTCACGGCGCAGCATGTCGAGCGTCACGCCGCTGTCGCCGAGCAGAAAGCCGATGAATTCGTCCTCGTCCCGCCACGGCAGGAAGTTCGCGGTGACGCCGCCGCGCGCCTGCATCTTTTCGAGCAGGCCGCGCGCGATCTTGAGGTCGCTGCGCGCCTCGCCGCGCGGCGGCACCGCCTGCTGCGTCATGGTGATGAGCGGGCCGCCCTGCTGCAGCCGGATCTCGTCCTCTTCGAGCGCGGTGGTTTTGGGCACCACGATGTCGGCCAGTTCCGCGGTCGGCGTCATGGCGTCGCTCGCCACCATCAGGAAATCGAGCGAGCGCAGCGCATCGACGGTCTTCGGCGTGTTGGGATAGGTCACCACGATATTGGCGCCGCTCGCATACATGGCGCGCACCGGATAGGGCTTCCCGGTCAGGATCGCGTCGATCACCGTCGGGTTGTGGCAGGCGGTCTGCCAGCCGCGCGGGCCGGCCCACAGCGGATATTTGTCGGCGCCGAGCGTCTGCTGTTCGATCTCCAGCGGCAGCCTGAAATCCGGATGGTGCACGACCTGGAGATTGTCCAAAAAACCCTTCGGCTTCTTGACGCGGCGATTGCCGCCGAGCCGATCGACATTGCCACTGATGCCGACCAGGCAATGGAACGCGCGGAACGTCTGCACCCCGGCGCTGAACGCGTCGATGCCGTGGCCGCTGACGAAGGTGGAGGGCCCCTGCGCGTAGATGCGCGCCGCCGCGACGATGTCTTTGGCCGGTACGCCGGTCAGCGTCTCGGCGCGCTGCGACGTGAACTCGCGCGCCCGCGCTGCTAGCCGCTCGAAGCCGTGGGTCGAGCGCGCGACGAACGCCTGGTCGAACAGCCCCTCCTCGATCATCACGTGGATCATGGCGAGGCCGATTGCCGCGTCGGTGCCCGGCTCCGGCCGCAGCCACAGGTCGGCAATGCCGACGGTCGGAATGCGTTTGGGATCGATGACGACGATCTGCCCGCCGCGCTTCTTCAGCTTCTTGAGCGCGATCCATTCGATCGGATCGGCCTCGTACGAATTGCGGCCGACCACCAGCGCGCAACGCGCGTTGTCGATGTCCTCGCCGCGGGTGATGTCGAGCCCGGTGGAGCGCAGGCTCACCGCGCGGCAGCCGCCGCACAGATCCTGGTTGATCATCCAGTTCGGCGAGCCGAGCGAGCGCAGCAGCATCACGACCGCAACGCCGCGACCGAAATAGACGTTGTTGCAGGCGCCGACCAGGGCGAGCGGACCATATTGCTCGCGCACCGCGGCGAAACGGTCGGCGGCGTGATCGAGCGCCTCGTCCCAGGAGATGCGCTCCCAGTTGCCTGCCCCGCGCTCGCCGACGCGGCGCAGCGGGTAAAGCAGGCGCCGCTCCGAATAGGTAAGACCCGTCGGCCCCTTGAGCCCCTTGATGCAGAACGCGCCCTTGGACAGCGGATGCGCCGGGTTCGGCTTGATGTCCTCGATCACGCCGTCGCGCACATGGATGAGCGACCCGCAATGCACCGAGCACTCGCTGCAGGTCGAGGGCACGACCCGCACCGCGCCGGACGATGCCGTTGCGCTCGCTTCATGCATTCGATTCATGCATTCAATGTCGCCGCGTCGAGAGGGGCGCCCGCGCGTCGTCGCGCTGCGGTTCAAGGTATTCCCCGAACCGTCGCAACGCAATGCAAGCCCAGATCGGGTGCAGCGAAAACCGGGCTACCAGACCTCTTCGACCGGCACGCCGCGGCAATCCATTTCATATTCCAGCCCGACGACCGGCGGCCGGCAATAATGCCAAGTCAGGCCGGCATGGGCCGCACCGCGCTTGACGATCTCGGCGGCGAAAAATGGGTGAAAGTCGTGAAGCGTGTAAACCTGCGTCGCCGTGGTGTCGCGCCAGCCAAAGCCGAGCGCGTCCATGCGCGCCTCCAGGCGTTCGAGCACGAAGCGCGCCTTCTCGCGCATGGCGTCCGTGCTGGCGTCGCCGAGCCGAACGATGCGCTCGCGATAGCTGGCATGGCCCTCCGCGGCCTCGCCGCTGCCGGCAATCACGAAGCTCGGCGGCGCGTCCGCCGCGGCCGCGGGCTCGGTGTAGGAGAACGCATAAACCAACGGCTCCGCCGGCGCATCGAGCGCGGGGCAGACATTGCTGCGCGCCACCGGATTGGTGGTGCCGTCGAAGATCGACCAGCGCTTGAGCGTCTCGACGTAGCCCAGATTGAAGGCGCGAAAGCCTTCCTCGCTGAACTGCGCCGGCGAGCGCAGCTCGCAGTGACAGAACGCCGTGAGCGGGCGGCCGGCGGCCGGCAGCATCTCTTCGATGCGCGCAAAGCCGGCCTTGAGCGGCAGCGGCCGCGCAAAGGTCACGCGCCGGATGCGATAGCCCGGCATCGCGGCGACGCCGCCCGAATACTGGAACACGCCCTTGATGAAGCGGTATCCGCCCGCTCGAAACTCCTGCACGTCCGACATCGTTTGTTTTTCCTGATGGCTTTAATAGACGCCGACTTTGTCCAGGAACGCTGCGAGGTGGCGGTTGAAGCTGGCGGCGTCCTCGTAATAGGCCGAGTGCCCGACGTCCGCGATCTCGACCAGCTCCGAGTTCGGGACCAGCGCCTGGACGCGGCGAATGCATTCGGGCGGGTAAAGAATGTCGTCGGCGCCGACGACGTAAAGGATCGGCACCCGCGTTGCGGCGAGCGCCGCCACCTCGACCGGCGCAAAGGCGCCCGGCATGTTGCCGACGCTGTAGCGGTTGAAGCTGGCGAGCTGCGTGTAAAGGAGTGCGAGATCGGGACGGCTCGCGCGCGTCTTGGGGCCGAGCACGCGGGTCGTCTGCGGCAGCCCGGCGGTGCGCTTTTGCACCTCGTCCACGATCGCGGCAATGTCGGGCGGCAGCCGCATGCCGACCAGGGTGTCGCACAGCACCAGGCCGGCGACGCGCGCCGGGTGGCGCACCGTGAAGCCGGCGCAGGTGCCGCCGCCGAGCGACTGCGCGACCAGCACGGCGCGCTCGATCCCGAGTTCATCGAGCAGGCCGGCCAAATCATCGACCATTGCCGAGCGCCCGCGCTCCTCCGTATCATCGGAATTGCCGAAGCCGCGCTGGTCGTAGACGACGACGCGGCGGCTCTCGGCGAAGACGAGCGTTTGGCGGAACCAGCTCGCGTGGTTGCCGCCGGCGCCATGCACGAAGACCACCGGCCGGCCGTCGCCGTGCACTTCGTAATAAAGCTCGATCCCGTCGAGCGGGCAGTAGGGCATCGCGCGAAACTTGTGCTGCTGAGAGGCGGATCGCGCCGCGACAGTAGCGGCGCCGGCAAGCCCGGTAAAGTGATGCCGCGGCTCAGGCGGCGGCGCGGCGCGGCATCCAGTTGAGCACCCAGCCCTCGACCAGCACCACGCCCACATAGGCGATGATGCCGACCAGCGTGAGCAGGATGATGGCGACGAACACCATCGGGGTGTCGGCCTGGCCCTGGCCGTAGATCAGGAGATAGCCCAGCCCGTCGCTACCGCCGAGCATTTCGCCGACCGAGACGCCGATCACCGCCAGCGTCGCGGCGATGCGCAGGCCGGCGAACAGCGCCGGCAGCGAGGCGGGAAACTCGACCTTCCAGAACAGCTGCATGCGGGTCGCGGTGAACGAGCGCACCAGGTTGAACATGTCGCGGTCGACGTTGCGCACCGCGCCGAGCACGTTGACCATCACCGGGAAGAACACGATCAGGATCGCCACCACGATCTTGGGATAGAGGTTGTAGCCGAACCACATGATAAAGAGCGGCGCGAACGCCACCTTGGGCGAAATCTGCATGCCCAGGATGTAGGGCGACAGCACGACCTCGGCGGTGCGCGACACGCCCAGCACGTAGCCCACCACCATGCCGATCGTTGTGCCGAGCGCGAAGCCGAGCAGCACCGACACCGTCGTCATGGCGAGATGGTGCAGCACACGGTCGTAGGTCAGCATGCGCAGGAACTCGGCGGTGCCGTCGCGGGGGTGGTTGGAATTGAGGGTGGCGTAGTCTCCGGGGTGTTCAACCTCGAATCATCCGGCGTTAGAGCGCCGGACTGGAGACCACGCCATGACAAGCGTTACCACGAAGC
>Ga0182024_10001197_pt1 | contig 67212 bp, 65 predicted proteins | sample P32metaG_FD_120480 | JGI IMG/M metagenome (GOLD analysis project Ga0182024, IMG submission 120480) | Permafrost microbial communities from Stordalen Mire, Sweden - P3-2 metaG (Illumina Assembly) | ecosystem: Environmental > Terrestrial > Soil > Wetlands > Permafrost | place: Sweden: Stordalen... | reverse complement strand
GGATCTGGGATTGCGGTCTTTCACAATGGAAAGATTGTGTACCTCAAAGCCTTCGGAATGCGCGACTCCGAGAAGGGCTTGCCACTGACGCCGGATTCGGTGATGACTTCGGCTTCATTGTCAAAGGCGGCGTTCGCGACGGTCGTCATGCGGCTGGTGCAGCAAGGAGTGCTCGACCTCAACACACCGATCTCTCAATACCTGCCGAAGCCGCTTCCTGAGTATCCACGATATGCGGATCTCCAGGGAGACGATCGGTACAAGAAGCTTACCCTGCAGATTCTGTTGAGCCACACCAGCGGATTCCCCAACTGGCGTGCCTTTGAGGACGACCGGAAACTCAAAATTCACTTCGAGCCGGGAACACGCTACGCCTACTCGGGCGAAGGTATCGATCTGGCGCAACTCGTCGTCGAGACCGTGACCGGCAAATCGCTTACCGTGCTTATGGATGAAAATCTCTACCGGCCGCTGCACATGACCCGGACCAGCATGGTCTGGGAACCTCGGTTCGAGAGCGACTTCGCCAATGGCTACGACGAGCATGGGCGGTCGCTCGGTGCGGAAAGGCGCTCCAAACCGAATGCCGCAGGCTCAATGCAGACCACCGTACATGACTACGCGATCTTGCTGAGCGCGATCATGCGTCGAGAGATATTCAGTACTCGAACGTTGGGAAAGATGTTGAGCCCCGAAATAAGCATTCACTCGGCACATCAGTTTCCATCGCTTGCCACTGAGACCACCGCCGCAAATGATGGTATTCGACTTCGCTATGGAACGGGTTGGGGGCTTTACTCCTCTCTATACGGGAAGGCGTTCTTCAAAGAGGGGCATGACGAGGGTTGGAGGCATCTCGCGCTCTGCTTCAACAATGGCAGTGGCATCCTGATCATGACCAACAGCTCTAATGGCGAGGGCATCTTCAAACCACTGATCGATTCTGTTCTGGGTGTGACCTCGTTCCCCTTCGAATGGGAAGGATATACGCCCTACAATCTACTGCCTCCACTGCCCGGGCTGAAGGAACACAAAAAAGTCACCCTCACTTCGGCCCAATTGAACAGGCTCGCGGGCCGGTATGCGTTGCCACCTGACGTGGTTCTCTCAGTCGCCGTTGAAGATGGCCACCTGTTCGTTCAGGAGAACGACGAGCCAAAGCAGGAATTTCTACCCGAGAGTTCGCAGGACTTCTATTCTGCAAGCTCCAGCGATGAGTGTTCATTCGAGCCGGCCGAAGGCGGTCCAGCCCAGATCCTGGTCTTGCATCTCGGCGACAAGGACGTGGAGCTCAAACGCATTCAATAAAGGCCCGCGACAGAACGCGCTCAGAGTCCAATACTCGTCTGCGGCGTTCAAAAGACTCGCCCGACTAGTTCCCCTTGGCAGGCAACTTCAGTCCCAGTTCACGCATGGCAATCTGTAAGTCGGCCCAGGCATGTTTTTTCTGGTTCGGGTCGCGGAGCAGGAACGCCGGGTGATAGGTCACGATCAGCTTCGTGCCGCGCAGCGGGTGTACGGTACCGCGCCAGCCGGAGAGGGGCCTCTTTTCGCCTGTCAGGTAGGTCACCGCAGTCTGGCCCAGCGCCACAATCACTTTGGGCCTCACCACGTCGATCTGCTTGAAGAGAAACGGCGAGCAGGTGTGCGCCTCATCCGGTTCAGGGGTGCGGTTCTGCGGCGGCCTGCACTTGACAATGTTTGCGATGTAGACCTCTTCGCGCTTTAGGCCCATGGCGTTGATCATGTTATTGAGCAACTGTCCTCCGCGCCCGACAAACGGCAGTCCTTGCGCATCTTCGTCGGCTCCCGGCCCTTCGCCAACGAACATCAGCTTCGCATTGGGGTCGCCGTCGCCAAAGACAATCTTGTTACGGCCTTTGGAGAGCTGGCAGCGGGTGCAGTCGCCGATCTCCTCACGAATCAGCTTGAGTGCGGCAAAGTGCTGCTCCGGCGGGAGCGCCTCAGCCTGTGGAGGCGCAGCGGGAAATGGCTTGCGGGGTGCGATGTCGGTCTCCTGACCTGGAAATAAATCGGGTGGTGAAAATGAAGCGGGAACGCTGGAAGGCTCCGGACGCCGCGGAGAATCTGCCCGAAATTGGGCTTCAACCACGGCGGCCTCGGGCTGCGCCCAAAGCGTAGGATCGACCTCTCGGCGATACAGCTCGCCGATGCCCAGTTCGCGATAAAAGCGAAGCCGCGCATGCAGAGCGTCGCGCGTTGGCTTGTCTGGAAGATTGGGTGGGAGCGTCACGGATATCTACTCGATCATAATCTGCCGACGTGTGGAGATCGGGGCCTGATCCTCAACATCGTCCACGGCCTGCTCCAGATCGGATTCCATACCCGACAACTCGACCAGCAGCGACTGCGGCCTGCGCAGGGCCACAACCTCATCCAGAATGCGATCAGCCATCGTGCGTTTGGGCATCTCCGGCAGATCGATGGCTGTGCTCGCTGTGAGGAAAGTGGCGCCATTGCGGTCTGAGTCGAAGCCCACGCCCGCGCGCGAAACATCATTCACGACGATGGCATCGACGCCCTTACGCAGCAGTTTGGCGCGACCGTTTTCCAATGGATTCTCAGTCTCCGCGGCAAAGCCCACGATCAACTGTCCCGGCTTGCGCCGCCTGACAACCTCGGCAAGAATATCTTCCGTCGGCAGGAACTCCACCGTCATCGGTCCGGTCCGCTTCAGCTTTTGGTCTGCCACTATGCTCGGGCGATAATCGGCCACGGCCGCCGACTTGATCACCAGAGTCGCTTCCGGCATCCGGCTCAGCACCGCTGCCCGCATCTCGTCGGCGGTAGTCACCTTCACCAGTTCGCAATGGGCCGGAGGATAGAGCGCCGAAGGAGCGGAAACCAGAATTACCTTTGCACCCCGGCTCTGCGCCGCCTCAGCCAGCGCATAACCCATCTTGCCGCTCGACCGGTTACCCAGGAACCTGACCGGGTCCAGCGCCTCGCGCGTTCCGCCGGCCGTGATCAGAACTGTTTCGCCGGCCAGATCGTGGCTGCGGCCCAGCGCATTGAGCACGGCGCTGGCAATGAACTCCGGCTCCGCAAGCCTTCCGGGCCCGACCATGCCGCAGGCCAGTTGTCCCGACCCCGGCTCGATCACCCGCACGCCACGCTGCTTCAGTATCTCCAAATTGGCCTGAGTCGCCGGATGCTCCCACATGTTGACATTCATCGCAGGAGCCACGAGCACTGGCGCGGTCGTCGCCAGATACATCGTCGTCAGAAAATCATCGGCCATGCCGTGGGCAAATTTGGCGAGTATATTGGCCGTCGCAGGAGCGACAACCAGCGCATCTGCCCATTGCGCTTCGGCGATGTGCTCGATGCTTGAGTCCATTGAGGGATCATCATCCGCATCCTGCGGCCAGAGGTTGGTGATCACCTTGTGTCTGGTCAGTGCGGCAAAGGTCAGAGGCTGCACAAATTGCTGCGCCGCGTCAGTCATCACCACGCGGACATCGAGCGCCTGCCTCTGCAACGCACGCACCACTTCTGCTGCTTTATACGCAGCAATGCCCCCGGCTACGCCGACCATTACCTTCATGTCTGGATTGTAACGCGAACTATAAATTCGGGCTCCGCCGATGGCGGAACCCATTTCTTACACCGGCGTACAGTGAAAAATTCAGACTGCGAGAATCGGAATTCCCGGATCTTCGAGTGTTGGCTTTTCCGGCGGAGGGCCGGTGTGGACATACGCGATCTTGCCTGCCTGAATCTCTTCCTGTGCGAGGCGGCATGCCTTGTTGGATTGGCTGCGAACCAGAGGGCTGGCTCCGCTCTGAATCTGCCGGGCACGCCGTGCTGCCACCATGACCTTGCGATAGTTGGAGTCGAACGTGGTTTCGATGGGCAAATTACCTGTCTGTTCCGTCGTCATTATTCCTCCAATAACTTGTACTGCTGTGGCTCTGGACCTGGATCTGGCCCAGGATCGATTCCAAAAGCCTCAAGAACCGGCTTCAGTCGTTCCCGGGAGTTCGCTTGCCGGCAACCCTCTGCGACCTCGAAGTCTCGTTTTGTCCGCTGATCGAGCGGTTTGCCCTCTTTCCGCATCCGCTCCACCACGACAACTGCCTCAAGTTGCGCGACTGCACGTTCCAGCACATCGTTAACCAGAATATATCGATACCGCCGGTAATTCTCAATTTCCTTGCTGGCCTCGCTCGTCCGCCGCAGCAACTCCGCCTCGTCGACGTGGCCCTCTGCACGGCTCCGGTTGCGCAATCGCGTGCGTAAAACCTTTGGATTGGGAGGCATAACGAAGATCGTCACGGCGTCCGGGATCTTCTCACTGACCTGCCGCGCGCCCTGCACATCAATATCCAGCAGCAGATCGCGCCCCGCCACCCTGGCCTCATCCAGCGAGCGCCGCGCCGTCCCGTAGTAGTTGCCGAAAACTTCGGCGTACTCCAGAAACTCCCCTGCCGCGATCATCCGCTCGAATTCCTCACGCGTGGTGAAATGGTACTCCCGGCCATTTTCCTCGGATCCACGTGGCTGCCTGGTCGTCCACGAAATGGAAAAATCTATGCCGCCGACCTGCGAACGCAGCGCGTTGACCAGCGTACTCTTGCCCGAACCCGAAGGCGCCGAAATGATAAATAGAATTCCTGCCACAATCCCTTGTCTTTCTTGTTTGGTAAAACCGATGCGGTCCAGACTTACTCCAGATTCATGATCTGCTCGCGAGCCTTCTCAATCTCGGCCTTCATCGCCAGACCGAGCTCGGTAATCAACGTTCCCTTGCCCGCGACGCCGGCTGTCTTGGACAAGAGAGTGTTGGCCTCGCGGTTCATCTCCTGAAGCAGGAAGTCGAGCTTCTTACCGGCCTCGCCGCCCGCCGTCAGCACATCGCGAAAGTGCTGGATGTGCGTCTCCATCCGCGCAATCTCTTCCGAAACATCGCTGCGTTCCACGAGCAGCGCCACCTCTTCGAGCACCCTCTGGCGGGTCACTCCGGCACCATCGCCATCGGCGCCAACCGCGGCCTCAAGCCGCTGCGTCAACCGCTCCTGATAGCGGCGTTCCACGTCAGGACGCAGCGCAACCACTCCGTTGACGGCATCTGTCAGGCGATCGAGCGTGGCGTACAACACTTCGGCCAGTGCGCTGCCTTCGCGCCGGCGCATCGTCTTCAATTCGGCAATCAGCGGGCCTACCTGCTCCAAAACGCTAGCGGAGAGAAGCGCGTTGTCTTCTTCCGTCGAGCGAGTCTCAGCCTGCAAGACTCCGGGCATGCGCAGGATCGCGTTCAGATCGGGCTGCCCCTGCAAATCAAATGCGCGCGCCGCTTCGTGAAAGGCCTCGACGTAGGCCGTTACGGCATCACGGTTGTATCCGCCGCGCTGCTGTGCTGTTCGATCAATCTGCAGTGTCAGCTCCACGTGCCCGCGCAACAACTGCTCTTTCAGAACACGGCGAAGTTCCATCTCCAGCGCGTCAAAACCTGACGGCAGGCGCAGATGCAAATCGAGAAAGCGATGATTGACGCTCTTGAGCGTGAGCACGTAGCTCACCTGCGCATTGACCTCGACGGCCACGCGCGCAAAACCGGTCATGGATGACACAGTGCAGGAAACCGCGGGGGAGATTGACATAGGAATTGCTATAGCCCTGCCTCCATCGTAACCGCTGACGCTGCGATCGCCGGATCCGGCACAGTCGCTTCCAATACCGCCTCAGGAACATCGGCAAATTGCAGTGAATAAAGCCGCTGGTATGTCGCCGAAGTCTTCAGCAATTCGTCATGCGACCCGATCGCCGTGATCCGCCCATGTTCGAGCACTACCGTGCGTGTTGCCCTGCGTACTGTGGATAGACGATGTGCAATGACCACGACAGTGCGCCCCTGCATCAGGTTGCTCAAGGCCACCTGTACCAGAGATTCGCTCTCGGCGTCGAGCGCCGAAGTCGCCTCATCGAGAATCAGAATCGGCGCATCTTTGAGAATCGCCCGCGCAATCGCAATCCGCTGTTTTTCTCCACCAGATAGACGCAAGCCCTTCTCGCCGATCACCGTGTCGTAACCCTGCGGCATGCGCAGAATAAAATCGTGAGCCAGCGCGTGTCGCGCGGCCTCTTCCACCTCATCTCGCGGCTTATCCGGCTGCCCGTATGCGATGTTGTTGTGCACCGTGTCGTTGAAGAGAATGGTCTCCTGCGTCACCTGCGCAATCTGCTTGCGCAGTGAGTCAAGAGTCAACGTCCGCAGATCGTGGCCGTCGATCAGTATCCTGCCGCTGCTCGCGTCGTAGAATCGCGGAATCAGATTGACCAGCGTACTCTTGCCCGCACCGCTTGGACCCACCAGGGCCAACATCTCGCCGGCACAAACCTCAAGATTTATCTCATGCAGAATCTGGTGCTCGCCTTCTTCTGTCGAGTACGCAAAACCCACATTCTCAAACGCAATTTTCTTGTGGAACTTCTTCAACGCATGCGCGCGAGGCCTCTCCCGAACATCGTCCTCGACATCGAGAAAGTTGAAGATCGAGACCGAAGCTCCCATCGCCTGCTGAAAGCTGTTGTAAAAGAAGGCGAACTTGCGAACCGGGTCATACAGCTTAAAGAGCGCGATGATGAAGACCACGAAGGTGCCCATGTCCATCCGCCCGGCTTTTATTTCCTGCCGGCCCACGTAGAGCAGCGCCGCAATTGCGATGGAACCTATGACATCCATCAGGGGCGAACTGATCGACTGTACCCGCACACTGCGCAGATTGGCGCGAAAGAGCCTTCGTGCTGCCTTCTTGAAGCGCAGAATTTCCCATATTTCCGTACTGAACGCCTTGACGATTCGGTTGCCGGTAATCGTCTCGTGGAGGATATTTTGAATCTCCGCGACGCGATCCTGCCCGGTGCGCGTGCGAGTGCGAACTGACCCGCCAATCTTGCGCGCTGAGAGAATCACCACCGGCACAAATGCCAGTAGAACGATGCTCAGCCGGCCGCCCAGAGCGATCACCACCGTGATTGTAAACAGGAAGGTAAAAATCTGCTGCAGGAACTCGCCCAGCACCGCACTTACTGCTGTTTGGACGCGCTCCACATCGTTGATCAGCGTGGAGAGAATCGTGCCTGTCGCATGCTTGTGAAAGAAGCTCGAAGAGCTCTTCATAATGGTTTCGTACAGGTGATTGCGCAGGTCAGTGATCATGCCGTACCCGGCATAGTTGACCATGTAGGTACCAACGTAGTCGCAGACTCCCTTGAGCACCGTGGACACGATCAGCGCAAAAGCCACGACCGCCCAAGCGTTGTGAAAATGGGGTGGTACGAATTTCATTAAGTCGAACTGGTAGGGCTTAGGCAGATTGGGAATCAGCGGAATTGCCTGCGTTGGCATTCCAGGATTCAGAACCGTCTTCAGCACCGGTCCCAGAATCAGGAGTCGTACGGCCTCTAATAATCCAACCGCAGCCAGCAACACCACGCCCACCAGCGACTGAAACCAGTACGGCGTCACATAGCTCGCCAGCCGGAAGAATCGCTTCATGCCGCGCCACCGCATTCTCCGGCTAACGACGCGGCTCGGACTGGCTCTGGCGTTGGGTTCAACTGCATCCCTATATTGTATCCGGCAGACGGAAGAGCCAGCGATCGATCTTGCTGAGGGCTACAACCTGTTTACACCATTTTTGAATCGGGGTAAGAATCTTCTGAGATATAACGATGAGGATTCATACAGCCTGCCACCTTGCGATATTCTGAGTTCTGAATTCCCGGATGAGAAGGTATATGGGCTTTTGGGAGGAGAGCTGAGTGATTCCAATTCAGGAGCAAGGAGACGGAAAAGGAATTGGCCATTCTCTGGATACTTTTCTTTCACGGTTCGATGATATATGCAAGGATCACCTCACGACTGGAAGGGCCACTTCATTTGCTTTCATCTTCTACGATCTGGACGATAGAGCGTTGAAACGAATCCTTAAAGACCATGGGGTCTTCACGAAATTGGATCGGCTCTCTGGACAGAAGTTAAGTCTCTTCTATCTTCACAACCCTGCAGATCCTAGAAATGTCAAATCGTTCAATGAAGAGCTTCACAGCCGGCTGGGTGTTTCTTCATCAGGTCCATGTATCGTCTTCTTTCGTTTCGAGGAAGGGAGGATCACTAACCTGCAGGTTAGTACCATCTCTTCCACTGATGTAATGCATGGCTTCCAAGAAATTTACGAGATCGTATCAGACTACCTTTCAGAGGAGCCTGCCGTTAAAAAACCGCCCAAGAGATGGGTATTCTTGCGCGCAGGTGTCCAGTGGATCGGTAAGGAGGCGATCACGTCGATCGTCAAGGAAGCGATAGAGAACGGGAGAGTATTGGAGCACTTGGAGAAGTTCATCGGACTCCATCAATGAATCTAGTGCGGAGCGCGAAAACAGCCATCGATGACACAGTGCGCACGCTTTCGCGTCGACGACAAGTCCTCGCCAGATGAGCACGCGCTATGCGATATGTCAGGTCCGCATGGCACTTTGGAAATCTTCAATTCGCGCATTGTCGTCGAGTCACTCAACGAGCGCTACACTTGCACTCTGGCAGTTTCAACTCTTGGATTCCGGTCGGGTGACGCTCAAATCTGAAGTTGGTTCGCGATGTTCTGATGACCGATTCTCAGTCTATGTCTCATCGCGGCATGTCCCTGTGCACGGCCTTCACCTTGAACCCAGCCTTGCCCAGCCGCTTGGTCATCTCCTCGGCCATCATCACCGAGCGGTGCTGACCTCCGGTGCATCCAAAGGCAATCGTCAGGTAACTCTTCCCTTCTTTCACATAATGCGGCAGCAGGAAGAGCATCATTTCGGTGACTTTGTCGAGGAACTCCGTCGTCTGCGGAAAATCCCGCACATATTTCGCCACCTTGGGATCCTGGCCAGTCAGCTTGCGAAACTCCGGCACAAAATGCGGATTGGGCAGGAAGCGCACATCGAAAACAAGATCCGCATCCAGCGGCACGCCGTTCTTGAAGCCAAAGCTCAGGCACGAAACCAGCATCTGGCTCCCCTGCCTGCCATCTCCATCCTGCGGGCCAAATTTAGCCTGCATATAGGCTCGAAGCTCATGCACATTGAAGCCGGATGTATCGACAATGAAGTCCGACAGGTTGCGAACCTCATCCAGCATCTGCCGCTCAGAGGTGATGGACCGAGCCACCATCTCAGACCTGCTTAGCGGATGCGGTCTGCGAGTCTCAGAGTAGCGGCGCACCAGCACCGCATCGCTGGCATCAAGAAACACCACGCTGGTGTGCAGCATCTTCTTGACCTTGAGCAGGATGGTCGGCAACAGTTCGAGCGTGGGGCCTTCCCGCACGTCCACCACAATTACAGCTTTATCTATCTCTGACAGGCCCTGGTCGAGGGAGCCTGAGTCTGTTGAACTCCTCACCAGCGCCGCGAAATTCGGCAACAGTTCCAGCGGAAGATTATCGACCGCGTAGTAGCCAAGATCCTCGAGCGCCTTGAGCGCCGAACCCTTGCCGGAGCCTGAGATGCCGGTAATAATTACCAGCTCTTTCGCGCTCGGCTTCTTCGCGGCAGCCTGCTTCTGGCTCGCCTTCTTAGCAGAATCCGGCCTCACTTCGAGCGTCCGTTTTGCCGCAGACTTCGAAGCGCTGCCAACTGACTTGCCGCCTGATTTCGGAGGAAGAGGCATGGCCCCATCCTAAACGGGATCGGCCATGAATTCGACCCCACATTCGTGCAGGGCCTCCTTCGGTGAACCAAAGTTCCCATCAGGAGGCCTGCCCACACGCTTTTAAGGGATTTCGACCAGTTCCATCTTTCCATCGCGCCGCCGATGCAGCACGAACAGCTCTCCGGATGGGTTGCGGAAGATCAGCAAATCGCGATCGCGGAACTCCGCTTCCTTCACCGCCTCCTCGATCGTCATCGGGCGAATCGCCAACGCCTCGGCCGCGCTCAAAATATGCGGCTCGACCACCGCCGGCTTTCCGGGAAAGGAATGAACGGTAATCGCTGCCTTGGTCCTCTTTCCCGGAGCGCGCGCCACGGCTGGCTTGGCCACCTCTGTCTCCGGCGCCGTGACAGCCTCCAGCGGCACGCGACCGGTTTTCCGCGGACCGCGGGTCTCGGCCGTGGGAGCAACCTTGGGCAGGCGCTTGCGCGACCGGTTGCGGTCCCGGAAGCGATGTGCCTGGTGCTCTGCATGGGCCAGTGCCTCGCGCAGTGCTGACTCCTGGCTGGCTGACTCACCCTTGGCCACTATGCTGTGTTGACGACTCTGTAGCGTAATCTCGACGATCTGTAAGTGACGCTCTGCGCGAAACACTAGCGCGGCGGCTGTCAGTTTGCCCAGTACGACGGCGATACGCTCGATCACTTCCGTAGCGCCATCCTTCATTACCTTGGAAACCTTGACCTGCCGTGCGGTGAACTCGACTGTCATAAGCCCTCCATGCGCGGTAGCTTCCGCGCCGCCTACGCCCGGATCGGCGAAAATCGGCTGTCACGGAAGAACCTAGTTTGGAGATATTAAACCCCTGGGCCCCTTCGCGTAAGAGCACTTAGGTGCATTGCAAGCTGCCAGTTTTGACAGGACGCCTAATGTCCGCGCCGAATTTCGCCTTCAGCCACGGGCTTTGGAGGTGCGCTGTCGACCTTTTTTTGCCCGGCCCGACCCAGCAAAAACATCATGGAGCCGAAGATCAGCAGCACAATACCCCAATCGAGGTTGGCGTTGATCCCCATCGACTTGAGATAAATATCGCTGCCCCGCGTCACCAATCCGTAGACCGTAAGAATCAGCCCGACCAGCGTAAACATCAGTCCCATCGGTATCCGCAAATCCAGATTCATCGCTGTGTCCTCAACAAAGATCGTGTCCCCGTTTTTTCTATTCCCTGGTCCCTAGTCCCTATTTCCTTGTCTTTCGCTACCGGAAAATCACATTCAGCGTCACCACCATCACCAGCAGCACCACCGCCAGCGTTTCAGGCCGACGCCACCAGGGTAGATGCCCCAGTTCCGGCTTCGGCGTCAGCGAATGCACCAGCCCAACCAGCTCCGACTCCGGCTTGGGCGTGCCAAACAGGCTCACCACGATCGTCACCACAAAGTTCGTCGAGAACGCCCAGATCGCCGTCCAGAAATTCTGCGCCATGTCGCTCGGATAGTGATGGACGACCGCGATCCAGCCGCCATGCATGCCCGTGTGCGCCTCGATCGGCAAAGTCAGTCCATGGTGCACAACAGCCGCGAGCGTTCCCGAAATCAGCCCTATGAACGCGCCGTTGCCGGTAGCCCGCTTCCAGAACATACCCAGCAGAAATGTCGCAAACAGCGGCGCATTGACAAACGAGAACACCAGTTGCAGCGTGTCCATGATGTTATTGAATCCGGTAGCTGCATAGGCCGTGGCCATCGACAGCAGTATGCCTCCGACTGTGGCCCAGCGGCCCATCGCCAGATAGTGCTTATCGCTCGCGCCCTTCTTGATGTAGGACTGGTACAAATCGTAAGTCCACACCGTGTTGAAGGCCGTCACATTGCCCGCCATGCCGCTCATAAAGCTGGCCAAAAGCGCGGTCAATCCCAGCCCCAGAATTCCTGTCGGGAAGTAGTGCAGCAGCATCGACGGAATCGCCAGATCGTAGTCCAGCAGCGGCTTACCGCTCGCGTCCAGCACGATCTTTCCCGAGATCGGGTCTGTCTTGGCCGGCACCAACCCTTGCCCCTTGGCCTCCACTTCGCTGACAACCGTCGTTTCCCGCACGATCGCACCGCTCGCGTCCGTGTGTACGGTGGTCGTGTTATGCGGTGTCACGGCGCCAATTGCCAATAGACCCGGCAGAATCACGAGGAAGGGAAAGAACATTTTCGGGATCGCCGCAATCAGCGGCACGCGCCGGGCATTCTCCTGCGTATCGGTGGCCATCGCCGTCTGAATGACGAGAAAGTCCGTGCACCAGTAGCCAAACGACAGCACAAATCCCAGCCCCATCGCCAGGCCAAAAACCTCAACCCCCAGCGGGTTCGTATTGGCATGAGTCATTCCCTGCCACGAATGCAGGTAAGCGGGATTGGGCATGTGCGCCTTGAGGCCGCTCCAGCCGCCGACATTTTTCAGGCCAATCAGCACCAGCGGCAAAAATCCGGCAATGATCAGGAAGAACTGCAAGACCTCGTTGTAGATCGCGCTCGTCAGGCCGCCCAGAAAGATATAGCCCAGCACGATAATCGCCGACAACAGAATCGAGAAATGGAAGATATAGCCCAGCGGAAGCCCAGCGGAGATAAACAGGTAATCGAAGACATGCAGCGTCTGGATCAGCCGCGCCATGGCATACATCGATATGCCCGACGAGAAGACCGTCATCACCGCAAATGAACAGGCATTCAGCGCTCGGGTCTTCTCGTCAAAACGGAGCCGCAGAAACTCCGGCACGGAACGAGCCTTTGACCCGTAATAAAACGGCATCATGAAGATGCCCACAAAGATCATCGCCGGAATTGCGCCAATCCAGTAAAAATGGCTGGTCGCGATTCCGTATTTGGCACCCGAAGCGCCCATGCCGATGACTTCCTGAGCGCCCAGATTGGCGCTGATAAATGCCAGGCCGCAGATCCACGCCGGCAGCGCGCGCCCCGCCTGAAAGAAGTCCTTGCTGGTCTTCATGTAGCGCTTGAGGGCAAATCCAATGCCCAGCACAAACACGAAGTACAGCAGCATGATCAGCCAGTCGACAAAGGTGAGATTAGTATGTGTCAATGCAGCATGCCCCCGACGTCCTCAAAAACCCACGCAGCACTTCACTCTAAATGACGCGCCCGCTAGGCCGTCTACAACAAAATGAAAACCTTTCCAACCGCTGGCGATCACCCCAGCTCCGGCCACAACCTGTGCTCCGCAGTGTCTGCACTCACCCAGCGAAAAGCTGCCGCATGGTTGCATTTACACTGGTAATGATGATTCTTACCCTCGAATGGACCTCCGAAGGCGTCCGGTTTATTGACCAGACCAAGCTTCCACTGGAAGAAACCTACGTTCTCGCCACCAGCTATCAGCAAGTGGCCGACGTCATTGTGACCATGGTCGTACGCGGAGCACCGGCCATCGGCGTCTCCGCAGCCATGGGCGTAGCCCTCGGCGCAAAGACGACTACGGCGACTACAACAGAAGAGTTCGTGCCTGACTTCGAACAGATTTGCGCACTTCTCGCCGGAACCCGGCCTACAGCGGTCAACCTCTTCTGGGCCATTGATCGCATGAAGGCGCTATTCGCCAGGCTGCGCTCTCAGGGCGCAACCCTCTCCGAAGTCCAGCAAGCCCTGATCGACGAGTCGCTTGCGATGTACGACCAGGACATTGCGGACTGCAAAGCTATCGGGGCTCATGGCGCAGACCTGATGCCCGATGAAGGCGGCGTGCTCACCCACTGCAATGCCGGAGCGCTCGCAACCTGTGGCTATGGCACGGCTCTCGGCGTCATTCGCGGAGCGGTTGAGCGCGGCAAGCAAATTCACGTTTTCGCTGACGAAACCCGCCCATTCCTGCAGGGTGCCCGCCTGACCGCGTGGGAACTGATGGCCGACGGCATTCCCACTACCGTGCTCTGCGACAACATGGCCGCATCGCTGATGCGCCAGGGCCGCATCCAGGCGGTCGTCGTCGGGGCCGACCGTATCGCGGCGAATGGCGACGCCGCCAACAAGATCGGCACCTACTCGGTCGCCATCCTCGCCAAAGAGCACGGCATCCCGTTCTATGTCGCAGCCCCCTGGTCCACGATTGACCGCGCGACACTTACGGGCGATGCCATCCCTATCGAGGAGCGCTCCGCGGTAGAAGTAACTCACCACGGCGGCAAGCAGCTCACACCTCACGGTGTCGGCATCTGCAACCCAGCCTTCGATGTAACTCCTGCAAAGTACATCACCGGCATCATCACGGAGCGCGGAGTCCTGCGCGCGCCGTACGCAGAGTCTCTTGAAGCGATGGAACTCGTCACTGGCTAGCTGGACGCCTTTCGCGCTGATCCGATAGAACGGGCCGCACATTCCTGTGTGACCCATTTTACTTTGTGACCGTCAACGCCCCCTTCACCAACGTCAAGCTGTAGTTGGTAGACGTCATATTTCCGCGGGCGACGGCAATTGGATATGTTCCAGCTGCTGAAGAAGACGATGCCGTGGTCGTCAGCAAAGGCGTCCCCTTCGTCGCTGTGGCGGTCGTATCTCCGTTAACATATCCGGTCACGCTAAAGGTCAATGCCGGCACTGCAGCGCCTGCCTTCATCGATAGATTGTCAGCGGTCACTGTCAGTTGCGCCTTACTTACGGTGAGGGTTCCAGCCTTGAATCTGAACGTGTAGTTTTTTGCGACCAGCGTTCCCAACGCTGCCGTGACGCTGTATTGCCCAACAGGCGAAGCGGAAGTGGCGACCGTACTCAACGCCGGCGCACCCTTGGTCGCGCTAACCGCCGTATCGACGCCTGCAAATCCTGATATTGTGTAACCCAATGGCGGCACCGCGCCACCATAAGTCATACTCTGGGCGTTCGCCGCAACTGTTAACGCAGCAGGATTTACAGTGAATGTTCCGTTCGCAAAACCAAACCTGTAATTCGACGCCGAGAGCGTACCGATCGAACAAGAGACCGGGTACACGCCTACAGAAGAAGTTGCGCTGGCAGTTGTCGTGAAAACTGGTGCACCGGAAACGACCTGAACGCTTTCCCCGTTAACAAATCCATTAAACGTAGCCGAAAACGCGGGCGGGGCATTGCCATACGTCATCACAGTGGCGCGCGGAGCCACAGTTAACAGTGCCTTGTTGACTGTGGCCGTCCCGCTTACTGTCACAAAGCTGTAATTTGCAGAAAAAAGAGTTCCCGGCTTTATCGAAATCACATACGTACCTATCGGCGACATTTTCGAAAGGGTGCTGCCGAGGTGCGGAGTTCCTTTCATTACCCGCGAATCCTCTCCATGCACGAAGCCCGAAAAGTGATAGGAGAACAGAGGAAGAGCTGCGCCATAAGTAGTCGTGACAGAGTTTGCCGTTACGGTCAGCAGGGCTTTGTTTACAGTCAGCGTGCCGTTGACAAACGCAAACGAATAATTTGCGGCGGACAGACTGCCGACGCCCGCGAAGATGGTGTAAGTCCCCGCAGGCGAAGCGGCCGTAGCCGGAGTCTTCAGTGACGGTTCGCCTGAGACTGCTCGCATGTCATCGCCGTTCACAAATCCTGTGGCCACGAACGTGAGAGCTGGCAAAGCAGCGCCGTATGTCATGGTGGTCGATGCGGGCTGAACTGTTAGCACGGCCTTTTGAATCGTAAGCACTCCCGATGCGAACTTAAACGTGTAGTTAGCCGCCTTCAAAGTCCCTGCCGTTGGCGTTATCGGATAGGTCCCTACACTCGCACGGCTCGACGCCTTCGTGGCCATCAAGGGCGAACCAGCGATGATGGAAATCGTGTCCTTTGCGACGAAGCCGCTGATCGAGTACTTCAACGCGGGCAGGCTCTGCCCGTAACTTATCCCGGTATCGTCAGCCGCTAGCGTCAACACCGCGGGAGTAACCACCAGAGTCCCCGAAGTGAAGGAGAACGTATAGTTAGCCGCCGTCAACGTACCTAACGCGGGCGCGATCGCGTAGCTGCCCACCGGCGACCCGGGACTGGCCTGGGCATTGATGATCGGTGCGCCCGCGATCACACTCGCTGGGTCTCCGTTGACGAACCCGCTGGCTGTCCATGTCAGTGTCGGAATCGGGCTTCCGTACGTACACGTCGTCGATACAACTTTCACCTGCAAAACGGTCCGGTTTACAGCAAGCGTGCCAGTGGCGAACACAAAGTTGTAGTTTGCCGCGGAGAGTGTGCCCTGAGATGCAATCAGCGAGTAACTCCCGGCACCCAACACTCCAGACGTTCCTACGGCTACGTTAGCACTCCCGGAAACTACCTGCGTCGCATTCTGGCCGAGTACAAAGCCGGAAATCGAGTAGTTAAAAGAGGCAGGTATAGCTCCGTAAGTTGCCGCTACATTGAGCGGCGTTACAGTGAGAGTCGCAGGCGCCACAATGAAACTCAATGTAACTGTAGACGCCGCAGCAAACTGTGCATTTCCGCTCTGACTCGCCTGGACAACCACTGTTCCCACCCCTGTGAGAGTTAGCCGGCCGCCGGAGCTTGCGAGCACGGCGGGTCCGCTTACAACCCTGCAGGTCACCGGCAGCCCGGAAGACGAGGTCGAGTTAAGACTGATGGGACCTGCGCCATAAACGGTATCCGGCAACGCCGCCAGGCTGATCACTTGCGTCATCTTATTCAAGCTTGTTCCAGTTAGAGCGATCACTTGGCCAGCGCCGGTAACGCCTTGCGTATCACTAACGAGGCTTACCTCTTCACTCAATGGGGAGCCCGCAATTGACGGGTTAAAGGCGATGGTAACGCTGCACACGCTGCCCGGGTTCACGGGACTATTCGCTGCACAGGGATTGCTGACTCCCGCGACTTCGGAAAAGTCCGAGGGGTAGTTTACGGAACTAAATACCATTGGCTGATTGCCGATGTCTTCCACCGCAACCGTCTTCGTACTGTCTGCGCTCATCGAACCGATATATGTTGTCGCGAAGCTCAAGGGTTGAGGCGACGACAGATCGATCTTGACAATCTGATTGTTACCTGTATCGGCCACATACAAATTGCCTGCGCTATCTACTGTCATGGCAGTCGGGGCGTTAAAGCCACTTGCAACTGTTAACTGGTTGCCAAAGGCTGTGCCGGTCCATGGCCGCATTACTACACGGTTGTAGCCGCTATCGAGGATATATAAGTTGGAGTTGTTATCCACCGCGATAGATGACGGAATAGCGACACCCCAGAGCGATACGGAGGTCTGGCTGAGATAACGGCTTCCCGTAAAAGGCATTTCGGCGACCTGATCCTGATAGGGCATCGAAGTGAAGACATCGCCGGCTCCATCCACCGCAATGCCCACTGGAAACTTGCGAGTGTTACCCAGAACCTGTTCCTGTGAATACGCAGTTGACGTCCAGATCAGCTTAAGCATCGAGCTATCGAGAGTATTCGCGACATAGACGTTGCCATTTGCATCTACCGCCACACTTGAAGGCCCGTAGAACCCCGTCCCTACTTTGATCTGCGGACCAAATCCGCTTCCCGTCCACGGCAGCTTTATAACTTTGTCGTTGCCGTTGGAAACGATGAAGAGATTTCCGACCCCGTCGATGGCTAGTCCCATGGGGCTGATGAGTCCAGTCACGGGAAGGGTTATCTGCGGGCCATAGCCAGACCCCGAGCGTGGCACTTCGACGACCCGGTTATTCCCAGTGTCGGCGATATAGATGTTACCCGCTCCGTCAACGGCTACTCCCGATGGTCCGCTCAATTCACTACCAAGCACCGTCATGGTCCCGGGCAAGAATCCTGCCTGGGGCCCCATCCCGTCGCCGGAAAGGAAGGCAGTTGCCAGCGAGTTTCCCTGTGTGTCGTAGAATACGATCGCTCCCACGCGCTGGCCCGTCTTTGTTGGTGCAAAGGCCACGTTGACACCGCAGAGTGTTGCCGATGCGTATGTTTGAGGCACGCATGAACTCCCTCCACCATCATAGAAATCCTGCCCGGCTAACCCCTCGGTATAGATTGCAACGCTACCCACCGTGGTTCCAGCGCTCATGCTGAAGTTATATGTCTGAGAAGGCATCGGGGTACCTAACATTGCGTTGCCGAATTCAATGCTTCCGGCAGCTACTTCAATGACTTGATTCGCACCGCCATCGGCAACAAAAACACTCCCGCTCCAATTAGTCGCTACGGCGGCCGGCGAAGTGAAGTCGCTACCTACAACAACCTGCCCGTTATATCGATTAGCTCCTGCAAACCATATCTGCTCGACGACCCGTGCATTACCTGTGTCTGAAATGTAGAGGTTATTGGCTGGATCCACGTTCAGACCGGTCGGTGCTTTCAGCTGAAAACCAATGAATTGCCTTGTCGTATATCCTTTGGCGCTGAACAACTCCTTGATCACCCGGTTATTCCCGGTATCGGCGATATATAGATTCCTTGAAGCATCAAGGGCGACGCCCATCGGATCGTTTAGGCCTGAAATCAGCAGGACCGGAGATCCGTAGCTACCACCGACAAGGGGTAATTGAACGACGTCATTATTGGCGGCGTCAGCTACATAAATGTTGCCGCCTGAGTCTACGGCAATGGCCGTCGGGGTGCCGAATCCCGCGCCTACCTGTAATGCGGAGGGAGTTCCAGAGGCCGCCAGAGGCAACATCATGACACGATGATTGCCCGTATCCGCGACATAGACATTGCCGCTCCAATCGGAGGTTATGCCTCCCGGCGAAGACAACCCGGTCAGAATCGCAGCCGGAGCGCCATAACCTCCCGCCGTTGCCGAGACGCGAACAATCGCACCGTTGGCGCGATCAACGATATAAAGATTTCCCTGGCCGTCGGCGGTCAAACCCGCCACGGATCCTAAAGTACCCCCGGCGACACTTATCTGGGTACCGACAAAGCTCACCTGGGCCCGCATCGCAGTTGGAGCGGCAACCACAATTGCAATCGCCGCGCACCCAGCCAGAATCAGTTTGTCCCATACAAAACAAGAGAGGTGATGATGCGGCGGCTCGTTTGCCGTCTTGTGTTTGCGTGGCCACAGCGCTGAGGCAGTGGCCACGCACGTTCCAACTGCGTCCCGAATTCGCATGTTTCGCTCATCGGCAGATCGCGGCAACCCCTTTACATCGTTGGAAGCGTAAGACGACTGTGCGTTGATCCGGCTCGCAGCGGACAGGAGACAAGTGCAGTGCCATGAATTCGGAGTTTGCCAGGGCGTTTCCCTGCCCGCCACGCGTTGCCGTAGAGTAAAAGTCTGTGCTCCGCCGTTTCGCCATCTTCCGGCTGCAAAAGAAATCTCTTGCCCGCGGTACTCTTCTCGCTCTCGGTTCGCTTTGGATCAGCTTTCGCATTTCCGGTTTTCCGGAAGTGCACATATGCCTGTGGCTGATTATGCCCCTGCTGGTCACCTGTGCCGCCACCTGGGACACCGCGCGCTGCCTTCAGAAACGCTGGAGTTTCTATCACGGCGCAGTTCTGCTGCTCTTGTATGTCGATCTGATGGTGCTGCTGATGATCTCGTTTCTTCTCCTGGCGCCGTTCTCCGGCACGCTTCTTTAACCACCGCGAACCGGACGGACGCGGCTAATGCTTCTCTTAGGCAACTCCACCTTGTAAGATGAGCGGGCAACATATCTCGTACTTAGGAGAACGCCCAATGCTCAAAGGATTTCGAGAATTTATCCTTCGCGGTAACGTTGTTGACCTGGCAGTCGCGGTCATATTGGGTGCGGCCTTCAGCGCCATCATCGCATCATTGGTCGGCGACATTCTGAACCCGCTGCTAGCGGCCATTGTCGGCAAGCCAGACTTCAGCTATCTGGTGCTCGAACTCCATGGCGGCAAAATCAAATATGGCAACTTCCTCAATGCTGTCATCGCGTTCCTGATGGTTGCCACTGCCATCTACTTTGGCGTAGTGCTGCCCATCAACAAGATCACTGAGCGCGCCAAGGCTCTGCGAGGCCCAGAAGCCGACCCGATCCCGACCACCAAGAGCTGCCCGGAATGTCTGAGCGAGATTCCTATCGCCGCCCGGCGTTGCGGCCATTGCGCCCAGCCCGTCGTGTAAGCCTCAGCGTCAAATACACTTTTCTTTGAATGGAAGGAACTTCTGCGCTGCGACGACCGTATGGCAGAGAAACCGGAGGGCTAATTTTGCCAAAACGAACTCTCGTCCTCATGTGCCTTGCTGTCGGCTTTGTCATGGCTCTCGCCGGTGTTATCTATCTAAGGCAGCCTGCTACCGTGTCCGCTGCCCGCATTGCCGAAGCGGGCGGCGAGTCAGGACCTGCCCCATTCGCCCTCACCTACTCAAAGGATGGCGACCTGACCCCGCCGCTTCAGTACCGTGAATGGATTTACCTGACCAGCGGACTGGATATGAGCTACACGGCGAAGCCCAGCGACATGTCAATGTTCGACAATGTCTTCGTCAACCCCGAGGCGTACCGCAGCTTTGTCGCGACCGGAACCTGGCCGGACAAGACCGTGATGGTTCTCGAAACCCGCGGCGCGGAAAGCAAGAGCTCGATTAACAAAGCGGGACACTTCCAGAGCGGCGGCATCATGGGTGTTGAACTCCACGTCAAGGACGAGTCGCGCTTCCCCGGAAAATGGGCATTCTTCGACGTGGAGAGTGAAACGAAGGCGTCTCTGATCCCACAGAAGGCTACCTGCTACTCATGCCATGCGGAACACGCAGCCGTCGACACCACATTCGTGCAGTTTTACCCGACACTACTGCCGATCGCGCAAAAGAGAGGCACACTGAGCGCCAACTATCTCAAGGAGACGACACCGCAGCCCGCAAAATAGGCTGGCGCCGGGCCTGCTATTTTGCCAGCGGAGCGAGCTCAGGGCCAAAGCCCTGGAACAGAATGTACAGATAGCAGGCGAGGCTAACCACCGGCGGCACCCATAGCGCAATGTGCTTGCGCAACAGATATGTGACAGCCTTCAGATTGGGTGTCTCTTCAGGCAGGTGCTCTTCACGGTCCTGACGGGAGGCGGTCCGGGCCGAGTAAAGATTGATTTCTGTTTTGAGCACTGCGAAGTGCGCCTTGTTGGGAAATCGAAGTAAGCCCCGCAGCAGATGATCCGAGTCGATCCAATATTCGCGATCTCGATCTGCTTCCAGGACGGCAAAAGCCAGAGCACGCCTGGCCTCTGGATCGAAATCCGCCTGGCACTCGCCCTCGCACATATCCTGTGCACGAAACTGCGCCGGGAGGGGCGGAAGTCCCGACAACCAGCGGAGATAGAATGCGTTGTCTTTCAGAAATCCAACGCGCTCTGCGCGCGTGCCCTCATCCACGCTCAACCCGGCAAGCAGATCTGAAACCGTAATCGCCGTGTCGCCGCGTTCACAGGCTTGTATTCGGGCGAAGTAGCAAGCTCGTTTGCTTGCGTCGGTGTACCGCTCAAAACACGCTTGACTATTCCCAACTTTACCGGTCACGATGCCGGATTCCGTTTGCACCATCTATTCCACCCATCTGGTCGCTTTACAACCTGCTCTATAGGATTAGGAGAACCGAGGGACAGTAACAATCCCACAATGGCACTGTCAACACCCACCTAAGGGTCATGCGGTTACGGTCTCAATTTGTATTGGAGTATTTTAATCCAATTCTCGCAGCGCGCGTGAAAAGACGAAGAATCCGAAGTATGCCACCGAGGAAATTCCAGACATGACAGCAAGCGCATGGCTTGTCGGAATATGCCGCGACAGCTCCCCTGCCAGCAGAGCTCCCAACGGAGGCAAGCCGAGAAAGGCCGTGCCGTAAATGCTCATCACCCGCCCGCGCATTGCGTCCGAAGACAGGTGCTGCATCGCGACATTCACCGCCGAGATGGTCAGGATCATTCCGAAGCCCTCGAAGAACATGCAGACCTCTGACAGCGCGAAGCTCTGCGAGTAGCAGAAGAGCACCACCACCGCCATCACCCCGCCGCCGCAAAAGGCGATGATCCGTCCGCGATGGCGCATCGACCCTTTCCAGGCCACTGTGATCGCACCCAACACCGCGCCAGTGCCGGACGCTGCCAGCAGCAGCCCCAGACCGCTTTCCCCTACGTTCAACTGAATCTTCGCGAAGTACGGAATGAAGGTCAGAAAGGGAATGCTTAGAAAGCTGGAGACGGAAATCATCCACATCAGCACATACATCTGCGGAATGCTGCGCACGTAACGAAAGCCGGAAATCAGGCTGTCAAACAGCCCTTCGTGGCGCACCGGCTTTTCGTCCGGGAAGCGAATCCGCGTCAACGCAAACAGGACCGCCGTAAAGCTCAACGCATTCAGAAAGAAATTGCCTGCGACACCCACCGCAGCCATCGCGTATCCGCCCAGCGTCGGCCCCAGAATGCGCGACATATTGAACTGCGCCGAATTCAGCGCAATGGCATTCGTGAGGTCTTCGCGCTGCACCAGCTTGGGAACCATGGCCTGGTAGCTGGGATTGTTCATGGCCATCGCCGTTCCAGTCAGGAAGGCCAGGACTACCACCTCCCATACCGTGATCACCTTGAAATAGGCAAGCCCCGCCAGAACAAACGCCAGCACCATCATTACTGTCTGCGTCACCAGCAGCAACCGCCGCTTGTCCACACGGTCAGCGATCACTCCGCCAAACAGCATGAAGATCAGGAACGGAATCGCTCCTGCAAAACCCGTCAGACCCAGCCAGAAGGCCGAGTCATGGCTCAGCTCCAGGACCAGCCAGCCCTGGGCCACATTCTGCATCCAAGTACCGATGTTGGAGAGAAAATTTCCACTCCAGAAGAGCCGGAAATTCGGGTTCCGGAGCGCCCGCACAATCGCCGGCCACTCTTTCGGCTGAACAGCGCTATCCGACAGAACCTCGCCCGCCATCGAGTAGCCGGGCGACTGCTGCATGCCCGCTACCTGCAACGGCTCCTTCATGGCTGAGCCGTTTGACTCCGCAGCGTCCACAGCCGCGCCACCCACCACATCGACGGCATCTTGTCTCTCAGAACCGGTCAGAAAGCCCTCTCGAAAGTCCTGTCAAAGTCCTGTCTTTGATCTTACGTCCACGCCTCGCTCAATCAGACCGTTCCAGACGGTCAGAATGCGACAGGTCGCCTGGCAGCTGCCACGCCGCTCGCATCCAACATCAACAGGAGACTTCCCAAATGCAAGCAAGACAAATGCTAGGTCTGGCGATGTGCAGCGTGATCGTCATCGCCGGGTGCCGCAAGACGAACAGCGTAGACAAGGGCGCCTTCAAATCTGCAATCAACACCTACCTCAGCGCGCGTCAGGAGTGCGTCTGGCCTGACCCGAAGAAATTTCCCGCCCAAGCAGATACCTCCAACGATGAGCAGACCAAAGGCTATGACGCACTGACCGACGCTGGATTTCTAGTAAGAAAGTCAGCGGAAAAGAAGCGCTTCCTCATTGGATCCAAACAGGTCAACGACTACGATCTCTCCGACAAGGGCCGCTCCGTGTGGACCGCCGACCAGACCCAGCCCGGGTACGGCAACTTCTGCTTCGGCCATCGCGAAGTCACTACCGTGGACACCTTCACGCCCAGCGACAATCCGGACGCAACCCAGTACAGCGTCAACTATCACTACGACGTCGCGAGCGTCCCCGCCTGGGCTGGCACAGTCGAAATGAAAAATGCCTTTCCTAAACTTGCCGCGGACACCTCGGGCCTGCAGACCGGTACCGCTACACTTGTAAAATCAGACAACGGCTGGCAGGTGACGAATGTGCAGTCATCCGGCGGCCAACCTCCACTCCCTCAGTAGGAATCGCCGGCGTCGCGCCAATGCATTCAAATGAATCCAGCGCGACGCCGCACACAACTGAATGCAAGCGCTCAGAGCCAGGCTCCGTTATCTCTTCGCTCGCGATGTTGGCCCGCAAAATCACCTGATTGCGAGATGGATTTTCCTGCGCTCGCTCGGCCTCATCTACTTCTCGGTTTTCTTCGCTCTTCTCTTCCAGGTGCGCGGGCTTATTGGCTCACAAGGCATCCTTCCAGCCGCCGGCTACCTCCAGCGCCTCCATCATTTCGGCCTTCTTCGCTTCTGGTACGCACCCAGCCTAGCCTGGCTCTCCGCGAGCGACTCCATGCTCGTCGGATTGTGCTGGCTGGGCCTGGTCGCCTCGGTCCTTGTGGTAGCCAATATCTTGCCGCGAGCCGCGCTGATTCTCTGCTTCCTGTGCTTTCTCTCCTTCATCGGAGTATCCCAGGACTTCGGCGAATACCAGTCCGATGGAATGCTTCTTGAGGCGGGCTTCCTTTCCCTCTTCATCGCTCCGAGCGGCCTGCTTCCCGGCTGGGGCCGCCAAAGTCCGCCGGTCCGGGCGGCGATCCTTCTGCTCCTATGGGAATGGTTTCGAATCTACTTCGAATCAGGCGTCGTCAAGCTCCGTTCCGGAGACCCGACCTGGTACAATCTGACGGCGATGTACGAGTACTACCAGAACGGCCCGCTGCCGACATGGATAGGCTGGTACCTTCAACACTTCCCGAATTGGTTCCATGTGGGCACAGCTGGCGCGACGTTGGCCATGGAGCTACTCCTAATCTGGATGGCACTCCTGCCTCGCCGCTGGAGAATCGCCTGCTTCTGGATTGTCACACTCTGGCAGGCAGGCGTGATCCTCACAGCAAACTATGCCTTCCTCAACTATCTTGTGCTGGTTCTCGGATTTCTTTTGTTGGACGACCACTACCTTGCACGCTTCGTCCCGCAACGTTGGAGGTCGAGTTTCCAGCAGCAGGCTGAAAGTGCCGCACTGAACGAAAGCCTACCCGAGGAGGAGGCAGAGTCGAGTCCCCCCTCACCGCATCGTCTGTCGTCTCTTTCTTTCTGGATACAGCCTGTTGTCGCCGGCTTTTTCCTGATTTGGATCGGCTACGCCACAACCACACAACTTGTTCAGATGCTCTGGACTCGAGCGCAACTGCCGTCAGGCCCTGTTACGTTGCTTGAGCCCTTCCGGGTAGCCAACGCATACGGACTCTTCGCCGTCATGACGCCCCACCGGTACGAAATCGAGTTCCAGGGCTCCGACGACGGACAGACGTGGATCCCCTATTTATTTCAGTACAAACCGCAGGACGTTCACGAACGCCCACGCATCTACGCGCCATATCAACCTCGCTTCGACTGGAACCTCTGGTTCGCCTCCCTCGGCCCGTGGCAGCAATCGCCGATAGTTCCCCTAACCGAAGAGCGTTTACTGGAGAACGACTCGGCAGTATTGGCACTCTTCCGCGGCAATCCGTTCCCTCAACATCCGCCGCGTTACGTGCGGGCAGTTTTGTGGCAATACTGGTTCAGCACCCCAGAGCAGAAGCACGATTCAGCCCTTTGGTGGCGGCGGCAATTACTTGGCACCTTCGCGCCCACGCTCGAAAAGCTGCCCGATGGCGAATTCGGCGAAGTCTCCGCCTCAGAGCTGACCGGCCCTCCAGAGAACTGAGCAAATTCTCCTCAGCGTTGCGTGCAAGCCGGCTGGGAAGTTCAGCTATGACCCTCGCGCCGCCAGCCCTGATGTAAGCTGAACCTTTCAAGAACCTTCGAATCTCACCGTCGAGGAATTTTCTCCATGCGCCTGCACTTCGCCGTCGTCCCGGCCTTGCTTGTCTTCGCCCTGCCCTTCTCGTCAACGCCGATCAGTGGCCAGAGCCCTGCCCCAACTGTCTTCGGCTACACCGATTTCACCAAACAGGCCAGGATCGACGCTGAATTCCTCGCCGTTCCCGACGCCAAGCTCGCCGGCCAGGAACTCAAGATCCTCACAAGCAAGCCGCATATCGCCAGTTCACCTGAGGACCTGGAAACCGCCAAATATGTCGCTGAGAAATTCAAAGCCGCCGGTCTCGTCACAGAGATCGTTCCCTATCGTGTCCTGCTCAATCAGCCCCGCAAGGTCAGCTTTGAAGCCCGCAGCGACTCCGGCGTTCTTCTTTCCTCAGGCCCAACTCCCGAACACGTCGCCAATAACACTAATGGAACTGCAGGCGACCCATTTCAGGATGACCCGCGCGTCGTCATGCCCTTCAACGGCTCCTCCGGCTCCGGAGACGTAACCGGCGAAGTCGTCTACGCCAACTACGGCCGCCTCGAAGACTTCGACCAGCTCGCCGCCCAACACGTCGACCTCCACGGAAAAATCGTCCTCGTCCGCTACGGAGCCAACTTCCGCGGCGTCAAGGTCTACATTGCCGAACAGCGCGGAGCCATCGGAGTGCTCATCTATTCCGACCCCTTCGACGACGGCTACTTCAAGGGCGACGCTTACCCTGAGGGCGCATGGCGTCCCGAGACCGGTGTCCAGCGCGGCAGCGTGCAATACCTGTTCAAGTATCCCGGAGACCCGCAGACGCCCGGCGTCGCCTCAACTCCCGACCTGCCAGACTCCGCCCGTCTCGATCCGTTGAAGACCGGCAACCAGCCGAGCATCATCTCCATCCCGATCAGCTACCACGATGCGCAGCCCATTCTGCAGGCCCTCAAAGGCCCCAGCGTTCCCAAAGGATGGCAAGGCGCGCTGCCCTTCAGCTACCACACAGGAGGCCCGGGCGACGAAACCGGCGTGAAGATCCACCTCATCTCAGACCAGGACTACAAGGTCAGAACGATCTGGGATGTAATCGGAAAGATCAAGGGCACGGAGTACCCCGACAACTGGGTCGTCGTCGGCAATCATCGCGACGCATGGGTTTACGGAGCGGTAGATCCCAACAGCGGCACCGCCGCCATGCTTGAGGCAGTCCACGGCTTCGGCGCGCTGCTCAAGACCGGCTGGCGCCCCAAACGCACTATCGTCGTCGCCAGTTGGGACGCTGAAGAAGAAGGCCTCATCGGCTCCACGGAATGGACCGAGCAGCACGTCAAGGCCCTCGAACACGCCGTCGCTTACTTCAACGTGGACGTAGCCGTCGCGGGTACCGAGTTCAGCGCCGAAGCAGTCCCATCACTCAAGCAGTTCGTCCGCGAAGTCGCGCAGCAGGTTCCCAGCCCCAAAGGCGGAAGCGTCTACTTCCAATGGAAACTCGCCAATGTTGGGCCGAATGCCCAAAAGGACGCCAACACCGGCCACATCACTCACTCCAACGCGCCGTCAGAAGACGTGCCCGTCGGCGACCTCGGTTCCGGCTCCGACTTCACGCCGTTCCTGCAACACGTCGGAGTTCCCTCCACCGACATTGGCTCCCACGGCGACTACGGCGTTTATCACTCCGTCTTCGACAACTACGCCTGGTACACCATGAACGCCGACCCCACCTTCGTCTACTTGCAGGAGATGGCCCGCGTCCTCGGCCTCGAAGCCCTGCACATGGCCGATACCGACGTGCTGCCCTACGACTACGTCACCTATGGCAAGGAGATCACCAGCTATATCGAAATCGCCAAACACAAACCGAGCGCCAGCGCTCTCGACTTTGCCCCGGCAGAAGCGGCAGCCGCCCGTTTCAACAAAGCCGCCGAAGCCATCCGCACCCGCCAATCGAGCCCCGGAGCAGATCCCGCCCAGCTAAACAACGCACTGCGCGCCACAGAAGCCGCCTTTATTTCGGACGCCGGCCTGCCGAATCGCCCCTGGTACAAGCACACCATCTACGCCCCCGGTGAGTACACCGGCTACGCCGCCGTCGTCATCCCCGGAGTAAACGAAGCGCTCGACGCGAAAAATGGCGCACTTGCGGGCCAACAGTTGATCGTTCTGACCAAAGCGCTGAACCAGGCCGCCCAGACCCTGGAGCAGGGGATGTGATTTAGGCTCGTTCGGGCCGTTTCTACGATTTTTGCGGTACTTTGGTAACTTTATCGCGGAAAAAATGAAAATACCGCTGGACATCGTTGTTGATATCTGCCAAAGTAAGGTTACTAAAGATTCCAAAAGCGCTTGGCGGTGGTTACCTCAGTTTGGGAAGACGGGTGCTGCCTGGAATTGGAAAGAGTTTCTTGCTATGCATGATTTTCTTATCGCTTTGGTCTTCGTCGCAATGGTGGCCTCCCCCGCTATCCTTGCATCGGCGCACAAGGCGACTGACAACGAATAAGGTTAGCCCACTTTTTGGGCCAATGATTTTCAAGCCGAGCCGAAATTCCCTCCCCCGGAACTTCAGCGAAGCTTACACGATGTTTTACCCGCAACCTTCCCTCCCCCTGGCCGCCTGTCAATCAGTTTCACGAACACCAAACAAGTTCAACGGGCGGCCAGCCCTTTTCTCCTCCCGACCCGCATCAATTGACCCCGCGCAGATAGCCTCGTAGAGTAGGGATTGGCATCGCAATCGTCGTCATCGTTGTACGATGCCCGAAATGACGGCATTCCAATGAAGCTCACGCCAAATCAAATCCGCATTAGCATTGCGTCGGTCATCGTTCTGGGCACCGTTGCCTACCTCGCCTTCACCGGCGCGGCGGCGGGCAAGAGCTACTACGTCACTGTCGCTGAAATGCAGGCCATGGGCGAAAAGGCCTATCACTCCAACCTGCGCGTCGAGGGCTTCGTCAAGCCGCAGACCATCCAGCAGAGCGGCCCTAACGTCACCTTCGTCCTCACCGAGTTTGAGAGCCACAACCCCAAGGCCACCCCGAATCCGCGTTCCATCCGCGTCAACTACCAGGGCTCCGAGCCCCCGCCGGACACATTCAAAGGTGATGCCCAGGCCCTTGCCATCGGAACCTGGGGCCACGACGGCGTCTTTCACGCCACTCAGCTGCAAGCCAAATGCGCGTCAAAGTACGCGCCCGCCCAACCGGGTCAGGCCCCGGCAGGTGTCAAACCTGCAGCCGTGCCAATTGACAAAAGCGTCTCCGCAATTCGGCGAAAACTCCTTACTTGACCCAGAGCCCGATTCGTCCAGTGTGCTGTGACATCGAGGTAACTGCAATCGCGCGAGAAGCTCCCACTTTGCGAAAAACAATCGTGGCGGGTTCTATACCGTCAGCATTTCTATGAACAGGATGTGACGACGTTAAGAGGCGGGTTAAGTCGTTCGGCCAGCTAAGCGGAGCAACTGCCAAATTAGATATCCATTGAAACTAAGTCTAAAATCTCAGTTATACCCTCATTCGTATCATTCACGTTGACAAGCGTGAGGAGGGTGTGCGATAGTTCGCCATCTTTCGCGAGTATCTTAGTCGGCCCTGAGGGCGAGTCCGGGATACCTGTGGTGCCTCCACAATGGGACAAGAGTCTATGTGGATCGATATTGTCGGGATCCTCCTCGGATTAATAGGTTGTGGTATCTCGGTGTTCATCGCCTTGAGGCAGGACAGGCAACTCGCACAGTTAACTTTGATCGAGAAAGATACAAGCGAAACAGCGCATAAAATAGCAGCCGACGATTACAAACGCGATGTCGTCAAAAAGTTCTTTTTTGCAGGGAAAGAACCGAGCAAATTCAAGTGCCTTTTCCCCGCGGAATATTGCAGTAAACCTCTTCCGTCGATTCTAGCGGGCGACTATTACGCACTTCACGTCCTTCAGGAGCTGCTAGCTGGCGATCAACTGGACCTAAGACCCCAGAGTTCCTGCGACAATGCCGGCGGCGACAGTCTAGACGGCGACCTGATCTTTCTCTGCACTCCCCATGCCAATCCAGCTCTCAGCAGGCTCGCGAAGCCGCTCGAATTAATGCCTGATCCACAAGAGTGTCCAGTTCCGTGGTTTGACGATATAGAGCTTCCTTGTTGGTTTGCGAATGACATTGCGCCAGAGTTTGGCGGCGAAAAAATCAAAAAGATTTGGGTTCGCGAGACAGGAGATCGGCTTCCATCGCCATCCGAGACCGAGTATCACAGATCTCCCGTCAACGGGAAGAAGCATGTTCCATTGAGCGATGTTCAGGCAGACTATGCCATTTTGCTTCGCTTGAGTGGAACCCGGAGAGTCATCGTCATCGCAGGGATACATCAATATGGCACTTGGATCGCCGGAGAATTTTTGCGTCGATTGGCAATTAAAGACGATAAAAATAAATCCATTCAACCCCGCGAGAAGGACCTTCTTTTACAAGATCATGATTTTCTGGCAATCGTCTGGGGCCATTTCCGCACCAGCACACTTGCGGTCGAGCAATTGGGAATTCACCATAACTACATCTGGATTCGTACGGATACTGGTTGGCAGCTGGCGTGATAGCACAAGTAAACTAAAGCGACGTCGTACCGTGGCGTATCGGTTGGAGCCCGAATCATCCGAAAGAGCTGTCAACCTGCGTTGTCGAGCCGAGATTCCGCTTCTTTAGGATTGACGAGACGAGGCGAAGAGACGTGCCGCTACAATCTTGTAGTGCCTCTAAAACTCCATAGGTCGTCAGATTCACCTCCCGACGCGAGAGATACACTCATCTCTACTCCCCTCGTCCGTCTTGAATCCGTATCCCGCCTCTTCGGCAGCTTCGCCGCGCTTCGTCAGGTCACGGTCGACTTTGCCCCAGGCCGATGTTACGTTCTTCTCGGCGAAAACGGCGCAGGCAAATCAACCCTTCTGCGCATCCTCGCCGGCCTCCTGCGGTCCTCCGCCGGCAAAGTAACCGTCTTCGGCGACCTCGAACCGCACGCCGCGCGCCATCGCATCGGCTATATGAGCCATGCGCCGATGCTTTATGACGAGCTGACCGGCCTCGAAAACCTGACCTACTTCCGCAGCCTCTACGCGCAGCATGACTGCCTCGCCCCCGAAGATGCTCTGGCGCAGGTCGGCCTCGATCCAGCCATGCCACGGCCTGTCGGACAGTACTCGCAGGGCATGCGCCAACGCGCCTCTCTGGCGCGCGTTCTACTCTCTCAGCCCGAACTGCTGCTGCTCGACGAGCCTTTCTCCAACATGGATGTCGAGAGCGTTGGCCAGATGATCCAACTCCTGGCCAGGTTCCGCACTGGCAGCCGAACAATCATTCTCACGACCCACCAGCGCGAACTCGCCGCTCCCATCGCCGACCACGTCCTCACCCTTCGCGCCGGCCGACTCGAATCGATCGCAGAAGGGCGGCCAACTCTATGAAGACTGGCGCGACCAAGACAAACGGTGCACGATTCCTCGACAGCCTCGGCATCCACTACTCGCTCCGTGAATACGAAGTCGATCCCGAAGACCTCACAGCCATTACTGTCGCAAAAAAGATCGGCATGCCCATTGAACAGGTCTTCAAAACCCTGCTCACCACCGATGGAGCAGGAAGCTACTTCTTCGCCGTAATCCCCGGCAACGACGAGCTTGACTTCAAAAAACTCGCCCGCGCCGCCGGAGTTCGCAAGACAGAAATGGTCTCGCTCAAAGACGTTCAACCGCTCACCGGATACATCCGCGGCGGCGTCACCGTCTTCGGCGCAAAAAAGGCCTACCCGGCCTTCGCCGACGAAACCATCGAACTCTTCGACGAGATCAGCGTCTCCGCCGGAGTCCGTGGTACACAACTTATCCTCTCGCCCGCCGACTACCTCCGCGCCGCCGAAGTTACCGTCGCCGACCTGACCAAAGATCAGATCACGCGATAACTAACTCCAGTAAAATCAAGGAAAGTTGCAAGAGAGTTCGAATTTTCTTCGATTGAAGGGTACGGGCTTTAGCCCGTACGTTAACCGAGCAGAGGAAGCGGGGCTTCAGCCCCCGAGGTCGAGATGAGCCCGCCCAACGAGAGCGAACCAGGCTGGACAGGCCTCGTCCTCACTCACCTGCGCAAAGACCTGCGCATTGAGTGGCGCTCCCGCGAAGCCATCAACTCCATGCTCTTCTTCGCGCTGCTGGTCGTCGTCCTCTTCAGCATGGCCTTCGACCCCACGCAAGACACCTCCCGCGAAATCGCCGGGGGCGTCCTCTGCGTGGCCACGCTCTTCGCCAGCGTCTCCGCGCTTAACCAGGCCTGGGCACGCGAAATCCGTCATCAGGTCCTCGACGCCCTGCGCATGACTCCCTCCGGCGGCGCGGCCATGTTCCTGGCCAAGGCGCTGGCCAACTTCCTCTTCGTCAGCGTGGTCCAACTCATCCTCGGCCCCATTTTTTTCATCTTCTACAACCTCCATCCTCTGGGCGATTCATGGCTGTTGGCCCTCGTCATACCCTTGGGAACATGGGCGCTCGTCTCCAACGGAACATTTTTCGCCGCGCTCTCGATCCGCAGCCGCAACCGCGAATTGTTGCTGCCGCTGATCCTGTTCCCCATCTTTCTGCCGGCCCTGCTGGCCATGGTCCTCTCGGTCAAGACCATTCTCACCGGCGACAACAGCGACCCAAACCTGCTCTGGATCAAGATGCTCGCAGGCTACGACATCATCTTCACCACCGTGAGCCTGCTCCTTTTCGACACAGTCATCGAAGCCGAGTAGCCACGGTAAACTTGAGTAAGCTCTCGGAACAGGCGAGGCGGAAGAATCCATGAAAAAGCTTTTATTTCTCTTAGTATTTCTTGGCGTAGCGGCGCTCATGGCATGGGGCTTCGATCAGGCGATGTTTATCGCGCCGACAGAAGCCACGATGGGCAACGTGCAGCGCATCTTCTACTACCATGTGCCCCACGGCATGCTCAGTTATCTCTTCTTCAGCATCAACTTCGTGGCTTCGGTTCTTGTTCTGGCGTGGCGGCGCAGCAACCCGGCAAAGGCTCTGGCTGCCGACGCCTGGGCCCTCGCCGGAGCGGAGGTCGGAGTAGTGTTTTCCTCGGTGGTACTGATCACCGGACCGCTCTGGGCTAAGCCTGTGTGGGGTATCTGGTGGACATGGGATGCGCGCCTAACGACGTCGCTGGTACTGTGGTTGATCTACGTAAGCTACCTGCTAGTGCGGCGATTCGCTGCAGGCCCGGAGATGCAGACCCTGGCGGCGGTGCTCTCGGTCTTTGGCGCGCTGGATATGCCTATCAACTATCTGGCCAATCGTCTGTGGCGTACGCAGCATCCAGCTCCCGTTATTGGCGGAGACGCCGATTCGGGAATGGCTCCGCCCATCGCAACTGCTTTTGTGTGGAATATCGTCGCCTGGGCCGTCTGGGGCCTTTTGGTGCTTGCCATCCGCGTCTACATCGAGCGCAGACAGCAGACAATCGACGGAGCCGCCGCTCAAGCCGCGCTGGCAGCCGATTAAACCCTTCAAATATTGAAGATGAACTTCAGAAAAACTCAGAGAGGAAATGAACATGGGGAATAAATTCCTGGTCGCGGCATATTGTTGCACGTGGGCCATCCAGTTGGGCTACCTCCTCTGGATGGTGGTGAAATGGCAGAGCCAGAAAAGCAAGATCGGCGCTGGCAAGTAAGGCCTCCGATACGTTTCTGGCCAACGTAACACTAAGGTGGAACACAGGTAACACTATCTTGATTACCAACACTCACTTTGTGCTATTTAAGAAAAATTTAATCGGGCCGATGATCAGGGTGTGGAGGAGTTCAGACGAACCCCTCAAGAGGAGAATCACCCCGTGCATGATGTCCTGATCGCCCTTGCATTTATCGGAATGGTCGTAGCCCCCGCCGTTGTAGCCGCCAAGTCCGGCTCCGCTGAAGGCAAAATCGACTAGTCTCTTCGCATTCGCACACGTGCAGTCTGTAGTCCGCTATAGATAGCGGCAATCCCTGCAACTCCCAAGTCGCCGATCGTTTTATGAGGCTGTATGTTTCGAAGACTGATCGCTGCGCTCCTGTATCTAAAGCTCCGCTCCCGCTTCGGCAGAACTGTCCCTGCTTCATCCGCTGATGATCCAATCCTCTTCATCTGACTAATCCCGCAATTGTTCCCACAAATCTGATCGCGTTCGCGACTTTCGCCTTGAGCGTGGGTTTGTGCAGGAAACGTCGCGTCTGAACCTCACGAATCGCTACTTTGAAAATCGGACTGTGCTGCATCAATCCGAAGCACGAGGAGAAACGTATGCGGAATCGACTTCTATCTTTTTCAGCGCTGGCTCTTTCGGCGCCCCTGCTCATCGCACTGGCTGGATGTTCTCATCCGCGTTACGACGCCTACTATCCCCCGCCCCCGCCATCGGCTTATACGGAGATCGCGCGCCAGGGCTTTCACGATGGTGCTGATGCAGCCCGGCACGACATCTCAGACGGCAGGCGGCCGGATGCAGGCCGCCACCCGCGCTTCCGCAACCCTCCCGTTCCTCCTCCGGCCTGGGATGACTATCGTCACGGATTTCGCGACGGCTACCATCAGGTGTTTGAACACGGTGGCGCGCCTCCCCCGCGTGCCTACTGACGGTAATCCGTTGTGAAAGCGGTGCGGGAGTTCCTGGAGGATATTCCGTTGCTCCCGCATTGACACTAAGGAGGGATAAAGCATCCCACCAATCTCATCTAAATCAGGGAATTAGTGCTATTCAGTAACGCGCGTCATTGAGTCATGATCATCGTGTGGAGAGGTTCCGACGAACCCCACAGAGGAGAAACTCCAATGCATGATCTTCTTATCGGCCTGACATTCGTAGCAATGGTAATTACCCCAGCCATCGTCGCGGCCTACTCCGGCACCTCCGAAACCAACCCCGAATAGTTGACCGTCACATCGCAGGCCGGCGCTCTCGCCGGAAAGCTCTCTACCCAACCAGAGCCAGGGACTCGACCACCGCGTAGTTGATCGAGCTTCCGCAATGAGCGCAGTCTATCTCCTCAACCGATCCCTGAATTTTGTAAGTCTGCGAAAAGGCCCGCATGCAATCGGGGCAACTGATCAGCACTTCCCTGTCTTTCGGCAACTCTAAACAGCCCGGTGGAATCCAGATTGGCGCAGTTGTTCGTGTGGCCCGAAGAGACGCCTCGTCCGACTCGGTCGCAGTTTTGAAGACCCTGAACAGAGTCGCAAGACCGGTCGCCTTTTCATGGAATCCGTCCGCCGCCAACCCTTGCGGGACTATCTCGTCGTGGTAGGACCCGCTCATCGCAATGACGTAGATCGACGGAAAGCGGCGCCGGATAACCGAGAGGAACTCAAACCCGGACATCTTCGGCATGTTGAGATCCGAGAGGATGATGTCAGGGACAGTTTCCCGGATCTGGCGCAACGCAGCGAACCCATCTCCTGCACCTCGGACTGTATGCCCCATGCAGCAAAATATCTGGCAGAGAGAAAATCGAGTCGCCTCATCGTCGTCGACGATCAAAAGCTTGACCTTCGCGTCCATCATCCTGACTCCCGTGAAAGCACCTCTGGCTGGTTTAGGTAAGTATCTTTAACATCCAGATCGCCAGTCTGTGCAATCTAGCTCAGGCGACCCCTCGGTCTTTGCGAGCGTGCGGGGCTAAAATATCCGGACGGGATGTGTTCTGACTCGGCATCTGATCTTTAAGAACTATGTTGAGCAGCGACTTGTGAACGCGGATGCGACCCTGGTATTCGATATATCCAAGTCTGCGGAAGCGATTCATGAAGAAGCTCACGCGAGAGCGAGTCGTACCAATCATCTCCGCCAGCGTTTCCTGCGAAATCTTTGGAATAAGCGTGACTGGTTCACCCGGTTGGCCAAACTCAGCCATCACCAGCAGCGCCCGTGCAAGGCGCCTCTCGCTGGAATTGAAGAGTTGATCGACGAGATCCGCCTGGGTTTTCATGGCCCGGGTCAAAATGAACTTCAGGAAGAAATCGGAAAAATCATGATAAGTATGCAGAACGCGAAGCATCTCGTCTCTGTCAATCTTCAGCGTAACGCACGCAGTGATCGCCGTCGCTGTAGCTTTCCGGCGAACGTCGATTTCACTAAGAGACTCTTCGCCGACAAAGTCCCCGGCCGTAAGCAGGGTTATAGTGGCTTCTTTGCCTCTCTTGGAGACAACAGTGAGCTTCGCCCGGCCCGACTTGATATAAAACACTGAATCGGCGTGGCTTCCCTGTACGAAAAGGACGCGCTTTGCCTTAAACGCAATCTGCTTCCGGCCAATGCCCGTGCCCGCGAGATATGTTACAGGGCTAAATACATCTGTGGTTCTTCCGTCCATAGGGACAGCCTTTTCTTGAACACAGTCTACACCCACCACATAGCGAGACTGCTGCATACTGTTAAGTTCCGCCGTTTGTCCTTGCGCAAAGGTGCACATTCACACCCCCTATTAGACTGGCACCCGATCCTACGTCAAATCTGTGCACTTTTGCACGTTAATTTAGAGTTCCTGCCCCCTGATGCTCGGCGGTAACCACCCTCTGATGGCTTGCGCAGCCCCAAAATCGAGCCCGAGCAACTCTCAAAGACCTCGCTGATTCCACGAAATCCTCAATGTTTTGGCAGTTCCAAGCGACCTGACACTTTGGTGGTATCCGCAATAACACCTTCCCTCTCTCCGGCAAGGTAATAGTGCTATTCGAAATTTCGATTACCTAAGGCATCATCAAGGAGTGGAAGAGTTCAGACGAACTCAACCAGGGAGAACCACTCAAATGCATGATCTTCTAATCGGCCTCACCTTCGTTCTTATGGTCATCTCACCCGCAATCGTCGCCGCGTTCTCCGGTACCTCTGAAGCGCAGCCTGAGTAGTTTCGCAGAGCGTTGAGGCGCGAAGCCTCCGCCCGCGATCAATGACCATCGGATCAAATCCATCCCCCCGCTCCCATTGCCCTCCACAGCAGCAGCCATTACACTCACTCATTGAGGGTAAGGCCATGCTGGTAGTCATGAAATCGCACGCCACGCCGGAACAGATTCAGGCGGTCTGCGAACACATTGAGCAATTGGGATTTCGCGCACATGCCCTTCCCGGAGCACAGCGCACAGCGATCGGCATCACCGGCAATCAGGGCGAAGTGGATCGAGGAAATATCGAGTTCCTCCCCGGAGTCGCCGAAGTCATCCGGGTTTCCAAACCATACAAATTGGCCAGCCGCGACGTAAAAGAAGAGGACACCATCATCCGCTTCCCTGGAACCGACGCGACCATCGGCGGAGCTTCCACGGCCGGCAATATCGCCATCGTCGCGGGTCCCTGTTCCATTGAGACGCGCGAGCAGGCGTTTGCCATCGCCGACGCGGTTGCAGCTTCAGGCGCGCAGTTCTTTCGCGGCGGAGCATTCAAGCCGCGCACATCGCCTTACGCCTTTCAGGGCCTGGGCCTCGAAGGTCTCCAGATCATGGCCGAGATTCGCGAGCGCACCGGCATGCGCATCATCACTGAAGCCATCGACAACGAATCGCTGGAACTGGTAGCCGAATACGCCGACGTCATCCAGATCGGCGCACGCAATATGCAGAATTTTTCGCTGCTCAAGAAGGCAGGCCGCACCCGCAAACCCGTCCTGGTGAAGCGCGGCATGTCCGCTACTCTCGATGAATTCCTCATGGCGGCTGAATACGTGATGAGTGAAGGTAACTATCAGGTCATCCTCTGCGAACGCGGTGTTCGTACCTTTGCCGATCACACACGCAACACCCTCGACCTGAGCATCGTTCCCGCTGTTCAAAGGCTGAGCCATCTGCCTATTCTCGTTGACCCCAGCCACGGAACAGGCAAGCGCAACAAGGTCGTTCCCATGGCTCGCGCCGCGGTCGCTGTAGGAGCCGACGGCATCATGGTCGAAGTCCATCATCAGCCTGAAAAGGCGCTCTCCGACGGGCCGCAATCCATCTACCCTGAACAATTCGCCACCATGATGGACGAACTCGAGCAGATCGCCGCCGTACTGCATCGCCACGTGCCGCGCGGGATTCACATGGAAGCCACCGCGTGAATGGAATCAAGGCCGCATACATCATCCGCGCCGGATCGGCTTGTGCGCTCGGCGTCATTTTCACCGGTTTTGCCGGCTGTAGAAATCACGATTTCCCCGAGCATCCAGCCGACTATCGCGAGTTCGCCTATGTCACCAACGGAGGCAGCAACTCGGTCTCCGTCTTCGACGTGGTAAACGTTCGCCTCGACCGCGAAATCCAGGTAGGCCAAAATCCGAGCGGCGTGGCTGTCAATCCCAAGCGCAACGAAGTCTATGTCGTGAACTCGGGGACCCCGACCGGCTCTGGCAACGGCTCCATCTCTGTAATCGACACAGAGAAAAATGCAGTCGTAGCCACGATTCCAGTTCACCGCCAGCCATACTTCGTCGAGGTCGATCCCGGCGGCGATCTGGCCTATGTAGCGAATTCAGGATCGAACTCGGTCTCCATTCTCGATCTCAAACAGCGGAAAGAAATCGCGAACGTTGCCGCCGGCCAGGGGCCGGGGCTGGCACGCATCTCTCCCGACGGAAAGTCGCTCGTCGTCACCAATCGCGTCGGCAACAGCGTCAGCATCCTCGACCCTGCTCAGCGGCGGACACGTGCGTTAATCCCGGGCTGCCCGGGCGCGACCGACGCGGTCATTCTTCCCGACTCCAGCAAAGCATTTGTGGCCTGCTCCGGAGGCCATCAGCTCATGGCCATCGCGCTGGCACGAACGCCCGACGGCAAAGATCCGAATCACACCGACTCAAGGCCAGACGCGTTTGAAGCACTGCTGGATGTAGGCCGCTCTCCGGTCCATCTGGCGCTCAAGCCCGATGGCGGCGAGCTCTTTTCTTCAAACTTCGATTCCGACTCCATTTCCGAGATCGGCACCGGCTTCAACGACGTCGGCGGTACCTATCTGATGGGATCGCACCCTGTCCGCGGATTAGTCAGCGGGGACAATTCACTGCTCTACGTAAGCAACTTCCGCTCGCAGGAGGTTTCGGTCTTCTCCATTGATGATGGCAAGCGGGCGGGCTCCATCCATGTAGGCGACGGCCCCGATGGCCTGGCCTTTTCGGCCGAAGGAAACCTTCTTTTCGCCGTCGATGCCCGCTCCGGAGACGTAGCGGTCATCCGCACCAGCACGCGTTCACTATTCACCCTGCTGCCGACCGGCAGGCAGCCAAACGGCATCGCAGTCAAAGCATTTCGCGTCCAATAGGGCTCAATTCGTATTGGCAGAATGCCGGTCTGACAGCCAAAGAAACCAGTCGATTACTACTTGAATACAGCCACGATTTTTCTTTCGAAATATGGAACTACCCCTTTAATTCTTTTGATAATCAAACTATTGTAATTATTATCAATTTCGCGAATGCGTTTTCACATTATTTCCAGAAGTCTCAAGGGCCCGTTGTGGTTCAATAGGGTCTTCCTGACAGGTGGCTTACTTTCCCCGTGAAAATTGCTGGCCGGGTACGACTGGAGTGTTTCGATAACCAACCGGCACGACATGAATATACAGACGCGAATGAATTTTTCGCGTTTAACTTGGTGAAAGCAAGATTGGCGTAACGTTACCAGCAGTCGCAAAGGCTCCATGTTTCCCTCCCAGGGGGAATTTTCCCGAGAGTCGCGGCTTCAGGTGATCCTTATCTGATTTTGGCTTGATAGGAAGTTATTTCATGAACGATTCGACAGCTAGTATTGAAGCCTCTTTGCAGGGATTTGCTTTTTTTACGAATTACGCTCATGTGCTCTTGTTAATTGCAAAAACCTCAGACGTCCGGATGCGGGAACTGGCTTCGGAGATCGGCATCACGGAGCGAGCAGTACAGCGCATCGTGGACGATCTCACTAACTCCGGTTACGTATCCGTCACTAAAGAGGGACGGCGAAACCGCTATTCGGTGAAAGCCGATCTGTCACTCAAACACCCGTTAGCCCAGCATCGCAGTGTAGGCGAGTTCTTCCGATTCATCCATTCAGAACCCTAAACTCAAAACCTCGACGCGCCCCGGCTATTGTGCCGCATTGCGCTGAATTGTGCGCCTGCAAAGAGCAACAGACCGGACACATACGCCCAAAGCAGCAGCCCGACGGAGACCGAAAATGGGCCGTAAAGCGCCCGTAGGTCGAGCCGCGGCAGCAGGGCCACGAACAGATATTTCGCCCCCACCCAGAGCAGGCCGGTGACGACCGCAACGCGCAAAACCGGCCGCGCGGGCAGCTTGCGGTTTGGCAGCAGCCAATAGATTGAAAAGAACAGCAGGATCCCGGCAATCGCCGTCGATAGCCCCAGCCAGGATTCACTGATCATGCGGAAGACGAAGTTGTCGATGTGGCCGAAGAAAAACATCGTCAGAATCCACCGCGCTCCGGCATTCAAAACCACGCTCACCAATCCCAGAATCACCATCCACACCGCAAGTCCCAGCGCCACAAGCTGATTCATCAGGTAGTTGCGGCTGTGCGCCACACCCTAGGAACGATTGAGCGCCACTTCCAGAGGAAGGAAAATGCCCGTGCACGAAATCAGGATCATCAGTAGTGAAAACGCCCGTACGCCCTGCCTTGCAGCCACTGCCGCGAGGTTCTGCGCAACCCAGTCCTGATTCGAGGGCAACATGTATTTCACCATGTCCCCGATCACCTCCAGCATGGGCTGCGAATGGAAGATGCTATGCGCGACGGCATAAAGCATCACGATGAACGGTATAAATGACAGAATTGCGTTTGCCGAAACACTGAAAGCAAACGTGTGCACTTCGCTATCCAACAAATAGTGCAGCAGCACCTTGCCATCACGCCGCCACTGAAACCCGTAGATGGGCAGAGGCCCTTCATCCGTCGCTCGCGCGGAGGGAGTTACAGAGCCTGAGGGAGTCTCTCCCTGAACTTGTTTTGTAGACTGACTATCCTTCACAGTCTCGGATGTTGAAACAGTTGTCATCTCGAACTCTTGCCTTCAATGCTACCAGAGCTTCGATTTTTCCTGCGTAAACACTGCCCAAAACGCCACTCCGGCCCAAATACTCGATATTTCCTGGGCGGTTTTTTCTTGCAATTTTCTCAAAATCCTGACATAACCAGAGCACAGAAGACATTCAGGCTGCTACGCAGAACAGCCGTTTTTGGTAGCACCGTCCTTTCCTTTTTTCGGCGCGGGCAAGACTGCATCACGTGAAAGACTTCGAGCCGCCGCAAAGTCCCCCAACGGGATCCATCGGTGGCTTTCCGTGTCTTTGCATCAAGCTTGCACGAGAGGTAACAGCAGGCGACCTTCATAAGCAATGACCTTTCATAGAGAGCAACCAAGGAGAGTGGGAGTGAAAGAACAAGGTATAGTGAAATGGTTCAACGGAGCAAAGGGATACGGATTTATACAACGCTCGACTGGCGAAGATGTTTTTGTTCATTTTTCTTCGATCCTGGCGGACGGCTATCGTTCTCTGACAGAAGGAGAAGCGGTTGAATTCGAATTGCAGCAGGGGCCGAAGGGCCTGAATGCCATAGAGGTAACTCGACCCGCGTAGCTTTTTGCGTTCCGAAGAAACGTGAAAGCCGTCGCTGGCCACACAATCGTCGAGGATATCCGGCGCGCTAATCTCCTTGCGTGATTCGATCCAGCGCCCAGCGGGCTGCATCGCGAAGAGCTGCGGAATTCGCCTCGTCATGACCGCCGGAGTTCACGCGGGCATCAGCGTCCGGGTGATCCGACGCCCATCGTTCGAGCCATGGGAGAAAGCGCGTCAACCCGCTGTTTCCCATGGCGATGGCAACGTTGCGGCGCAAGCCGGCAAATCCGGCGCGGCGTATCGGCGATCCATTGAAGAGACGCTCGAAATCACTCAATTCCAGCTCGGCAAGCCACTCCAGATCGGGATTGATCAGTTCAGCCCGGGGAGCGAGATCCGAATCGCTGTCAACGCCTATGGGCGCCTTGCGGTTCCACGGACAGACGTCCTGGCAGATATCGCAGCCAAACACCTGGCGGCCCATCCCCGCGCGCAAGTCTTCTGAAATATCTCCGCGATGCTCGATCGTCAGATAAGAAATACACCGCGTCGCGTCCATCCGGTATGGTTCCGTCAGTGCGCCAGTAGGGCAGGCATCAAGGCAGCGGCGGCAACTCCCGCATCGGTCGGGAACGGTGAGTGACGCCTGCTCCTCAGCCAGCTCCAGGGAAGTAACGATTACCGCCAGAAAGTTCCAGCTCCCGAGCTTTGGATGGATCAGGCATGTATTCTTTCCCGTCCACCCCAGCCCGGCCGCACGAGCCACGGAACGCTCTACCACCGGCCCGGTATCGACATAGGCGCGGCTCTCGAACTCGCCATACACTCCACGCATCTCCCCCTCCAGCGCCTGCAGACGCTTGAGCAGCACCTTGTGATAATCGCTCGGCCGTAGAGTCCCATCCGTCCCTCTTCGGCCCGACCAGGCGTATCGGGCAATCCATCCCGCACCGGCGTCGGAAGCCTGCGTCGAAAGAGGCGCCTCCGCGTTATAGTCCGCCAGGCAAACCACAACAGAACGAGCCCACGGAAAAGGCACATCCACCCGGCTCCGCACCAGCCGATGCTGATCGTCGCGCCGGGCGAGATAATGCATGGTTCCGGCGCGGCCTTCGGCTACGAATTCGGCAAAGCGCACCTCATCTCGGTCAACATCGGCGTAAGGCAGGCCGACGATTCCCGCCTCGGTAAACCCAGCCCGCCGGGCCAGCTCACGAAGGCTCTCCTGACCAATCGCGACCGGCGAGGCTGTCTTTGTATCCGAATGGCTCTCGGGAGAATCTAACGGAATGGAACTGGCGGGGGGCATCATTGCGTATTCATTCTCAGGAACGGGAAAGGTGATGCGAATCTCAAGATTGTCCACATCGCCAGCCCATTCAGGAGGACTTTTATGACTGTACCGCCTTTTTCTAAGAATGCCTTGACTGGAAATTTGACTGGAAACTCAATCGCCGCCGTAGTCCCAATAAATTGCGAACTGGTGCGCGGCACCGAAGCGCAAATCATGCGCGAACTGCTTCCCCGCGTAAAGCAGGAGTCGGTCGCGCTCAATCTCTCCGGCGTGGAGCGTATCGACGCCGCTGGAATCGCAGCGCTCATCACCCTCTATTGCAGCTCGATCGAGGCCGGCAAGGACTTCTCCATCGTCGCTCCGTCGCCTCACGTACTCGAACTGCTCCAGATCGTCGGACTCGACTCAATTCTGATGGCCGGAACACGGCAGACCAGCCGCGAGCGCTGCGTAGCCTGCCCGGCCGCGTAGGCCTTAATCGACCGCGTAATACCCCTCACGCGTAACCACAATCAGCTTGTCGTCCTTGGCCTTCAGGGAAATCTTGTGAAATCCATCTGAATCGTCCTTGCTGGCCGGCTTGTCCGGAGTGTAGGTCAGCAGGTACTGGCCCCGCAGTTCCTCGCTGATCTGCGCGTAAACCTCGTCGAAGCTGTCTTTCTTCTTGGCCTCAAAGAATCGTCCGCCGGTGCGGCTCGCTATCTGCTCGAGGATCTTCTTTCCATCCACATGCTGCTCTGTCGAGCCCGGCCGCTGCTGGCCGCCCCGTCGTCCTCCGCCGGGGTAGCCGCCGCCCCCACCCGGATAACCGCCTCCGGGATAGCCTCCACCTTGACGCCCCTGTCCCATCCCCGAACCTTGATGGCCCTCTTCGCCCTTGAAGTAGACCGTGTACACCGAGACATTCGCCTTCTCCGCCGCGTCGATTGAGTCGTTCAACGACTCCTTGCTCCCGCGATCGACACCGTCAGACAAGACGATCAGCGCCTTGCGCCCCGGCTCCTTGAGCATCACCTCATTCGAAGCAAGGTAGATCGCGTCGTACATCTGCGTGCCACCGCCGCGACGTCGCCCACTGCGGTCATCCGGATCGCCGCCTCCGCCACCTCCTGACTCCCGCGAGGAGTTCATCTCATCAAGTTCGTGATGCAGCTTCGCCTTGGCCGAGGTAAAGTCCTGCAATAACTCCACCTCATGATCGAAGTGCAGCAGAAAAGCCTTGTCCGTCGGCTGAGCCAGCATCTGATCGATGAACTTTCCGGTCGCCGACCGCTCCGCTGGCAGCGCGTTCTCCTGACTGCGACTGGTATCTACCAGCAGCCCAAGACGGAACGGAAGGTTGTTTTCATGTGCAAAGCTTTTGATCACCTGTGGACGGCTATCTTGCTCTAAAACAAAGTCTTCCCGCTTGAGATCCGGGACGCTTCGACCGTTCTTATCCCGCACCGTGACCGGCAGGATCACTTCGCGAACCTGCACCTTCAGCGTTGTGACCGAGGCGTCTCCAGCCGACTGCTGGGCGTAACAGGCCGTCGTAGCGAGAAGAGAAATTGGTAATGCGAGAAGGAGATGATTGAAGGATATTTTCATAAATGTCACGGATTGCGAAGCTGCCGCAAAGCCTTGCTGGAAAGCCCTTCTCGTTAGACGTGAGCCAACCGCTGTCGTTGACGGAAAGCAGGAACCGGCCCCGAGTTCCCGATTCAGCTCCTCGAACTTCCCTTCCGGCCCGTTTCCAGTTACGCTGTCTGCATCCTTCCGCACCGTTTTTCTGGAGCCCCAATGTCCCTTCGCGATTTGCGATGGCGCGCCCCGATCGTCGGGGTTGTCGGGATCGCCGCCTCGCTCGTCTTGTTGACCGGCGGTCTGCTCGTCCCGGCGTTTGCCCATGCCCAGTCACAGACCCCTGCCGGCTCGCAGGATGCAACCACAACAACCAGAAAGAAACCCGTCGGTCCGCAGTGCGTCTCGACGGAGGCAGCCGCCCAGCTGCCAAACAGAGACGTGTGCGTGATCGCCCACGTCTATAACGTCGTCGAACTGGCCGACGGCACCCGCTTCCTTGACGTGTGCCCAGCCGATCAGTCGGACGAAGCCTGCCGGTTCACCATCGTCAGCCTCGCGCCCGACCGCGAAGACGTAGGCGACCTCAACCGATATCGCGATCACGACGTCGATATCCGAGGAATAGTCAGAGCCACCCACGGTCGGCTGGGAATCGTACTCAGCCACGTACGCCAGTTCAGCGGAGGCCCCGAAAAATTCCGCCCCAATCCAAAACTTCTCCGCGGCTTCAACGGCCAAAGCGACCGCCCTCCGGTGCGCGACCCTAACCTGAGATCCTCAGGCAGGCATCGCGAGTTCATGGATACTCGGGATCGTGAGCCAACAAATAAGTGAGATTTATATTCTATAAATGAATTATTTACAACCTATGAATGAAAGTGATTGTTGCGATTCAGCAGGGCTACCAAAACCGTCCTGCGTGAGCGCGCAGGTCTTTTAGAGAGTACAGAGTGCCTCGCCAAACCACCCCGCCACGCAAGAGCGTGAGCGCCACGGAGCGCAGCAGGGCATAAGCAAACACACACGTCGCCACCGGGTACAGGATCATGTAGCCAGCTGGTACGCGCGTCACCTTGCGGCTGACCAGATACAGCCCGGCAATTGCCCCATAGATCGCCAACCCTCCAACCCGGGCCCATCCTCCCGCCGCTAACGCAAGAATCGGCCAGCTTATCTGAACCGCAAGCCCTAGACCTGCCAAAAACGCCACCGCTATGTTGTACCGATAGAGCGCGAAGAAATTTTTCTCCAGGTTCCGGACCACGCCCCACGCACCCACCGACCAGCGAACCGAGGCCAGACCCGGCCCAAGCGCCACCCGCTGCCGATAACCGGCGCGTTTCACTATCCATCCCAATCGAAGATCCTCAAGCACCTCCATCCGCAACGCCTCAAACCCGCCCAGCACCTCATAAACATCCCGTCGAATCATGTTGAAGGCGCCCACGCCGAGGAACTCTCGCGATTTAGGGTCCGCGACGCGCCAGAGATGCAATGTCCAGGTCGAGAGCGCGTGCATCGCCCCATGCATCGCCGCTTCCCCATGACTCTCCATCCTCCAGTCCGGCATCAGCACAAGATGGTCCGCTCGTTCCTGCCGGGCGTACCGCAGAGCCAGAGAAACCGCCTGCGGCGCAAATCGCACATCCCCATCCGTGAATACCAGCCAGTCGCCGCTTGCGACTCGCGCGGCGGATGCGAGGGCGTGCGGCTTGCCGATCCAGCTCGGAGGAAGCTCTTTAATATGAATTACTTGAATATCATGTTGTAGATTTTGATTGAGAGCTAGCGCCGCTGTCCTGTCCATAATCTCGCCCGTCCGGTCAGTCGAGCGATCATTCACCGCAATAATCTGCAGGCGAACTCCCTCCAATGCCAGCAGCGAGTTCAGCGTCTCAGCTATCGAGGCTTCCTCATTGCAGGCAGGGACGATCACGCTGAGTTGGATGGAATCCTCGCCCGAGACAGAAAGTTCCTGGAGCGCAATCTGTGTGATATCAGCAACTTCGCCGGAATGCCTGATCCATTGAATCAGCTGCCAAAGCCACCCGGCCGCGAGGAGCCACACTGAGACAGTGAAAAGCAAACTTCCGATTTGCGCGAGGGTCACCCTTGAATTATCGCCCGCGTGGAAGCCTCAAATAGTCGGTTAACCGAGAGCGCATTCACACGATTAAAAGAAGCTCACGCGCCCGGAACCGAGCGCGTGCTCTATTCCTTTGGCGGTTGCTGGCCCGGTTGTTGCTGCTGCAGCTGTTGCAACTGCTGTTGGCGCTGCTGCATCTCCTGTTGTATCTGCTGCGGAGTGCGCCCATCTCCAGGCGCCTGCGGCTGCAGTCTTTGCGGCACAATGGGCTCCGGCTGCTCCTGAACCTCAGGTTCTTCCGGCGCGTCCTCATCCCCGCCCTGGTTCTGCTGATTCATTCCAGGCTGGGTTTGAGTCGCCCCGCCGCGACCGGTCTTGGAAGTCAGCACAACCTCTCTAGGCGTACCTTCCCCCTGGTCTCCAACCATCAGCACGTTGTACCCCGAGCCCTCAAGCAGCTGGCTTAGCACATCGCGCGCGGGACCCGGTCCATAGGTTCCATAGATCCGCTGGTCGCTGGCCCCCCCGTCGACCTTGACGCCGGTAGCAGTGGAGATATCCGAAAGCACCTGCTTCAAACTCGAATTGGCAGCCGCCACCCTCAACTCCCGCCCATTCCAGCCAACGGACGCCGGCTGCGCCTTGTCGTTTGCCGGCCAATCCGGCGGAGGTGGATCGGGAGGACGGGTCGCCACCACCCGTTCCGGCTCAACCGCCGGCTTTGTAGTGTGATGCTTGTGGGCAGTCTTCGTGCCCGGGATCTTGCTGGCCGATTGTGTACTTCCGGGCGTGTTCACAGAGGCGGGATTCGGCGGCGAGGGCTGGGCTGCTCCAGACGCACATAGAGCCGCGACCACAGCCAACGCAGCGAAACCAGAGCCCCGAACATGAACGCCACTCAACTCCATCAACCAAACCCTCGGATATGCGAAGGCTCGAACACAGCCTCAGCTCCCACTGTACTAGACTATCAATGGCTGATAAGCGCTCACTCGTCGCAGGTAAAGTAGTCGTATCAAATCAGGAGTCTGCGGAATCGTGAAAGACATGCCAATGGCAATGATGAAAATTTCACCCTCACGCAGGCTCTCCATAGCCGTGTTCGCGTCGATACTTCTCGGTTCCCTGCTTCCGGGTGGCACCCGCGCCTGGGCAACCAGTTGCGGCACCGAAGGTCTCATGCCGCCGGCCGATCGCGACGTTTTGATCGCCGCAGGCACCTCGGTCGCCAGCACCGTTGCCGCGCAGAATATGGACAATCTTCGCGCTTCCCTTCTGCCCGCCGTCATCGGTGACTGGGAGGCTATTCGCGGAGTTGCCCAAAGTGCCGCCCCGCTGATCAAGGGTGGCCAGTTTCACTGGCGCACGTCGTATCTGCTTGACGCCACAGACTTGAAGAGCCCCCAGGACTCGCAGTTTTTCTGCACCAACACCGACAACAGCCTGACCGTAACCGTGAATCTGCGCAGCCTGCCTCCAGGCAAGTACGCGCTCGTGATCGGGGATTTCCCCGGCTCGCAGTTGGCAGGCCAACTTGCGCTCATTCTCGGCTCTGACAGCTCGGCCGGTGGCGCATGGAAGCTCGGCGGCATCTTCGCCCGCGAAGGTGCAATCGACGGACACGACGGCGTCTGGTACTGGACGCACGCACGCGAACTGGCCATTAAAAAAGCCCTCTGGAGTGCATGGTTCACCTATGACACTGCCCGCTCCCTGCTGCTGCCTGTCGATTTCATCTCGACACCAAATCTCGAGAAGTTGAACCGCGAGCAGACCCAGCTCGGTCCCAACCCTGCCGAATCCCTGCCCCTCACGATCACCGCTGGCACTGCCACGGATACCGTCTCAGGCGCAGGCAAATCCTGGAAGATCACCGCCCTGCGTATCGATACCACTCTGCATACCGTAGATATTGCACTCACTTACGAGAGCACCGGACTTTCCGAACCGGTAGCCGCGCGCGCCGAAGCAGTAGCCGTGATGAGCGGCCTGCTCAAACTCCATGCTGAGCTCCGCGATAACTTCCACGGCGTATGGGCCTACGCCGAACGGGACGGCAAGCAGAGTTCCGCCATCGAGCTCGCGATGCACGATATTCCGTAAGAAGTTACCTTGATTTCGATCTCATCAAAAGGCGCCGTCAAATAAGTTATGAGCGAAATTGACCACTCCAACGTTTATGAGTTAACGGCGTGACACAACGCGAGTTCCCTGTAAGTCCTTTGGTAGGCGTCGGCGCAGTCGTTGTAGACGAATCCGGCCGTGTGCTTTTGATACGCCGTGACACCGAGCCTCGCAAGGGAGAGTGGTCCATCCCCGGCGGTCTTATTGAGTTGGGCGAGTCTCTCCGAGAAGGCTGCCAGCGCGAAGTCACAGAAGAAACTGGACTCTTTGTTACACCCGAAGCAATCGTTGACGTCATAGACCGCATCTATAGAGTTAGTGACGATGAAGGTGCGCAAGTTCGCTACCACTATGTGGTAGTGGATTACTGGTGTCGAGTTAGTGGCGGCTACTTAAAGCCGGCAAGTGATGCATCAGAAGTTGCCTGGGTTAGTCGTGCCGAGTGGATAGATACCAATGTCTACTCGCTGGAAACCATTACTGTGCAGGTCATCGAAAAAGGATGGCAGATGGCACGGGAGGCAGGGTTCTCATGTTCACGAAGAGATTTTTCTGGGGGCTGTCTTTAGGCCTCTTGTTATTCATCGCAGTCTCGGGTTCAGTCTTGTACTCGCACCCCACTTGGGTCTTTGGGAAGATAGAGGAACTGCGATTGCGAATCGAAGGCGTCGAAAGTTATCAGGTTCTTATCGACGGTCATCGCATTCATTACTATGTGCGCGGGCCTGTCGACGGAGAACCCGTAGTCCTGATCCATGGTCTCGGCGGCCGTTCTGAAGACTTCGCGAACCTCGCTCCGCATCTCGTAAAAGCTGGATACCGAGTCTATACTCCTGACTTGCTTGGCTTCGGACAGTCCGAAGAACCGCATAACGCCACATATTCCATCCAGGACCAGGCCGATGTCGTCGTCGGATTTTTCGACGCCGTCGGGCTCAGGCAGGTAGATCTCGCCGGCTGGTCCATGGGCGGATGGATTGCCCAGAAGATCGCCGTTGATCATCCCGAGCGAGTAAATCGCCTGATCCTCATGGACAGCGCCGGTCTGAAGATGTCCCCTGAATGGGACGCCCGGCTCTTTACTCCCACCACGCCTGACGAACTCGACCATCTCGGCGCCATGCTCACGCCGCATCCTCCGGCTGTGCCCAGGTTCGTCGCCCTCGACATGCTGCGAATCTCAGCCAACTACGCGTGGGTCACCAAACGAGCTTTGGCCTCAATGATGACCGCCAAAGACGTAATGGATGACGATCTGCCCTCACTGAAGATGCCCGTACTGATTCTCTGGGGCGAGTTGGATCGCATCACGCCAGTACGCGAAGGTTGGGTGATGCACTCGTTGATTCCGCACTCGCAACTCATTGTCGCCTCCGGATGCGGCCACTCTGCTCCATCAAGCTGCACAGACCGCTTCGGACCGGAGATGATTAACTTCCTGCGCAGCAGCTATGCCCAGCCGCCGAGCCAGGCAATGATGACCGGCGAGTAGCTTTCACAATTGAGATGAACCGCTGCGACGCTACTCGCCCTGCTTCCAGATATAGCCGTTTGGCTGCGGTAGGCCTAAATGCGCCAGCACACGGCACACAAACTGCCGCGCCATCTCCGTTGAGTCGACGGGCCGATTGTAGAACGCCGGAATCACAGGAAAAATCACTGCCCCGGCATCCGAAGCCAACTGCATATTGCGCAGATGAATGCGATTAAATGGAGTCTCGCGTACGCAGAGGATCAGCGTCCGCCGCTCCTTCAATGTGACATCCGCCGCGCGCGCAATCAAAGTCTCCGCCAAGCCGTTTGCAATGCTAGCGAGCGTTCCCATACTGCAAGGCAGCACGATCATTCCGCTGGAAGGATAGCTTCCGCTGGCAATCGACGCCCCGATATCCTGTTCCGACAACTGAATTGTCTTGGTCGGCGTACAGCCCAGCAGCTTCTCCGCAAGATTGTTGCGGCCCGAAATCTCGAGCTCTTCAGCAAGCACCCGCAGCGAATTTTCAGAAGGCAGAAAGTGGACACGAGACACCCGCGCGTCACCCTCGAGCGCACGCAACATTTCGCGCGCAAACACCGACCCCGAAGCGCCCGTCATAGCGAACGTAAGGTCAATGCCCGAAGCTCGCGCCGCCTCGCTCATGCCGATTCTCGCGTGTCGAGCACTCGCGCAAAGATCGCGTCCACATTCCCCAACTGCCTCGTCATATCAAACGTCTTCGCAAGGTGCTCCGCAGAAAGCAGCCCCGCGATCTCGGCATCCTTCGCAACCTCATCGCGAAAGACCAGATCCTCTTTCCAAGCTCGCATCGCATGGCCCTGCACTAGCCGATACGCATCCTCGCGCATCATGCCCGCCTCTGCCAGATCAAGCAGCAATTGCCCCGAGAAAATCAGGCCGCCCGTGCTCTCCAGATTGCGCAGCATGCGCGCCGGATACACCAGCAGTTTGTCGATCAGCGAAGTCGTTTTGTTCAGCAGATAGTGTGTCAAAATCGTTGAATCCGGAAAGATCACCCGCTCCACCGACGAGTGCGAAATATCCCGCTCATGCCACAGCGGAATATTTTCAAACGCCGCCTGAGCATTGCTCCGCAAGACGCGCGCAAGCCCACTGATCTGCTCGCTGGTGATCGGATTCTTCTTGTGCGGCATCGCAGAAGACCCCTTCTGCTTTTCGCTGAAATACTCCTGCGCCTCGCGCACCTCAGTCCGTTGCAAATGCCGAATCTCAGTGGCGATCTTGTCCAGCGTCGAGCCAATCAGCGCCAGCACAGAGATAAACGCCGCATGGCGATCCCGCTGAATCACCTGCGTCGCCACCGGTGCAGGCTTTAATCCCAGGCGCGCGCAGATGCGCTCCTCATGTTCCGGCTTCAAGTGCCCAAAGGTTCCGACAGCGCCCGATAACTTGCCCACACGCATGTCTTCAGCCGCAGCGTCGAAGCGCACAAGATTGCGCTCCATCTCGGCAAACCAGTTCAGAATCTTCAAACCAAAGGTCGTCGGCTCCGCGTGAATCCCATGCGTCCGCCCAATCGTCGGCGTGTGCTTGAACTCCACCGCCCGCCGCTTCAGCACCTCAAGAAACCCAACCAGCGCCGTGCGTATCAGCGCTGAAGCCTCCTTCACCTGCAAAGCCTGCGCCGTGTCCACAACATCATTCGAAGTAAGCCCATAATGCAGCCATCGGGACTCAGCGTCCAGCCCCTGGCTCTTGAGAGACTCGGCTACCGCAGTCGTGAAGGCGATTACGTCATGCTTCACCTCAGCCTCAATGGCCTGAATGCGCTCCACATCAAAGCTCGCCCGCGTAGCGATCGCCTCAGCCGCCGAGGCCGGAATCACTCCATCCTCAGCCAGCACAGTACTCGCCGCCGACTCCACCTGAAGCCAGCAGCGATATTTGTTTTCTTCAGTCCAGATGCGCCCCATCGCGGGCAGCGTATAGCGATCGATCAAGCGGAGCCTCTCCTCGTGCCACAACGGTTAAAAACAATTGCGACAACCCTTTATTGTAAGGGCCAAGGACAAACGATCGACCTGCCCCAATTCTCGATTTTCACGCAGCGCCAAAGGCGCGAACCATCCCAGCCGAGGCCATCGGCCTGGGTCACGGAACCAGAAAAGAGGGTGAAGGGCTGAAAGCTCGCTCTATCTTCTCTCCATCCCGTAGTTCCGGCGAATGCGATTGACCTACAACCGCGTGTTGATGCCAAACTTCATATCAAGCTCATCATAGAGAATCCCGCGCCCAGCCTTATACGGCTGAAACCACTCCCCATCCAGCACCAGCTGCGGAATCGCCCTCTTGCCCACGTGACGCAACACCTCCTCCGAAGCGGAAGGGTCGGCCTCAATATCAATCTCGGTGAAAGCAATGCCATGGCCGTCGAGATAGCGCTTGGTCTCGCGGCAATCGCGGCACCAGGGGGCGGAATACATGAGAACCTGCATGTTTTCATTTTAGCCGGTTGTTCGGTTCCCGCGATTGGCAAATCGCCATTAGAATCGCACCATGACCGCCGACGGGATCAAAGAACTGCTCCGCCTGAGGGCGCATCCGGTAGAAGGAGGCTTCTTCCGCCGCACCTACACTTCGGAGTTAACCGTGGAAACGGCACGCGGCAAACGATCCGCAGGCACCACCATCTACTACCTTCTCGAAGCAGGAACCTTCTCCGAAATGCACCGGCTTGCGTCCGATGAAATCTTCCACTTCTACCTCGGCGACCCCGTCGAGATGCTGCAACTCTGGCCCGGCGGCAAAAGCAAGACAGTAGTACTGGGTTCTGACCTCGCAGCAGGACAACATGTGCAACTGACGGTTCCGGCCGAGGTCTGGCAGGGCACACAACTGATCGGCGACGGACAGGTCGCACTGCTCGGCTGCTCCGTTTACCCCGGCTTCGACTTCAATGACTACACGAGAGGAAGTTACGCGGAGCTATCGGCGCAATGGCCCGAACATGCGGAACGAATTCGCGCTCTGACCCGGATCTAAGCGCTTAGGGCATTGCCATCTTCATCACAGGGAATCACAGAAAGGACTTCTGCGGAATTGCATTTGAATTCTCCGTGCAATCCACAACTCGAGATACATTTCACTGTAATGACGTTCGGCGGCGGGCCTTCCGCTGGACCGCCTCCGAACGGATAGCTCGTAGGTTCAAGTCCAAAAATCAGCTCAAAAATTGAATTCTGATACGAGAAATTCTCCAAGCTAAGACTCTCAACATTCCGAAACCTCAAATCAGCAAGAGTGTGCTTATCAAGCACGTAGTAGCCCTCTTCCGTGACCTCTCTTGTCATTTCGAACACGTGAATTCGCATATCAAGTACAGGAGACTCGGAATCAGGCTCCCACGGCTTTCCGCCAGCTACAGACAAGTTGAGGCCATATATCCACGCATCATGAAAAGTAGGCCAATAACCAAAAATGTCTATGATCTTCCTGCTGTTCTTGATAATCGCTGACGGATCGAACCACTTTGAATTATCGGTCATGGCTTCTCGCGATTCACCTTACCGCCGCTCGCGAAAGAAAGCCCGCAGCAATTCACTCGACTCTGCCGCCAGCAACCCCGAGTCCAGCTGCATCTGATGATTCAACCTCGGATGGTTGATCACCGAAAGCACCGACCCCGCCGCCCCAGCCTTTGGATCAGCCGTCGCGTACACCACGCGATCCAGCCGCGCATGCACCAGCGCTCCGGCGCACATCGAACAGGGCTCCAGCGTTACAAACATCGTGCAGCCATTCAGCCGGTGATTCCCCAGCGCCTGCCCAGCCGCGCGCAACGCAACCACCTCCGCATGCGCCGTGGGATCGTTGTCCCGCAGCACACGATTCTGCGCGCGCACGAGCACTTCGCCACTCTGCACAATGATCGCGCCTACCGGCACTTCACCCGATTGTCCGGCAGCAATCGCCTCATCCAGCGCAAGTTGTAAGTAATCGAGATCGGTCATCCGTATCTATTATTCTTGCATTTCGCCCACAGGCGAAGAAGACGCAGGCTGCTGCTGCGTCATGCAATGCAGCGTCCCCAGCCCCCACACCAGATCCACCGAATGAATCCCGATAACCTCGCGATCGGGAAAGACCTCCGCCAGGATCCCCAGCGCCACGCGGTCATTCGCATCGTGAAACGTCGGCACAAGCACCAGCCCATTCGCGATATAGAAATTCGCATAACTAGCCGGCAGCCGCTGCCCGCGAAAGACCACCGGCCTCGGCAGCGGCAGCTCAACAACCGTCCACTGCTTGCCATCCAGCGTCCGCGCAGTCTTCAGCCGGGCCAGATTCTCAGCCAGCGGCTCGTGGTTGTAATCCGAAGTATCCGGCTCAACCGCAGTCACGATCGTCGAGGGTCCAACAAAACGCGTGATGTCATCTACATGGCCATGCGTATCGTCGCCGGCCACTCCTCGATCCAGCCAGATCACCTGCTCGACACCCAGATAGTCGTGAAAGGCCGTTTCAAGCTGCTCGCGACTCACTCCAGGATTGCGCTGCTGAACCTCGCTCAGCAGACACTCCTCCGTCGTGATCATTGTGCCCGCGCCATTGACATCGATACTGCCGCCTTCGAGCACAAGCCGATGCTGGGCAACCATCGGCTGCCAGCGTTTCATCCTCAGCAGCTTCGCCACATGCGCAGGAACCTGATCGTCCAGCTTCCAGTCGTCATACTTCGCCCAGGCATTGAACTTCCAGTCCGTGATGGCAAGATCGCCCGCCGTATCCTTCACGAATATCGGTCCCGAATCCCGCAGCCAGACGCGATCCGTTGCCCAGCGATGAAAGCTGACCCCCTTCAGATCAGCCCCGGCGCGTTTAAGAATTCCCGCAGCACGGTTCTCCTGTACGACATTCTGCACCAGAATGTGCACCATCTCGCGGTGCGAGAGAAGGCGAACAATCTCCGCGCAGACCCACGGAATTGCCGCGAACTTTCCCGGCCAGTCACTGGCGTTGCTCGGCCAGCCAATCCAGGTTCCCCCATGGGGTTCCCACTCGGCGGGCATCCGGTAGCCCAGCTCGCGTGGCGTTTGGCTTTCCAAAACGCCCATCGCTACTTCAGCTCCGCGTGCGCAGGCATGGGATCAAGAAACCGGCTCGTAATTCCGCCGTAGGCATCGATCCGCCGGTCGCGCAGAAAAGGCCAATTGCGCCGCGTGTCCTCAAGCAGCACCGGATCGATCTCCGCAACCAGAATCTCCTCTCCGGTATGCGAAGCCTTGGCGATCACCCGCCCAAAGGGATCAGCCAGAAACGAACCGCCCCAGAACTCCAGCCCTTTGCCCTCGACCTTGTTCCCCAGCACATCACCCTGCTCGTGTCCTACGCGGTTTACGCCCGCGACATAGACACCGTTGGCGATCGCATGAGCCCGCTGGATGGTCTGCCAGGCGTCATACTGGGCCGCGCCAAACTCTTCCTTCTCCGCAGGATGCCAGCCAATCGCCGTGGGATAAAACAGCGTCTCCGCGCCCTGCAACGCCGTGAGACGCGCCCCCTCGGGATACCACTGATCCCAGCAAACCAGCGTGCCAATACGCCCAAACGCCGTGTCCACAGCCTGAAAACCGCGATCCCCGGGCGTGAAGTAATACTTCTCGTAGTACAGCGGATCGTCCGGAATATGCATCTTGCGATAGATCCCCGCTACGGACCCGTCCGTATGCAACGTTACAGCGGTATTGTGATACAACCCCGCAGCCCTCCGCTCAAAGAGCGAAGCAATCACCACCGTCCGCGTCTCCCGCGCAACCTCGGCAATGGCTTTCGTGCTCGGCCCCGGAATCGCCTCCGCCAGATCAAAAAGCTTCGTATCCTCGCGCTGGCAAAAATACTGCGCGCGAAACAGCTCCGGCAGGCAGATCACATTCGCGCCCTTTTCCGCAGCCTCGCGAACCTTGGCAATGGCCGAGGCGAGATTAGCCTCAGGATCGGGCCCCATGCTCATCTGAATCAGGCCGACTTTGTATTTACGCGACTTCGTGCCAGTTACCTGTGCCATCTCTAATTTCTCCAATCGAGAACTGCGGTCAGACCGCGCAATCAACCCTTGCTCCAAACCCTAAGTTTATCGCATGGGGATTTTGCAGGACCTCGGATTGGATGCGGCAGATTCAGGATTGATGCAGCGTTCACAATCCGTCTTTTGAAGATGTAGGTTGGGTAATCGTCAAACTGGGATGGCGAGATCCACGGCGAATAAGCGCAACCATAGCCCAGACCACCAGCGCCACGGCTCCAACGGGAATCAACAGGAACAGAAGCCAGATAATCACCATGCCCATAAAACCAACATCTCAAATCGCGGCGTATCTAGCAACGAAAATCCAGGCATGGAAGAAGATCCTCAATTTGAGAAAGAACTTGTCAAAGTTAGTGTGCCGCAGAATTGCCACCTCTAAATTCAGGATGGTAGCCTTGAGTTTCGGCTTTGACAGCACGCCCCGTCGCGATAAAACGCTGAACTCACAATCTGAATCGTCGAAAGGAACACAGGCAGAGCAATGCAAATCACCTATAACGGAGTGGCTTTACCGGCAGATGGCGCGCCGATTGAATATACAAATGGACAATTTACGGTTCCCGACAACCCGATCATCCCCTTTATCGAAGGCGACGGCACTGGGCGCGACATCTGGAAGGCCTCCCAGCGGGTTTTTGATGCAGCCGTCGAAAAAGCCTACGGCGGCAAGCGCGCTATCAAGTGGTTTGAAATCTTCGCCGGCGAAAAAGCCTACCGCCAGTTCAGCACCTGGCTCCCCGACGACAGCGTCAACGCGGCGCGCGACCTGCGCGTCTCCATCAAAGGACCGCTCACCACGCCCATAGGCGGAGGCATCCGCTCGCTCAACGTGGCCCTGCGCCAGATCCTCGATTTGTATAGCTGCGTGCGCCCGGTCAAGTACTACTCAGGCGTGCCCTCGCCCGTAAAGCACCCCGAAAAACTCGACATTTTGCTCTTCCGCGAAAACACTGAGGACGTCTATTCCGGCATCGAGTTCAAGCAGGGCTCGGCAGACGTCGCGAAGCTTATCGACTTCCTCAACAACGATCTCTTGAAGGGCAGCAAGAAGCAGGTCCGTCAGGATTCCGGCGTCGGCATCAAGCCCATCTCCATCTTCGGCACCAAGCGCCTCGTCCGCGCCGCCATCAAGGGGGCTCTCGAAACCGGCCGCAAGACCGTGACCCTTGTCCACAAAGGCAACATCCAGAAGTTCACCGAAGGCGCATTCCGTGAATGGGGCTACGAAGTCGCCGTCGAGGAGTTCCGCGACCAGACCGTCACCGAGCGCGAAAGCTGGATTCTCGGCAACGTCGAGACCAACCCCGGCATCACCGTCGAGGCCAACGCCGCCCTCATCGAGCCGGGCCTTGAATTCGGCACCGAAGCCTTCCGCAACGACCTGTACGCGGAGGTCGAAGGCGTGCTCAAGTCGATCGGCGCATCGCACGGCAACGGCCAGTGGAAGAAGAAGATCCTGGTCAACGACCGCATCGCCGACTCCATTTTCCAGCAGATCATCATCCGTCCAGAAGATTACAGCGTTCTCGCGACCTCTAACCTCAACGGCGACTACATTTCAGACGCAGCGGCAGCACAGGTCGGCGGCCTCGGCATCGCTCCCGGAGCCAACATCGGCGACGGCTACGCAGTCTTCGAAGCCACCCACGGCACCGCACCCAAGTATGCCGACAAAGACATGATCAACCCCGGCTCAGTTATTCTTTCCGGCGTCATGCTGCTCGAGTTCATCGGCTGGAAAGAAGCCGCCAAACTCGTCGAAGACTCACTCGAAAAGACCATCATGCAGAAGACGGTCACTTACGACTTCGCCCGGCAACTGGAAGGCGCAACAAAAGTAGGCACCAGCGAATTTGCCACGCGCATCATCGCCAACATGTAAGTTGGATAACTTGAAGGGTACGGGCTTTAGCCCGTACGACAAGCCGATTTATCACGAAGGGCTTTAGCCCCCGAGGGAACGCGTCCCTCCACACAAGGAGCATCATGCGTAAGAAAGTAAGCATCGTAGGCGCCGGAAACGTAGGCGCAACCGCGGCCCACTGGATCGCCGCCAAAGAACTCGCAGACGTCGTACTTATCGACATCGCCGAAGGCATCCCCCAGGGCAAGGCGCTCGACCTGCTCGAAGCCATGCCTATTGAGAAGCGCGACGTCAGCGTCATTGGCGCGAACGACTATGCCGCCACCGCCAACTCCGACATCGTCGTCATCACCGCGGGCATCCCGCGCAAGCCCGGCATGAGCCGCGACGATCTGCTGAACACCAACTTCAAGATCATGTCAGATGTGGTTAAGAAGGTCGTGGAGCAGTCGCCGGAGTCGATCCTCATCATCGTCTCCAACCCGCTCGACGCCATGGCGCAGGCCGCATTCAAACAGTCGGGTTTCAACCGCGAACGCGTCATCGGCATGGCCGGCATCCTCGACTCAGCCCGCTTCCGCACATTCATCGCCGAAGAGTTGAACGTCAGCGTCGAGAATGTAACCGCATTCGTCCTCGGCGGCCACGGAGACACCATGGTCCCGCTGCCCCGCTACTCCACCGTCGCGGGCATCCCCATCACCGAACTCATCCCCAAGGTTCGCCTCGACGCAATCGTCCAGCGCACCCGCGACGGCGGCGCAGAAATCGTCAAGCATCTCAAGACCGGCAGCGCTTACTACGCGCCCTCCGCAGCCGCAGTCGAGATGGTAGAAGCCATTCTCAAGGACAAGAAGAAGATCGTCCCCTGCGCCGTCTATCTGCAAGGCGAATACGGCATCGAAGGCTACTTCATCGGCGTCCCTTGCAAACTGGGCGCAGCAGGCCTCGAACAAATCATCGAGATCAAACTGACCCCCGAAGAAGACGCAGCTCTCAAGAAGAGCGCCGAAGCCGTCAAGGAACTCTGCGCAGTTATCGGCGTCTAACTCCCACATTCCACGAAAACGACACGGCTGCTCCAACAGAGCAGCCGTGTCATTTTGTGCCTGGCTTCTCGCTCCCTGCTGATCCATCCGGCGGTTCTCCACACAAAGTATGGGAAAACCGTCCACCCGGAGCCTCAAGACAGTGCCGCATTCTCTGGATAGCATCGGTTCATCACCAGGTAGCTTTGCCGCGGGTCGCTATGCCGGATGCGTCTCTTGCCTGTGAACGTCGTTTCCGCGGATCAGAAAAACTGGCACAAATTCCTCTCTAGGGCCTTAAGGACGCATCATGATCACGAAATCACTTCGCACCTTCCTGCTTGCACTTCTATGTCTCGTTCTCAACGCGGCCTCTGGAAATGCGCAAAGCAACTACGCCCTCGTTCGGGGTTCCGTAATCGACCCGCAGGGTCTCCCCGTCCCCGGCGCCCGCGTGCATATCGTCGCCGCCGGCACAGACGCCGAGCGTGACGTGGAGGCCAATGCTTCCGGTCTGTACGAGATCGCCGCTCTGCAGCCTGGCCGCTATACGCTATCCGTGCAGCGCGCAGGCTTCCAGAAAGCCGAGGAATCTCTCGACCTCGAAGTCGGCCAGCAGGCTACCGTGGATGTGCATCTCAAGGTAGGCGCGGAAACACAGACTGTCTCAGTGAAGGGCTCCGCCGAATTGCTCAAGACCGACGACGCCAGCGTTGGCGAGGTCGTCGATCAGCGCTCTGTCGAATCGCTCCCCCTCAACGGCCGCATGCTCATTGACCTGGTGCTCACCGTACCCGGCGCGCATATCAGTCACGGCGCGGCCACCGGCGACATGAATCCTCTCTACTGGCGACCCGGCCAGCGCTCCGCCGTGAGCATCGGCGGCAATCGCCCCAACGCTAACTACTTCCTGCTCGATGGCGCCACCAACACAGACCCGACCTTCAACACTCAGAATCTCAGCGCCTCGCCCGACGCAGTGCAGGAGTTTCAGGTAGAAACAGGCAGCTATCAGGCCGAGATGGGCGGCGCAGGCGGCGGACAGATCAACATCGTCACCCGTTCCGGTTCAGCCCGTTTCCACGGAACGGTCTACGAGTTCCTGCGCAATGGCGCCATGGATGCGCATTCCTTCAACGAGATGGGCGGATCGAATTTTCTGGTGCAGAACAACTTTGGAGCCTCACTGGGTGGCCCCGTCTCGCGCAGGCACAAGACCTTCTTCTTCGTAAATTACGAGGCCCTCCGCCACGTCCAGGACGACTCGATGGTGGACACCGTACCCACTCCCGCGGAGGCATCCGGCGACTTCAGCCAGAGTGGCGTCGACATCTTCGATCCCAACACAACCGCCCCTAACCCCGGCTTCAACCCCACTCTGCCTGTTAGTAAGAGCAATCCGCAATACATTCGCCAGCAGTTTGAGTACAACGGCGTCAAGAATGTTATTCCGCCCGACCGCCTTGGCTACGCCGCCTCGATCGTGCTCAACAAATACACGCCTCAGCCCAATACCATGGACATGGGCAGCTCAACCATGATGGGGCAGCCCACCGTCGTAGGCGCGGGCAACGACGCAAACAACTACCTCGACGTTCGCAAAGAGCGGATGTTTCACGACCAGGGCACCGCTCGCATAGACCATAGCTTCTCCGACGGAGATACAGCGTTTCTGCGCTACTCCTCCTCGGGTGAGCGCGGTTTCATGCCCACCAACCTGCCAGGCTTCGGCACATATCACGACGACCTTGCGCAACAGGGCGCGCTGGGCTGGACCCGCGTTCTCTCCACGCACATGGTCAATATCGCCTCAGTCGCTGTCTCGCGCCTGAGCATGGCTCACACCACCGAAAGCGCCAACAAAAACGACATCGTCACCGAGCTCGGCATCACCGGCACAGGCTTCGGCGGTCCGGGAGCATGGGGAGCGCCGTATTTCAACATTCAGGGCTACTCCCCCATCGGCGATACCTATATCGCTACACCGATGAAGGCCTGGGACACAGTCATCGAGGGACGCGACGCCTTAAGCTGGCAACTGGGACGCCACAGCCTCAAGTTCGGCGCCGTCTACCAGCGTTTCATCTGGCCCATGTGGGGCTTCTTCCAGAACCGCGGCTACTACCAGTTCACCAACGGATTCACCACCGAGCACGCCCTCAACGACGGCACAGGCTCAGCCCTTGCCAGCTTCCTCCTGCAACTGCCCGCAGCACGCCAAGGTCAGGCTGGCATTCCGCAGATGCAGCTCCGCCAGTGGTATGCCGACGGTTATGTTCAGGACTCCTGGCGTGTCACGGCCAACACCACGCTCAACTACGGCGTCCGCTATGAATACATGAGCCCTCTGGTCGATATTCGTTATGCCAACAGCAACCTCGACCTATCCAGCGGTACGCCACAGGTCTTCATCGGCGGACAGAATGGATACCCGCAGGGGCTCATGTATCCCAACCGCGCCAATTTCGCCCCGCGCCTCGGACTCGCCCAGAGCATTCCCCACCTGGGAATGGTCGCCCACGTCGCCTACGGTGTCTTCTATACCCCGGTAGACATGAACACATGGTGCAATCAGCGCCACAACGTTCCCTACGTCTTCCCGGAGACGGCGCAGAGCGACCCATACCTGCCGACGATCAACACCCTCAACTTCCCTGCACCGGTCCTGGGCACTACCGCCGTGAGCTTTACAGCGTTGCAGTTGCACGCCCCGGCCCAGTACATCCAGCAGTGGAGCGCCTCGCTCGAAAAACAACTCGGCACACAGACCACCATTGAGATTGGATACCTGGGAGGAGGCGGATGGCACCTGCAGCGCTCGCACCTCATCAACAACGCTCAGCCTGGCCCAGGCCTCATTCAGCCACGGCGCCCGCATCCCAAGATCAGCTTCGTGGCCAACACGGTCTTTCCCGCCTCGGTAGATGTAGTCAACACGACCTTTCCCGTCACCACCGTCAACCTGCTCGAAAACACGGCACGCAGCTGGTACGACGCCGGCTACGTCAACGTGCGCCGCCGCTACACCCACGGGCTAAGCTTCCTAGCTAACTACACCTTCGCCAAGGCTCTTGAAAACGCTCCGGACTTCCGCTCGCCTATGTTCGAAGCCGCCACGCCTCAGAACAACGACGACCTGAACGCCGAGAAAGGTCCAGGCTGCGACATCCGCCATCGCCTCGCCGTAAGCGCGGTCTACAACCCCACCCCCTGGCGTCGCAACTCCCTCACCAACGCGCTCACTCGCAACTGGCGCGCCTCCACCATCTACCAGGTTGAATCCGGATTTCCACTCACCATCTCTGTCTTCGGCGATACCGCCAACGCCGGCACCGTGGTAGGCGAGAATCCCATTCGCGCCAACGTCACAGGGCAAAAGGTCTTCGGACCGAACACCCGCAACTCCACCACCTGGTTCAGCCCCGGAGCCTTCGCCGCGCCCCCTGCCTACACCTACGGCAATGCAAGCCGCAACTCGGTTTACGGACCTGGCACGCAAACCATGGACCTCGGAATTGTGCGTGAATTCAACCTCGCCGAGAAAGCCCGCTTCGAGACCCGTGCCGAGTTCTTCAACGCCCTCAACCACACCAACCTCGGCACCCCAAATCGCTTCGTCAACACCTCAAGCTTCGGCAGCATCACCGAGGTCTCCACGCCCGGCCGCGAAATCCAGCTCAGCGCCCGGCTCTCCTTTTAGGCCTGCCAAAAAAAGAGAACGGGCCGCGCAATGCGGCCCGTTCTCTTTTTCCTCTTTTCTTTGAAAGTCTCGGCAGCTACTCAACCCGCTCAATCACGACAGACTCAAGCACAACCGGTTTATGCGGCTTATCCTGAGAGTTACGCGGCACGCCGGTAATCTTCTCCGCAATATCCTGCCCCTCGATCACTTCGCCAAAGATCGTGTGATTGCCCGTCAGCCACAGCGTCGGAGCGGTCGTAATGAAAAACTGGCTGCCATTCGTCCCCGGCCCGGCATTGGCCATAGCCAGCTTGCCCGGCTTGTCAAACTTGTGCGGCGAGCCCTTCGTCTCATCCTGGAAGCGATAGCCCGGGCCGCCCATGCCCGTCCCCGCAGGGTCGCCGCCCTGAATCATGAACTGCGGAATCACGCGGTGAAAAATCGTCCCATCATACAGCTTGCTGGAAGACTTCACTCCATTAACCGGGTGCGTCCACTCGCGCTTGCCCTCGGCAAGCTCAACAAAGTTAGCTACCGTAATCGGAGCCACTTCAGGAAAGAGGCGAACCGTGATCTTGCCCTCGGTGGTGTTGAAGATGGCATAAGTGCCAGTCGTAAGTGCCATGATAACTCCTGTTCTTTGATTGCGAATTGCTCTTGCCGCGCGTAACTCGAGTTACACGTCAGACGCGGGTTTGCGATCTAAAAAGATCGGGTAGTTACTGTGGCTTTGCCGAAGGCCTAGCTTCGCCCCGAGGCACAGCAGTTGGAGAAGGAGCCACCGCCGGCCCGGCGGATGGCGGTGGCGGAATCGGCGCTCCCTCTTTGACGATCGTAACCTTGCGCAAAATCACCGGCGACAGCGGCCTGTCGTCGCCATCGCGCTCCACGCGCGAGATTGCCTTCACCACCGCAACCCCATCCTCATCGCACTGACCGAAAAGCGTGTAGTGCTGGTTCAGCGAATCGTAAGCCTGCTCAGTGATAAAGAACTGGCTGCCATCGGTGTTCGGTCCGGAGTTAGCCATCGCCAAGCGTCCGGGCACATCAAAATTCAGGTCCGGATCGAATTCATCCTCAAAGGTATAGCCGGGGTCGCCCATGCCCGTACCTGCCGGATCACCACCCTGAATCATGAATTGCGGAATCACACGGTGAAAGATCGTGCCGTCATACAGCCGCTTGCCACGCATCTTCTTGTGGCTTACAGGATCGACCCAATCCTTCGTTCCCTCCGCCAGCGCGATGAAGTTGGCAACCGTCTTGGGCGCCTGCCTCTCGTAAAACTGGCAGGTAATACGTCCCATTGACGTATCAAAGACCACCGTCGGCCCGTTGGGATGGATCAACGCGGAAGGTTGAGGCGCCGGGCCATCCGGCAGTTCCTCGGTCGGCGGCGTCGCCGGTTTCTCAATCGGCTTTGAATCCGGATTCTGTGGAGTCGTAGGCTGTTGGGCGGCTCCGCCAGTGGCAGCGCAAGCCAGCATCAAGGCTAATGCGAGTGCGAATCGAGTGCGTATTGCGGCATTCATACTGTCAGCAAGGGTAAATCACCAGAGCGACGCGAGGCCAGTTCGACCCACCGCAAAACCGGGTTGCAATATCCGGTTACTATAATTCGCAGAGACTGCCCGCATAGCCATTTCTGCCCGTCAAATCAAAGGTCCAATCAGAAATTGAAGTCAAGGATCAAAATGCCCCGATCGCGTCGAGAATTCCTCACCTACAGCGCCGCCGGAATCCTGGGCGCAGCCCTCAAGACAAACGCACAAACCGCCGTGAATCAGCAACCTGATGCTCCACCCGGAGCGCCAACCGCCTTCGGCACCGCCCCGCCCGTAGGCCCCGAGGTTTCGTCCGCGACCTTCGCCGAAGCCGAAAAGCTGATGCAGATCGAGATGACACCAGCCGACCGCGCAACCGCCGCAGGCAACTGGCGCATGCAGATGGCCCCGCTCTATGAGCGCCGCACCGGCCCCCGTAAATTCACGTTGGATCCAACTGTCGCCCCAGCTACTCGATGGAATCCCGTAATTGAAGTTCAACTCGCCAATCCGAGCGTCGCCACATTCGTCCGCAGCAGCGATGAGCCCGCTCCGCTTCCGGCAAATGACGAGGACATCGCATTCGCCCCCGTATGGCAGCTCTCCCGCTGGATCGAGTCTCGCAGGCTCACCTCGCAGCGGCTCACGGAAATTTATCTTCATCGCCTCGAACGCTTTGACCCCCAGCTGCACTGCGTCATCACCCTCACCCGCGATCACGCACTATTCCAGGCAAAGGAAGCCGACAGAGAAATCACCGCAGGCCACTACCGCGGTCCACTCCACGGCATCCCGTGGGGAGCGAAAGACCTGCTCGATACCGCTAACATCCCTACCACTTACGGCGCTGAACCGTTCCGCGATCGCGTCCCAAGAGTAGACAGCGCGGTCGTCGAGCGACTCAACGCCGCAGGCGCAGTGCTCGTAGCCAAGCTCAGTCTCGGCGCGCTTGCCCTCAATGACATCTGGTTCGGCGGCCAGACGATGAATCCCTGGCTCCCCGAAGAAGGCTCCTCTGGCTCCAGCGCAGGCCCCGGCTCCGCAGTCGCAGCAGGCCTCGTCGCCTTCGCCATTGGCAGCGAAACCGGCGGCAGCATCGTCAGCCCCTCTATGCGCTGCGGCGTCACCGGCCTGCGCCCAACATTCGGCCGCGTCCCGCGCACCGGAGCCATGACCCTCTGCTGGTCGTTGGACAAGTTAGGCCCCATGGCTCGCAGCGTTGAAGACACCATGCTCGTCCTAACTGCCATCTCCGGCCCCGACCCCGGCGATCTCGGCTCCGTGCCAAGCACTCTCGCCTTCAACGCCCAGACCTCCGTCGCAGGCCTCCGCGTCGGATACATCCCCGCATGGCTAAAAGAAGCCCCAGCCACCGACGTAGACCGAGCCGCGCTCGAAACTGTAAAGAAGCTAGGCATGAAACCCGTCGAAATCTCCCTGCCCGACTGGCCCTACGACTCCCTCAATCTCATCCTCTTCGCCGAAGCCGCCGCCGCATTCGAAGAAATCACCCTGAATCACGACATCGACAAGCTCAAGGCCCAGGTCCCCGACGCGTGGCCCAACGTCTTCCGCCAATCGCGATTTTTATCCGCCGTCGACTTCGTCCAGGCCGACCGCCTCCGCCGCAAAGTCGCCGAGGAGATGGCCCGCATCTTCGCCAACGTCGACCTGCTCCTCGTCCCATCCCTGCGCGACGAAATGCTCGTCATCACCAACTTCACCGGCCATCCGTCATTGACGCTTCGCGCCGGTTTCGTCGAAGTCTCCGAAGCCCGCAGTGACTGGGCCCCCGACCCAGCACACCCGCTGCCAAAGTTCTCACCACCCCGCCGCGTTCCTCACGGCGTCACACTCATCGGCCGACTCTTCGACGAAGGCACGCTCGCTCAGGCCGGTCTCGCTCTCGAAAAAGCCTTCGGCGTAGCCACCGCCCGGCCTCCACAATTCTGAACCATTCCATAACAGCGCGGATAGCCGCCGGCATCGTAGTCGCTTGCGCAGCGAAATACGCACCCCACTTGAAAAATCTTCAATAGCCATAGCTTGCGCACGTAAATGCAGGGTAGAATTCTCCCCGAAGCCAATCCTTCCCCAGCAACACCATTCCCGTGGAAACAAGAAGGAGCAACTGTCTATGAATTGGTACATGGACGTCATGAGAAAGTACGCTCAGTTCGATGGAAGAGCGCGGCGCAAAGAATATTGGATGTACACGCTCTTCAACTGCCTGATCTACTTTGCGATCGCATTGGCTGGTGTCATGCTGACCGCCGTCGTCAGCCGCAACTCCGACAATCCCGCCGTCGGTCTGCTATTCCTCGCCCCGGCATGGCTTTACGCCCTGGCCATGATCATTCCAGGGTTAGCTGTATCAGTGAGACGCCTTCACGATACGGGCCGAAGCGGTTGGTGGATTCTCATCGGGTTCATACCCTTGGTCGGGGGCATCATCCTCCTCGTGTTCTCGTGCGAGGACAGCCAGCCGGGACCAAACGAGTTCGGCCCAAACCCCAAGGAGATTCAGTTATACGGCCAGATACCTCCACCCGTTCCCGGCTACTGACCAGCACTCCTACTCGACGAACTTAAGAGATAACCCCTAACTCTGGGTCGCGATCTGCGACCCAGGGCGCTCCTTCCAGCGCCCGCGCGTAAAATCCGGAAACTTCGCCGGCGCGCTGCCATTCGCTACGGACGCTCTGCTCAGCGGCCCCGGCGCCGACCACGCCGCAGCATCATACACATCCATGTCTGGGCATAGCCCCTCGCGCATGCACTGCATCAGGCGATACAACATGATGTAGTCCATGCCGCCGTGACCGCCCAGCTTCTTCGCGATCTCGCCTTCCTGCTTCCAAAGTGGATGTTGGTGTTCCTTGTGCTCATCGATATTTGCCCAGGCCTCGTCGCCCGCTTGCCCATCGAAGTAAATACGCGGAGGATAGTCGGCAAACACACCTTTGGTTCCGGCGATAACATTGATGCGATCGTACGGGTGCGGATTCGACGTATCATGCTTCAGGGTGATCGTAAGTCCGTTAGCCGTCTTGATCAGCGAAGTGTTCATGTCTCCGCAGACATACTTTTCACCCCACCTCGAGTCAGTAGTCTGCACATGAGCCTTGCGATACTCTTCAAGCCCATGCTGCGGCGTGCTCATTGAGACAATATAGTCAAAGCGATCGCCTCGCTGGATGCCCATATAGTTAGCAACCGGCCCAAGGCCATGCGTCGGATAGAGATTGCCGTTTCCGGTGGTGTGGTAGGCTCGCCGCCAAAGACCTTCGCCCTTGCCCGAGAACAGTTCATCGCGCAGATCGTGAACATAGGCGCCCTCGCCATACAGCAAATCGCCAAACATCCCGCGATGCACCATTCTCAGAATGAGTGTCTCGTTATAGCCGTAGCAGCAGTTCTCAAGCATCATGCAATGCCGTCGCGTCTGCTCCGAAGTATCGACCAGCTTCCAGCAATCCTCGATTGTCGTGGCCGCCGGAACCTCTACAGCAGTATGCTTGCCGTGCTTCATCGCGGCGACCGCCATCTCCACATGCCAGTTCCATGGAGTCGCAATGATCACCAGATCCAGATCGTCTCTCGCCACCAATGACTCAAAAGCATGATCGCCCGCCGTATAGAGCTCAGGAGACTTCTGCCCGGCCTTCACCACCAGC